>ERZ778017.1066-NODE-1066-length-30213-cov-6.967869_pt1 | contig 30213 bp, 24 predicted proteins | sample MGYA00375747_ERZ778017 | MGnify/ENA primary metagenome ERZ778017 (study PRJEB29350, sample SAMN05509838) | bioreactor metagenome | biome: bioreactor; material: wastewater | place: South Africa: University of Cape Town | collected 2014-03-17 ...
GAAGCATCGTGCTCCTTCGAACCTGAGAGAAAGTTCAGCCAAGAATCCTATCTCCGTGTCCCTATCGTCCATTACCCAAACAGACACGCAACAAGAATTCACACCTCACTGCGAACGTGAACCAAGAAAGACGAGGACAACAACGTTGCTAGCACGGTTTAGAAGAGTAAAACTACAAAAATGCAAGGTACAGAACAGAACGGCAGAACGAATAGGGCAAGAAATACGAGGACGGTTCAGACAGGTATAGAGCGGAACACCAAGAATTCTGGACCACAAGGCTAGATCAGTTTCAATCAGAGAGGGTTACAGAGAAGATTACAAAGAGAATTACAGAGAGGATTAAAACACAGAGAGGATTACACGGAGAATTAACGAGAGGATTACAGCACAGATAATTACAGTCTATAACACAGAACCTGACGTCGTTGAGATGCACGTTACCAAGAGACCACATCGCCAAACGTCAAGTGGTAGGACGGAACTACAAAGCTAGAACAAGACAGAAGTTCCTTGGAATTCCCAGTTTCTCCGAAACACAGCAGTGTCTAGCAAATGCCACTTCTCGAACCACCGTCACCAAACTACACAACCACAATGTCCACCGGACTTTTCAATTGCAAGTCCGCTATACAAACGTGAGTTACTACTTACAATGGCACCAGCCCCATTTCTAAGCATCTACGTACCTACATTGCATCCGTGGGACGATCCTGTCCACTGCAGCCGTCCTTTAGCTGCAACCCCGACGTCGTATTTGCGTATTTCTGCAACATCGCGACGGTTGCACATTTGCATCTCCACAGTAGAGGCACTTCGATAGTAGAGGCATCTCGACACACCCCTTTCTCGACACACCCCTTCCTCGACACACCCCTTCCTCGACACACCCCTTCCTCGACACCCTCCTTGACTAAGAACCCCACACACTAAACAGCCACCCACTCAACAACGCTGGCTGGTACAAAACGGCGCTACCATCCAGAGATCCCGCCAGACTAGTGCCCCGAACCACCACGAACAGCAGCTCGCTAACGCTCCACCGATATCAACCCGTCAATGCTCCACCGATACTGCCTCGTTGTTCCCTTTTCCTCATTCCCAAAACTCACCACCGGACCTTCCCAATTAAAACCGGTGGATACCGGTTCCCCCACGACCCAGTTCCTATTCCTAAGCAAGAATGAAGATTGTATGAAAGAATGTCAACCACTACGACTCGGAAGCACTGCAACCAACATGAGCTTCCAGGCTTCGGCAGACGTAGGGTCGAGTAACACCGTATTCAAGCCTGAGATCGGTGCTATGCCAGACGGACCACCACCGTTGCTGGTGGTGATGAAAAACGGAAAGGAAATGCCCAAGGCAATAGGCAATAGCAGTGGAAACGGTACCAGTTGCAATACCAACGAGGTGGTGGATTCAAGATTGGGCCGGTTGAGGGCCAACGATGTTTCGGCACATTTAAATGTCGAGACTTCCCACGATGGCCAAGGTGGGAATCAGTTTACTCCGTTTCCATTCCACAATCCATTTGATATGAATAGCTATCCTATTACCAATCCTCCTATATTTGATTTGACTATGAACTTGCCGTATGATTCCAGCGATCTTGGGAACCGACGAAGACGAATTTCCATTTCCAACGGTCAGATTGGCCAGATAATCAACCACGAGGCTATATTTGATTATGACAACTTTTCTGCCGATTCGTTTGCTCCATCGCACAATCTATCGCGGCAGAATTCGTTAGAGCAGAATATTCCCATGGATAATGTAGTTGTGACGGAGTTTCCTCAGGGTTCTGGTACGCAAAATGCCATGTTTCAACCGCAGTTTCAGGCGAGACCTGCTATACAACCAGCACCAGCACCAGCACCAGCACCAGCGATTGATGCGCTACCACTATCGAGTCCGCCGTTAATTACTCCGCCAACGACTCTCAGCCAACAGCAAATTACGCCGTCGCCAAATCCGAACGAGAAACTAGTCAATACCTCGGCCCCAGAGCCACCAACAGTGGTGGCAGGCGTACCACCGCCAAACCACCAGTTGATATACAATGATGAGATCATTTTCAACCCCAATAATGGGCCGATTCCGGGCACGGCAGCATGGAAAAAGGAACGGTTACTAGAAAGAAATAGAGTAGCTGCGTCCAAATGTCGACAACGGAAGAAGAAGGCGCAGATGAAGTTGCAAGACGACGTCAACAAAATCGAGGGAGAATTGAAAGAGCAGAAAAATGTTGTTGAAAAGCTATCGAAAGTCCTTTCGGTTTACAATGCGCAGTTGAAGGCGTATTTTGACAAGAACGATCCCGAATCGCTCGAGAAATTGAGAGAATACGTGGACTTGAGTATTCAAGATTTAACAAACAAGGATATATAGGCTAATAGGGAACCTGATTGGCACCACAGCTCAGGAATACTTTGACAGTAGGTCTTGAGAGTGGGTTTCTTCAGGTACAACATGTAATTAGGTGAAGTCATACAAGTTGTGATTTCAAAAACCAGAACGGTGAGCATAGTTGGGTATAAATTGCGAACTGAGGTGATCAGATTGCGCATTGCAGCTGGAAATGCTGGAGAGGGCAAAGTAAATGGGGTTAAATACGCACCTAAAAGACGAAAAACTCACAAGGACCAAGAAGACATGGCATGGATTTGGTAGGTGGAGATTCCATGACAATCAAGGTAAAACGGGGAAAAAATGAACCATAGCAACGCGAAGTTCAAGCAGAGCCGTACCAGCATACTGTCGCTACGTTTCACATTCCCCCGGTACTACACATGTATCGTTCATAGGTTACCGATATTCACCGCCTCACGGCTTCAATATATATTAAGTACTGTAGATGACAGCCAACAATTACTCATCTATAATTAACGAATGCTTTCATTTTTGTAGTTCCTACTTTGCAACACCCTGGTCGTTGACCAAAGATTGTTCCGAGTCCTGAGGACCTGGACCAATACCAGTTAAAATGATTCTGGAAACACCTTTGTACATTTCGTCATCACCAGCAATGTTCCAACTTTGGTTCAATTTAGAAGTGTCCACTTTGCTCCAGCCATCGACTTTGTTGAAGAATTTGTAGATTAATCCCAACACTTGAGCTTCGTTGGATTCGTCGTAGTAAATAACAGCATTTGGACCAGCATCAAAAGTGTAGGCAGCGATGATCTCGCCAGCTTCTTCGTTCAATTGGTGAATCAACTTGATGATCTTCTTCGAGGTATCGTTCAAGTAGAAGATTGGAGGATATGAGTCGAGACACACGGCATGGAACGAGTTTGAATCTTGCATGGTTAATTTGGCAAAAGTTGGGAAATCTTTGGCCAAAATGGCGTTTTTCATTTCGTCGAATCTTTGGGGAACAGTATACTTGATTCTGTGCTGAAACAAGTCCGATGTTGCTACTGTAGTTTGCATTCCTGTGGTGGAGGGAGTGTCTTTTTTATCATCACTAACCACCAAAATGGCTGCTTTCATCGTAGGCCAGTGGTCAATTGGGGCGATTTCTACAGCACGAGAATCTTCACCGTCCTGTTGTTCTCCCATCTCCCATGCTACAAAACCACCGTACAACGATCTACAGGCCGATCCCGACCCTTTTCTTGCGATCTTTGATAACTCTGACATGTCTTGTGGTAACTGATACAACTTGGCAATGGCGGAAACTAACGCGGCAAAACCAGCAGCTGAACTGGCTAAACCAGCAGCAGTAGGAAAGTTGTTTTCACTGACGATATTCAACTTGTAGTTGGCGATCTTGGGCAAGTCAGGATTTTCCGATTCCAATTGTAACCGCAATTTACGTAAATCTTGCAAACAAGCTTTGGATCTTGGGGTGTCAAGCGATTGGGGTTTTCCATTAATCGATAATGAGTCCTGTTCGAACTTTTCGCTGGCAGCAGCCGAAGTTAATGTTCTCAAGTCTTGTTGACTTAATGTTACTGAGATGGAGGAATTGGTAGGCAAGTTCAAGTTTTTGTCTCTTTTACCCCAGTATTTCAACGTGGCGATATTCACTGGCGCAGTGACAGTTGCACTATACACAGACATTGCAAATTGGCGTGGTGTTGGTGTGGTCTGAACGTGGTGGAAAACTGGTTAAATCTTGAGATTTTCATTTTTTCACTTTTCACCGTATACAGAATTGTACGAGGACGAAGTATCGAAAGGTCGATATTTCGTGTTTCCCACACGATTTTCGATATATGGATGTCACCACTGTATTTGTTGGTGCAGAAAGTGTATATGTACCGTTTTTCTTGGTGATTGTAGCTGAAGTGTAGCTTCGGGAAACGCCAGAGCTTGATTCACTCTACCAAAATGGAAAGAACGATAGAAAATAAGTAGAGAATGTGGAAATATTCCTGAAGTTACAGAGTGCAGAGGAGTTCAATTTGGCAAGAAAATTGCAACTCGGTCACATTTAGTTCACATTGTCTTTGTTACTCATTTTCACTATAGCAAAGAGGCTAATGCATGAACGACTAGGTGAACCTAAAAGATTAGTTGCAAAAATTTAAACACGAAACAAATCAGAAAGCAATACTAGCAAGAACAAGACAAAAGAACCAAAAAATCACACAGAAAGCAACAACAGAAAAAGAACTAGAAATAAATCGACTAGAACTGAGTTTGTAATGTTGGAACTAAAGCATACAAGCTAAATCTGTAAAAGTAAATAGGTAAGAACTGTAAATAAGTAAAACTGTACATGCGAAAGCGATCCGTCATAGATCACCCAGAATTGCATCTAAACTGTAATTCCATATTGTAAGTGAAGATAACACAAAACCAGTCTACAACTTGCTCAAGCTTCTGTTCCTCTATTCTCATAAACTTCACCGTCTTCTCCATCACCGTCCCGTAGACCACCATCTCTCTATACTGCACTCTTCTACACTCCTCTTCTACACTGTACTCTTCAGTACATTTATTTCTCTCAATACTGTTACATTTATATATTTATACAAAAGCTGTTCGACTAACAAGAAGTACTAGAAATAAAAGTACGAAAATAAAACAATAATTATATCAAGTGTCAATAATTGTGGCATAATCTCGGTGATTATATATTTTACATGAATGACCATCATGGTCAGTAGTTTTGGTCTTACCACTGGTAAGTAAGGGTTCCTATCATTTACTCGTTAACGGTGGGTTGCATTTATGCCTTTCTAGTCCATTTCCATAATCTCGCCTTACAGTCACCACTACCAGTAGCAAAAATACCTTCAGTACCTTGGCTGTTCAAGCTTACAGCAACAGAAATAACCGAGTTTCTATGTCCCTGCAACATCAATAATGGGTTACCCGATACCTGGTCCCAGAATATGACCCCTCTATCTTTAGATCCCGACAAAATGTACTCGTTCTTAGGTGTCGAGCACACGGATAACACAAAGTCTTTGTGACCAATGTATGTGACTTCACAACTGGATTTCTTCGAGGTGGTGGAGTTGGTGATTTGTTTACCTTCCAAGTTCCACAACTTGACAGTTCTGTCCAACGATCCTGAAGCTATTTGCTTACCGTTGATGGAGAAGGCAACGGAATACACCGAGTCTTCGTGTCCATTTCCGTTTTCGTTACCGGAATCCAATCTTTCAACCAAGAATCCCGTGGTCGAGTCCCATACTCTGACGGTTCTGTCCAAAGAACCAGCAGCAATCAATTGTCCATCTGGCGACACCGCGACCGTGGTAACGCCGTCTTCAATGGATAAAGTCAAGGAACATTGTGACGAACGCAAGTCCCAGATTCTCACGGTTCTGTCCCCGGAACCAGAAACCAATCTGTTTCCATCGGGGAAGAAATCAAGCGAGTAAATATCTTGTTCGTGACCTCTTAAAATCTTGATGATTCTCTTGGTGGTCAAGTCCCAAATTCTGATCAATTTGTCTTCTGCTCCGGTTGCCAACAACTTGCCATCTGGGGAGAAACAAACCGAGCGGATATACAAGTCTCCGTTGGTGGTGGTGGGTGCCGATTCCTCAGCACCACCAGCACCGCCACCAGAGCTTCCGGCACCGCTTCCGTTGGGATTGGCCCCATCCTTACTGTCGACATCATTGGAGTTATTATCGTCGATCAACTTGGCGACCAACTCTCCAGTTTCTACGTTGAACACCTGGGTAGTCTTGTTGCACCCGGTAGCAATAAACTTGCCGTCCTTGGAGAATCTCACACAGCAAACTACAGACGAATGGTCCAAGCTGTGGATCAATTCCACGTCCAAGTCCCGTTCAAATGCTGGGTTATACAACACGTAATAGTCCAATTTTTGTTTTTTGAAGTTTGGGTTGGCTTTGGCGGCGTCCAAATCGGCCAAAAATGGCGGGATTTCCTTGACGTGTAATGCCTTCTGCGCTGGGTTGACAATGTACTGGGTTTTGTCGATAATCGTCAATGCGGTGGAGGTGGCTGGCTCCTTTGGTTCTTCCTTGATGGTGCTGGCGGGTGGAGGAGCAGCAGCAGGCACCGGTGGCTGGTGAGGCTGTTGCGGCTGGTGGTGGGGAGGCTGCTGCTGTTGCTGGGGAGGAATTGGCATCAGTTGCGGTGGGGCTGGGTAATTACCCTGGGGACCAGGAATGGTGTTGACGGGCTGGGGCGATTTTTCTTGCTTGGACTGCTTCAATTGCGGTGGCTGTGGCATCTGGTGGTAGTAAACTGGCTGGCCGTTCTTCTGTTGGTGGACAAACCGGTCTCGATTTTCCAACTCGGTTTTCAATCTCAAGATCTCTTCTTCGTACGCTTCTTTAATCTTTCTGTGGGCCATTTCCAACTCGTAAACCGTCTGTCTGATTTGCTGCATTTCTGCTGTCTGCTGGTTGTATTTCAAGTCGTATTCGTCCTTGACTTGTTTGAAGCTCGATGCTTCGTTCAACGCATAGTCAAACTCTTGTTTGACGGCGTCCAACAACTCGGTTAGTCTCTGCTGGTGCTGCTGTCTCGATACCGAGAGCGGTTGGCCCGATCCCACCAGCTGGGCCTGAGGTCCCAGCTGCTGTTGCTGGCCCTGGGGCTGGGACTGCGATGGCGGTTGCGACGCCGCCTGGGACGCCTGCTGTTGGCCCTGCTGGCCCACTTGCGCTTGCTGTTGCTGCTGAACCGCGTTGGTTGTACCGTACACCGACATTGTGACTGAAATTGACGTTCTACTGTGGGTGTTTAACCATAATGCCAGGTGAACAAAAATTTCTGTCGTTAAAAATCAGGCCCTGGGGCCGTGTGCAGGCCATGAAAGTTTTTTTCCCTGTTGACTTACCGCCATGGCGGAGGTGGGCCCCGGATGGTTGGGGGCGGCGCACCACGAGGGTGGTGGTGGGAGGGGGGCGACGGGGAGTCAGTGGTAAGGGAGGCAGTGGTAAGGGAGGGATGAATCGGGGTGTTTTTGACGGGGGATACGAATGGATCCGGTTGGGGCCGGAATTGTCGCTGGAAGTGTCGAGATTGTTTGAGATCGGGGGTGAAATTATTTTGGGGAGTAAATTCACCCCATAGACGTGCCCACTACGATAACCAAGCCTGCGACAGGATCCCGAAACCCGGCATGGAATGTCGGAAAGAAATGTCGCCGATTGAGGTGGGATTATGTCATATGACGCGCAGGAGAACAGTGACGGGGACACGACACGACCCTGGTTGACACAACGACACAATACGACGCAATACGACGCAATAGGAAAGAAGACAACAGGAGGCGACACTGGAATTTGTGGCTGTACACAGGAGGAGTACCCTACAGGAGCACCACAGCAGTCAATAGTGTTTCTAGTTTACCAGAGCTGACGGTGGGGCATATCAAGACAATGCAAGCACCATCGGGGTAGCCAGTGACTAAATAGCTACCAGTAGTTAAATAGCTACCAGTGGTTAAACTGTGGGTGCTCACCTGCTATTGGCATTCGCGTATTAAACTGACATTTATCGCTGCAGATGCATCATGCAGTCTATGGTAGACCAACATGAGACTCAGTTAGTAATGTACAGCGACAGTAACAGTGGAACCAACAATGCGTTTCTGGTGCGTTTCTGGCACGCATTCCAACGAGTGTTGTCGTGCATTCTCGTCCTCTCTTGTGACATCGTGTGGCTGCATAATATGTACAGTTCCTTAGCAGACACCTGTGAGGAACACAGAGTTGTTCATCTGAAGTATCTCTGCCTTTGGCCGTATTCTGCAGTGCAACGTCTGTGTCGTGCACTCGCTTGTCGCGTAAACACTAGCCAGTATTGATTTGTGGGGCAGAGTTGAAGCTCAGTGCCTATATTTTATTCTGTGGGACATCCGCTTCATATCTGCTATTATTCCTTACTGCAATGGCTTTGGTATTGTGCGGTCTGTACTGTTTGCATTAGATTGTGTGGTTTTTTTTTTTTACTAAAATGCATTTATTGCTTTATTTACTTAAAGCATAAGAGTAACTATATACTCTTTTTTTATTTAACTGACAACGAGTATAACTTCACAATTTACATTATCCCGTCGTGGCAAATATTCCCCGTATTATTATACTTTCGTACTGACGATTTGTTTGGTACTGTATGGTTTATACTGTTCGATAATTGTGGAACAGTCTTGTGCCCAATTTAACAGTTTTCACTAATCGACATAGCCCATCAGAACGTTTACAATGAGCCAGCATTAATCTACGAGAAGACTCATTAAAATGTACGTTTTCTCTTGTCGTTGTCCTAGTGTACATTCGTCCGATACTGTAGTTTCTGCGACGTAACACAAGCACAACAGGTATGAACCATTGCATTCACACCAGACCAGGTTTCACTATATCCATAACGCCCGATACCTTCACGTATCTGCGTGATACTGAGTCACCTTCCATCTTATGATATTGTGCACATTATGACCAACATTAATCGAAACTTGAGATTTTTCTCAGGTTTTTCAATCCTGTCGTACCTATAACTTCATTAATATCACCTATAGTACCTCTCAGGACTAGTTGGCCGAGCTAGCTCTATTTTTTATTAGTTTAGTACTGATACCACAAATACACTTAAATTGAAAATCACAATACCTGGTTTCGTGGTCTAGTCGGTTATGGCATCTGCTTAACACGCAGAACGTCCCCAGTTCGATCCTGGGCGAAATCATTTTTTTCTCTCTCGAGCATTTGTCTACAATTACATTCTATCTAATTCAAGTTATCTACGAATCGTTCCATTCAGCAATTACTACTTCCCTACGTGGACTCCTCACATTTCAATATATTATGCATTATGTCTATAAAGTATTAACCAAACAACTTAATAGTGTCCTGGTCAACCGTCAACTCTTCCTCTTCTTCTGGCACCTCTTCGGTTTCATTCATGTTAACTTTTTGTCCCAATAAAGATGCGAAAAACTCATCGATCTGATGGTCGTCCCATTTCCATCCTTGTCTTGGTACTTCCAAGTTCGCAATTGGTTCCTGAACAGTATATCTTAATTTTCTTCCTTTGGATGCTTTTGTGTCCACATTCTTGTTCATTTTCTGAACTTTTTGGGCAGACTTAAGATTAATCATTGCCAATCCCGTGGTTGGGTTTTGAGACTGAATTTTTTTATCAACTAAATCATTCAACAACACTCTATAAAAATCGTCATCGTCGAATATTTGGTCAATTTCTCCCGATTCCGGCTTGACTTCCTTAGGAATATCGATATTTTCTTCATTTTCGTTATCATCATCTTGATTTTCGTCGTTGTGCATGGACTTGTAATGCTCATATCCTAAAGGAGTAATTTGACGTCTGTTCAACTTGGTTCTTTTAATTAATCTGTCCATGTCACTTAAGTTATTTTCGATCTGTTGATCGAACGACTGGTTAATTGCCTTGAATTTTCCAGAATTCAATGCCGTCGACCCAGACGAATTTTGTACTTTTGCTGACCACTTTATAAGAACCTGATGACGATATGGCTCGATACGTTTGTCAAACGATGATGTACATTTGTGATACTCTGAAAATGTTCTCTTTCTAGGAACATCAATTGATGATGCCGAAATTCCATCACTCTTTAACAACTCATTTCTTAAACTGAAAATTGAATCGAGCAAATCGTAGCACGACTCTTTTGCTGCTTTCAATTTCTTCTTTGAAAGTTTTTCCTCGATACTTTGTAAACTGTCCACATCCACCGGTAATTGGTTAGAGTATTGTAACGATTTCTGGAACTTTAATCTACAATCTATGAGTTTATCAAAGAATTTATGCTGCTGCTGAATAGCATATCCCTTCAAGGAATCATTGGTGGCTGATTGGGATAACCTGTTGACAATATGCTTCCTTTCCGATGTGATTAATTGCTTCAATTTAGATCTTTGATGGTCCAATTCAGTGTCGGATTCCGACTCTGAGCCCTCTGATTCCAACTCAGATTCACCAGATTCATCAGATTCAACATTATCCAAGTCAACCTCCTCTTCACTTTCGTCGTTTTCTACGTCTTCTTCTTGTTCTTCTTCCTCTTCAGAATCATCGTCTTCTTCGCTATCTTGTTCGTCGTCTTGGTACAAGTCACTTCTACTGGTGACACTTCCACTATACTTGCTACCTAGTTTAAGACCTTCATTCTGTTGTCTTAATTTGGATTTGGATACACTGACGTAATGATCATCAGCTGCTTCTTTAGCTTCTGTTTCTTCTTCGTCACTGAAAACTGGCTCACGTAATCCGTCGTCTTCAATGTCAAAGTCAGTAACTGGCTGACTCAACTCGGAGATCTCTTTCAATAACGATTTTCCCATTGCCGTTGTGGTACTCCGTTTGCAATTGTGGTTTATTTTAGCTCATCGCATATGAGATGCGATGCGACATTTGATTTTTCACCTCGCGACATTTGACCGAAACCCGCGACAATTGACTAGACTCGCGACATTTTTGCAACACATGCACTGAAGACGATTGAAAGAGCCAAATGAACAGCAAGGGACGGTACTACTGTGGGGAAAACATCATCCCTCGTTGACCTAAGTTAGTCTCATAGTGCTTTTTTCGCTCCAGTTCAACTCAAACTCAAAAACCTCGATGCAGCAGTAACCCAGCACAACGGTTGCAAATCGTAATTTGACCGAGCAAGAGGATGGACCACATGCGAACATTTCCTGGGTTTCTCACATACCTTAGAGTGATCCGTGGTAATAACCCGATCATCTCGGCTGCTCCAAACACCGCTATTTCTCTCATCTTCTCCAAACATAGTGCCAGATTGAAGGACAGCTTGAACACAAATTTGGACTGGACTCTTCACAATTGCAGTATAAAGCCCATTACTTAATACCAGTCATCTATGCGTCGTTTTACACTAAATCCTGACGCCATATTTCTGGCCCTACTGTGATCCAACGAGATCGCACAAACTTCTCACACAAACGTCCAATCAGCTCCCCAAAAAAATACAACAAGTAGCTATGCCCCATCCAAATACCCTCCACACGTCAATCACAGCCGTTCGTACTGCCACGCACCGTCCACCACGTCGGAATGTGCTGTTTTAAATTTTTTGCTTTTGTGTAACTTTAACCGTGCCATTTTCCATCCAGGAATATAAACTAATTTCCAAACATTGTTCACCATCACCACATCACCATGAAAGGTATCAGTTTAGTGTGTTTTGCGTGGTTCTTAGCAGTTGTATTCGGACAAAAGGTCGATGACAGTAAACCTACCACCACATCTGTGACTTGGGCTTACTATACCGTCACCATCAATGGGGTTACTTACCATACTAGTTCGACATTTGTGCAACCAGTTATATCAGCTAAGGAAACGGCCAACACCGATAACGTCAAGCTGGGAGCTATTGGGCTCGGGACGATTTCTGGCTCGCTAGCACCTGTTAGAAGTTACGAAATGTCCACCGTAGGCAACCGTGGGGCATTAACACTCCCATCGTTTGTTGTTGTGGGACTTTCTGTGTTATGTTTATTATAGAATATGGGAATATATCACTGTAGTTTGTGATTTAGATAGGTTTTGTGGCGAGAAATCGCCGTAGAATGTCGACAGGGCATTGATTGCTGTTGTTGACGATTGAAGCTGATGTAATGTCGGCGGCAGATCGTCATGGGGCAGTGTTGCCCCGATAGGATGGCGATATATACATTTATAGCGGTGTATACGGAGTATCCGCTACGTGTTAGTCTGGTTTACTACAAATAAAGGTTTGTTACGAGTAAGAGTTGTAGAGACGTACTGTGGAAGCTGGAGGAAGACGTGCTAGAGCGGGTGGCACGGCGTACTGGGGATGGTGTGTAGAAGCAATGGGGTAGATAAGGTAGCCGTCGCGGGTTGTGGCGGTTTGGCGAAGCAGCGGTGTGGTTTAGTGTGCTTTATTCCGTAAAGTAGATTATTCGTAGACTAGAGAAACGTAAATACCGTGGAAATCTCCACAACTGACCGAAATTGCGCATTCTGAACAAGACTATCCAGAAATAGAGTGCTTTCGAATCGCGGCAGCAGGCGATACCTACGACCTGACCTGGTCTTTCTTTCGTTCCAAACTTGCGGGAGAAGAGAGAAAAGGTCAAAAACAAAGGAGAAAGTTCCCGAAAAAAGAAAGATACATCAAAACTCACCTTATCTACAACTTCCCAGCATCAAACCATGCTCTTGTCTCCCAAAATATCCTGTTTCGCTACCGTTTGACAGAACAGTAGCCGATTCGTTCCGTCATATAACCACATTCACCAAGAAGAAACAACTTTGGTACAAACCGGTCCAAAATAACCGCAAAAACCACCAAAAACCACGAGATTCATCCTCACTACCCAGAGATCATCGTAAACACATTTTCGTCACAACATCTCCTACAACGTACCAACTTTTGGCTTCCTCTAGCAAAAGTTGGCAGAATTAGCCTCGACGCACGACCTCTGTTCTAGGAAAATTTTTCTTCCAGCGGCATTACAGAAATGAAAAATTAACCACGATTAGTTTACACAGCAAACGAGAAAATGTCGGACGAATTGACGAAACAAACCGAAGATTTGACTTTAGAATCCAAAACTGTGTTTGATTCTGCTGAAGAATTCACCGCCAAACACCCTTTGAACAGCAGATGGACCTTGTGGTACACCAAGCCTCAAGTCAACAAGAGCGAAAACTGGCACGATTTATTAAAACCCGTCATCACTTTCTCATCAGTAGAAGAATTCTGGGGCATTTACAATAGCATTCCTGTTGCTAACCAGTTGCCATTAAAGTCCGATTACCATTTGTTTAAGGAAGGTATCAGACCCGAATGGGAAGATGAGCACAATTCCAAAGGGGGAAAGTGGTCATACTCATTTAATAGTAAGCGTGACGTCAACCCGGTTATTAACGAATTGTGGTTGCGGGGATTATTAGCAGTAATTGGGGAAACCATCGAAGATGACGAGAACGAGGTCAATGGAATTGTGTTAAATATCAGAGCCAGAGCGTACAGAGTTGCTATCTGGACCAAGGATTGTGATGAGTCGAGATTGAGAACCTTGGGTGAGAGATTGAAGAAGGTGTTGCAATTATCTGATGAACAAAAGGTTGAGTTCATAAGTCATGATGCTTCTAATAAAAAAGGGTCTGAACCCCAAATTGTATTATAGTTGAATCGGCATATCGTTGCCAATACGGTTGCTGGCTATACATGCTACGTATTCGCTTTTGGTGGTGGACGCAGGATCACTGGAACGTGACTGTTCCCCGTCGTAATATTGTTATGTGTACGTAAATTTACGAAACAGGAATCAGATGTAGGTATGTGGGAGAGGGGCAGGGAAGAGGGTAGAAGGGTAGAACGGAAGAAGGGAAAATGGGCAAGAGTGGTCAAATTGGATTTTTGGAACAATCATGTTTTTGTAACTAAACGTTTGTGTTTCAGAAATGTTTCAGAATGTTTCAGAAACAGGTGTGTTCACCACTTGTCTGTCTGGTCGGTGTCTGTCTGGTCGGTGTCTGTCTGGTCGGTGTCTGTCTACCGGTTTCTGTCTGCTCTGTTTGTCTGCTCAGTTTTTGCCCAGTTTTTGCCCAGTTTGTCTTCTACTTCTTCTGCCGATTTGTTCTTAATTCCCATCTCTATTCTCCAGCATCTACGTCTAGCTCGTACTGTCTCTAACTCTTCAGTCTATACATAATGCAACGCCCTCAGAGCCCTACAGGATTAATCTTGTTCTTAATAAACTCGTGCACCCGGTCCCAGTAGAGAGGTTGCAACACAGTATCGTTGTGCTGGGAATCCTTGTAGCTGTAGAACGTCTTATCGGTGGACTTCAACAACTTGAAGATCTTGTCCATATGACCTGGTGGGACAATCTCGTCCCTACGAGCGCTCATTAATAGCACTGGAATATCGGACGGAATCGTAGGCACTAGCGACTCCAGGTCCCAGTGCTGGTGAACGAACCGTGCAAGGTATTTCAACAAGGGAAAGATATGAGATACAGTCTTCCTAATTGACAAGAAGGTATTTTCAAGAATCAACCCCAGTATCGATGCCGACATCGTAGATGCTATGTAGATAGCCACAGCTCCCCCTAGGGACCGGCCGTACAATACAATCGACGACTGGCTGTATTGGTGATTTTCGCACGTCAAGTACTTCATAACGGTTTGAGCATCTATTTTCAATCCTGCTTCGCTTGGCGAGCCTGTGGACTTCCCGTAACCACGATACGAATAAATGAATACATTGTAACCAAATTTGGTGTAGAATAGCGACACGATCGGTAGAGCATGTCCGATGTTACCGGCATTAGGAGACAAAATTAGCACGGTTTTGTTAGCATACGATGGCGATGATGGGTCATGAAGCAACGAGTAGCACTGGAGAGTCTCGCCGTCGGGGGTTTTCAAATTAACCAATTCATATTGCATGTCATATTCTTCAGGAGTAGCACAGTAGCCTCGGCCGTCGTTTAACGTCGCAGGGTAAATGAGCGATGACTGGTAGCTGTACAATGCTGCCACCGCCACTACGCCCACGGCTATACCGACCTGGGCCATGATCTTGCCAAATTTCACGAGCTTGCGCAATATACTGCTGCCTATGTTGAAAACCATAGTGGTGAAATTTATCAAGGCTGAGACGGAAACAAATAACAACCGACGGTGATGGTGGTGCGGACGATCGCTAGAAAAATTCGCCCGGCCGCTCTGGGTGCGGTGAGTTACCGCGACAAATTGGGCTGTGCGGTGCGGTGAATTTCCCAGTAGCGGTAGGAACAATTGCCGATGTAGCTGGTACCACTGGTGGGTAGGGAGGAGGTAGGGAGGAACTGGGTACGTGGCGGAGCAGTGGTAATGGTAGTCAGCAGTGTGATCGGGATGTTGTACGTTGTTGTGCACTGGTGGTTTCCATGCTTCAAGCAAGACTAGAAGAGAACCATTGTGAGTTGGCAATTAAATTAAGATGATAAACGTAGAAACAGTAGAAACTTATAGTGACAATCAGCATCATAGTATTAGTGGGCTGCCTAGGCGTCTATTTGGCCCGGCTCCACGGTCCAACCCCAAGGATATTTGACACAAACTTCTGTGACGCAATCAATGCTTGAATGAACGTGGTCCCCGAGTAACAGATTCTGCCAATTTTGAACTATGATCGAGTTGCATCCATGTCGATTCCTTTGCCAGGTTGCAAACACCCTATGTGATCTTCGGAATATTTTAGTTGCTCACTTAGAATTGTACTCTTTCCATTTGTAAAGGCATAATCGGCTCACTTCTAATTATCACTCTTTCACAGGCACAATCAGCTCCCCAGCATTGAACGCCTGCGGTCATTTGTTGGCATACGACGACCGTGATGGTGTCTCCAACGATTATTCATGTTTTCAATCCGAGGGGTCGTAGCACGCAAGCCGCCTAATTTGCAACATCCTAGAACTAAGTAAATTCGACCAAAGCTGGCAAGATGGCTCCACACTCAAACAGTCATTGCACGTCACTGCTTGTCATGGAGCGATTATATGGTTTAGGTTTTTTTCTAAAACAGGATTAACTTTAGAAGTGATAATGTGCAAAAAGCCATTGCAACAGTTCAGTTCTAATTCCTCTGTTGTACAGCTCCAGGGTACTGGCACCAAGTCGATAGGTCCACATGTCAGTGTTTACCGTTGTAATTGCAAAATTATGCTACCTTATGAGATGGTACTTAAACATTCAACTCCAATTTAGGACTTATGTACTAAAATGTAGATGAGTAGCGAAGTTCAAAGTGATGAGTAGTGGAGTTGGAAGTGAGGAATAGCAGAGTTGGAAGTGGACTCTGTACACTTTCGTGAAACTTTACCTGAGAGTTTCTTGTTGGTGATTAATTTATGAGTTTTTGAACAAAAGTTCAAAAAAACGAAAAACCCACACAATTCGAGATATCGCTCCACTCACAAATCCGTCGTTTTTGAAGATCCTTTTCCAGTCGTTCACGTCTTCTGCCTCTGGAATGTGTTTATCTCTGCCATTAGACAACTGATTGATTTACAATAGAGAGTGAAAACAACCCATTTGCACAAAACAGCCTTCACATCTCATATACATACAATACTGGCCCCATATACATACAATACTAGCTCGTATCGTGACACCACAGAGCCTCAAACCGACAATACCACACATTCAGACCACTAGTATTAACCACCACAAATACACTGGCTGCAACAACAACACATTAGGACACAACAGATGACCCAGACTGGGGGCACACATCAATTTTACTCAGCACGCCACCGTGGCCATTGCAGTCCCCCAGCTACGTCTCCGTCTGATCTACCACAATTATGGCAAAAAAAGGTGGTTGTCAAAAACTATGTCTTGCCTGTGTCGCAAAAAGTGTCCTGGACGTGAATCTGTCAAATAATGCGACAAACTATCACCACAAAGATTCTACAATTAATCTACAGAAGGCAATGGGGTCTCAGAACAACCAACTGACGCTCGCGAAGTTCGCCTTCAACATATACGGCAACCTCAATAGCGGATCGTCGCTTGAGAGCACCCCGATGTCGGTGAATCCATCATTTAATTCCTTGAAATCCAAGTCCAGTGACACTAAGGACAAAATCCATTACCAGTGCGACCGTGAAGTCACCAGTTTGACCCAATTGAACAGTTCCATTACGATTCCATCGTACCACTCAGCCCATCTTTCGAACCATGTCGTGATTGGGGGGAAAAATTACCTCCAATTGCTTGTTTTAAATGAAGACCAGACAAGAATCGTCCATGATATCAATATTCTTCAACACCACAGCTACATGAGAAGCTCGTCATCGAAGTTAAACAATATAAACACGGTGAAGGCACACCACGATACCGTATTGTGTGGAATGTCCAACGGATTTGTCTCTATCTATAAGATTTCCCCTACTGGGAAGTCTACATTGACACATAAACTTTCAGACCACAAGCGTACCGTCAATTCTGTGGACTTTGTAGGCCATTTGAACCATTATGAATCACCGCAGCAAATCATTTCCGGGTCGCAGGACGGTGCTATCAAATTATGGGACTTGAGATCTTCGTCTTTGAAGCCAATGCTCACTCTACAGCCAAGTAGCCACTCTGATCCGTTGAGATCGTGCCAGTACTCGCCACACAATCCAACAAGAAACAAAACCACCGTGCTTTCAGTACACGATTCGGGTGCTCTTTGTAAAAGTGATTTGAGGTCAGGACATGGAACAGAAAGAAAATGGAATATTCATACCGGTCCAGCTCTCTCACTACACATCCACCCAGAGCGAGAATACGTCATTACTGGTGGTCGTGATCAGAAAATGTGTGTGTGGAATTACGGTGATTCTGCTCCTGGTACTTCCAGATTGTCTACAGAACATATGATTAGCACCTACAGTCCAGTGATGAAAGTACGATGGAGCAACTACACCTTGTTACACCAGGAAATGGTCAGTGAATTCCAGCAGTCTAGTGAATTTACTCGCTACGAGGATTCATTGTCTTACGACGAACGTGAATCTTTACTCTCTACACCAAACGGTAACTCGCTTTACAACTACGATTTTGCATGTCTGTACTTGAACGATGACGCCACGATTTCCATTTACAACCTTAATCGAAAGTTTATACCAAAAGAGATCATCACGACTCCTTCCAACAAATCGTTCCAAAACTTCATTTGGGCTAGATGTCTGAATAAGTCAAGGAAAATATGGACTATAACCAAATCTAACGCATTCACAACCTACGATTTGGATGTACCTAACCAGCCAGAAATAACCAACCCGCTCAATGACTTGACGACTGTCTCGTTTGCGTGGAAAAATGGGATTGGAGACTTCTCGTTTGTAAACCAAGAAAAGTATGAATATGAGTTAACTGACAACGAATCAGTAGCCCAGGACCAAGAACACGATGATTCCGATCATGGGTTCAGTTTTGAAAACACTCCGATCGAAGAATCAAAGAGTCTCGACCTACCATCAATGAACTACCCAATACCTGTAAAGCCAATTTCTGGGTCGATTCCAGTTGCAATCAACCATGTGTATAATTCATCGTCAATGAGCCATTCACCAATTGAAAAACCATTTCTCCATCGATCATTTACCCACAATCCATTGCAAAATACAAAGTCCCCTTCTCCCGTCCCACAACGACGAGGCAGTAATGTTTTTGGGGACTTGGGTACGAGTTTCCGTGGTGGTCATACTTTGATTAATGCCAGCGACCCATCATTTAGGCCAAAATTAAGTAGAAACCCATCACAAACAACTGTTGAATCTAATGGCTCATATGGCTCGCCAATTCCTTCTTCAGCTGCTTCCCACAGAAAATTAGTCGCTGTCAACCATGCTTCACCATACGTCATTCCGATTTCGTTACCATTGCCACTTAACGATGAGAGCGTATTTGAGACATTAGCATTAAGCTACTTGAGAACAATCCCTGATGGATTTGATTTAATTGACGTTTGTCAAATTAACTCTGGAGTAGCTGAATCTGCTAATAGACTAAGAGACCGCCAGATTTGGCAAATGCTCGCAGTTAGTTTATCCGAAGAAGTTGATATAACCAATCAGGATTTAATTGATGCTGATGTTGTTGAGGATTTAAAATCACCTATTGACGAACGCGAAGTGAAAGAATCGGTTTTCTCAAAGTCGATACTGTCAGAACTAGACAACTTTGCTAGTTCATACAATTCAAATTCGACACTGCAAACCAATTATGGTACCGCAGTTACAGCTGAACATGGAACTAGTACAGAATCTTTGGTTCCCGATGCTCCCAGACAGCTTCACGTTGTCACCTCGCATGATCCATCAATCAATTTGAAAGAGTTGATAAACCTGAGCAGAGGGAATAGCTTTTCAACTAATCTTAGCCCGACGACTTCTAAAGCCATGTCTTCTATTATGAGGAACAAACACTACCAAGAAGAGAACGAGAACGCTATTATTGAGGATACAGATGACCAAAAGAGTAGAGCTCAATCTTTTGCGTCACCACGTTTGAAACAAGGCAGAGTAGAAACAACTTCTCCGATAAAAATCCAGGCCGACAAAGACCAATTCGAAACGGTTATTGAATCGTACTCTCCTAGAACCTCGTTTTCAAGCAGTAAAAGACCACTTGTGAGGTCTTACACGGCAGAAGATCTCGATAACGAAAATTTTAATGTCTTGAACAACGCAGTGATGCACTCGCATTCGCTGGGACTCTCGGTGCCTCGAAGCACAGGGAGCTCGAGGTACGCTGGGTATATGTCGCACAAGGGAAGCGCTGGGTCAGGGAGTTTACCTACAAGCAGCTTGAGACGAAACTCGTTTCTTCACAGAACAGAAAGTGTACATCTGTCTGAACACAAACGGCTTAAAGATGTTGAGGAGCGTCCTGAAGACGCAACGTCAGAAGTTCCACCTAGCATCCATACGACGTCAGAACTCACCAGAGCCATCAATAAAAATGCTCAGAACAAAAAGAATTTACTCAAGCCCTGGAAAATCCAAAACTTGTTGTGTCAAGCCTTGGAGTACGCCGAAAACCAGGGAGACATCGTGTTGAGTGCAACGTTGGTGTTATTATTTTACGAAAGAGTAACGGGTGTAGTATCATTTAATTCGGCCTTGAACTTACTTGGATTGTACATCGAGATCTTGCAACAGAAACGGCTATTCTCCATAGCGATTGCCGTGTTGAATGAATCTCCAAGGCCAATTTTGGACGAGTTGAAGAAGGTGAGCCATTCAGAAATTGATTTGAGGTTTTTCTGTTGCATGTGCCAGAAGCTTTTGGTCAACGAGAAGTCGAAAAACGCTATACCAACCAAGCACTCAGAGTTTGGGTACTGGTACTGTGACATATGCTCAAAGATACAGCTGAATTGTATATACTGTAACGAGCCATGCAAGGGACTCAACGTCGTGGTGAGTCTCAAGTGTGGGCACCGGGGCCACTTTGGGTGTTTGAGAGAGTGGTTTATCTGTGAAGAGAACGTTGAGTGCCCTGGAGGCTGCGACTACAGTGTCATATAAGTCCCGACTGTTATGAGCCAATAGCTAGTACAAATATCAGGACAAAGTTTGCAAGAATTCAACATTTTCGAATTCACCGGTAACCCACATTACTTCTATAGCACATCATACCGCCATGCCAACGTCTCATTACTTTTGTAGGACACAATACCGTCGTCATACGGTTCATTACTCTGGCTACATGGACACTGTTCTTGATACATCCAGCGTACATTACCTATTTACCCTCATATCAATTGCACATCACCCAACTGTAGATATTTGCTAATCAAGCTGTATTTGACGACGTAGATGCCGTTCTTGACCAACTCTAGTTCTTCTTGATCGCTCATGGGAATTGTTACTGGTGAGTTCGATACATACTTAACAAACACAGGCTGGTTGAGATCAGGCTCTGTTATCATCAGCTGACCACCACTAGTGTCATCTAACAATGTCAACGAGCTCGGCATCTTCTTCAAGAAGCAGTTGTTATATAGCTGGGTTAGTATTTTAAAGTGCTGGTGCATGTATTCTACTTCCTCATTCGAGAGCAAAGATTTCGAATGAGCCGTTTCCTCAAGATTTACGTTGATGTAGTGGATAGTGAAAGCGTCTATTTTGGCCAATCTGGTTCGCAAGTAGAGCCTCACCAAGTAATTTAGCCGTTCTATCTCAGTTTCGATTATCATGAGCTGCAATTTAAAGTCACCGTCAATGACACCAGCGTCCGAGTTGGCGTCTCCATACTCATGGAAGTCAAGCAAGTACTGCTGCTGGTTCGATAACTCGTGCAAAACCTGCGCCATGAGGGCTGATTCGTACGGCAATAGCTCTGGGGCCATTCTTTCATTTATCATGGCCCTCACAAGGGCCTCATGAATGTGTTTTTCACGGAAACCTGCCGTTTTTTCGGTAGATTGGAGCTCTTGGGCCGCAGAGGCTTCGAAATCCTTCACAATATCATCGATATCCATGGTGTATGGTGGTTTTCTGCCTACACTTAACTTTCACTTGTGACGAGATGGATTTTTCAAAACGCGAAATTTAATGTAAATATTGTGGATCTAAAATATACGTTTCTTTTACCACAAATGGACAGACAGTCGCTACTCGAGGAAAAAAGGCGACGGCTAGCTCAATTGCGCCAGCGTAGACAGGAAACGTCCCCAAACCTCGTGGAGGAGTTGCTAGAGAAACACCAGCATGCACCGGGCCCTAAACTTGTTAATGTAGGCATCCAAGTCGACCTAAAACTCGAGGAAATCACCACCATTTCTGTTCCTGTTAGTGCCAATGAGCTGAAGGAATGCACAAAGTTTGATAAAGCCGTTCAGGCTACCCCCATAGTGCTCGAGGAGCCAGTACAGCCCCATTCTGTGCCAAAGTCCAAAAGTATAGAAGCTGATCTGAAGCCCACATCGAAGCCAGCTCCATCTCAGACAGCCACCCAGAAAGATACGTCGTATTTTGACACGTACTGCAAATCGCGGCCTCAGGAATTGGTTTCTAGCCATTCATTTGTCAACTCGTTTGACGTAGTAAGCAAAGTACCACCGGTTGCTGGACGAAAAGTCAACCAAATCCAGTTTTCAGCCAAGTTCCCAGAACTTTTCGTAGCAAGCTACTTCCCGGTCGACAATTCGTTGTCGCAGTCAGGTGGTGGGGACAACGACAACTCTTCTGGTTTGGCAATTATTTATAGTATTAGTGAATCTCAAATTGAGCCTCAGTTCCGTTTGTGTTGTTCATCGCCCATTTCCAGTATAATATTCGACAAAATCGAGCCTAGCAAGGTCATTGCCGGATTGACAGATGGGCGGATTTGTATCTGGAATTTGAACGATAGTCTCATGGCAAAATCTGAAATACTACCTATGCTCTCAAGTCCATTGATCTCAACGATAATCGAATCACCATTTGCTGTTCAGCAGCATATTTTGCCGATAGTTGCATTATTTCAAATCACCGATGATGGCAACAATTCGGTATTGTCGATTTCGTTGGATGGAGTGCTCAATGTTTGGTCTACAAATCTTTTGGCCTTGCCTAAACAGGACTCTATACGATTTGATCCAAGCGAAGAAGACTTGTCTCATTTTCACGAACAACCACAGATTGTCAAAGCAATTCTCCTAGATAGCGAGAAAGTAGTCTCTAACAAGTCCCAGGATACTCCCGACGAAAACAAGTTTCTCGAAAGATTAGTAGTTGCAAATGGAGCTGGCACCATTTACAAAATGTCGAACATGAAAGCGAAAAAGTACGTCGATTCTACTCATGAAATCAATGCTGAGACCAGCACCTCGTCTACCAATGCCATTATATCTATAAAAACACTTCTGGATAAGTACCTCATAACGTCAAACTACGATTGGCATTTAAGATTATGGGATTTACAATCAAAGTACCCCATTGTCGAGATACCCACCGATGCATTAATCTTCTTGATTGCTGTAAGACCCAAAAGTCAACTACAATTCGTTACTGTTGGAGTAGATGCTCAAGCTACACACCCATTGATTCAGTTCTGGGATTTGAACAAGAAGTTACTTAAGCCATTATTTGATGTACCTTTAGTGGAAGATGATATTATAGCAACGAGTATTTCATTTGGATCTAAAGGAGACAGACTCGTAATAGGGTTCAATGATGGTTCGATTGTTTCCGTTGAACTCAACGAGGAGTTGTTGAACCAACAAGTCGCAAGCCTAAATGTCCAGCCTGAAGACGGCATCAACGCATACCTAGCCACTTAGTTGAAGTGCAATATCAGACTAGAGGTGAAAAATTCAGGGATTATCTACAAAAGGTACCAGTTGCAAGTTGTTTCGTTATCTCTGTTACAATCAATTTCACTTTCTAGTTCTGATTTAGTTTATATTAACGAATTGAACCTTGGATCGCACCATCACCTGTGAGGGACTCCCTACGCTTTATCATATACAATAATTCCATGATGATTATATATTGTCTTAGATATTTAATGTACATAATTAGAGCACTTAATCAAAAGTATTATGAGATTCTGGTTGTCAAAACCAAGATCATGAGTTTAAAAGAATGAGTAAAGTCTATCTCTACCTGTAATGCTAATGTCACCTCCCAAAGTTGTTGGTTCAGACTGTTGTTTTAATTCAACACAGTCATTTGTGGCTAACACCAAGAGTTCAAAGAAACACTTGGATGCTTCCGATTTGTGGTTGATTTTATTATTCGATGTCATTCCCAAAGGCTGTTTCTCGTTATTCGTTTCGTGGATATGCAAGTCTGATTCAATCAATTCTGATAATGTGGTAGTAGTTTTATCATGGTACAAGGTTTGTAAGTGTTCTGCAATTTGTTGTGTTGAATGAACGTTTTCTTGGGTCGATTGTACTTCACTTTCTATATCGTTTTGTTCGGGTGGTGTTGGTGGTTGTACTTCTGGTAACGATAAATCGAAATCTACATCGTAGTCATCGTCAAAGTTGTTTTGAGGTTCTTGTGGGATATCTTGTTCAGGTTCAGGAGTTGGAATTTGGAATGGAATGTCTAATCGTCTCCTTTTTGATGATATTTCTGAGAAAATAATGTCCAACTTTTCACTATTGGATAATTCATATGTTTCGTTTCTTGATAAAATACTCTCTTGATAGTCTTTTAACTTTTGAATAGGAATATCTAACACTTCATCGATCTTCAATTTACGTTTATTTGTGATAAGCTCACCATCCTCAGTCATACCTGTACGTCTGACTCTTGGGGCTGGAGCCGGAACAGGTTGTTCTACGTTGTGTTCTGGCTCCATATCGTCAATTGTTTCTAATGGTTGTCCCAAGTCAAAATCATCAATTTCATAGTCATCTGGCTTGTCAGTATTGACACCATCGACATCCAATAAAGACATGTCCGGCAATCCAATGTTTTCAGCATCTCTGCCTACTTCAATGGATCTATCTGCTTCTTCTACGTCATTGTTCACGTCAAAATCGTCGAAATCAAACTGAAGATCGATGTCGACAGAAACATTATTATCGGTGGTATCGTGGTGGTTTCTTCCTAGTTCGATCGAGGTGTCAAAACTGGTGGATAAGTCGTCATTTTCTGCCGGAGGAGCAGGTATAATATCGTCAAATTGGAAGTCTGGCTGGTATAATAAATCGAACTTTGTGATCTGATCGTGCAACGTGACCTGTTGCAAATTCTTCAAAATCGTGTCTGCTGGCTTGAGGTTGACACTGGGGGGATTGGCAACGTTGATACCCGACATTTTGAAGCTTGTTTTCAACTTTAACAAGATTTCATTTACATCATCCAAGAGGTACTTGGTCTTCCTCGAGTATATTCTAACGATCCCCAAGAGTAATTGGCCCGACACTCGCAAAGTTATACTACTACGGTCGGCGCTGGAGACGATTTCAGCACTGTCGGTGCTTCTACTAACGCCATCACCTCCAGTTATTAACCGAGTGGAACGACAGATATCGGTGCTGAGAAGTTGGGACTTTGACAACTTTTTGTCGTAGTTGGCAGCGAGCCACACGTAACCCAACGGACCTTGTTTCGAAATCAATGCGCCCGAATCCATGATGGTTTAGCGATTGCAAAAGAATTAAAATTTAGTCTTCCTTTTCTGTAAACAATCGCGTAGTCGCGAATACAAATGCGCGTAACGGTACTGCAGGATATCGTTGACATTGTACAGGAATGAATTTTCCTTTTGATTATATACAGGATGATAGTTTCGATTTCTACTTTCTTTATCGGGCACATGACGAAGCACGGGACGCTAAAGAAACGGAGTTGATGCAATTGAAGCAGATTCAGGCAATAGCGGAGGGTTAATGCTGGAGACGAAGTGGTAAATGCTGCAGATTTGTGTATGCTGAGTCAGTTGCGTGTTTTTTGCGCGATTGCAGGAGAATTCATGGTGTCTCTACAGTGGAAAGTAGAAGATAGCGGAAACGTGGTGGAGTGAACAGATGAATGAATCAGCAACCAGGAGCTCACGGGACTGTACTGCGACAGCGTGACAGAATTTCGTGACAACGAGGTCCAATTTGGGAGTTTGATGGTTCCGGAGAAAAATGGCCTTCGAGTTTTTTTGCAGCCAAACAAAGAAGCGAATTGGATTCGAGCCGGAGACCATACGTACGGAGTATGAAGAATAAGATGAACAAGTGGATCTGTAAGGTGACTGTGGCGATTTGAGACTGCAAAAAAAGCTCTAGTATTGGGTCCTGGTTGCAAATTTGGGAGCACATACTGCTACCACTGGCCGAAATTGGGACATTTGCAATCGATAACGAGGTAGAAATGTCCCCACATGCGTCTTACATGGTTCTGCAACACAAAATTGCATCAAATCCGTTTATTGGACAGTTCGTCGTCCTGGCCGTGCGTTGAGTAACTTGATAGCTCCATACTAGACTGGGTATTTCCACCAAACAGCCCAAACACTGAGAGACTACTACAAAACAACAAACTCGGTCTTGCTACACATTACTCACCCTCTCGCAGGGCCTCTTTTTCCTCTACGCTTTCTCTACGCTTCCTTTCGTCACTGCTTTGGCTGAAAGTGCGAGATAGAGCAGCACCCTAAAATCTACAACAACGCTTCCCGGCAACTCACGCACCCACCACGCCATCAGAACTCCTCTCCCTGTGACTACTACGATCTCTCAGTCAGTGTTGGCGATTCTAGTTCAAATATGGGGCCGTCATAATCCTGTGCCATCTGCAGTACCACTTATTACACCATCATCACCGGAGCAAGAATCAGAATAATCACCACCACAAGGACGAAATTTTACCGGATTCATTGTTTGCTAGGCCAGACTGGACACACGGTAGTGGGATTTGTTACCGTCAGAATTAGAGATGAATTTAGAAACCAAGTTGAACAACTCTCTTAATGACATATTGAAGGTGTCTGGGTACATCTTTGAAATCATCAACAACAATAAGAAATCGTCGAATTTAATAGTGGGGAGCAACAACCAATTAATTTCTCCCACGGTGATTAATCAGCTATCAAAGAACATTGCGCGCTTCGACGAGATTTTGGACGAGACAGTGTGCAAGTTCAATGACGCAAAGTGGTGTGTGGAGCAGATGATGGAAAATAAGCGGGAGGAGGAGGTCAAGGCCGAGCAGGAGCGACAGGCTGCGGTGGCAGCAGCAGCACAGCAGGAGCAGGAGAGAATCCGCAAACTCGAGGAGGAACGGAAGCAGCAGCAAGCACAAGAGTTGGCAGCCAAGGCAGAAGAGGAACGGAAGCAAAATGAGGCCAAAGCCCAGGAAGCCAAGCAGGAGGAAGAACGAGTACGTAAACAACAAGAGCAACAGCGAGAGATGGCAGAAAAGGCAGCAAAGTCGAAGCAAGAGCAAGAGAAAATGGCAGAAACAAATGCTACATCTGCGTCAGGAAATGATGGTGGGCAGGATTCCAACAACCTTGATCTCGACATGAGTAACTTTGATTTCGACTTGAACGGTGCGGTTGGTGATATTCCCAATCCAAACGACATACTCTCGTCAATTAACTACAACGACAAAGACGGTGATTTGGACGGAGACACCAATATGAATGCGTTGTTGAGTAACGATAGTGGGCTTTTGGACGGACTTAATATGAACTTGCTCGACGGAGGGTTTGACGTGAACAATCCTGGGCCCGGCAACGACGAGGACTTTGACGTTGACAACTTCTTGAACCAGTTTGGCGGAGACTAGACGGCGGTGGGTACGCGGATCTGGAGCCAGGGAGGAGTATGGAAGTGGACGTTGGTGAGACAAAGTGGCCGTGATAGAGGACGACGGAAAGCTGGAGCAGAGCACTGCGCCAAAACCAGACACAGAGGCACCGCAGCTACTAGTAAAGGCTACCAATGGGACGATATGTGGGCTCAGCTACCCTAACTCATACTCTAACTCATACTCCAACTCATACTCTAACTCATACTCCAACTCATACTCGAACTGATACACCAACTCACAGTCCAACTCAAGCTGCCCCTGGCACCCGCCCACTTCCGCTTCCGGAAGTCTACCACCAACCAATGAACGCCAATGATTCCTTTACTATATGCAGTACGTACCCGGTCGGATTTTCCAGAAATTTTTCAGCTTGGTAAATGATAAACTCCCACTCCAAGCAACAAAAGTAAAATGTTTAGACAAGCCTTACGTCAAGTTTCCAAACAATCGTTGAACGGTGTTAGAAGATCATATGCCACTGAAGCTGCCTCTGATGCTTTAAAGTTGTCGTTGGCCTTACCACACCAAACCTTATACTCGGATTCCGAAGTTCAACAAGTCAACTTGCCATCGGTCAATGGGGATTTAGGTATCTTAGCCAACCACATTCCTATTGTTGAACAATTGAGACCAGGATTATTGGAAATTATCTCCAAGAACGGTGACTCTGAACAATACTTTGTTTCTGGTGGTATTGCTACTGTCCAACCAGGCAACAAGTTGACTATTTCTGCCATTGAAGCATTCAAGCCAGATCAATTTGATGCTGCATCCATCAAGTCTTTGATTGCTGATGCGCAAAAGAGAGCTGCTTCTTCTGATGAGGTCGTTGTTGCTGAAGCTAACATCGAATTGGAAGTCTTGGAAGCATTGCAAGGAATTGCTAAATAAGGTGCTTGGTGGCCGTGTTCTATCGAGTCGTCGTGGAAGCCATAGAGATGTCTAGTATTTATTTTCATCATTATTCATTTCCCATAATTCAAGATTATTCATGATAAATCAAAATAAACATATAAGGTCAAGCTGTGCGGGTGTGCCTGGGGGTTGCTGGGTGTGCTTAGATCACTGTAGAGATTTCTTGCGTCCGTTTGGGGCAGTTTTGAACGGACAAGCCCGTTGATTGTTGCTGTATTCGCGCAAAATGGGGCCAAATGTCCGTTTTTCTCGCTTTTCTCGCTAACTGTACAAATGTAGACCGTCTCTGTTTGCCTACGTAACCAGACCAGCCGGTTACCACGCAATTTCGCTCGAAATCAATCGGGTTCGTTGGCATAGCGAATTTTTGTTTTCGTTTTCCTGCATGTAGTCAACCTTGAAATTTTCTGTTCTAGTGAAAATTATACTGAAAACCAAAGTCATTTCCAGGAAGCCTCCAGCCCAGCGAACAAGATGTCGTTAACCACCAAAGAAGCATTCAGCAAGTTGCCTGAAAAGTTACACAACTTCTTCATCAAGTTTCCTCCAAGACCGTTTGCCCAGTATTCGTCCAAACCTAGCACAATTGACGATGCCACCATGAACCCATTTTTGCCAAACAAAAACCCCGACACCGGCAAATGGCACGGTGCCAAATACTCGTTGAGAAGATCATCCGACTTGTACAAAATGGCAAGAAAATTCGGCATCCAAGACTTACTACCACCGTTACCAAAGAAGTTCTACGAAGAAAAGTACAACGACAAGAACTGGATGAGAGGTGTTTTGAGACAAAAGAAGCAGAAATGGGAGCGGGAATTGCCTGACAAGTTGTTGGCTCGTGAAAAAGCCATTGAAAATATGGACGAAACCATCATCAAGGCCAGACCTTCCTATAAGAGACAATTACAAAAGAGGCAGCAAAGAGAAAAGACTTATGTGTAAGCTTCATCTCGTAGGGTTTCGATTGCAAGTGGTGTTCTTGTATTCCGGTTCGTGACGTTAATATAGTCATTTCTTTCGCACCATTGCCCAAATGACCCTGTTGCTGTTCAGGTTCGTGTAAATTAATTCATCTTCATGTATATACAAATATAAGACTTAGGTTTTTGAAACTGTATTTTTCTCAATTGTAGTGCCAATTTGGTGTATTTGTAAACCGTTGATAATTGTTGTTTTTCTAGTGGTTTGATCGCCTCTACATGGTGTGGTTGACTTGGTGTATTCTCTGTATCGCTCTAATACAATTATATAGTACAAATCATTAATGGTGCTAGACGTACACCTCCTGTGCTTACTTCTGAGTCTCAGTGCGATCGGTACAAACTACGTAAACGTGCTCTGGTGGTGGTGGTGGTGGTGTCGCTGGTGGTGTTGCTGGTAGTGTTGCTGGTGATGAGGGTTGGTTTGTTCCCTGGATATTTCTCTGTAGCAGAATTGTTTCAGGTGTCTAAAACCCCTTTCTCGCACCTGACCGGAATCTTTTTCTCGACGGTTGCTGCGTGCTTGGGCCCGCGCCGTTGTTCTTGATTTTCGTGACCGACTTGGCCAAAACAGCATCTATGTTTAAGTCGTCTGGTAAGATGATTTGTCTTATCTGGTTTCCTCGAATGTTGATGAATTGTAGTAATTGGGGGTCCTGGTGGGGTTGAATCAACTTGATGTTTTTCAAACTTATATTCATCGACGGCGAACACGATAAGACCTGGCCATTTATGCTGGACCCGTTCTTCAATTCAATGGTGACAGGCTGATTTGTAGAGCTTGGTAAGTTCATGAGAAACCGTACCAACTTCATTTTTTCTTGATATTTGCAAACTGCTGACTATTGGGTGCTATTCTGTGTGGTTTAATGCTGGCTAGTGCTAGATGGTTGTAAATACAGTAGAAGATGATGTTGTGTAGTTGAAGATTTCTAGATGGGTTGAAAAGTGCACTGAAAAATTCGTGAGTGTAGGAAATGAGAAAACGTCCGAATTGGCGGTCTCAGGGTCCATTTCAGCAGCTATAGACCGTGTATACGGAACAAGGGCATCTATATTGGCCTGTGTGGTTTTTTTCGTGGTGTTTGGACTGCTTTGTTTTG
>ERZ778017.1068-NODE-1068-length-30054-cov-4.601920_pt1 | contig 30054 bp, 15 predicted proteins | sample MGYA00375747_ERZ778017 | MGnify/ENA primary metagenome ERZ778017 (study PRJEB29350, sample SAMN05509838) | bioreactor metagenome | biome: bioreactor; material: wastewater | place: South Africa: University of Cape Town | collected 2014-03-17 ...
GGGGACAGGGAGGGTCGCATAAAGTTTTTTTCGGTTGTGCCATTGTAGGCTGTACGACAGAGATGGGATCATTGAATATAATATAGTGTTTTTATCTGTACATTAGCATTAGTCGAATTTATTTGTGTTGAATGGGGCATCATTGATGAGTTTCACTTCAAAGGAGAGCAGCACCAATCCTAAAGCTCGAAGAAAAAGAGGTCTTTCTTTACGGTCCCAACTCTTCAACAAATCGTTGTATCAGTATAATGATGATCTCAATGGTGTGGTGGTATCGTCGTCAACACAAGATAAACCAAACTCCAAAACGGACTCGGTGCCGTCTATTGTAGTTCCTGCCATCGAGTTGAACGAGATCCCGGTAGACCATTCTGCATTACCATCCCTGAACTCTGAACCGTCTTACAACGGAACGGGCCATAGTACCACGGACAGCATGTCAAACAAATCATTACCGACCAACGAGCTTTCAACTTTGCATTTCACACGTTCTACGTCGCCTCCAGACTCAAACAGTCTTGCGGTGGATTATGGCTACAATACTAACGACATGAGCAGATCAACAACCAACCTCAGCGGAGGGTCGAACCTAATCAAGAAAGCTCGCAAGAACAATAAAAACGGATTCATAAGGTTCTTCATCCAGATCAAAAATAGAATCACCGGTTACGAATTGCCTGCTACAGAAAATGGTCGAATAATTCCTGTGACCGTGAACCATCAAGTGGTGAATGAGTATTTCAATGAAGAATTCTACGACCCAAAAAGCAATTCACTTATAGACGATAGAAGCGGTGACCTGTACATCTCGAACTGCATTACATCTTCAAAATATTCCATCTATTCATTTTTACCGAAACAGTTAAAAGCTCAGTTTTCCAAAGTAGCAAATTGCTACTTCATGATTGTTGCCATTTTGCAAATGATTCCTACTTGGTCCACTACGGGTCAATATACCACGATTATCCCATTGTTGATTTTTATGTCGATTTCAATTGCCAGAGAAGGATTTGATGATTGGAAGAGACATGTGCATGATAAAGAAGAAAACAACAAATTGACAACAGTAGTTGTGGAAAAAGAGGAACTTACTTCGGCTGATTCGCATTCAATCAACAGTTTAACTACAGAATCCATCAAACTAGATCAATCCTTGCCCTCACAAGCGACATCTAACATTGTAAATAGTCCATCGGTTCTTCCCAGTACAAATAACGCGGCATTGAGAAATTACAATCTCGAGCAAAAGCGTACAAAATGGAAGGACTTGAAGGTGGGAGACATTGTGAAACTCGAGGAGAACGATCCTATTCCGGCAGATATCATTTTATTAGCAACAAGTGATTTGGAAAATCAAGAAGCATTTGTGGAGACAATGGCATTAGACGGAGAAACAAACTTGAAGCCAAAAGTTCCTCACGTCGAGATTTCAAAAAGATTCTCAAGTGTTCAGGGTCTAAAGAATACAAGGGTTCTTTTTACAGTGGAAGATCCGAATGTGGATTTATATAATTTCAAAGGACTGTTTAAATTTGATGACGAAGCTTTTGCATTAGGTCCAGATAATGTTGCATACCGTGGAAGTGTGTTAAGAAACACAAAAAGTGTTCTCGGCTTGGTTATCTTTACTGGTGAAGAAACCAAAATTCGGATGAACAATGTTAAAAATCCCCGTACCAAATCTCCTAAATTACAAAGAAACGTTAACTATATCGTTTTGTTCATGGTTGTCGTCGTTATTTGCTTGTCAGCATTTTCAACGATGGCTGAACGACTCCAGTATAAGTCAACTGCGAAAAAAACATGGTACTTGTATGACCAAGATGCGGGTGTTGCAGCAACACTAATGGGATTTATCATTATGTACAATACGTTGATTCCATTATCACTATATGTTACAATGGAGATTATAAAAGTCATGCAACTTTTTTTCATTCAGTTCGATATTGATATGTATCATGTCGAAAGCAATACTCCTGCGGATGCTAAAACTGCCACTATTCTAGAAGAATTGGGACAAGTAAGCTATGTATTCAGTGACAAAACTGGTACACTAACAGATAATAAAATGGTATTCAGGAAATTCAGTGTCTGCGGAATTAGTTGGATTCACGACTTGGATATAATTTTAAAGGAAAGAGAATCTCCTGACGAACAAGAATTCATTCCGTTGACAAGCAGCCCAGCATTAAATGTTAACCACAATAATCGCGATAGCTCAGAATTTGCAAATAGAAATAGTATCGACAATGCAAGGCATAGCATTTCATCTATCGTGAGAGAGAGTATGGAGTTAAAATCAATAAGAAGTTCAACAACTTGGAAATCAACCGCCCTTCCCAACAAAGTACAAGATTCCAGCAATTCTTTGCAATTGTTGAAATATATACAATTGAATCCTCACACATTGTTTTCAAAGAAGGCTAAATTCTTTCTTCTTAGTATTGCGTTATGCAGCACTTGTATTCCAAGAAGAAAGGATCAATTTTCAGATTCAGATAGCTCCAACAACAACAGTTCCGGGACTTCGTTAAATACAATCGATGAAACCCTTGAGAGCGATGTATTGAATGCTGACGACTCTATGCTAACATATCAAGCAGCATCTCCTGATGAATTAGCTTTAGTGAATGCAGCACGGGATTTGGGATTTATTGTGTTTAACAAACAAAACAATTCTCTTACAATAAAAACTTACCCCAATGGGTTTGATCGAGAACCTAAATTTGAAAATTACGAAGTGCTTGATGTAATTGAATTCTCATCAGCACGGAAAAGGATGTCTATTATTCTCAAATTCCCTGATGATAGAATTGGTGTGCTCTGTAAGGGTGCTGACAATGTGATCTTAGAAAGATTGAAAAACTCGGAGTTGGCAAAAGATAAAGCACGCGAAATATCGATGAATTCTTCAATTAGAAAAACTGAAGAAGCCGACGCAGTTTTGCAAAACAGACTCTCAGAAGATGTCGATGCCAGGATTGCTCGGACATCAATGAGTGGAATTAGTCGTACATTGAGTTATAAAAGCAAATCTGCAATTGAGAGAATGGGTTCCATCGATAATGCAATTCTGGCTAAGGAGGACGGTGAGTTAGCAAACATTGCATCAAGAGCCAGGAAATCCTTACATATGCAGCAAGCACAAAAGTATGGTCGAGATGCCACATCATTCGAATTGATTTCAAAAGAGGGTGTTATTTCAGATGGTACGCAAATTGGTCAGACTGTTCCGAATGACAAGATTTTGGTAAATGATGAATTTATTATAGAAAAAACTTTAGAACATTTGGAAGAATTTTCTACCGAAGGGTTGAGAACTTTGTTGTATTCATTCAAATGGATTGACAAACAGACTTATAACAACTGGTCTATTGAGTATGCATCAGCAAGAACGTCATTAGTTGATAGAACCAGTAAAGTAGAAGCTATTGGTGAAAAAATTGAGCATGACTTTGAATTGATTGGTGCTACAGCAATCGAGGATAAGTTACAAGAAGGTGTAAGCGAAGCAATTGTGAAATTGCGTAGAGCAGGGATTAAAATGTGGATGCTTACTGGTGATAAAAGAGAGACAGCAATCAACATCGGGTACTCATGTAGGTTGATTAAGGATTATTCTACTGTAGTGGTGCTATCGAATGATGGTACCACTGAAGAATTGATCAACAGAATAACGTCAGCCACATTGGAAATTCAAGCTGGAAGAGTGGCACACTCAGTCTTAGTTATAGATGGTGGAACATTGAGTGATGTTGAGAGCGATCCATCGTTGTTAGCATTATTTCTTGAATTGTGTGTTAAGGTCGATTCGACGATATGTTGTAGAGCTTCACCATCTCAAAAGGCTAATATGGTTAGTGCTGTTCGAAATTTAAATAGAAAAGCAGTAACCTTGGCAATCGGTGATGGTGCAAATGACATTGCCATGATTCAAGAGGCCGATATTGGGGTTGGAATTACAGGAAAGGAAGGTCTTCAGGCTGCAAGGTCATCAGATTATGCGATTGCACAATTTAGATTCTTGTTGAAATTATTATTGGTTCACGGCCGATACAATTATGTCAGAACATCGAAATTCGTCCTTTGTACCTTCTACAAAGAATTGTTATTCTATTTGACCCAATGCATATACCAAAGGTATACCATGTTTACGGGTTCATCAATGTATGAAAGTTGGTCTTTATCAATGTTTAATACTTTATTCACATCCCTACCAGTTATTTGCATCGGAATGTTTGATAAAGATTTAAAACCAGCTACATTACTATCCGTTCCAGAGTTGTATAGTAAGGGTAGATTATACGAAGGTTTCAATTTGAAGTTGTTTGTTTTGTGGATGGTTTTAGCAGCATGCCAGAGTGTTGGTATTTCTTTTTTGAACTTTTATGCATGGGGATTCAGCGCTTTAGTTGACAATACAGTATTCCCAATTGGTACCTTATCGTTTGCCGCCTTGATTATCATTATTAACGCAAAATGTGTCTTTGTGGAAATGCAAAACATATCGTGGCTATCCTACGCATCCTTTATCATTTCAGTTGGAGGATATATGCTCTGGAATTGTTTGATTTATGGATTGTATCAGACGAAACAATCGGCGATTTACTTCGTAGCAGAAGGTTTGAAGACGTGGGCTCGTTATCAAAGTTGGTGGGCAGCAGCACTCATGCTTGCTATTGTCCCATTGTTGTTTGATATCTTGATCAAAGTATTTGTGTTCATTTTCAACCCTGGTGATGACGAAATATTTAAAGTATTTGAAAAAGACCATGAAATGAGGAAAATATTCGAATTGAATGCATTCAAGGAGTTGTATCAAGGTTGGAACTTTCCCAAGGATCCATCTACGTTCAAAGTTGGGTGCTGTAAACTTATAGCAAAATTGGGAATAAAGGTGAAAATACCTGTCAAGGAAAATTCATCCAACAACCAATACTTACAGGGTATTGTGAATAGAAAGAGAGCAGGAACAAATCCAATGGAAACAGAGTTACCACCTAGTAATGCAGGTGAAGCAACTCTTAGTGAGTATTCACGGTTTGCAATTGAACGAGATCAAGATGGCTTTGAGGTATTACCTAGTGGAAAGAGAGTTAGATTCAAACAAAAGGAAGAGTCTAGGCTTTCAAACTTCGGTCGGAAACTTATCGGTAAAAACGAAGATGTTGATGCTATCATTGATGAACGTCTTAAGAATTTGACTGAATAAACGAACAAATTATGGTATCAACTTGAAATATGGCACTGTAGACTAATGTGTAGTATATGTAATTTATGCTATAAACCTATGTACGGAGGAAAACCTTTATTTTGACCCCTCCAACTTTTTGCGTTTTATATTCACATCTCTCTCTATATCAGTCAAAATTAATTTCAAATTTTTGCTTTGACTGTTAACCTCTAACCAATTTTCCAATTTATTTGCTTGAAACTGAAGCTCGGATATCAATGGAGTTTTGCGACAACCGTCTTCATAAGGGTTTAATAAAAGATTAAATAGAGGACTCCAGAGTTCATTTTGCCAATATCTTTTGAGAGGAGTATCAAGCAGAATTTGACCGTCCAGGTTTTTCTTTATTTTAATGTAAGTTCCAAAAAGGAGTGTGTGGATTATTGCAGCTAGACCATAATAATCAGCCTCATAGCTCCAGGGATTGTTCTCACCCATTTGAGGACAATCTTGCTCATCAGTGTTCCAATTGCTTTTGAACTGTGCTTCACCTTTAAACAACGATAGGTCAATAGCTCGCCCAAAATCAATGATTTTAATACTTTTTCTTGACCATCCGTTTTGACCTTCTTTATCATATTTCTCTTGAAGTTGTTCATTCTCACCCAACGATTCGAATTGTATCATGCAATTATCAGCTTTCAAATCACAATGTAATATCCCAATCTTGTGTAGAGCTTCTACTGCTTTAACCAACTCGAGTGAGAAGTAAATGCACAAAACTTCCTCCATGCAACTTTGACTATCTTTATAGTGATTGATTAGATCCAAAAGGGTAAATTGAGGACAATACTCCATAAATAAATAACTCTCATCTTTGAAAAAATGGAGTGAATCAGGTTCAACAAAAAACTTCTTAGCTTTGCTTCCTATGAGTCTTCGATGAATCTGATTCAATATATAAAATTCCCATTTTGAAGAAGGACTCTCAATTTTTAAAGCTCTGAAATCCCCCACAGACCCTCTTTCAACAAGAAAGACAACACCGAATCCACCTTCACCCAATTGGTTTCTCAAACAATATATTTCATTACCACAATAATCGATCATTGCACTTTGTGAACCATTTGGAATGGGCCTTTTACTTATAAATAGGTCTTTGAACTTTTTTAATTTTCCGATTTCCGTCTCTGACAGTTCATGATACCCGGGATATATTTCAAGAGGAATTGTCAAGTTGGATAACTGATTCTCTCGAAAAAGCGCATCGACAGCATTGATCGTAACTGATTCATGTTCACTCAAAGGTCGTTCAATAAAAGGAGAACTATGATCATTATCCTCAATTTCAGTAGGTGGTGTTTTCTCTGGTTCCAAATATGTGTTTGGTTGTTCCATGTGGATTGTTTCCGTTACGAATCCACTAAAATTATTAGTTGTTAAATTCTCATTCTTTTCTTCTTCGTCATCGGAGTTAATGTCCTGGGCTGCTGTGTTAAACATATTCATCACATCATTACTTGCCATTTTTGAGTACAAGGTCATTGTTGGTGACCTTGGGCGATTGAAAATCGTGTTGTCTTCATTGTTTATAGGGATAGTAAACGAATGTTGTGTCATCTCGAGATTATATCTATTTTCATTATTTTCAATTGTTTTTGAGGCTGGGTTTTGTGGTGATGCCAAACTTCTGCTTTTCGCAAGGATCTCCAAGAGACTGTACTCTTCTGTCGCAGAAGGATAAACCAACTCCATATTTACATTGACCCTCTCTCTATTTTTCCCTGGAACTTGAATAATTGTGTAAACTTGACCATTAGGATCCACTTCTCTGTACTGCTCAGGTGTACACGAAGACAAGTTGTCTTTATATACCTCAATCTTGGGCTTGGTTTGATTCTGATTTAAGGAAGAAAATGGTATATGCTGCTTGATGACCTCGCCTGCCCATTGTTTGGGTTTTATTTTGTTTTCTTTTGTCCTATTCGAAAGCGGACCCAATTCGTTTTGTTCAAGTAATGGTTCTGTGAATAAAGTATCTCTGATGGATTTACTTTGAATATCTTCGTCATTATAGACATGCAACTTCAGTTTCTTAGTTGGAACTCGCTCAGATTCCGCTTGCGAAACAGGATTACCTCTTTTCAAGGTTAACGGGGTGGCTATAGGAACCGATCCGTTGGTCCCACTATGATTCTGTTTGAGCTGTTTGAAGTTCTCATAATTTCGCTGTAGTCGTACGAGCGGACAAGCCTTGTTCTCTATTCCAATTTTGAAGACTTCTTCGGCATCTTCCCAGTTGCCATTCGAATGCAAATACGTTGCAAAATGCTCGTAGTACATAGCCAATTGACTACCAATGTCCTTCTTCGATAAGTACACAAAGATGTCCCGAGGACTGTCTGAGTACTTAGTATACTCTAACCAAATCCTCAAGTACCGTGGATCGTTCTTGTAATGTAAAACATCTCGAAAACAAGATGTACACCGCTCGAGTAGGTTCAATAGTCCACTTTCAGGATTACTTCCTTGGGGAAAATTGGTATGTGTCCAGTCAATGTAGTCAATATACACTTGTAGAGGATCGTCTAGTTCATTACATTGCTCCAACAGCTCCTCAAATCGCTGTCGTTGTACCTGGAGCTGCTGTTTGTGTGATGCCATAGATGGACCAGCTGCCTTCAAGCTGGTGACAAGCTTACCAAAACTGCGCCCACTGCTTAGCGGCTGGATATTCTCTTTCTCACGCTCCACCACTGCCGCGTCGCTCAATTGATCCATGTGGTGTTGCTGCTGGTTTCGCTAGGTAAAGCGAGATAGACTGCAGCAGTTTGTAAACATAGACAAACAAAAATGTCGTCATCAAAACACCGCGCTACCGTCAAATGTCGCACACACGATTTTTGACATCTGGCGCGCGACATCCACCTACTATTATCACCACTGCGACAGTTTATTCTCCAGCAACACCGAAAACAATTGCGAGCAATGACGGGGATTTTGTACTTTGTAGCGTTGTGGGCAGCGGTAGTGTTTGCTGGCGACTTCTACAACGAGTCACTTGTGTTAAAACCGTTGCCGCGTAACAAATTGTTGGCGTCGTTCCAGTTTGACATCGCGTCTTTGGCCAGTGATTTCCTGGCTCCTGGCGACCTTGACAGCTCCACTAACCGGTACCACCATTACACTTACTTTCCTCGAACCCTCGGACCGATAATCCAAGCAACAAACACCCGGGAGTTGCACTTGCGGTTTACCCAAGGATGGTGGGACTCGCAATCGTGGGGCTCATTACCGTACAACGGAACCAAAAGTGGTGGAACTGGGGTCGAAGTGTGGGCAATTGTAGAGGCAAAGTCGTTATCACAAGCTAAAGAAAACTGGTTCAAGCTTGCAAACACTCTTTCAGGATTCTTTTGTGCGTCGTTAAACTTCATCGATGATTCCATCACCACCTTGCCCAAGAATTCTCTCAATAGCATCAATAATGTGTTTACTGTTGATCCGTCGAACAAATTGTATCTTTTACGTGCAGCACTTCCAAGCGAGCCTATTTGCACCGAAAACTTGACTCCATTTGTCAAGTTGTTGCCTACTAGAGGTAAAGCAGGAATTTCGTCATTGTTGGATGGCCATAAACTTTTTGACTCATTGTGGCACGGAATGTCGATCGACATCACCACCGAGTGTAATGAAGAATCCTGCAACTTGAACTTGCAACAAACTGTCAACACGGTGATAGATATTGCCAGATCAATTCGTAAGAAGGAAAATGGTGGTATTCCAAAACCTGTTCCTGGTGACGACTTGAGATGTGACGAATCGAAAATTCACGACATTTGGCAATGTTTCCCACTGCCTGACCCTACGAATTTGTCATGGTCTTTAGAAACTATATTTGGAAGGAAAATCAAAGGTCCAGCATTTGTTGATGATGAATCGTCCACCAAGATTATTGTCGACATCGACTCTACACATTGGGATGTCAATATTCTTCGCGACAACAAGGACATGATTATCTATAAGCAAGATCACATTGAGTCCCATTTAACTGATGACGTTGACACTGACATAAAGTTCAATAGTGAAGACACTTCGTTCACAACTCCAATTGACCAACCTCCATTATATGTCTCGAGATCGTTGACAGGATACTCTCAAGATCAAGGTGGTTTCCGTGTGACCTTTTCCAATCCATCGCAAACCGACCCGGTACACTTTGTTTACAGTGAAAGTGTCCCTTGGTTCATGAAGTTATACTTATACACCATGAAGTACAGTTTAAAAAACAGCGAGGGTACATTTGAAAATTTTGGTTCCGAACTTGTTAAAGAAAAGTACTACAAGCCATCGATAGATAGAAAGAGACCATCCCAATTAGAGCTTTCGATTGAATTGCCACCACAACTGTCATTAACCCTTACATACGAGTTTCATAAATCCTTGTTATTATACCATGAATATCCTCCAGATGCAAACCACGGTTTTGCTATTGAGCCAGCAGTCATCCAAATTATAGAGAATGAAAAGACTCAATACGAACTCCGTACCACAAGTTCGTTGTTGACGTTACCTACACCAGATTTCTCAATGCCCTACAATGTTATTATTTTAACATGCACTGTGATGTCGTTAGCATTTGGATCAATTTTCAACTTATTAACAAAGGAAGTAATTACTGAAGAAGAATACGAAAAGATCTCGGAAAACAGCAAGGTCACTATAATAAAAACCAAAGTTCGTTCCAAGATCCAAAAGATAAGACAACTTATCGGACGATAATATGTTATGTATCTTAATACGACCGAATAACTAATGCATTTATATTTCGTTATGGACACAAGATTGTGTGTGTAAACTATATCAGAAAGGGTCTTCGTAAGGGTCTTCTTCGTCGTAATCATCATCCTTCTCAAACTCGTAAACGATAGCACCACCTGCTGAGCCCAAGGACTGTTGGGCTTCCATGAATGGAAGTTGGACTTGATCTTTGGCCAACTTCTGTTTTGAACTAGTGGACAAGTTGAAAGTTGTCAAATCCTTAAGTAAAGCATCTTCATCCTGTTCATCTTCATTTTGCGACTGTTGATATATATCGTATACATGGTTAGCAGTGTCCATTGTAAACTTGTAATGCACCGATCTTCCTGACTTTCGTTTATTAGTCAAGTTCACAATAAACTTGGTAGAGTTGAAGTTTGCATTCACAGGAAATTGCAACCGGGAGATCAGATTATCAATCGATTCTTCGTCCAATTTGGTAACTACTTGTAAGTCAAAGATTGAGTTGGCAATGTAGCTTAAAAGTTCTATTGGATTTGGTGAGTTGATGGAGCTTGCCATAGGACAATTTGTATGAAAAGTGGCCACAAGAGTGGTTGTACTCAGAACTATAGAAGTAACAAACGCTACTAGACTTTCGGTAGGGATATAATTCAAACTATCGACCACCACGACGGCTTTAGATCCCGATTCCACTTTAGAATGGACAAATTTAACGATATTTTCAATAGATTCAGTGGAACAGTCAAGGAAATGGTGATACCCTGGGTTATTTAGTGTCTCAAATGAAAGAAAGATTATTGGTAACAGACATTTATGGACGATTTCTCCTACTAGGTTGTTCGATGACTGGGCCAAACTGTCTAATATCAAGACAATGGGATTGTTATCTTTCACTGCTAGCAACCGATTCAATACAATTAATGAGTTCTGATTATTCATCGTCGCCTACTCCGAGATTCAGTGTGTTCACCGTAGTATTATCTTCACTTGGTCTAATAAGATTGTGCTACAGGATTACTCTGACCCCATCTCATCGCATTTTCTTCTGAAGTGCGAATCTGGTAAATTGTACTATGGGTATATAATTTTTTAGTACAAATCCACGGAAAACTCGCAATTGACACCATAAAACAACACTTTTTGAGACGTATACGCCATTAAAACAGTGTACAGATTATATCGGCATCTTGTCTGGAAACGAATTGCGTCATTATTCTTGTTTTTGACACCCTCCACTAACTTCCATATTTAACAGTCCAGAAACGGAACTCATACATTATAACGTGGCAATCTAGAAGCCAGATTATAGACAAGTGTTTATCACACTAAATCATCCTCATTATTTGTGATTTACTTATCGAACCATACCCGTTGTACCGTTTGTTCTTTCACCATGTCTAATACAAAGAAAAACCTAATAGGATCATATACTCTTCCCAAAGAACTAGAGTCTAGTATAACACTGGACCAGGCTAACGATGCCATCGATTCCAACCAATTAAAACAAAATATTGTCAGAAATGACTATAAACAAAAACGTTACAACCGTACTATAGACACAAACCTTGATAATGTCATGTCGTATAAGCAATTGATGGAGCAACGTCAATTTGAACAGGAGGAGTTTCGAGTGAAAAAGCTTGTTAAAGAAAAACAGGAGCAACTTGAAGAAGAATTGAAAAGTCAGACCCTAACCATTTCTGGTAGAAAACGAAGATGGGATGTTACTCCTGAAGAATACCAAAGAAACCTCGAATTGGCTCAACTAGAAGCGAAAAAATTGAAATCGGATCTACAGACTGAATCAACAACATTGACTACAATTCTTAAAGAGGACTTGAAAGTGCCGGTTATTGGAAGTATAGCTTTGACAGATGAGATCCTCGATAAGATACTTCCACCTGGATACGTCAAACTTCCACCTCCTGAAAACTACCACCCAGATGAGTCTATACCCCCAGATGTTACTGATGCAGAGGTGGGGTATTACATGCCCCCATCAAACGTAAACGACGACCAAAAGACTAAGATAATGATGGACAGTCAATTGCCTACAGACATTCCTGGTGTTCAGGGACTTCAACATTTTAAGCAAGAAGATATGAAATACTTTGGTAAACTATTAACCGTCAATGAGTCGAAATTAAATCCAGAAGAAGCAAGAGAAATCAATGCAATGAAGTTGATTTTAAAGGTCAAAAATGGATCTCCTCAAGTAAGAAAACGGTCATTAAGGCAATTAACAGATAATGCTACCAAGTTTGGTGCAAAGACTTTATTTAATCAGATATTGCCTATATTACTCGAGCCAAATTTGGAAGACCAGGAAAAACATTTGTTGATCAAGTTGGTTGGCCGGTTGTTGACTAAGTTAAATGACATGGTACGTCCATTTACTCACAAGATTGTACTGGTAATTGCTCCGTTATTGATCGAAGAAGACTTCACTCTACGTATGGAAGCACGAGACATTATCTCTGGATTAACGAAAGCAGCAGGTCTAGCGACAATGATTTCAAGTCTTCGTCCTGATTTGGACCATGTGGATGAATATATTAGAAATATAACATCTCGAGTATTTGCAATAGTGGCAAATACTTTGGGGTTGGTGAGTTTTCTTCCGTTCCTCAAGGCTGTCATAAAAAGTAAAAAGAATTGGACTGCAAGACATACTGGTATTAAAATAGTCCAACAATTATCTGTAATTTTAGGAGGTGGAAATGGGAACGCAATTCTTCCATATTTGGGTCAACTAGTTGAAGTGTTGAAACCTGCCTTGACTGATGAGGTTCTACAAGTACGATCTATAACAGCATTAACATTGTCTCAACTTGCAGACAATGTGAAACCATATGGTATCGAATCTTTTGAAACTATATTGGAACCAGCATGGTTAGGTTTAAGAAAGCATAGAGGAAAAGGATTGGCCAATTTCTTGAAATGCATTGGATCTTTGATTCCATTGATGGTACACAATCCAAACTATGAAGAGTACGCAAACTACTACACGAAAGAGTTGATGACAATTATAACCAGAGAATTTACTTCGCCCGATGATGAAATGAGGAAAACCATCTTGCGGATTTTAGGTGGGCTTCCACTTTCGAGACAAATTGTACCCAATTTTAACACAGAGATTATGAGACCTTTCATGAAACACTTTTGGAACAGGAGAACGGCATCAGACTCACAACTGATTGTAAAATTGGTTGCAGATACAACAAGGGATTTGTCAAATAAATTTGACTTTCTTGAAATTCTCGAACACGTTATTATATTCGCTAAGAATGACAACGAGCAATTGAGAAAGCTTTGTATGGAAACTGTCCACAAAATGATTTCCTCAAACCCTGATAACCTTATTGGTTTGGATTCTCAATTGGAAGTTCGCTTAATTGATGGTGTTCTTTACGCATTTCAAGAACAAACCATTGAGCATAAAGTTTACCTCTTAGCATTTGGAAGTGTCGCCAAAACTTTGAATACAAGATTAAAACCACATATAAATTCAATCATCAGTACTGTGTTGTATAGATTACAACACAAGAATCCAGAAGTACGACAACAAGCAGCTGCTTTGATCAGCGTTATTGCACCAGTTATAAGTCAATGTGCTGAAGGAGACAATGAAATAATGCGAAAGTTAATATTGATACTCTATGAATCATTAGGTGAGGTGTACCCAGATGTTTTAGCCTCGCTCCTTGATGCCTTATACTCATGTATTGATAGCTTGCACAAGACAGATTTGTATGTAATGAAAAACCCATCCATCAACCAGATCCTTCCAACATTAACACCAATTTTGAAAAACAGGCAAGAAAAGGTGCAAGAAGCTAGTATTAAATTAGTTGGGCTTATTGCAAAGAAAAACTCAGAAACAATTAATGCCAAAGAATGGATGAGAATTTGTTTCGAGTTGTTGGACATGTTGAAATCTAACAAGAAAAAGATCAGAATCGCAGCTAATGATACGTTCGGATACATAGCCAGAACAATCGGACCGCTGGATGTTATTGTAATGCTTTTGAACAACCTAAGAGTACAAGAAAGACAATTGAGAGTTTGCACTGCCGTTGCAATCGGAATTGTTGCTGAAACATGTGCACCATTTACAGTGATCCCAGCAATCATGAACGAATACAGAATTCCCGAGAAGAATGTTCAAAATGGTGTTTTAAAGGCATTAAGTTTTCTTTTTGAGTACATTGACGGTTCAATGACGAAAGACTATTTGTTCGCCATTACACCATTGTTGGAAAATGCCTTGACCGACAGAGACCAAGTTCATAGACAAACGGCGGCAACCGTCATCAAGCATATGGCTCTAAACTGTGTTGGTTTAACCAACGATGATTATTACGAAGTGTTTATTCACTTTTTGAACTTGTTAATGCCAAATATTTTTGAAACATCTCCACACGTCATAAATAGAATCTTGGAGAGTATTAATGCGTTGAGAGTTGTCATTGGGGTTGGGACTTTCTCAAATTATATTTGGGCAGGATTATTCCACCCTGCAAGAAGAGTCAGAACCCCATACTGGAAGATATTCAATAACATTTACGTTCAAAATTGCGATGCATTGGTACCTTACTACCCTACGGTAGACAAATTCCCAGATGAGGAAACTTTTAGCTACAAGGTCGAAGAAATGGACTTATTTCTTTAAATAGAGCATATTTAGTAAGGTGATCGTACTGGATCCGAGCTTCCATACACAAACATATCATCATGATTGAATGCAATTAAATTCCCGTCTTCATCGTAGAAATGATTAAATGTGTCGGTTGAATTTTCTGTGAATTGACGAGATTCATTTAGGTATAGACGAGTCGTAAACCTTGTAATTCGTCTTGCCTGGAACTCCAACATTTCGTCGATATCAGTCATGTCCCATTGAGAAACTTCCGAGTTGGAGCTGGAATACGAAGTCGATGGCGGAAAACAGTGCATAATTACTTGGTGGTTGCTATCAATGGTTGAAGGAATGGTTTGAATCCAATTTTTGACTTTATCTTCAGAATTCATATTAGCGGCATTTCGTGGATCGAAGTTTACAGGGAAATGGCCCTTTTCAACAGGAAACGGCGGCAGATGAGTATAATTATAACGAGGAAAATCTTGACATATGTAATTTTCATCTGGACGCAACTTGAACGAGTTATTCAAGAATTGTAGCTGATTTGATGCATACCACATTGGCAAATCATGGCTCAAACAATTTGTTTGTACTACATTGAAACCTTGGGTATTGTGATCAAAACTGTCATGACCCTGTTTTACATTACCTCTACGAGGTATGTAATCGCCGATTTCGATGTTTTCTACTGCTTCCGCCGTTGTTTCCATAGCGGTTAGAAACACTTAATCTATTTGTAAATGGCTGCAAAATTTGGTCGCACGATCTACTTTGCGACAAAATCACCACAATCGCAGGCAAAAGTACGAGTTACAAACCACTAACATTGGAACCATATAGCAAAATGAATGACTACAGTTTGACTCTGAGATGTTATTATGCGGATTGGAATGCCTCAGAAACGGTTTGAGGAGGTGGGTGTAAGAAACTATTACCCCGTTCCAATACCTCGGTATTTTACCACTTGATTCTTATAAATATAGCTAATTGCTAATTCCGTAAAAGTTTTGTAGCGTCACGCACTAAATGGATATAGCTACTTGGAGTATCTATATGCGAGTGCCATGATCATCACAACTGTTTCACATGAATAAGAGAGTCCCAGTTCCAGTTTCCATTTGAAGTTGAGCGAAGAGTAGTATTTCGAAAAACGACACCAACTCAAAGCTGAGTAAATCACGAGAACATCATCTTACACTCCTTAAACTCAAGTGAAAAAGTGCTGGTAATGGTGATTTAGCATCAAATTTGTTGTTTGATCAAAGTTGGTACCTTTCTGTTTCTTTGCGAAAGTGAAAAATTATGTTGACATCGTCGTGATAATCTGAATATACCACAACTTTCACTATGCCACGAAGGTCCCGAGATGAGATGGAAAACGAAGATGATTACGAGGAAGTCAGTACCCCTGAAGAAGTACAGGCAAATACCACTGCCGATGACGAAGTATTACGAGATCAAGTAGGGTTGGATAATGTTGTGAATCAAGTGATACGAATTGTTTTGGGAAAGGATATGAAGACCCAAGTCTTCAAAAGAGAACATATACCATCAGAGTTGAATATCCGCGCTATTGGGTTTGACAAAGTCATACAAGAAGTAAATCGTCGGTTAAAGTTGATATACGGGCTCAGTTTAGAAGAACTAGATGCGCCAAAAGAATCTACAAAGAAGAGGTCTAAGCAACAGTTTGCTATAGTTAGCAGTCTTACTTCCGAAGACAGACTATTTTTGGGAGAATTATGGTCCAACTCCGTCGACACTGTGTACAACGATAAAACGGTTTCTGATACCCAGTACTTTCTTCCTAGTCACAAGCAATCGGCAACTCCTGGTACGAATACTGCTATGGTTAAACTCGGTGTGATGTTTTTGGTCATAAGTTGCATTATCGTTTCAGAAAATCATATCTCAGAGACAGAATTGTTTGAAACATTGAAAAGTTTTGGGATATCAAAAAACGTAAATATTCGAAATAGCAATTATGGGATGAATTTGACGGAGTTGATAAGCGAGTTTGTCAAATCTGATTATATCACCAAAGAGATTATTAAGGGTAACACTGAGTCCGAAAATACATTTACATTTAGTCTCGGGAAGCGAAGCTTGCTAGAATTAAGTCCTCAGGACGTCTACAACTATATCAAAATAATATGGGGTAAAAAGTTTGATCAAGTAGAAGCTGGAAAAACCATTATTACAATTGAACGCGTCTATCAAGTTTCGCTTAAAAATGAGTTTGAAGAGAATATCACAAGTAGTAATAACGAAGAAAACGAAGCCATCAATCAGGAAGGCAATAATGCATGACTAACGATATCGAATTGGGAACGGTGGAGATTGGTAAGCAAATCATGACGATCATTACTGGTCATAAAGAGAAAGTTGAAACGGATCCGTAATAAACTGGGGGTGATGAAATGCAACTCCGTGAATTTTACCTCTCCACGTTTGACGAAAATGTATAGCAGAGGGTTCAAACAGATTGGAGTGTGATTTTTGCTCAGCAATGAACTTAAACGGAAAGACGCGGACTTGACAAAAGAGGAAAGAGAATGAGTGGGATGAGTGGATCGTGGCCGATTTCAGCTTCTCTACAATATGTCCTGCTGCAAAATACGACGCCAAACGAACTGAATCAGTTACCAGTATGACAAGTCTATGTCAGTACGGTTTGGAATTGTTACCCATAATTTTTGGTTCTCTCCAAGACCACTACATATGCCTGGTGATGTAGGTCGAGGAAAATCTACAATGAACCCAATGTTGGTTCCACTCGAAATCACAGTACTACGAGATACAAGTATGATCAAGATTAGGTGAGTAGCATCCTGTGATTTTGAATCACCACCATGTGAAATACATCGACCAACCAAACAATACAGAACACCGTGACAAATAATGTCCAACCCACGCGGCACCGACCAATTAACACGCAAGCGGAACTTGGTACCGCCGGAGTTGTTCCCCATGTAAAGACCCAAATCAATAAACGGTTACATGTGACAATATGCCCCCCTCATGGATGCACCAAACTCGAACACAAAACTGGAATTTTGGCCACGTAATTCCACATTGGGGCCCAAAGCTACAAATTGTACTTTACAATATAAACCATCACAAATATCCAATTGGACTTTTGCGGTTGTATTCGTTTTTATTGCTAGACTTTCCATCACAATTTCACTTGGGGTCCAGATTATAGTATAGATTATATACACACCTACCTGCCAAATTACTCGATTGTCTCTAAACAAATTTTGAAAATTCAAAGTAGAATAGTTTTACAGTTAATCCAATTAATTGAAGTTTTCACCGTTGTGTTCTGAACTTTAGTATTCAAGTGGCTTCTACTGTGTTTACTTTATTATTTTGGAGAATTTTACTCTGAGGTTGCGTTAATTGTCATACCTGGATTTATATATTTGTGAACGTGTTATTGATCGTGTTTCATCATGGCGTTAGATTCGTTAGATTTCGGTGTCATGGTCGTCTTGGCCTTGGCTGTTGTTGCTTACTTTGGTAAAGACTTCATCTTCACCAAGAAAGCAGACGAAGGTGGTTTCCTTTATACTGAAGGTGGTTCCAACGAAAGAGATATTGTGGAGTACTTGAAGAAGAAAAATAAGAACTGTGTTATCTTCTATGGTTCCCAAACTGGTACTGCTGAAGATTACAGTTCAAAGTTGTCTAAAGAATTGTCCGCCAGATTCGGGTTGAAGACCATGACTGCCGATTTAGGTGATTATGATTACGAGAACTTGGACAAAATCGACGACAATATTCTTTGTTTCTTTGTTTTGGCTACTTACGGTGAAGGTGAACCAACCGATAATGCGGTCGAATTTTACGACTGGTTACAAAATGAAGCTGACACGTTGTCTACTATGAAGTATGCCGTGTTCGGGTTAGGTAACTCAACCTACGAGTTTTTCAACAAGATCGGTAAAGATGTTCAACAATTGTTGGGAGACAAGGGTGCGGAAAACTTTGCCGATTACGGTGAAGGTGACGATGGTCTTGGTACATTGGATGAAGATTTCTTGTCGTGGAAAGATCAAGTGTTTGACTCATTGAAGAACAACTTGAATATGGAAGAGCATGAATTGATCTATGAACCTGGATTGAAACTCATTGAATGTGATGATGTAACAAAAGAAGATGCCTCGGTTTCCCATGGTGAACCAGACAAGTCTTATATCAACTCCACATCCGATTTGACTAAAGGTCCATTTGGCCATACTCATCCATACTTGGCACCAATTGTGTTCTCCAAAGAATTGTTCCAATCAAAGGAAAGATCATGTATTCAAGCTCAATTTGATATCTCTGGCTCTAACTTAAGATATACCACTGGTGATCATGTTGCTGTTTGGCCATCCAACAGCAACGAAAATATCGACACCTTTGTTAAAGCATTTGGTTTGAGTGACAAATTGAACACTGTTTTTAACTTGAAAGCATTAGATTCTACCATTACTATCCCTTTCCCAACTCCAATCACCTACGAAGCAGTTATTAGACACCACTTGGAAATTTCTGGTCCTGTTTCTCGTCAATCATTATTGTCAATTACAGCATTTGCACCCGATGCGGATTCGAAGGCTTTGGTCACCAAATTGGCTGGTGACAAGGCATTGTTTGCTGATCAAATCACCCACAAGAAATTGAATCTTGCTGATGCATTATTGTACATTTCCAAGGGCCAACCATGGTCTAAAGTTCCATTTGAATTCGTTATCGAAAATGTCCCACATTTACAACCAAGATACTATTCCATTTCTTCTTCAAGCTTGACTGAAAAGACCAAGATTGAAGTTACTGCGGTTGTGGAATTCGAAAAAGAAGATGATAGAATGATCACCGGTGTTGTTACCAACTTGTTGAGTAACATTCAAATTGATCAAAACAAAGAATCCAGAAAACCAATTGTTACATATGACTTAAAGGGACCAAGAGGTAAATTCACCGATTACAAATTGCCAATTCATGTTAGAAGATCTACTTTCAAATTACCATCTAACCCATCGACTCCAATTATCATGATTGGTCCTGGTACCGGGGTCGCTCCATTCAGAGGTTTCATCAGAGATAGAATTGCCCAGAAGAACATGGGTCAAACCCCAGGTGAATCGTTATTGTTCTACGGATGTAGAAAAGAAAGTGAAGATTTCCTTTACAAGAATGAATGGTCCGAATATGCTAAGACTTTAGGCTCCAACTTAGAAATGTTCACTGCTTTCTCCAGACATGATCCAACTAAGAAAGTTTACGTTCAAGATAAATTACTTGAACAATCTAAAAAGCTCAATGAATTGATCGAAAGTGGTGCATTTATCTATGTTTGTGGTGATGCATCTAGAATGGCTAGAGATGTTCAAACAGCTTTGGCCAAGATTATTTCTAAGGAAAGAAATATTGCTGAAGAAAAGGCTGCTGAATTGATCAGATCCTTCAAGATACAAAACAGATACCAAGAAGATGTCTGGTGATTCACATCTTACAAATGAAATTGTTACACGCATTGGTTGCTTTACAATTCTGTATTTAGATTGTGTGTGCACAGCTAATGGCTGTGTAAAATTATAGAATGAATAAACTTATGTATCTATGACGAATATATATACTTTTTATGATCTTTTCAGTTTGTGACAATACCTCCAAGAAGGGTTATCTGAGTTATAAATAGTACTAAGCTTGTGTTCAGTGTCTCGCCAATGCTTGAACTTTGTAGGTGACTTGAGATCCAAATCGTAGATGTAACTTGACACTGAAAAATTACCAGAATTTTCAGTAACCAAAACACCATTGGCCACAGGACCCAATTCGGATCGTTCGAACTTAAGGAACACACCAACATCTCGTAGTGTCATGATTAGTGACAAACTTTCGGAAACATCCTCACTCGAAGTAAGAGTCAGTATCTCATCGTGTGGGTTCTGAATCGTTTGATGGAGTTTCAACTGCTGGAAAACATTACCAGGATCTGCCAAATACGCACAAAACAACTGCCTCAATGGAATTCCATGTTGATCCAAAAGTTCCAACTTGTCTCGAGGTACCAAGGAGAATATATCTTCCACAGCCTGGTTAATTGTGTCAGGGTATAACAAGTCCAAAGGACAAAAGTGCCGGGGGTTTCCCTTCAATTGCGTCAACAGACACGTCCGGCAGTAGTTAGTAGTATAGTTGTCGTACAACCATTTAGGTTTCATTTCAAAAATCACCGATTTCCATTCGGCATCAATATACAACTGACAATGCTTCGATAAAAACACTTTAGTGTAATTGCCATGTAAAAGATTAGGCAACAAGAACGCAAAAGTTTCACGTTCCATGAGCTTGTGGCCGTTGGAATCCACCTTAGTTAGAAACAGTTCATCCAAGTGTACCAACTGAACGTCAATAATTGTGTCTGACAATATAGGTTTGCATTTGTCATGGATGAATTGATACAACTCTCGAGTCGAGATATAATCGTCTTGTTTCTTGAATAACCGAAGCCGCAACAACTTTCCTTCTAAAGACTTATCATTCCCAACGTACTCAAATAGAATATTAGCTGCTCCTTTACCAAAGTACTTCCAATCTTGAGGAACTGATAATTTTGAAATTTCCATTAGAATTAGGACTATGGTCTATGTCATAGAAAAACCAGACTTTTGTTGCACGGAATGCTCCAATGAATCGTAATAACCACCACCACAAACTAGCACTTGGACTGGTGTAATTGGGGATTAACGACGGATTGTCAAAAAAAAGTTATTTTATTCTGAATTTCCCTATTTACACTATGGATTCTATAGAATAATGAAACCATCAAAAAAATTAGTGGTGAAATTTCAGATATTTGACCACCACATCGACATTCTCTTGACGTGAAATCGTTGCAATGAAAAAGACAACTGATCTGAATATCTGGGGTTTTTCGATTCTCTGTTCTTGCCCTCTCCTAGGTGTACTTTTCAGATAATTCTTATTGCTTGCAACCCCGGCAGTAAATACTTACACTAGAATATTACAAGTAAGCATTATAGATAAAACAATAATGATACTGGTTGATGCAGCTTTCTATCGTTTGAAGATGCCGTGGATTTCTTGCTTGGTGAACATCTTTCTGTTGCTCATTGGTGGAGTATTTTTGATTAGAAGTTTACATGGGCCCTGGACTTTGACGTAGATTGGTTTCGGTGAAAGTAGATCAAACAAGTTCATCTTGACGTAATCCCAACCTGAGCGAACAGTAGTCATAAACTGGTGCACAGAACTTCTAACAGAATCCATCGATTTTGAAACTCCCAACTCGGCCAATTGCTTTGCAAGTTTATGCTTGAACTGATCATAGTATCCTGGAATTACTCCTAGTATTCCAGACCGTGACAATTTTGGAAAGGTGATTTTAGGCCACGATATAGTCGACAATATGGATGGTGATTTGACTGAACAAAACTCCACTGAGGAGTTTGTAGCAATCAACGTATTTGGATTAATCAACATTTGTTCTCCTTCTTCCACAGTTATATTGAACAACTGATCTGAACCCTGTAAGACTAATGTACCTTTACCTTGAGATTTCAAGCTGGAAAGCTTGGACACAATTGAAATAGGCTCCAATTCCAAGGTGTAGCCAGACCATGCAATGACATTTGTTGCATCCAACACCAGCCACCTTTCTGATTTATCTTCGATGTCGATTACTGAGTAGTTGTCGTTACCATTAAGAATAATCGACACTGGGGATTGGGTATAGACCTCGCTATAGGTAATAGAATTAGGCAACGACTTGGAATATGAAACCAACAGATCCAAATCACCATCAATAGCAACTAACGAGCCTGATTTGATACTTAAGTATGACGAACTAGGAATAGTGACATTCAACAAGTTGCTAGATTTCCCAAGTGCGTTAAAGGTGGGTAATTCGATAAATGGACCGGCACCAGTGAACTGGGGTTTGGTTGCCAATTGAATGGACTGGAACAACCGTGATCCCAGACACACAAACCGCGTGCTTCCAATATTGCTAAACATTATTGCAATCAGCTGTTCGAACCAACAATTACAAGTGATTGATTTGTGGTTAAATTTTTCGCTTTGGTATAATTTCGCAACTAAGGAAAATACCATTTTACAAAACCATACATTAACAAGCAAGGACGGACGCATTGATGTCGGGCTTATTGCTACAAATTCTACATTTTGTGTGTTGAATAGCAACTTCTATTGATGTCATTTTTCAATGATGAGTTTCTATACAAAATTCTTTAACCACTTGTCTGCATCAATGATATCTTGGTAGTAAGCATCGTTTATCAACGATTTGTCAACGTTTCTAATGACGGTGGCTAATTTAATAAAGTTGTTCCAGAACTCGATTCCGGAATTAAAATCTTTCAATAGTTGTTCGCTCGTAATTGCATTAACTCCATTCACATTGATATTGAAAGATGGGTTGTTGATTTGGTAAACATGGTTCAATAAATTATCCTTGATAGCCTTTATCACTTCGGTCTTGGATTTTCCGGATTTACTTTGTTTCAATCCATGTTCAAAGTATATTTCTGCCACCACCCCTAATAACGTATTGTTGACGTCGTTGTAGAATGGCAATTGATCTATCAACGCATACCAATCGCTCTTGGTGGTGAATTGTGACTTGATATCGTTCTTTTGTTGAAGTACTATGAAATCAACTAATAAAGTTTGAATGGTCGTAATTATCGTGGAATTGATGAATTGAATATGTGATCTGAAGTTCAACAAATTCCGTGATATTGGTCCCTGGTAATTAATTGGTGAAATGTTAAGCTTATGTAAGGAAAAGATTCTCGAGATTAAAGTGATATATTTGTTTTCCTCCGGAGTTATATCATTATTGACCGGTTCATTGCTGTTGTTAATATCCTTGAAAAATTTAGGAACGTTTGAAAACTTCTTATTTGATTCGGTTAAGATCAACGCATTAGACTTGATCAAGAATAAGATCAAGATCAATTGTTCAAATTCTGTTTTTCCAACGTTGTTTGATTTGATAAACTCTTGTAATATTTTTCCAACTGATGTCAAATCCAAGGTTTTTTGATCAACAATATTGAACAAAAAGAACATCCTTAAAACTGCAGTAGAAATAACGTCATCAACAGATTTAATGGTTTTATCAGTGATGTACTTGGCATCAGTTACAGAAAGATTTTTAACTAAGGTTCGCAAGTCAAAAACTTCACCAGAATTATCATTTTGAATAAACAATTTTCCGACTCTCGACGATATCGAGGGAGTTAATCTGTTGTTCACTTCAATAATACTGTCTTGGAACCAGTATTTGACACTGACTTTCTTCACTTGATAGTATCTTGTCAATAGCTGGGTGATCAAGTTGTACTGGCAATCTAAGATTTCAGTATATTGTTCGGAAGTAATAAGCTTCTTATAACTGTCACTTAATCCACTTTCCAAGGTTGGTCTTACATCCAACTCTCCTTGGGTAATCGACTCTAACAATTGAATAGGAATCAAACCGAGAGATTGATAGAAGTAAATTTCTGTAGGTAATCGTTGAGAAACTATATCGTGAACATCATTTGGAACCTTTATAATTTTATGTTTAGAGGTTTCTTCTTTTTTGCCATTTGATTCACCTTTCTTAGATTCTGCCTTTTGAGCATCGTCGTCCTGTAATACAAATTCAGGGTTAATTTCAAGACCTAACTTTGACATTTCGATAGAATATAACTCTACCGAACCTTCTTTGTTTAGTACTGGTGCATAGTTTAATGCTGCATGACCTTTGAAGTACAATTCAACTAATCTTGGATCATTAAGGCTAGCAATGTATCCCATTAAGTTTTCTTGACCACCATTGTATTGGTTTACTTGATAGATGATATCCAACCCTAACTTAAAGTAACTCAATTGAGGATAAGGTTGGATCTGATTAGGCTTCGGAATTGGAGGGAAATTAGGAAATGTATCTGGTTGAACATTACACCCTACCATAATACTAAGATCAATAAATTGTCTTTCAGTAACTTGCAATTCATGTAAAACTTTGGCTTTATCAATGAATCTGAAATCTTTGGATTGAAACTCCATACCTAAAATAAAACGGTCAATTTTAGTCAATAACAAATCAGTAGACCCGTAGATAGTATCAATCATTCCGATCTGATATAAGTACGACAATTGAAAGGATGCATCGTAAGGTGCAATCAAGTAGTCAATGTCAATTTCAATGAAATACTTGATTAAGTCATTGACCATTGGCCTCAATGGCAAAGGATCAGTAAACAATCTGAAGGATTCAACATTGTTATACGAGTAAAGTTGCTTAGTAGCTAATTTTGCCCAAGTGGCTTCCAAATGTTGCTCTTGTGGAGTTAGCTCGTTATTTCTATATTTAGGGACCTGTAATTGAAGATTTATTCCAGAAATGATGAAGATAGGCTTGATATTAAATTCCTTAAACACTTGCAAATCAGACTGAATATAATCCTTGAGTGAGCTTGGTACACCTCCGATACCAGATAATAATTGTTCTTTTTTGAAAGTGTAAATTCTGCTCAAGTAATGATCGACATCGATACCGATGGTGGCATTTTGTAAGATCTCAATTGAACTAGCATTTGCTAGTTTTCTTTCAAACAAGTACGACTCAAGAGTTCGAATAGGCATTAGAATAAATTTGAATATTCACAATAAGATAAATAAAACCTCCACAGAAGTGAAAAATCCCTCAATTAGTTTCAATTGAATCGCAATAAACTTTTTGTTTACAATACAATAACACGATATCACCAATTGCTCCAGAACTTGAAATAGGTACTACAACAAATACTGAATCGTTTTCAATGAAAGTTTCACAATCAACACTTAATTCTTAAGAAAACAACCACAAACAAATACTGTAGCTCCAACTTCGAATTATCAATTGATTTCTCAATGCGTCTTGTTTGTGGTTAGATCCAGTTTCGTTACGTTTTCATTTTGCCTGGTGGTAGACGGCGAGGTAATTAGATCTGCACACGACCCAAATTCTTAAATATACCCAAAAGCGGCTTAGAAGGCTGATCGACGTGGTAGCGGGAACCACCCACATAATTGCGGTAAGAGTAATGGTTACGAGAGAGCACTGCTAGACAGATGTAGATGAAAGAGTAGTCGAAGTAGCTGATTTTGCTTTTAATTTTCATCATGCATATGCTACAAGGCAATTTATAGTCGATCAGAAATTGTGCTTGTAAATGCACAATTAAACTATGCAAAATTGTTTTGGGTTATGTCCGAAAATTGTCGTTTATTAGTTTATGATTTTACGGTGTGGGTAGTGGTTTATGTAGATTAATCTTCACCAAATAGGTTGTTAAGAGCACCGTTCTCGGTGAATGGATCGTTCATGAGGTCATTAGCGGTATTCTTCTTTTTTCTGGAGATTGCAGCTTCTAACTGTTTCTTCCGTTTAGCCATGTCGTCTTCTGCGGAGCCACTGCCGTTTTCTTTTGCTATTCTTATTAACTCCAACAACGCACTTCTTTGATGCTTGAGGGATTTTGAAGTCACTAAGAGGGATTCAAAGTCACTAATATGATGTGTAGAAATGTTAGGCAAATATTGCATCAAGATTCTTGCAGGGTAATCGTTCTTGGACCTCAACGCACAGTATAATGTGGTTAATGTCACCGCTGCTTCACTATGGGTCTCAACAAAGTATTCGTCTACTAATACCTGTAATAACGACTTCATCAAAATATCACACAAGTACTTGTCAACCTCGTCATCTTTTAACAATATATCTTGCAAAATATTTCTTACCACTAGTATTGTGTTAAATGAGCATTTGGTATCTTTGAATGTGATGATATGACAGCAGATTTGTAAAAATGGTGCCATGACCTCTTTATTTTCAATTATTAGTCTGCGACAGCTAAACTGGGTATCCGTCATTTGTTTAGCATTATACTGACTAACAATATCCATCAAAAACCTTACAACAGTAGCTGTCAATTGTCTAAGCATGTGCTCTTCCATCATTTCTTCTGATAAAGTTTCATCATCTTCATTGCCTTGTAATTGAACTCCATGCAAATACACTTTCTCCCATTTAGCCACAAGTAGTTTATCAATGTCGGTAAAGGCATTTGGTAAAAGTTCTGCCATGAATACATCCACAAACTTTACTGGACAGTTCTTTACCACGCTTCTCAAACAACTGTTTATCATATGTTTCCAACTATGTAGCGTCACTCCAACAGTATCACCTGCTACTGCTTTCCAAAGTATACTTGCTATGTTTGGTATTTCATAAAAAGTATCTTCTAGTTGAGACAAAGATCCAATCGTCAAAAATGCGTATTCTCGTGTATATCGAATTAAGTGCCCAACAGAATCTGCAAAGTCACGTAAAGTCAATGCTGCTTTTACATTTTCTTCAATAAACATCTCTTTTGATTGAATTGACACTCCCTGTTGCCAAAATCTTTCCAAACAACTATATCTTACGAATGATTGAACTTCTTCAGGCAAATCTTTCCAGTTTTCAGGATTGTGATATGCTTGAATTTGACTCAATAATTGCAAAATATGTGGAATGATAGGTTGAACCCTTGGTTTCCAAAGCTTTAATAAGTTGATATATTCAGTTGAATCATGCGCAAGTTTCTCAATACTATATTGTATGAAGATTCTGGTGGCTCTAATTGGAAATATGGATGACCAATGGTCCTTAAGTTTAGTTTTTAATTCTTTACCTTCATCGTCCATTTTAGCTTCCAATAAATTTGTGTTAGCTGTGATACCCCTCCTTTGGAAATATGCAGCAATTTCAACAATTCCCATTCTTTCCATAAACCAATGCAAATCCAATAAACCTTTCTCAGTCTCAGGTGCAGACCACGCAGATAGTTCAGGATCAACAATTTTGGCAAACAATTCATCTTTGTCATTAATACTCGACCTTGATGCAATGACCAATAAAAATGATTTGAATGCAACAATTTCATGATCACTTACCTTTTTCAGAGTTAAGATATTTGCAATAACATTTTCCAAATCGTTGAATATTTTTTTCAAAGATTCAGGCATTATATATGCCAATCGATTCAATTCAGTACCACAGCAAGTTCTCAAATCACGAATTAACTCCTTTTCTTCATCTGAAATGTCCTGTGGATATTCAAAAGTTGCCGTTGTTAAAATCTTTTCAAGAACTTGAAACATTAAGGGACTAACATCCTTCAATAACGGGGCAAATTGAACCAATGTTTGAACTTGCTTTCTTATTAGCATTGGGCTCGCTAAATTCATGGCTAATAAGCGTTCACCTAAACTCTCAACAGATTTATTTAACCGATCATTTAATGCCTCAAAATCATCACCGTTATACCAGATTCTCCATCTCGAAATACCACGGATACAGTTTTCAATAATTGTGAACTGGGATGTCCCTAGGTTCATGGCTTTACTCTTCTCGTCTAACCTGTACTGAGTGATGCACTGGTTTCCCAATTCTGACCCAAAGAATGTCTCCAATTTGTTATGTAACCATTTCATACCTTCTTCTGGTTTTTTACAAACCGATATTCTTACAATATCTTCATTGAATTTTTTATAATTCTGCAAGAATGAGTTTGCGTCTGGAGAGGAATCAAAATCAACATCAAGAAACTTTTTAGATGTCGAATTCTCGTCATATGTAAAATTGATAGTTTTTTCTGCCGCAGAGTCTAACAAGTCAATGATAATCTTTGAGATTGGTTCCTTTGAACTAAGATCATCATATCGTAAAATCGTCACCCACATTTGTAATGACAAACCACTCACAATCAAACTTGGGTGATTAGTTGTAGCCAAAACCAATCTTAAGTAACTGTTAATGTCCGATGTTTCCCAAGATACGCGTTGTTTAGATGAAATATTCAAATACTCACTTAAAGAAACAATCATTTCAACTGTCTTCTTCAAAAGTGAATAGAGTTGCTCATCAATATCATCCTCATCAATCTCAAGTGATAAATAGAATTGAGACAAGTTATTTATACCTTCAATTGAAAATGCCGATCCCACGAAAAACTCAAAATCTTCAGGTCTATTATAGTTTCTAGTGAATAAAATATGCAAGCAATCTATGGCCAAGGTTTTTAGTTTAATATCAGGCACAGATAAGATCAGAATCAAAGTCTGCATTATATTTTCCTCTCGTAGTACCGAGGGTTGGACCCAATGTAAACATGCTTTGAATGTGGATAAAATTTTAGGAACGAAGGCTTGGCAATTCTCGGAGTCGATTTCGTTGTTTGTCAACAACTCCAAAAGAAACTTACTCCACGTGATGAACCAACCTTCTGTGCTTGATTTGAAGATGGAAATGCTTGTATTTGGTTCGTATAATGAGTTTAAGACCGTGTCCGGGGTTACTACAAGGACAATTAACTGGTTCAATATGATCGTTCTTTTCGACGCAATTGGATCGTCCAAGAGATAAACATCCTCAAATAATGTCCTTATGATTATCAATGACAATTCTCTTGTAGCATAATTATTACACCACAATTTCCACAAGTCCGCATCCATTGACACCCAGCCATCGGTGGCATCCTGCTCGGACATCTTCGCTATGCCATCAGCAGACTCTTCTCTTGGTTTTACAAGACACGATCCCCAAATCCGCTTGGCGATGGAGCCCCATAAAAATGCAATTTTTTCTTTGATGTAATGTGGGTCGGAATTTTGCACCTTGTTAGATAAGTCAATAATCCAATTTCGAATGGTGGAGACCTTCTGAGAGTCAAAAGTATGCATGCGGTTATTGATCGAATTCTGTAACAACGATAATCCGTAATATCTTACCACATAATTAGTGGCGTTATTTTCCGGCAACGCCAATTGATAGCCCCAGTACGGAGACTCATCATTAGATTTCACCGACTCCAAAAACTCCTGTGCCAGACGACGTTGATCATTACTGGTCTTGGGGTCATAGACAACTTCCAATGCCTGGACTACTTGACGTACACCCCCACTATCCATGGTGCCTGGATTTGTTGCAACAATTTACCTTTTAACTATACAAACAAAGCCCCTGAAATATCGATGAAAAATCCACAAAAATCCTACTCAACTTGTACGACGCTACAGTAAGTAACCAGCAGCTGTCGATGATACCAATTGGGTGATTTTTATTATTGGTTCCTATCAATCAATCCCACTGCTAATCTCGCTATCGCTTTTTGAGTGATTTTGTTTTTTCATTGAGGCGGCACGTTTAAATTGCATACAGGTTTGTCACAAATTGTTTGCGACAATGGATGTCAGGGTTTAAGACAGGTACCATTTTGAGTGTGCACCAGAAAGATGGTTCTGGCAACGTGACTCAGAACTCGGTATGTGTTTTTGAGACTTTGGCCACGCGTATACGGGTGCATAACAATTATTGGTCTACGGGTTTGGTAGTGTGGCTGTA
>ERZ778017.1069-NODE-1069-length-30050-cov-6.202600_pt1 | contig 30050 bp, 30 predicted proteins | sample MGYA00375747_ERZ778017 | MGnify/ENA primary metagenome ERZ778017 (study PRJEB29350, sample SAMN05509838) | bioreactor metagenome | biome: bioreactor; material: wastewater | place: South Africa: University of Cape Town | collected 2014-03-17 ...
AGAAAGCACTAAAGTGGTCAATTCACCAACAGTTATAGATAATCTTGCCTTGTAGAACCTTCCTCGGTGTGCTCGAGGCTCTGTACACAATTACGGTGAACAGTGCGCTTTGTGTGCTATGCGTGCATCGTCTCGGAGTCAAGTCAAGAAGAGAGGGTCCGATGCCACTCGATGAATGCAACACCCTACAACTGCTAGGGAGTTATTCTTCATCACCGTTGTACTTTCAAAGTAGACACTGTCGTGTTTGGCAGCTTTCATGGATCTTACAGATTATGACGGTATGCAAGTCTACGCACGTATACCGTAGCGAGAAAATGTTTCAGAAACAGAAACAAGACCACTCACAAATTTAAAGGCAACGGCACGCCCCCGAATCTACCGATCAGACTTATCTGCGTGTCATATTCACGGTAGCAATCCAAGGTCCGTGGTGTAGTGCCGTTAAAAGCCACATCCATTTTTACTCTGTTTGCAGAAAGCCACGCAACTAACAAGTTGTCACCGTCAGGCTACTTTTCCAGCTCTATCTGTAAGTAAGGATTTTCTGTTCTCGTATCACATTAATTGTATTCCTGTTCTGGTAGTTTGGCCCGAATGACAACTTTTGTTGCATGACTTTTGTTATTTTACAAGCCTCCTAAGGTACGACGACTTCGGCCTCTGCCACAGTATTTGCGCTTCGTAACAATGCAGTCTTGCCGAACAATAGGTTCCAGCAGCCTCACGTTCAACATCGATCAAAGCCCGCGAATATTACATATTGCCCGATTTCGAAAACTAATCCTACGATTCTAACACAAAATAATCCCCGGGATTATCTCATCTCGAAGAGTGGTACCTCTGGAGCACGGCAAAACCTTGGTTTTCGATGTCCCACATCGGCTCTGGGTTTATATCAAATGTACAGGAACAATAATATAAGGTTATCTGATCCATGGTGTTTATTGGGTCACGAGATGATTTATTTGTAGTACAAAATCCTTCAGTTGAAGATACTACAACCAACATGAGGGGTTTAAACCCTCATGGAATTGTCGGTGGTATCAACTGCATGTCATTTAGTTGACGTCTACGGTTTCTTGAACGTCCCTACTCTATTATTCCATTCTGACGGTTTGTAAGCAAGAGCGGAAAATCCATCGCGCCTTCCTAATTCGGCACGGTATTTAGGTTTGCGCTTTCTCTTAACAATGGTGAATCACCAAAGTGATGGTGGCATGAAGCAGGCCAAGAGCTGTTCGCAAGGCCAATCTTGTTTGTTCCAAGGTGAAAATGTCAACGGCAACACATTTGGACATTAACCTGGTATCTCTTTGCTCCAGTTTTTTGGTAATCTCAAATGTTCGACATATCGTATAATTTCGGTTTTAATGATAGTCCCTCTAGCCTGTCTAGTAGCACATCATGGAAGATTGTTGGTGTGGGTTGTATATCCACATTATTGGCTCACTTTTCTCTCGTACCTGTTATCACGACAAACCTTTACGCCGGTGTTTGTCAGTTAGATGAGACTGATATGCATGTTGTGCAATAGCTGCATATTTTGCGCCCAGATTTTTTCACTTTTGCGCTTCCGACTTGTATATTTAGACAACCAAATTTTGCTCAAATGAGTTCACATTTTCATTCATTCAAATCATGGAAATCCTCTACTAGCAAAATGTCACAAATAACGAATGCTTTGAAGACAGAGGCCCTGGTTGGGATATCCGTACGTAACTTGACGGTTAGCACCGGTAATGGCGACACTCCTATCTTGAATGACATTTCGTTCGATTTACCGAGCAATAGTCTATTGGCCATCATGGGTGGTTCTGGTTCTGGAAAAACCACCTTGTTAAATGTGCTATCTCAACGGACCAACATCACCAACAAAAAGCTCAAGTTCCTGGGAAACATAGTCTACGATGTAGATTCTCCGATAAACCATGCGTACATGCAACAGACAGATTCCTTTTTGCCTGGTCTAACCATATTTGAAACGTTGAAATTCCAAGCAGACTTGCGGTTGGGTGATATTTCAAACAATGAAAAGGTTGATCTCATCAACTCGTTGCTTGAGATCCTCGAGTTGTCCCACAAAAAGAATGAAATTATTACGTCATTTACTCATAAAACTACTCTTTCAGGAGGTGAGCAAAGACGAGTCTCTGTAGCGATCCAGTTATTGAGTAAACCATCGTTATTCTTTCTTGATGAGCCAACTACAGGTTTGGACTCGACAAGTTCGTTGAAATTGGTTCAACAGTTGAACAAGTTGACCAAGCTTGGTATCACTGTTGTTCTTTCTATTCATCAACCTAGACCAGAAATTTGTGAGTTGTTTGATAAAATCTGCTTACTTTCAAAGGGTGGTAGGCTAGTTTACTATGGAAGTCTTGATGAATCAGCAAAATACTTCAAGAATATCTCCAAGAACCCCATCGAGTACATTATGGATCTTTCTGTTAAAGATACTACCTCATTAATATCAGAAAAAGCCACTGAAGAACGAATCCAATCGCTTGTTGCCGACTGGAAAAGAGTCCAGACACTAAAGGAACTAGACTCCTTGTCTACTTTTGAGTCAAATTTGAAGTTATTCAAACGTCATTACTCGATTCCGTTCTGGAAAGAGCTTATTGTTCTTACGAGAAGATCGTTCATGTTGACATACCGTGATTGGATGTCAATATTAGCGTTGAATTTTGGTTCTGTGTTGTTGGCTATTATTGTGGGCTGGATGTTCTTCAAGCCTACACCAGATATTGCTGGTTTAAGATCAATAACGTCTTCATTATATGTCATGTTGGAAGTTCTTGGATTTTGTCCTTCTTTCTATGAACTTGAAAGATTATGGAATATAGACGGCCATTTCTTTCTTCGGGAATATAACGAAGGGTTTGTTAGTATTCCAGGGTTTATAATATCTCGGAGAATTGCAAAGTTTCCGTTGGAAGATGGACCAATATCGGTGTTTTTTGCCGTAATCACATATTTTATGTGGGGATTGCGTGGAGGTGGCCATTATTTGGGAATCTACATCACGGTTGCAATTCTTATACATTTGATGGGTATGGTGTTGGCGTTATTCATTTTTGCCGTTAGTTCCAACTTTTCTGTTGCTGCCTTGTTTTACTCAGCAGTGTATCAGTTACAGAACTCGGCATGTGGATATTTCGTTAACGCAAAGACAATGCCAGTTTATGTGAGATGGACAAAATATATTGCGTATTTTTGGTATGCGTTTGGTGCATTAGTTTCCAATCAATTCACAGATTGGATGGGTGATTGTCCATACGACAATGCTGAACAATGTGTTGAATATTCCGGAAATCATCAGTTGAGTGTTTTGGGCTATCCTCAAGGATGGATTGGAGAACCAATTGGTATATTGGTGGCATGGTTTATAGGTTTTCAATTGATAGCTGCTGTTGGAATTTATTTCAGAAACTCAGATATCAAGTTTGCTAAAACCAAGGTTAACAGAATTGGTGGTGAAGAAAGCACTGATCACGTCATCACTGGTACTACCAAAAGTATGGAAACCAGAGAGAAGATGTACGATAGTGAAGGTATTGAATTGCAAATTGACGATATCAGCTTAACCAAGAAAGATTTCAAGTTGCTTGACTCTATAAATGCTACGTTCTATCCATCTACAATTAATGTTATTATGGGACCATCAGGGTCTGGGAAGACTACCTTGTTGAATTATCTTTCTAATAGAATGTCGCAATGGTCATTGAAGGCTACGGGGCTGGTTTCAATTAATAATACTGCTATTACACCAGTTCAGTTAAAGCAAATGTCTGCCTATGTTACCCAGCATGATAACAGTTTGATTCCAACATTGACTGTAAGAGAAACATTATACTACCAAGCAAAGTTGCGTTTGCCAGTAGAAGAGCACCGGGAAATTCCCGTCATTATTAATAAATTGATAAGACAAATGGGATTAAGTGACTGTGCTGATACACTTATTGGTTCCGATTTAGTCAAGGGAATTAGTGGTGGTGAAAAGAGAAGAGTCAGTATTGGTATTCAATTATTGTCTAAACCCAAAGTTTTGTTTTTAGACGAACCTACTTCAGGTTTGGACTCCAAGACTTCGGTGACGATATTGAAGCTATTGGCAGATTTGGCATTAGATAACTCAACCACAGTTATTCTCACCATTCATCAACCAAATGAGGAGATGTTTTTAAGTTTTGGATCGGTTCTATTACTTGCACGAGGTGGAAAGGTTGTATTCAATGGTGCACCTTGTAAAATACGTACCTATCTTGGTGATAATGGCTATGAGATGTCGTCGAACCAGAATATTGCTGATTATTTGTTAGACATAGTAAGTGGTGGACCAGATGAAAGTCCAGAAACAGTATTTGCTCGGGTATCTTTGTTGGTGAACGGCTGGAGACTGGGTGTAAAGCCACCGTTTGTCACAAATGGAACGTTCAACTTTTCTCTGTATTTCCACAAACGTTTACCTATGAGAATTACATTGCCCACAACGTTTGAACGTCAATTTTTATCAACAATCAGAGATAGAGATATGTTGATGACAAGGGCATTACAAATCATCATCTTGACTATAGTTCACACATTATATTTTGCACCGTTAAAGAATAATGAAGACGGGATAGCCAATAGGTTAGGGTTGATTCAAGAGGTATTGAATTTATACTATGTGGGATTAATCAGTAATGTTGCCGTTTATCCTATTCAAAAGGATTTATTTTACCAAGAATATCGTGATGGCATATACGGTACAACAGAGTTCAATGTATCGTATTTTCTTAACGAATTGCCAACAGAGATCATTCCGTGTATCCTTTTTTCTGCTTTAATTGTTTTTGGAATTGGATTACCTCGTACTGCTGGAATGTTCTTCACAATGTTCTTCACGGGGTTCTTATCGATCAACGTTGGTGAATCGCTTGGAATAATGATCAATAGTGTTTTTAATCATTTGGGAGTAGCGACAAATATTCTCACAAACATCGTTATTGTTGCCATCTTCATGGGTGGTACCATGAGTATACATATGCCTGGGTTCTTCAAAGGAATTAATTATATCAATCCTATGAAATATGCCGTTGGTGTCAATGCGGTGCTAGGATTCAGGAATCAGGTTTTTGAATGCCCTGTTGCCGATTGTGCATTGGGAACTGGGGAGCAGGTTTTACAATCCTATAACTTAGATATAAATGTGGGAGCATTTTTTGGAGGGTTGGTTGCTTGTTTTGTTATTTATAGATTGCTCGCTATATCATCAGTATGGGTAAGAGTGAGGTACTTTATTTAGGTTATAGAATATTTATTAATAGATTACATTGCGCAGTTTGTGTAGATGGGACTAGAAAGCTATCATAGGTCTAACGTCGTTGAGTATAATGAGGCATCTAAAAGATCTAACGTAGTTGAGTATTGATGAAGTAAAAGGTCTAATGAGGTTGAGAAGGGAGATCTAAAAGATCTTGTGGCATTGAAGAATTTACTGAACTGTTCAACAATCAGTACAAATGGAGCAGTTGATGTGATGTAGATGACAAGGTTGTATATCCTTTAAGGTCGATTTCTCGGTGGTAATTACAATTCTGCGGTTATACGTAAACCAGTATTGATGAGATAAGATAAGATAATGTATGCGACAAGCCCGATGCAAGTGCCAAAATTGGGAATTTTTTTGCAACCAAAGAAAACAAAACAAAAACAAAATTCGTTTCCAGTAAGAAAATAAGAGCACGCGTTCGCCGTGGAAATAACAGTTTCGTTATCAAAACACGTTTGTTTTGGCCAACAACACCTCAACACCGGAACACCACATACCGATAGCACATAATATCAACCACGTAACGGAATCAGGGGTAGAAATCCCAAACCGTAGTGAAAAATTATGTATTCCCATTGTGCTGCAGTGACGAAACAAAAATACTCGCCCACAATGCTCCATTAAAGAACAAACCACTACAAACTCTAACGATCATGTGTATTTGTCGTTGGATTCGGCCAAGGAAGCTTTGTGGTTGATTTTGCTCTAATACATTGCCCCCTAGGCACAAAACACTACTGGAACAATAATGAAACACTGGCGAACCACAGTCAGGCCAAGGCCAACTACTACGGTTCTGATACGTTGGGTACGCCGCCTTAGCAGCGGATTACATCGTAGCTGGCTATTGATACACTAATAGCGTTTCCACCCTACGTCCCAGGGCTAAGTGTCGTTCATAGTATGGCAACACTATTGCTATGTTGCTGTCCATAGCGCCACGTCCTTGTATGTACTTCCACTGCCGTGGCCGTCGTGGAACTAGTGTTGGTAGCTCTGGTGCTGGGCAAAATTCGCCCGCCGGTACTACTGTGGTGGATTTGTATATTGGTAGCATATTATTGATGCGACACATTAAGGGGTAATCATGAAATATATTATCTTATATATATTGGATGTTTTGCTAGGCTGATCTCTGTTTTTTTTCTGGTTCTTTTTCTTTACTCCTTTGATACTTCTTTCCGCCATGAGTTTGAATTTGAATTGGCCAGCTTCTGGGGTCGAGTCCATCAAGATCACCGGATCGTTTGACAACTGGCAACAATCATGCTCACCTCAGCTTATCGACGGGACATATGTGTACTCGTTGGATGCGTCGTTGTTGACTGACGACCTTGTGTTCAAGTTCATCGTCAATGGCGAATGGGTGACGCTGGATGACTATCCCGTTAAATGGGAAAATGGTGTTGCCAATAACTACATTGCTCTTGACTCTATTGATCAGTATATTGTTCCCATTCCGAAACAGTCCCGTGTTCCATCTAGTTCCAAGTCCGATGGGCCTCCTGATACAGACTCCAGTAACGCTACCACGAATGCTGGTTCGAAAAACGTCGACCAATTGGCCAGCACTCCCGTCAAAAAGTCCCACTCTAGTTCGAATCACGCCACTACCAAGGATTCTGCATCGCCAATTTCGTCCAAAGTTCCCAAATCCCCAGTAAATACCACAAGTGGAGCCGTACCTTCCAGTAGTCACTCGCATCATAGTTCTGTGGGCAGCAGTCATTTGCCCATTCCTGATGTGTACGATGAGTCTGTCGATACTCAAGATATCGACACCACTAAAGGGTCGTTACCACTTAATTTTCCCTCGCACCATAAACCTACAGGAACTGGCCCTAGCCATGGCCATATGCTGATTCCTCGGGCATACGATGAATCGGTCGATACCGAAGATATCGATACCACTAAGGGATGCTTACCACTCAATGTTCCCCATAAAGGTGACGCAGCCAAAACTAGTAAAGATGTGACGTCAAAGTTGTCCGACCCTTTTTCTGATAACCAGGGTGCCCCTGGACAGCTGTCAGTCGTAGAAACCTCTGGATCGAGTAAAGGCAACGATACTGTCTCGTACGGGGACGATTCGTTCAAATCTAGCACTTCGTTTCCAATTGACTTTTCCCAACCTTCGTCGAAATCGTCCAATTTGAAGTCGAAAGTGTCTAGTATTGCCTCACCAACCAAAGGAGGACCTGGGGAGGTGGAGGATTCTTTTGTATCTGCGAAATCGGGATTGCAAAACCCTGAGCTTGTAACCGGGGATTCTCCTCAATTGGTCGATAAAGCTTCTCAAGACTCGTCATTTGCAGCTGTATCTGAGCCCGAATCTCATTTTGAGACGATTGCTCCAGAAGAACCTTTAACATCAAACCCGGCTGATAATTCCAAGAATGATGGGTTGGCCGAATCCCAGTCGACGTTAAAGAAGGTGCAAATTCCGGGAAGTTTTGACCCACAGTCACCACAGAAATCCGAATCGAGTACCAAGACAACCGGTCTAGTTCTGAGATTCAAGAATTTGTTTAGGTATTAACATAGGGTCTGTTATAATTGAATTGTTACCTGCAACAGAATACGAGATACCGGGGCAGTCAAGTATTTATTTCATGATTTCCCTGTTACTGGGGCGTTCATTGGGATTGTAATATTGCTATGAAATGTATTGTGTTTTATAGATTAATATATGCGTATTCTACAAGTGCCAACATCAACGTCTATATACGATCGATTGAGAATTTGCGATTATATTGTGCATACAGAGGGAATGATTTGACGTGGTTGAGGCTGCTTTGGTAGGTTTTGGTGTCAGCAGGTTTTGGTGTCAGCAGGGTGATGGGCTGCTGGAACCAGGCGTGGTGCGACTTTGGCAGCACCAGGGTCTAGTTCTTCTTCTTTTTCTTCTTACTCTTCTTTTTCGGTTGGGCAGGTGGGGCTGGGGTAGTGTCTTTTGACTCCACTGGTTCTGGCTCCACCACGTCGTCGAACTTGGTGTTGGACATGATACTTGCTAAACCCACCTGGTGAGAATCGCCAATGTGAATGCCTTTAGGGCCAATGAAGTTCAAGATTCTGTTAAGTTCCTTCAGTTTAGACGTGGAGTATTTGACACATTTGCCTAGTCTTGGTTCGTACAATTTGATCGACACCACGGATTCGTTGGTGGGCTTGGTGATTTTGCTGGATTTTCCACACTTTGCTTTGTTTTTATAGGTGATGCTGAGGGTGGTGGCGGGAAATGCCGCCAAAAAGTCGGTTGACTTGTCGATAAACCTGTCTAATTTTGACATTGGTGGAAGAATGTAAAGGATGGAGATTTGTTCGTGAAATCGCACATAAATTTTCCGTAGTGAAAATTACAAATTTCAACGTCCCAGATCAAGTAGGTGAAATCGGTGATTCCAGGGGAAACAGGCCCATTTCATCGAGTTAAAGTGTTTTGTGAGGTGGTCTTGATGAATTGGCGGTGAAATTTTGGCGATAATGGCGGATGCTGCGATCTCATCTCATGTAGAATGGGGCTAAAGGAAGTAAGGAAGTCATTACAGACGAAATCAGCACCAGGCGTCGTCCACTCATGCAGGGACTTCCTGACAGAAATGGACAGGTCGCGCGGTGGGTTCGTGGTGTGGTCCTAAATGGAATGAGTGTGATTTGGTTGGACACTGAAACAATGTTTAGGCACAGTAGAAGTAAATTTTGTTACGTAAGTGTAGAACGAGTAGCACACGGTGGGTTTGGATTATGACAGACGATCTTTACACGCTTGGGGATGACAATGGGGGAGTAGGTGATTTTAGTGGCACGACGCTGAAGTACACTTCGGAGTTAGTCCGAACATGTGAAACGGCGGAGGTCAACAATCGGAAATTCCACGCAGTATATGGAAAATTACAACGGAAAGGTAAAGCAGCCGTGAGGAGAGGATGTCTGCATGGCTAGCGGAGGGTAGTGGGGATGGGGATCGCGGCGACCCAAGAAAAGTGTCCACATGGGGGAATTAAAGCAGGTACAGAAATAGCAACAGACAGAAACAGGCAAAAAGAGAGACAATTGGGGTCCAGGCAGAACAGCAAAGTGTCAGTGTCGCAGTATTATACTTTCATTGGCTATATGTATCTATTTAGCAAACATAAGAATCTATTTAACTTCATTAATTGGAACTTTTGACTTTGGCTTGGTGTACAATGGCAAGATAATGGTGAAGAAACCGGCGATAAGTCTGTAGGTAACGAAAGCTGGAATGATACCATAGATGTAGAAAATCCTGTTATTGTTGAAGACAATGACCAAGATGTCAAGGAACCAGGTGATGTAGATGATGTCAAAGTAGTATTGCATCAACCAGTGGGTCTTCAAGTCGTCACCAGCTCTGACCAACTTCATCTGTTTAGGATTAGATTTCGATGGGTAGTAAAGTGGCCATCCTGTCATGTAAATGGAATATAAGAAAAATGCTACTGGAAGTTGCAAGAGTATAAATGGTTTGGGACTGGAAGGACGTTTCAAAACCACGACACACACCAGGAGAGCAGCATAGATCACCGCAGATAATGTCAAGGTCTCTTTTATAACTTTCTTGTTGGACTCAGCCAACTTCTTCGATCCCTGTGCAGCCATGTATTCAACAGGATTAAATTCTCCACTGTTTTCCTGTTTTTCCAAGCTCAGGTTAGTTTTTGTGGGCTGCATCGACATCAGTACAGTATTTATTAGTGACAGTATAAAAACTACACAACTAATTTAGGTAGACGTGGCAGTTACATAGAAATGTGAATCCGGTTGGTGTCTCCAGGGCTGTTTATATATGTTTATCTGAAATACTCCACTTTGGCATCTGTGTCTTTCATACAATGAATTCCAAATTCATCAATTGCAGCATGTGAACACAGGTCTAGGGCATTAGTGGAACCACCTATTACGGGCTGATTAGGAAAGCTGTTGATACGTTGCTGCGTTGGTGGCATGTGAATCACTCCGCAGAAATATACTCCGACATGTGAAGCCTAATGAAAATACGACCTACTGTGACCTGGTGCCATTTGTTGCCTGGTGGTTTAATAATAGTGTCTGGTATCCCTATTTTTTCCCCACTACTTGATGGTACACCACTTTTGGAAGGGTCTGCATTGTGCGTTGTCCTTGGTGTCCTAATGCGAATAGGTATTCAACTGCTGTGATACACCGGAGCTTCGGACCGTGATGCAACCTTAATACTGTATTCAGTGGTTCCGTTGTACATCAAGTCATACCCACAAGGGCTGAAACAGTGACCTTCGTCCACGAACCCCAACATCACTCGTTGTGCTACGCTTAGCCATACTGGTTACGATCCTGCGGTAACATTTATACTTTGTCTGGATCGACGACATTTGTCTGGCTCATTAAATTGTCTGGCTCATTAAATTGTCTGGCTCATTGAATTCTGTCTGCATCATTGAACTTTGTCTGCATCATTGAATTTTGTCTGCATCATTTGCCTAGCTACTCTCATCTATATTTGTCATGATTTGTGTCTGGCATAAATCCTGTCTTGACTACTTCTACTTCTGTGTCTAACTTGTCTTAAATTTCTATTCTATTCACGTTAACTTAAACTCTACATATTTTGTCCCTTTGTCCAGTAAAAAAAGAATTCCAATGCAATGCGTATTGTCTTCTTTCTTACTGGTACAATTACGATTATCACACGCGCTAACGTCTCTCATCAAATCTCGTTGTATTGTTTTGTATATTGCATTTCCAGGTCGCTATGTACCTCACAAAAAGCTACCGTTTTAGAGTTTTCGATACCCCCTTGAGTCAACTTCTGCAATGTCGGCTGTTTTGTTCTATCCTCCTTCCTTCGTTTAATGCACTTCGTCATCCTATTGCTCACTGTATCCCCGGGTATCTCTGTTCACATGGTTCTCTTGTGGCTGACCAGGCTTTAACACCGCCTTTAACGGTGGATCGTAATCGCAGTACCGGCATGTATCAGGCACGTCGACCACTGTGAATACTGGTACGGCATCGACGTAGTTTGTTTTCTCTGTGCTGATCTAATTTTGTTTGCTGGCAACTTTTGCGCCCGTGGGGACCTTTATAGGACCAACATAGGTACGCACCAATTGCTTAAACTTCAAATTGTAGATCCAACTGTATTGTGGAACCGATGCTAACAATTGTTGCACTTTCATGTCCCATTGGTCAATGACGAGTTTTGTAAATTGGTTGTTGTCGTATCTAATTTTGTTAAATGCTAAAACTACGACAAATATCGCCAATCTCACAAAAATACCAATGACGTCTCCGCGGAACAAGCTAGTGAGAATCGATGGTAACAGCAATAATGGGTTGGCTCCCATCAATAAAAGCAAAATTTCCGCGTTTGCTGCCATCAAAAGTGCCTGTTGATTGTAGGCAGCTACAAAATGGCTGATTGACGCATGAATCTGCTGTTGTGCTGGAACAGAAGAGAAAAACACCTCCAACAAGTTGTTCTGAAAATAATTCAAGATGTGAAACACACTAAATATAATAAATGAATATAAACTTCCCGAAAGTGCGCCTATTTTAAAGGCCGATAAGTACATCAGAGCGGCCAACAAAAAGTACTGAACGTTTTCGTCCGCTACCATCTGGTACCACGTCTTTTTCTTGAGTTGACGAATCACTATGAAGTATGTCGATAAAATCAGCAACAAGCAGAATCGGTAATATTTCAAGCTTGATGCTGGAGCTAAGAACGACAAGAAGGTATAAATGCAAAAAAACAATACCGTGAATACATGGGATAAAAACCAGTAGAATTGTACTGTCTTTAATAGTTTGGCGAGCTTACCGGGACCCAATTGCGACATGGTTCAATGGTGTGTTTTGCTGAGTGTAATGTTTCACTGATCAAAGTTTTTCATAGCACCGGTTGGCCACACCGAGCTAGATGACACAAAATCCCAAAATACTAATATTACACAAAAACGAGGATTTGACAATTGCAACGTGATTTCCTGGTTCGAGCTTCTAGTGTAGGTGTAGGGGAGACACTGAAAGGACAGGAGTTGTAGATGGTCTTTATAGTCTCAAATGTGTTTTTGTGGCGCCAAAAGCTAAAATGGTGATTTTGTGGTTTCAACACCGAGTAAACGTGGCAGCCAAATGCTCTTTAGCAAGCTTCTCTGTAAGCGAGATGTGGTCTTTTATGCTTTTTTCCAATAACGCGTGAAAGACTGATCCAATTAGTCAGGCATTTATAATGGATTTCATCCAGAGTGCGGAGTAATAGTGCCAAAACACTACAACCACGTCGTGGCCTACAGTAAAGCTAGAAAACAAACTCATTTAAAACGTCACACAATAACTATGTTACTATACAAGTTCAATTAAATAGCATTGTGGAATCACAACTCATAATCTCGTCATATTTCACGTGGTATCAAACAGTCTGTTCAGGTTCAGGAACTGGCTCGTTAGGGTTTGATGGCACCGCGGTATCTCCAGAGTGTCTTGGAGTATCGACAATCTTCTCGTTGTTGGATCTGTGAATTATGTCAAATTTATGGAAGAACCCTTCGTCAAGGGACGAAAGATTGATGTATGTCAAGAACGTTGGAATGAACGCGAATGTGCACAAGTCCAAAATACCATAGAATACTGCTTCCGAATCGGGTTGGATCACGTTACCACCCTCGGATAAACCCCAACAGATAGATTGCAACATCCACACAATCAACTGGAATCCAATAAGTCCTCTCCCAACCATCTTTCCCTTAGAACCACCGGTTCCCGAGGTGAGAAGACTCTTGACAATCAATGACATAGCAATAAGTTGCGAGAACACGGCAATTGTAAAGTATCCCCACTTGTAAGTGGACTCAATAAGCGCACCTACTAACAACCCCAAGACCCAGATTTCGATAGCAAAGAACTTACTGCAGAATTCCTCGAGGAAGTTGATAAATGTCACAAATAAACCTCCCGTAGCCGAATTGTCGTAGTTTTCATCAGTAGTGTCGGGTTTGTACTTGCTCGAATCGGACAAATTCATTTGGTACAATACCATAACTAAAGGCCAAGCTACAAACCACCCAACGAACTTTGAGTAGAAGATCTGTCTGACATCTAAACCTTCGGACGTGGTGACATGGCGGAACTCTGTAGGAATACCTGTGTAACCCAAATTAGATGCATATGTGTAGTAAGCAAACACCATAACACTATTGATGAAAAATGGAATGGCAAGCACTGCCTTTCTCAAAGGCGTCTTCTTGGAGCTGGTGAACACAAACACAGCCGCATGGTACAATGCAAACAAAGAGAACAAACTGAATGCCGCCCACAACCAGTTGGACCCGTGCTGCGTAAGGTGGATATCAATAAACGATGATGGGGGGTTGATGGCTACAGCCTGATTACCCCCTCTTTTAGCTAATGTGTCAATTACTGGCATTTTACTGTAAATGTTTTAGTAGTAATAGGAAGGATGAAACAGAATAGGGGTAGAATCCTCAGCTATATATAGGGCCATGGTGGGAGCGTTTTCCTTTTCCATGAAAATTGATGATCCCGTTATACTTACTCCTCAGCACTCACTTTCCTAACAAGAAAGGGCGAGTCATGTAACAAATCCAAGAATTAGGTGATTACCAAGCGTGTCCCCTCCACGGTAACTTCGGGTGCACATACTAAGCATCCCCTGCTGCGAACTCAGACACCGTATTCTTGGCCTGACATCACACGGCTGAACATGGACTTGCCACCACCTAAGACGTACGTCATTTTTGGCCTCGCAGAGACAACGTATCGAATGTCAATTGATTTATTACAGTTTCAAAACTTGTCCAGTGTTTATCCATATGGTAGATGATGCGTTCTCTGTTAGCACCATGGAGCGATTTCTTTGTGGTGCTTGGTTGTTCGATTTTCTTCGATGTAGGGGGGTTTTGCTGGAACTGTCGGTAACGATTAAATAATATTTTTTATTGTCACGAAACGGAATAATTTTTGAGACATGCATCCACTTTATCCTATTGGGCAATTGGGGAATTTGTCGAGGGGATTGAAGTAGGGCTAGTCGACGGTTGCCAAGCACTACCAGATTTTTTCCTCGTGGTCACTTTTTATGCCCCCATATTTGTCCGATTTCACCCTTCCAACAGTAATTGTCTGCATGTCTGCACCAATCACTTTCGTATCACAATTGTTGAACTTTGTATCATCCATCTTCCACAAATTGGGCCATAGTCTCACTCTCTATAGTCTTGTCGTAACTTGTAAATGGCGTGAAGTTGGTTGGTCCTATGCATGTATCGTGCAAGTCTCGCATATCGTGCAAGTCTCGCATATCGTGCAAGTTCAAAACTGACGTGACAACCCCCATTTTGTCCCTCTTCATAATCCGTTGTAGGTATGGGATCACATCTCACTCTGGTGACTGTCCGCTTGTTGCCGCGCTCTTTCTCTGCCGTTTCCTGGCATTGTTACGCCATTTTTTGTCGGGACGGCTACATCCCCTGAGTTCATTGTGTGTCGGCAATTGCATTAGCCATATCAGCCGTACCACTACGGTGGCTTGATTTTATAATGTCATGCCCGACGAAGCACCTGATACTTGGAAACTTAGCAGACTAGTCCACTTTCTACTTCCTCTCTCACCCCACCAGCTCTCCTACAGCCCCCCTACGGCCCCCTACAGCTCTCCTACAATTCTGCCTCTCGCACGTTCCAAGACCGAAATCGCACCCGTCACAGTTCAAACCATTATACTCACTATACATAATGCAACACACCGCAAGTTTCCAAGACTTTCAACGCTTCCACAAATTCCGAAGGACCACACAATTCCCTCTGGATCCATACGTCACTTCCCTATATCACCTCCATTCGCGGCACCAATTCCCTATTCGGAACTACTACGGTCACGTTATCGAACAGCACAGAATTCTTCGTAACGGTTCCCGCAGTTGCAAACCTTTCAATCCCCGTCGCCCACGCCTCCGTCCACTCCATCGCTCACCCACACACGCCACCACCCCGTCCATCTCCCAGTTAACTCCCAATTTGCACACGGCGCTACCGATTGATCTAGTGCTACCATGTTTGTCCCGCTGATATTTCGGTAGCGCCGAGAAACCCCAGCGCTACCGTTTCCTCCCACGTAAAGATCCGTGCCTCAACCTTCCCTCTACTCACGTGCCCTCCCCCATGCAATTAACTCGGCCCGCTAGCGAAACCAAGCATTTAATCAAGACAAAAATACAAAACGGCGGTAGTGGCTCATCTCGGTGCATAAACAACTCAGATTATATTGACGAGCTTAAAGTAGTGAAAAAAGTCCTGGTTGGCGATGAAGTTTTCACACTCGCTACAGTTTAATGCCGTTCCAGAATGGTCGTCCAAGTACATAGCATATACCACATTAAAGAAGTTGATATATTCGTTGCAACGAGACAGTCTTCGTAATGATGATATTGAGCACCAGCACTTGTTACGAGACGACCGTGATCCATGTCCAGTTTTTATAGCTGCGTTGGACGCAGAGTTGGCCAAGATAGATTCGTTTTATCAGACACAAGAGCAGTTTATTTTCAAGTCTATAGATGACTTGATTGTTGAAATGGAGCAGTTTGAAAATGAGTTGGATAAAGCTGATGATTTTAGGACGGCCAGGTCCGCAAGTAAGATCTTAGATCTGTTTGCTACCGACCAAGGAAACGACACTCAACCTGGTACCACGACCGACCCTGATACTGAGTATCCACAAGGAGAAGACGACGAAGACGATGACGATTACGATTATCGGGAGTATGGTGGGAGAAATAGCGTGTCGTCGTATCCAGCCAGCAGGAGAGCTAGTAGAGTAAGTACTAATGATCCAATAACCCTGTTTCCCCAGATCGATAAATTTTTGAAATCTCCTAAAATAACAAAGTGGACAGGTTCCGACAGCGGGCCCTTACCACCACAATTGTTGTTACTCTCAGAAACTAGAGTTTTTTTGCGTAAACGGATCATTGGATTGTACACAACAACATCAGAATTGAAATCGTATATTGAATTAAACCAAACTGGGTTCAAAAAGGCATTGAAAAAATTCGACAAATCGTTGAACACAAACTTGAAAGATGACTATCTCAAGAACTTACTGACTAAATCGTACATTTTCAAGTCGTCGACTATGGAAAAAGTTGATGAAAATATCGATGCTTTGGTTCGTTTATACGCATTGATTTGTAACCATGGAAATGATCTCGAAACCGCAAGATCAGAATTATCTATTCATTTGCGTGAACATGTTGTTTGGGAAAGAAATACAGTGTGGAGAGATATGATTGGGTTGGAACGTAAGTCTTATGCGGCAAATAATACCCAAGAGAAACAGGAGGAAAAGAAACAAGTCGAGTTTTCTTGGAGAAGTCCAATGGTTATAAAATTGTTCATCATTGTATCGATAACGGTTCTTCTTTTGTTGTTCTCTCCCTTTGAAGATGTTGCGCAGAAAAACTGTTTTGCATTGGTGATCTGTGCATCGTTGTTGTGGGCAACAGAAACAATTCCGTTATTTGTAACTTCTCTCGTCATACCATTGCTTATTGTGAATTTCAGTGTTCTTAAAAATCCTGATGGCTCAATAATGGATGCTGTTGATGCATCGAAGTTTATTCTTTCAACAATGTGGAACTCCGTTATTCTTTTATTATTGGGTGGTTTCACTCTTGCAGCAGCATTATCGAAATACCACATTGCTAAATTGCTTTCTACCTGGATTTTGAATAAAGCTGGAACTTCACCACCAATCGTATTGTTGACTATTATGGGAGTTGCGTTGTTTGCATCGATGTGGGTTTCGAATGTTGCAGCACCAGTTTTGTGTTTTTCATTGATTCAACCTCTTTTAAGAACTTTGCCCAAAGATTCTCAATTTATCAATGCATTAATTTTGGGTATTGCTCTCGCATCGAATGTTGGTGGTATGGCATCTCCAATTGCAAGTCCTCAAAACATGATTGCCATTGGTGCCATGGATCCACCACCAAGTTGGGGAGAATGGTTTGTGGTTTCAATACCAGTTTGTGTTTTGAGTTTGTTACTCATCTGGATTTTCTTATTAGTCACGTTCAATTGCAATTCCAAAAACACGAGATTGGTGCCTATTAGAGTGCTTGATGAAAACTTTTCTCTGGTCCAGTGGTTTGTTGTTGTTGTCAGTGTAGGAACAATTTTCCTTTGGTGTATTGCTTCCAAGTTAACGGGCATATTTGGAGAAATGGGCATCATCGCATTAATTCCAATTATCATATTCTTTGGCAGTGGTTTATTAACCACCGAAGATTTCAACAACTACCCCTGGAACATTGTTGTATTAGCCATGGGAGGTACTGCTCTTGGAAAGGCAGTATCGTCATCAGGTTTGTTGGCTAACATTGCCCAGGCCATTCAAGAAGAAGTGAAGGATTACTCGTTGTTCGGAGTCACCATCACTTTTGGGGTGCTTATTTTGATCATGGCTACATTTGTCAGTCACACGGTGGCAGCATTGATTATCGTTCCTCTCGTAGCAGAAATCGGTAATAACTTGCCAGAACCACACCCAAGACTTTTGATTATGGTCAGTGCATTATTGTGTTCCGCAGCCATGGGCTTGCCCACATCAGGGTTCCCCAACGTCACTGCCATCTGTATGACAGATGAATTTGGGAAACCATACTTGACGGTGTCTACATTTATTACTAGAGGAGTTCCGTCGTCGTTCATTGCGTATGCGATTATCGTTTCCGTGGGATTTGCAACCTTGAAACTCATCAACTTCTAGATATTTGGCAGTTGGCGAGATATTGGAGGTGGTCGTGCTGATATAAGCTACCAAACCGACAGGAACAATCCACGACTACGTTCAAGCGCAAACGAGTTGATCCCCGCGTCCATGCTCACCACTACATGTATTACCAATAGACGTATACAGTGTATACAATACATTTGCACAATAACTGAATACATATACCCGTACTAAAATAACCGTCCAGGTCCGAGAACGTCACACTCTGGAAAGCCGCTACATCGCCGTTGCACAGCTATCTACATTGTCTGTAAACCATCGAAATAATAAGCCATATAATGGCACTCGCATACATCACCCAGCATAAGCCCACACTGAACATTTATGGTGACATCACTCACGACATTTTTATTGCATCGGTGCTTCATATGCCCAAACCATACACCATATATATGCCTAACCGCAAGCAACCAGAGTACATCACCTGGCATAACCCGTCGATCTTGACACATCAGTCACAACCATCCTAGCAAATGGTTGGCGCTACCGGTCTACGGGGAATATTCCGGGACGTTCTTACAAAATACTCCGGGGACAATTTGCAGGATTCCTGGAGAAGAAACAACCGTTGGGGAAATTTTTCTCGCTTATAAAAATGATTACTGAAGGCAAGTCAGGAAACTCTCATACTAAATTAGAGTATCCCCCAGTTTGATCCCACAACACAGATTATTGACCTAGCAGCATCCTAGTGGTGGTATTTTCGTGGAAATCGGCGCGCTGTACGTGATTTCTATTGTGGCGTAATTGTATGGATATTTGGAGCCAGATAAAGTGGTTGATTACCGATAAGAACACCGTTTTACCACCAGCGCCGGTGCCAGTCATTCCTTTGCATTCAGCATATCTTCCTGATTTTGTCGTTAAGTTTTGGTACAGAAAAGACCCATTTCAACAACGGTTATTTCTTGCAAAACTCTTTGTAGCATTAGGCGCATCCTATTACATTTTGGCACCAACGTTATTCCCGGGACAGCAGATGTTTTCCAAACGGCCAGATAAATACACCACTGGTCTCATAAATTTGCGTAATGACTGTTTTGCCAATGCGTCTCTCCAGGCGTATTCGTCGCTACCAGGGCTCACGGAATACCTAAATGACTTTGCCAAGTCGTACCACCAGCTATTGGAGCGGTTGGACTATCACGGGATATCGGTTGAAACGTTGGAGAAGGCACGGAAGGCGAGCCTTAAAGATGTTCAGAATAACTCGAAATTTGACTTTACCACATTCGACACTCCTCTCCATCTTTCGCTAGCACAGATCATTAGAAAGTTGCAGGAGACTCAGATGACGACAAGAACAATCAGTGTATGGACTTTTTTGCACCAAATTGAGAAAATCTTTAACGCAAAAATCTCCAGATCGCAACACGATGCCCACGAGTTGACGCAATTGATTAACGAAACTTTGGAAAATGAGAATTTGAAAATAAAAAGTTTCCATAATTATTTGAAGAAAAATTTGCATGAACTTTTGGGGGTATCCAACCCACCATTACCTCAAGATTATACCAAATTGGTCACTATTCAGGTTCCGGAGTTTCCGTTTTGCGGGTTGATTCTCAACCAAATGCAATGTTTGCTGTGTCAAAACGTGTCAAAACCTAGTCTAGCACCGTTTTTAATGTTGACTTTACCAACACCTCAATTATTGCAAACCGATTTGGAAACAATAATCCATGATAACAAGGCTGAGTCTATTGAAGGGTACCAATGCATAAAATGTAGAGTTTCGAAGATTGTGGAAAATGAAGATTACGTCAAACGTAACCTCGATGAAGAAACAGCCAAGTTCATTGCCGATATCAGAAAGTTAAACCAGGACCCAAACCTCTTTATTAATGAGGATTTGCCCGAAGACTTGGAAAATTTCATCAAGAAGTACAATGTCAAGGGTGTTGACATGTCAAAAGTGACGTCAACTGTGTTCAGAAAACTGCAAATTTTGAAACCACCAAAACTCTTTGGATTGCACTTGTCTAGATCAACTTTTGATGGTGTTGGTTTCAAGAGAAATCCATGCAGGGTGTCATTTCAAGATAGATTAAAACTTTCTATTGGTAAAGAGTACCACGAAGAGTTGCGAAAATTCCAGGACTATCGTGATGAATTAGATCGAAATGACGATATGAACGAAGTTCTCAAATCGACAAAGATTTTGACCACCGATGTTAATGATATGGAAGATGAAGATGTTCAACGAGAAGATATTGACGAAAAAGGTAGTGAGGATAACGTGCTATCTGAAGGATTCAGTGATGTTGATGATAATGACGGTGATGACTCGCTGGATGATTTGACACCTCCATCGACAGACTCCGTATTGGGGACGAAGTTAGATTCGATCAGAACTCTAAACAACACACCCATCAGTGCTGATCAAACTGACTCGTTGCGTCAACAATTTGAGCAATTCAAATTCAATGATAACGATGTTTATAAGTATCGTTTGAAAGCAATAATCAGACATCAAGGATCTCATACCCAGGGTCATTATGAGTGTTTCAAACACAAACCTTTGTATGTCAAGGATAAAGAAGGTAATATTCTCAAGTTATCACCTGGGATCCACGATGAGACTATTGACGAAAACTACGAGGTTAGCACCGACAAATCAGATCAGCAAAGTCATATTACCCAAATAATCTCGAATGGACCGGAAGTCGAAGACTCAGGGTTCAGAAAGAAGTTCTCCGACATGATGGGACGTCGGCCATCAATATACTACGCAGACCCAGAGTATGCGAATTTGCAAGAGGTCATACAATCAGGAATGCAAAGCCCTAATGAAGTAACAGTAAACCAACCCAACATCGACTTGATTACCAAAGCACTTGGGGAATCCAACGGGACACAACCGCAAAAGTCTGATCCAGTGAAAATGAAGAAAATTCCCTCATTGATAAAGAATCCATTCTGGAGAATAAGTGATTCCTATATCACCGAGGTCAGCCGTTCAACAGTATTGAACGAAACATCGACTGTTTACATGTTATATTATGAACGGATAGACTCGAAATGAGCCATAACAACGTGTATATATAGATAACCTATACGAAATAAAGGATAGATGGAAATTAACCGTGTAAAAAGCAGGAAATTTTATAGTTTTACAACAATGTAAATTGCAGAATTTTGCAACCATTTCTGTATTGGCATGCCCCACCTATTCGTTTTCCCTCAGTCTCGGCCTACGAAAAATCCTTACCACCATTTCTGCCCGGCTGTGCCGGGAGCGCATCGCGGTGATGCCATCGCGATGGCCAAAAACGGCGCGCGTGCCACCAACTAACGAATCAAACATAATGCATCGCAAATACACCACAGAATAAATACTTAACCATGTCGGAGAGGCTGTTATTTCCCGCTCCCAACTCTGCACAGCGAGCCAGTCTAGGGTTGCCCAAACCTCTGGTTGGTACTGGTAGAAGCAAAGTGGTGCTTCTGCCAGGACACTCGCCGTTGGATTGGGCCAATCTTAACAGAACTAAGAAACAGGAACTACGAGGTGTCCCCCACAACGCCCCACCTCCACAATATGTGAAGGTTCCAATGGAGGAATTGAAGAAACACCGAGCTGTTGATGATTGTTGGACAACTATCAACGGTAAAGTGTTTAATATCACACCGTATGTCGATTTCCATCCTGGTGGTAGAGACGAGATTATGAAATGTGCCGGTAAAGACGGCACTACTCTATTTAACAAGTACCATAGCTGGGTAAATGTCGATCGGATGTTGGAGAACTGCTGGATCGGAGTGTTAGACAAGCGAGGTTAGTTAATGTAGAGTTAGCTTAGGTTCGAGTTAATTATTGGCCGGTCAGGGCCGATTAGAACGACACTATTTTAATGGACCATTTAATCATGACCAAAACGGGTCCAAGGAGTAGATCTGTACCACAGTGGTGAAGGTCGCCTTTAGGTGCCGAGAAGGACTACTTTGGTGCAAATGTCGGTGTATATATTCATGAGCATAGATTATGGGCATATAGCTTTTGTTAGCTTTGAGACTAATCTCTGTAGACACTATATAACTTCGTCTCCAATGACTAATGAATCCAACGACCAATCATGAGGCTCTGTAGGAATTTGACTAACTAGTTGTTGTTTCAAGCCAATCCCAATCAAGTATGGCGACTTGTTGTAGGTCGACTTGTAGAACAGAAGAAACTCGTCGTAGAACCCTGCTCCGTGGCCCAATCTTTGTTTCAGTCTGGTGAACGCAACTCCAGGAACAAGAATTATGTCCAATTCATTGCCTTCTTCTAAGATATCTGGCCCAGTTGTGGGCTCCAAAAGATTGTATTTACCCTGAGGAGTCAAGCTGATAACATCGTCAAAAGTGGCCATTCTGACCATGTGTAAGTGGTTCTTTTTACGGTTGTTGGCTGCCTCAAGCTGACAACGAGGTAAATACACCCTTTTGTTTGCGTCGAAGCAAGATTTGATGATATTCATTGTCTGAACTTCCAGGTTTGGCATGTTCATAAAAACAGCAACAGACTTAGCCTTGTTGAATTGCTCCAATTTGAGCAACTGCAGAAGCACCTGCTTCGATTGCAACTGGATTTCGTCCATAGGAATTGCTGCAAGCAATGCCTTGGTGGATTTTCTCAATTGCATTTTCGACTGCTTGATAGACATTGTAACGTAGACCTTGGTGTTGTAAATACGTATACCTTAGCGTTGTAAATGCGTGGTCCTTAGTGTTGAGTTATAAACCAGTTTCTTTAGCAAACCAGCTGAAATGTGACTATTGGAATTTTCCACCAGTAGATTTGAAATTTCCAACCTCTTTGAATTTGACTCGTCCTCGGAGTAGTGCTACACAGCTGAAACGGAGTTTGGGAACAACTTTGTCGATGCAATTTTTCGAACGGTGACACCTGGCAAACTGACACACCTGTACAAACGGTATTGGGTTTTCGTGAACTTTTTTGATTAGCACGAATCTGCTCTTATCTATCTAGTTTTTCCCCACGATAAGTAACTGTTCTACATACTACCCTTTATCATCCAAAATTCATTTAACCCAAAGATTCATGTCGATGCACTGATTGCAGTGATTGTGTGTAAAGACAATTTTTCGGATTCCATGTCAGTAGTCGTTCGTGTCGATTAGTATAACTTGTACCTATTGGTATCGCGTAGAAATCCTTGACTATAGAGGAGCAAAATGAATGTATGGAATAGATGAAAAGTAATGTATGGAGTAGATGGAATAAACGTGAATAATCGATCAGAAGCATCCACAAGTCTATGCATTGTTCAGAAAAATAGCTTCAATCAGGGCTTGATTTTTCTTTCCCAAATTCGGTCTTGTCTTCATAGAATACACAACGCAGTAGCTCGGTAGGTCCAAACACGGGTCAAGTTGTCGATTGTAAATTCATTTCATGGGACTAGATTACGATTTTCACCTCTAGTTGCAGTTGGACATGTAGTACGCTTTTTTGTTATGGACATGGTGTTTGAGGATTCTTGGTGGTTCATCTAAAGTTAAGAGGTTAAAGAGAATTACACGTAAAATGACAGATTGGAATGTTCAGATACATTTCTCTGATGTTCGATAAGCTGATTCGGTGTTGAGGTAAATGCTTCAAATATAACTTTATTGATGATGCAACTAAGTGTACTACCATGGTCACTTTTGGCTCCTTCTTGTAATTTGGGACATTGGGATAAATACAAGCAAACAATAATATTGTGCTATGATGTTTTAGTTAGTTATAATGCTCATGCTATGAGGCAATTTGTTAAAAATGAGTTAGTTATAATGCTCATGCTATGAGGCAATTTGTTAAAAGTGGCCAAGTCAATGTTCCTTCTAATAGCGTGCAACAATATCAAGCCAACTTGGGAACAGCTCTCAACTCTTTGTTGATAAAAACATATGTGCAAGATACAAATGGTCAAATCTTGCTTGCAATGGTGAGTCAAAATCGCCGTCGTTGTTCTAATGTCACTTAATTGAATCAGTTTTGGAATTAATTGTTTTGCAGCCAAAAAGAATGCGCAAACCCGGAATCGAACCGGGGGCCCAACGATGGCAACGTTGGATTTTACCACTAAACCATTTGCGCGAATTTCTTGATTGAGAAGAAATTAGCATAGCCATGTTTGTTAAATTGGTTCATGCTTTGGTCACGTGGGTGGCTGACAAATCTGTGTCGAATTGGGTGTGGTGGTAATTTACATTTAGATAGTTGAGTTGATTTTTAAAAAAATTAAAAATTATTAGAAAAAAAATATAAAACAATATGGTAGGTTTTATTTTCCTTCCAAACTAAATGAGTATATACTTATTTACTTCAAGCACATAACACAATAAATGTATTTTGTTAAAAAAATTCAAAGTTATAATTCTACAGGATTAGTTAAATGCCTTGGACCTAAAATCTCTGAATATATCATACTCCAGTATAATAATATCGTTGGAGTCAACCCATGATGAAAACCAAATGGAAATAGACGCAGTAATCTAAAGGGTATATCAGATGATGCCAGGGGAGATACTTTAAGCATATAGAGCAAAAAAATATATGTCAAAATAGTTCGAACTATCTGTTTGGTGAGGCACTTGTTGCTATTAAAAAAATGCAAACTCGAAGGCATTACTTATTATTCCTTCGATTCCTTTTGATAAATCGTAGTGAACAAACATGAAATACTAGAATACAAGAGACTTAAAACGGTAGCACATGTCTTGTGTCAAAGAACGTTTTTCAAGGCTAGCTTTATAGGGAACTTACTTCTGATATGCAAACATCTCAAAAATAACGAACCTCTTCGTTTTGTAACCACTTGAGGACGAAATTACGAATACTGGCTAATCAAATTAATATAAATATATGCCTTTTGGGATTCAACTAGCCGTTATCTTGTCTAGTGCAAGGTCGCAAATTTTCACGGTATTTCACAACAAAACGGAGACTACTGAAAACATGTCACCAAAAGCAGTTCTCACCAGCTCTTGGATAGACAGTTTCGGAAAACTTTTTGATGTAGTTGGATGTTTCCTTCGAATAGGCAAGTTTTACAAAATTATTTTTAGCACATATACTCGGTTCATGAGCAGCAGTAAGACCCTGCAATAAAAGACCAGTATTTCGTAGATCAAAAAACACAAAAACCGGAACTCGCGATACATTTCGTCTTTCTTCAATTTGCGGTACGTCTTTCCTCAATTTGGTTCGGTCTTTCCAATTCGCGCATACGAAGGATACAACACGTACCTGTTGGCCATCTGCGAGTTTCTCGGAAACCATCAGAATGCTCTCGAAAATATTCTCATGGGGTGCATAAAATAATACGCCATACGAACTTGCCGGGTTAAAAGACGTTGGGCCAGAGCTCGTATTTTGATGTGCAACCAGTCCCAAGCGTGAACTATCTGACTCTTCTACAAAACATCCCACAATGAGTAAATACCTAGTAATTTCTGGATTGCTGTAAACCTGTGACCAGGCCAAGTACAAATTTTTGCTCCGTCGCTTACACTTGACCCACAGATAATTTGACGTTGTCAGCTGAAAATATCCTTGGTCAAATACACCCTCATTACCCCATTGGGCACATAAGGGGCCCGTCAGTGGTGCAATTCAAATCGCATGCGATGTTTTTCGCAGCGTGGAAGCTTGTCGTCCCACGCAATGGTGCATCATAATACTGCAAGCAGGCATTTGTGAAATTTCGTTATTGTTTTTTCTCATTGTCAATACCCAGTACAAGGTTCTGGTGCAACAAGAGGAGATATCCTTATTCGTGTGCGTGGTACCCTAGACAACAATGCTATTGTTGGAGTATTAGCTACGGTCCCAAACCACCATTGAGCCTGTGTTCCATTTTGAGTCCAACACCTTGAATCAGAGTGCAATGTGGGTATGAAGTCGGTATGATGGTACACAGCAGTACGAAGCAGCTCAGGAAATTCACCAACACGGGTGCCACTGCCGCAAACCACTGATGAGCGCCGCAAAATAAGCCTCCGCCTATATACCATAACGAGATCAGGAAGCTCCAACACGTACAGGAGTTCTCCACAAGTAACAATGGCAATAGTATATAAGGAGGTGGGATCTTCCTAGTTTCAAGTCGACACAATTTGCAAAATGACAACAACACTCAAGTCTACCGTTGTGTTGTTAGTGGTAGTATGGTTATTGTACAAGTTAGCTAAATGGTACAATGATTTGAGATGGGCAAAGAAGTTCAACTGTAAGCCTGTTACTCATGTCAAGAAGGATTGGACAATGGGTCTCAGCTTGATCAAACCAATGTTGGAAGCAAAAGCTCAAGGACGGTTGTTGGAGTGGAACGTTTGTCAATTCTACGATAAGGATGACCCCACGGCTGATACATTTTCCATGAGAATGGCAGGGACAGACGTCATCACCACCCGGAATCCTGAAAACATCAAGTCGGTATTGGCTACGAACTTTAACGACTTTGGTCTTGGGGTGAGACACGAGATGTTGGGGCCACTTTTGGGAGATGGGATATTTACCCTCGATGGTAATGGCTGGAAACACTCTAGAACGATGTTGAGGCCGCAATTTGCTAGAGAGCAAGTCTCCCATGTAAGAATGTTGGAACCGCAAGTACAAGCTTTGATAAAGCACATTGATTACTACAAGCAACAGGGAGCAGAATTTGATATTCAGGAACTATTCTTCAAGTTGACTGTGGACTCTGCTACGGAGTTTCTCTTTGGAGAGTCTGTCAACTCGCTCCATGATCCAGAGTTGGGGTTTGTAATTCCAGAACATGATTTCCCTCAAAGACTTCACTTTGCTGAGGCGTTCAATCTGTCGCAGGAATATCTTTCTAAACGGATTGTTCTCCAAGGGTTGTATTGGATTATCAATGGCAGAAGGTTCAAGGACGTAAATCGAACCGTTCACGAGTTTGCTGATCACTACATCGACAAGGTATTGAAAATGACAGAGAGTGAATTGGAGGATGTGTCGAAGGATGCCTACATTTTCCTCTATGAATTGGCGAAAAAGACAAGAAACCCTCAAGTTTTGCGGGATCAGGCATTGAATGTATTGTTGGCTGGTAGAGATACCACTGCTGGGTTATTGAGTTTTACGTTTTTCGAGTTGGGAAGACACCCTGAAATCTTGCACAAGTTGCAGCAAGAAATTCGAAACGAGTTTGGCAGTGGCAGCGAAAGCGACGTACAAAACATTACGTTTGAATCGTTGAAGAAATGTGAGTATTTGAAAGCCGTCATTAACGAGACTTTAAGAATGTATCCTGTAGTTCCAAAGAATTTCCGTGAAGCCAACAAGCCTACTTTCTTAGCTAGAGGAGGTGGGCCACAAGGACAGGATCCAATTTACATTCCCAAGGGAAAGCCGGTGGTCTATTCTGTTTATGCCATGCATCACGATCCATTAATATATGGTAAGGATGCCGATGAGTTCAGACCAGAAAGATGGTTTGAAGACTGTGCAAGAAAATTAGGGTGGGCATTCTTACCATTTAACGGTGGACCAAGAATCTGTTTAGGACAGCAGTTTGCATTGACAGAAGCATCGTACGTTGTTGTAAGATTGCTTCAAACCTTTAACTCGTTCTCCACCTTGAGTACAGAATATCCACCACGTAAAGACAACAACTTGACAATGAGTTTGAACAAAGGTTGTCACGTCAAGGTGGAGTAAGAGACATTGGCGATACTCTTGATGTCACTGGTTACATAGCTGACCGGTCTGATTCGATCTAAGAGTAAATACTACTGTATAATTGTTGATGTACATTAACAGTAAGATAAAGACACCAATACAATAGCAAGCTTGTAAAGGTACCGTAGAGTATTATTACATTCAGTATTACATTCAGCGTAGTTCAGTACCATTGTTCTGTCAAACCCACACTAATCTACGGCGCAGAATTGTGAGTTAGAATTTTGTGAAATTTTAGATTTTACTCATAGTAAATCAGTAATCACAGTGCACAAAATTTTTCACTTTTAAGACCTCTTAAATTTTGCCCTAGTGGAAAACAATGACAGCAGCGTTAGCAGAGAAAGTCGAGGTGATTTCCATCAACGATTCCAAGGAGGAAACCAGGGATACCGTTGTACCTCACGAAAGACAGGTCGTTGACTGTGTAATTGAAATTTGGAAAGAAGACAGTACCACTGAAAGTTTGGGAGCAGCCAAATTACATGCGTTGGTGAAGAAAAAGCATCCGAATTGGTCTGTTAGTGAGAAGCGGGTAAAGACTCTTTTGAAGAAGTTTGGATTATTGGTCAATACCAACCAGAAACAGTTCACCTATGCCGATGAAATCAAATCATTTCCATCTACAGATCTCGAGTTACCACCCAAAGTCCATGTTGTAATGACGGGAAAAAGAGGTAAAGGGTTGTATGCAAAAAAACCAATTGCGAAAGGGGAGCTCATCTGGGAAGAGCCACCATTGTTTTTCATTCCTCCTTTGGCGAATATCAACTTGGTGAGAAACGGCAAAGCATGTTCCCACTGCGGGAAGCTTTTGACCGACGGTGGGGCGGTTTTGAAAGGGTTGGACTGTATGAGCTGTCAGGAGGTGTGGTGTAGTATTGGGTGTAAGAATAAGGATACGAACTTACACTCTAGTCTAAAGCACGTAAAGAAATCGGCCAAGCTCATCGATGCGGAAGCGTTTTTGAAACTACAGGAGTACTGTCTTAACGAAGAATGGAACGCACTTTACGCCATCACCATGATCTACGCCAATATCTTGCTCGACAAGACTGGCCGCAAACAGAAACAGTTTGCCAGTATGGCTCGTGTGAGTCAAGATGTTCGGTACAAGGCATTAAACTCATCAGCCGGTGCTTTTGACAGCATGAACGGAGGAGCATTATTTGTCGAGGAACAGCAGGAATCGTTATGGAAAACGGGGTATTCGATGTTTATTCGAGTGTTTCCCCAAGCAGCTGGCACCGTTACTTACAAAGAGTTTCTATACATGATGGGGACGTACAACATCAACAATCTTGACTCCAACATTTACCATATCCAGTCGCATTTGAACCACATTTGTGATCCAAACACGTCTGTGGAGACGTCGAGCGACAGAACAAAGGGGTTGAAGGTATATGCCGACAGGGACATTCGTAGTGGAGAGGAGTTAACCACCACGTACGTGAATCCTGCCCATACAGTGCAACAAAGACAGAGAGAATTACGAGTTAACTGGGGGTTTATTTGTGGATGCTCCAAGTGCAAGTCTGATTTGAACACCCAGCACCGAAGAAAGTCGTCGTCGAACCAGCTCAGTGCCAAATCTGATATTCAGAAGATGTTGGCCGAGACGAAGAAAGTCGTCGGGGACAGCGAAATAGAGTTGCAAGTGCCAGAAACGACGGGAACAAGAAGGAAGTCAGTGAGGTTCGACGAGAAGGTTGTTGCTGTTGGCGACCAGCAGTAATCATCTTGGCCAAGTATGGCAAGTTCCGTGAATTGGCAGGTGTCGTAAATATCGTAAATATGTACGTACTAATCTGTCGCAGCAGAGATCCGAATCGGGAATCAACGATATACTTGCGTAGAAAAGTGGTGGCTACAGAACGGTAGAGGCGCGAGGAAGCACAGTGGCCTGTTGCAGCAGCAGTGCCCAGCGGCGCTGTCGCCTGACCCCGAGCTTCTCTCTGGCTGAACCACCACACTAATGCCTACTGTTCCAAGTGTGCAGAGTGCATGACGTAAACTACTCATGAACAAATCTCAGGTTACTAAGCTGAAATCTTGCAATATGTTGATAAGACCGCAACAGCATAATCCCGTCGCTACATTTACCCCGTACACCAACTATGCTCGTAGTAAAAGCAGAATTTATCGTGGTAACTTCAGCGCTAAAATAACCCTTTCGTGCTGCCAAGAGTGCGTGGTGGTAATTGCTGCCTCGCCCACCT
>ERZ778017.1072-NODE-1072-length-30038-cov-6.264617_pt1 | contig 30038 bp, 20 predicted proteins | sample MGYA00375747_ERZ778017 | MGnify/ENA primary metagenome ERZ778017 (study PRJEB29350, sample SAMN05509838) | bioreactor metagenome | biome: bioreactor; material: wastewater | place: South Africa: University of Cape Town | collected 2014-03-17 ...
AAGGTAGTGGTGGTAGTAAGGTAGTGGTGGTAGTAAGGTAGTGGTGGTAGTAAGGTAGTGGTGGTAGTAAGGCAGTGATGGTAGTAAGGCAGTGGTGGTAGTGGTGGTTGCAGGGATTTATTAATAGATCAATGGGAGATGCGTTTTGTCGTAGAGAAGTGAACTTGTTGGTGAAGACAGCTGGCATGGTAGTTAGACCTGGGGTGAAGCAACATGTGAATCTAACGTAGCACGCCTCGATATAGGGCTATGGCTTCACTGCCTTGGCCGTAGGGGCAGTTAAATGGTGAGCCTTGGGCCATGAGCACACGGAATTATGAGATATTTTCAGATACGCATTAATTCCAGGTGGATAAAAATAGCATCAAGTCAGACACCAAACTTCAACTCTTGACACTACCACCAGCACTTGTGTTTCTGTTATCCATAATGTAGGCAATATACGATTTACATAAACGTTACCATCACAATGCATTATGCGGCTGTAGCGCACTCCACGACACCTGGTGGTGAAATCAGTACGACGCATACCTGTAGTGTAACTTGTGTCGTCTGCCGAGTAACATGGTGTTGACTCTTGCGGAAGATCAATTTGTTTATGCTTTTTATTGTTGACTTCGACTACTGTTCTATTTTTTAGTCTACAATGCCCGCTGGAAGATTCGAAAGGTCGAAAAAAGCCAGCCCCAATAATCAGGGCAACAGATGCGATATATCAGGGGACAACACCGCGAGTCTGCTCGCAACAACTAACAGACACCGTTGACGGTTCCCGTACACGTTCACATTTTCCCCTACACCATTGACGTCTTCCCGTAAGCTTTTAGTAGCTATTTCAGGTAAAAGCTATCGTTTATTGCTAGCAATCAGTGTCAGTATCCTTTTGTGTCTGGGTGCGCTTATTGTGAGAGATGGCATTTGTGAGAGATGGCATTCGGGTACATACAAATTCAAAGTGCTTTTATCAACACAAGAGTCCGAGCTAGTCTTAATAACACTGAAACTGCATGAAGCTGGTACCGAGACTAACGCCCTTCTTTCGTTGGTTTCATTGTTTAAGCTTTTTCCATCGTCGGAGTACACTGCCTGGTGTTCGGTAATAGTCTAAGGATTCAGGGTACAAAATTATCACCCAGACAAAGAGAGAATGAATCGGTAATTTTTATCGGAATTTAGTACCACGCTAGCTAGTGGTTGGACACTATTTACAGCCCACAATCCAGCAGCGAAGGCAAACCGATTGCGAAATTGTCGGCCCTTTGTGGTGGGGTTGTATGTGGGTGGGGTACTTCTCTGCACATAGCCCCACGGTCGACGTACACCCAGGAGCCAGATGCAGGTGGCGATACTAGGGTGATAATTATCCGGACTATGGAAAAACTCGTTCAAGTAACAATAGAATCAGCTGCGATGTCAGAGGAACACTTGATGGAGGATGTCAGCGAGGCCGAAGACTCCGGATTCTTAGACGTCTACATTCGGTTTAATGATGATTTGGAGAAGGATTATTGTTTCCAAATCAAGCTGAGTGACAGGTTTGAAAATTTGTTCAAAATTTTCGATACCTTGCCAATTGCTTTGAGACCAAGTATCTTTCACAGAGCCAGACCCATTGGTTTCAGAGTCAGTACTGCTCCTGGTTACCTTACCGAAGACGGTGGTTTCTTGTTTGATTATGCCGCTTCTAAATTTTACAAAAACGTTCTGTTGTCGGACAAAATTAGTGCCAATATTTGGTCTGGACAATTGATTTTGCCAGTATGGGAATTCAACACGTTTGCATTCTATTTGTTTTTGACATTTTTATTGGTTTGGTTGTATACTGATTTGCCAAGTTTCGTTTCGCCAACTCCAGGTATCTGCTTGACCAACCAACTCACCAAAGGTGCCAGTTACGCTGCAACCTACTTCGGTTATCCCGCCATTGCTGTGAGTTTGCTCAAAGAAATTGAAGATCCAGGCTCAATCACTGCTCAATGCCTCTTTTTTGGGTTACACTTGTTCAAATCGTTAGTGATTTTCGTCATCTTTTACGGTGGTTTCTTTAACCCAATCAAGTTATGGAGATTCGGCTCGTCCAAGATCAAATTAAATATCACAAGAGACGAATTGATTGAGTTGGGTTGGACCGGGTCAAGAAAAGCCACTCCTGATGAATACAAAGAATACTACCGTGATTACAAGATCAAAGAATACGGTGGAATGATCAAAGCACATCAGGCAGGGTTATTTGACACCTTGAGAGATTTGGGTGTATTTTTGAAGATGGGGGAAGGATTCTCCACCCCAATTGACCACAAATCGACTTTGAAGGACTTGGAAGAATCGACTAAGTTCACCATGAACTACGAATATATCGGTCTCTTGGGTCAATACTTCACCATTTACATTCAAGACAAAGAAGGTAAAGAGTTGTCTGATCTCATCAAACAATATAGAAGATATGGGTTGTTACACTCGAATGAAAAGATCCAAAGTATTGTTCAGCATAGAAAAGCGTTGGAGCCAAAAACATCAGAATAGATGACTACCACACTGCCATTTGCATGAGCTTATGCGATATCTGTCTGATTGGTGGTCGACAATATCAACACCAGCTCTGCTTAGTGCTATTCCTAACTAAGTTTTGGTGCCATATTCGAACCATGACATTCGCCGGTTGATACAACTCGAGGCGAATAGAAGCAATTGAATACTTGGTGCATTGTGGCACTTAATTGTAAGTGAATGGAGAAAACTGTATTTTAAGTCCGATGTATTCACGGGACGTCTGGGTGTACCAATAAGGAAATCCAACCTTGACATTTGTAGTAATTTGATGTAATTATCATGATGAGACTTGTTTTGATTTAAGTAATTGTTTATAGCTAATTAATTCAATTGAGCAAACTTGTAAATGGAACAGTCTAAAGGAGCAGTCTAGATTGAAATTGTACTATAAAGTCCGATGTGCTCACTCTGCGAAATATCTGAGAATCATGAGTTCGTACGTTATAGGCTCCATACAGAAGGGTATCGAATCCTGTCTTCCAAACATCAATGGACCAACGATATACATCAACTGCACTACTCCGAACCAGCTAATTGGCTTGATTGAGTCAAAACCGCAATTTCACCATCTTCTTCCGGTAATAGATTATACCCGAGCCAACGACTTACAGGAAGTGCTTGATGCCATTACGTCCAAACACAGCGACAGTCACACCGTTGTAATCGAGGACCTTGCCGGTATTGTCGCCAACACGCACGCCGAATATGAGCAGGTAAATTCGAGTCTTGTGGCCATATTCCGAATGGGCAAAATTCATCACTTGGGCATTATGGTGCTAGACAAAGTGGCTAACAAATTCGTTGATAAGCTAGTCGACAGCTCAACCACAGTCGACTAGGCTAGCAGAAACACCATTTGTGGCGGGTGTGATACTACCGCAAAACCAACCACAGTACACAGTAAAATATAGACTTTCAGTTGTATCGGTTCGCCTAAACCGTAGAAACTATTACAATGGAGACAGGGTGCTGAACTATTTGTGGCACCACAAAATTTTGCGGCATTAACTACGAACCCTCGTAGTTTATGAACACCCCCGCTCTGCAGCTACATACTGTACTACTGACCCGTCACACAAACATCGCTACTTACCACTGCAATTTATACTAAGGAAGGCATTGTTTCACATATGTAGACCATAGTCTGGCGTGGTGGTTTATGCGGACTACAGTGTTTCAGATCTGAAACAATCCCCCACTCTTGGTAGCCGAAACAAATTTTCGGAAAAATTTTCTGGGGTGCGTTGGGGTACAGGGAGAACAATTGACTGTCACTAAAAGTCCATATTTTCTTCGTGACTTTTTGTTAGATTCCAGAGGTTTCTTTTCGTCGGTAGGTCGACAACGTGATTATTGAGGTCCTCAGCTGTTTTACTCCCGATTAGTCTCGACTACGTGACACCCTTATTCTTTGTTCCTGGTCATTAACCATAGATCGGTTGAACATTGTTTTGGACTCCGTCACTATTTTCCGTATACTCAAAGTGGGGACGTCGCGTGCATTGGGCTCAGTTCTCAATAAACAACCTAAAACTTCGAACCACTTCTTTACGATACACACTGTATCTATCATATCCCACCTGTGACCAACGGTATAATTGATTTGAAACACCACGGTATAATCACACATTACACTACAACTTCTACCATGGCTTCCGTGTTAACTCCCTGCGACCTGACAGCGACCTTCATCGACGATAGTTTGTACTTACCTCCGGTTTTCAGCACGTACTTGAACCAGAGGTTGTCGATGTCCAACATAGAAGACGACTACAACATCTCAGTCCAGTTTGAGCAGCACACCTTTGAGATCAAGTACTCCAGTCTTAAGTCGTTCATTCACTCGTTTGCAAACTTGAACTTGACGGTCAACCATCTTATTATATACATTTACCACATTCGCAACTTGTTGAGCTTGCCAGAGAATTTGACAGTGAACCAAATTCAGTTGATCCATTTGGGGAAATCGTACAAGATAGTGGACCGGGTGCTGAAAACGTTATCGTTCATTCAGTTACCTGTCTATAGCTCGATTCATTTGGTAATTTCACCCCAAGATAATCATGTCTATAAATACTTCAATTTTCAGAACTATTTGAAGTACGAGCTGGTTTCGGACAATAAGCACAAACCAACCAAAAGCGAGACGAAAATAGAACCGATTCCATCTGTGGAGAAAAAGAGAAGGAAGAGTTTGACGAACTTTTTCAAGAAAATAATACAATAGCACTCTGCACAAAACGACGAGAATCACATCAAGTGGTTGCACTACGTGTCAGTATGTTGTCTAGAACGGTTCTGGAACCAGTTTAATGCTTTTAATGTGACGACGAATGAAATAAAAATGTAACAAAAGATTGTAGTAAAGAAATAAGTAAAGAAAGGAGTAGCGAAAAAGGGTGAAGAAAGCATTTTCGAAACAAAGAATAATGGGGTAAAAAATTTGAAGAGTACAGGCAGAATTTCACGGCACAGATAGAAGTTTTAGTTGACACCTTCAATTTTTAACCAAGACACCTAGTGGAAGTACGATGTGCACTAAACGAATAGTTGGAACTAAAACAGTAAGTGACGTCCTCAGAAACACCACGGTATTTGTGTTGTTTTGCTACAAACATTCCAACACAAACGTAAAACTCGAAACGAAATACAAAAGAACGACACACATTTGAAGTGTAACCCATTTAAGGCTCAAATGTACTCCGACTAAGAAAATTCAAGTAGCACGAGAAATCAGCATCAACACAAGCAACGACAAAAACTACGAAAAATGCCACACATAAATGCTTCATTTACAACTTCATAGTAGGGTGTTTTTATTACAATAAAATAATTACAAATGAAAATTTATATTTATATTAGGGGACACCGAATGATGAAGAAAAATTTATGTTAAACCGTTCAAACACCACCCAGCAAGTATCATAATACCCTCACACGACGTGACAGAACATGAGAGAATGATTATAATTTAACTAAATTTAGTAACCAAAAGTAGCTAATTTTTTAGCAGCATCAGATTCAGCAGAAGCAGCTTTAGCGGTAGCGAGTTTCTTGGTCAAAGCCTTCTTCTTAGCGTAGTATTCAGCGGATTGTAATTTTCTCTTTTGTTCTAAAGTATCAACAACAGATTCGTATTTCCAACCGACAGCAGTAGACAATTTACCAACGGTGGTGTATTTTCTACCTGGCTTCAATCTAAGGACTCTTAAAGCTTGAGGAACAACTACTCTCTTCTTTTTGTCGTATGGAGGTGGAACACCTTCGAAAACCTTAAGTCTTTCTAAAGCAGCCTTACCTCTGGCAGTTTTGTGAGGAATCATACCTCTGATAGCTTTATATAAGATTCTGGATGGAGCTCTGAAGTGGAAAGGACCGTGAGTCTTGTTGTATCTGGTAGCCTTTCTTAAGTAGTCATGGTATTTCAATTTGTTTCTGAAAAATTCTCCAGAAATGTTTAATAATTCCGATCTAACAACAACAATTTTTTGACCGTTCAATAATTGTTTGGAGATGATGGAAGCTAAACGACCTAATAAATGTCCTTTACCATCAATAACAACAACTGGTTCAAATGATGACATGGTTACCTACTAAATTCAAATTTAATATTTTACTATCTAAAATTTAAACTTAATAAATGGTAAGAGTTTTTCAAAAAAAAAATTCGTAATGACTTGAACATTTTCCTGCAAATAGCCAAACTGATTTTTCACACTAGGGCTTCCACCCTTTTGTGCACGTGACACGTGACGACAAAATCATGGCGGTCTGCGTCCACGACATGGTAGCGACGATCGATTTCCACTACCGCAATAGGAAGTACCACAAAGACCCCTGACTGAAGCATTCACCAAACAGGTAAAGCAATAATCTCATAAGATTGTGCAGATCAGCTGTAATCTACACCGTGGAACTGTTTGATCTGTATTGCGCAAAACACGAAAGCAGTGTTGTACAAGACTAGCTTTCTGAATCGTGTACTATGTGTAGGCTCTTAACTGAGATTTTATTTGTGCTACTATCTGAAACCGAATGTCACTATTAAACTCACAATACGCCTATACGTCCTTGTAGAGTATAGTGACTTTATACATTGGTCTCATTGTGTCTGCTTTGGGACTTAAACCAGAAATTATATCATATAACTTTACCTGTAGTTAACAGAAATAAAGGCTTGTTTAATACAAGGAAACATACAAGCCATTTGCTTGCATGTGTAGCATTTCTATCTGCTGACGGATTGACTGTGCTGCGTTTTTTTTTCTTTTAGCTGGTTTCGCCGGGCGATGCATTTATCCAGTTTATACTACTTTTTGCAACCTATACATTGACGTGCGTTAGGAAACATAAAGTTGCATACACCTGCTCAAACCACACTTGTGATTAGATCAACATTAGTAGACATATTTATTAGTTGCAAACTAAACCAACACTATTTACTCCGCAAATTTGTGTATTTTTTTATAAAATACACAAAATTCTGGTTCAGTTTCATATTTTGCAGCCATTAATAATTGGGAAGTGTGTACCCTTTACGCTATTTGATAGAGTTACAATTACATGTTACTCTTTCAGTTCCTGTTCAAAGTTTTGGCCTACAAATGCTTTACCGTTCTTTCTTTTGTTTCAACAACTCAGTACATCAACATTTTTTGTAAAATATTTCAATTTCGTTAAACTTTTATATTAATTGCTATAGAATATATGTTCTTTACCTATTGCCCAATTTCTCCATTTGCAATCGCAGAGTTAACTACTGATAAGATTGCATTGATAGATGCTTGACTAACATCAGAGTTAATTCCACATCCCCATTTACTAACTCTTTCGTTTTGTTGATTGACGTAACTCAATTCAATGTATGTTGCTGCTTGAGATTGCGAACCACTGCCTAAAGAGTGTTCACTGTATTGCACGACTTCAAATAAGGTGCCGTATTTGTTTCTGACAGCATCAATAAAAGAAGAAATTGGCCCGTTACCTTGACCAGAAATATCGAACTTTTCCTTTCCGTTACTTATCACGGCAAAGATTTCTCTGTCGTTTTCTGGGTTCTTAGGGTTCTTACTCTTGGTGATTTCGAAATCTTCAAGACTTAAAGGAGCAGTAGTGAAATATTGTTGTTTGAACAATTCAACAATTTCCTCAGTCTTTAATTCTCTACCTAACTTATCAGCTTCGGATTGAACAATTCCTGAGAACACAACTTGTAAGTGTCTTGGAATATCTAATCCCATTGCTCTCAAGATAACCCAAGCTGCACCTCCTTTACCAGATTGAGAATTGACTCTGATAACGGCTTCGTATGATCTACCAATGTCCTTTGGATCCAATGGTAAGTATGGAATTTGCCATAATGGGGAGCTAGATTTTTCTTGTCTAGTAAAACCCTTTTTGATAGCGTCTTGGTGAGAACCAGAGAATGCACAGACTACTAAAGAACCACCGTATGGTGCTCTTGGATGAGTGTTAATCTTGGTACATCTTTCACTGATTTCAATAATCTCTTCAATATCGCTGAAATCAAGATTTGGTGAAACCCCATGAGTGTACATATTTAATGCTACTGTGATCAAATCAACGTTTCCGGTTCTTTCACCAGAACCAAAGAGACACCCTTCAACTCTATCAGCACCAGCCAACAAACCTAATTCAGCAGCTGCAACCGAACAACCACGGTCATTGTGTGGGTGTACAGAAACAACTACTTTTTCTCTGTCAGAAATATGACGACAGAAGTATTCAATTTGATCAGCGTAAACGTTTGGACCGGCGACTTCAACAGTAGCTGGTAAGTTGAAAATGATAGGTTGTTCTTTGGTTGGCTCCCAGGCTTTCATCACAGCATCGCAGATTTTGACAGCAAAGTCTGATGGAGTGTCGGAGAAACATTCTGGAGAGAATTCAAAAGTCCATTCGGTTTGTTGAATTTCTGGGTCTTGAGAGTCTTTGGTTAAGGATCTGACCAACTTGGTGGTTTCCACAGCCTTTTCAATAGCTTGTTCTTGAGACATGTTGAACACAACGTCTCTGAAAACATCCGAGGTAGCCAAGTATGTGTGAATACAGGCCCTTTTAGCACCTTTAACTGATTCCACGGTTCTTCTCACAAGGTGCTCTCTTGACTGGGTTAAAACCTGGATCATGACGTCATCTGGAGCGTTTTCAACTGCGTATCTGGTAAAGTCGAAATCGGTTTGCGATGCCGAGGGAAAACTTACTTCGATTTCCTTGAACCCAATATCTATTAACTTGTGGAAAACCTCTTTCTTTTCAGCAACTGACATAGGATCTGGTAATGCTTGGTTACCGTCTCTTAAATCGGTGGTCAACCATCTAGGGGCCCTTTCGATTCTTTTATTTGGCCAGGTTCTGTCAGGTAAATCTACCGACACAAATGGTTTATATTTGGTGCTAGGGTCTTTTAACATGTTTTTGAACTGTAACTGTTTAGGAGGGATGCTCTTACGAGCAAAATTCACTACCGAAGAAGCAAAATTTCGTTTGAACATGATGAAAGTGGTTACGGATAATTTTCCAATAATACAAATGGCATTTACCAAGGTATTTAAATGATTCAATAAAATTCCCCGGTGAGGTCCGCTTCAGGGCCGGAAATGAAAATCTTGAATTTTTCAAGCGGGGTGATTCACCGGAGTGGTTCGGTGCAGGTTCGCTTGACGGCGTACCACCAAACTCCCGCCACCGCTGGCACCACGTTGGCGGTGAATACCACGATGCGGGGACCTTCTCGTGGTACTCCGCTGTGACTCATCATTAGTCACAGCACCAACTGTCATGTTTGTTGCGTTGAAACCTTAAATGGTGCCAAACACAATCATGCACGTCGGTGGCAAATTAACCTAGTATTGGACCGACCACACCACGCCATTTTCTTTCCTTATCACAGTATGCTGTCGTCTTTGGTTCTTGAGATCATTCTCACAGACTTATTTGTCCTGTACATCATACCCAAGTAGGTAATGTTGCAATGCCCGTGGCAGTCGTATTGCTACAGCAACTGTATCGCTGTAAAATGCTTTTCTAGGTCAGAGTATCCTATCAAAATGTCGTCGTAACCTCTCTGTACCATACAGACTGTATTGCATGGGAATGGCTGCAAAAGTATAGACCTACATATCACCGTCTGTGGCCGCATACACCATCGTTAACTATGCGAGACGTGCCAGAATAGTGCACCAGAAGCACGAGAGTTCCTCACACCTGCTGACTCCCTTCCTTCATAAACACAATAACCCCGAACACTCTGCCTGAACTTGCCTGTAGTATGTACTCCCTTGAGAAAGGTTTGTTAATATGGCTGGACTAAAAAAATGACCCCTGTATAAGCTTGCCTCCAGTACTCTCTAAACACCCTTCCTGATTGCACTTATCATCTAGTAGTGACAAGAATCAGCTGATGTTTGGCACTGTCCTTTATCTCAAGTGGCTATCTCATTACATAAAAAATTACATGAACAACGATATCGCAAGACAGCAAACACTCACGTGATCACATTTAACGTGATGCTCATCTCGAAATTTTTTTTGTTACCTGCGATGGAATTTTTTAAAGGAGAATACGCTAGCAAGGTTTCTTTATAGGTATACCAGGGAATATCAACACAATGGCTAAAGCAACCAAATCCAGCACCAAGGTAGACAAGAAGTCTTCAAAGAAGCAAGTCAAGAAGCAAGAATCTTCCTCTGAATCTTCTTCTGAATCTTCCTCCGACTCTTCATCGGAATCCTCTGATTCTGAATCTTCCGATTCTGAGCCAGAAACCAAGAAGGAAACCAAGTCTGATTCTTCAGACTCTAGTTCGGAATCAGACTCCAGCTCAGACTCAGACTCAGATTCCAGTTCTGATTCTGATTCTGAATCCGAATCTGAAGACGAAAAAGAATCCAAACCTGAACCAAAGAAGGAATCTAAGGCCAAGAAGGAATCTAAGACCAAGAAGGACTCATCTGAATCTGAATCTGAATCCGATTCAGACTCAGACTCAGATTCTGATTCTTCTGACGACGAAGAATCCACTCCAGAACCAAAGAAAGAAGCCAAGAAGGACTCATCAGAATCTGAATCAGAATCTGATTCCGATTCTGATTCCTCTTCTGATGAAGAAGAATCCAAGAAAGAATCCAAGAAAGATTCATCTTCCGACTCAGAATCATCTTCCTCTTCTGATTCTGATTCTGACTCAGACTCATCTGATTCCGATTCCGATTCTGACTCAGACTCTTCTTCTTCTGAAGAACCTAAGAAACGTAAAGCTTCCGACTCATCAGAAGAACCAGAATCCAAGAAACCAAAGGTTGAATCTGAACCAGCTACTTTATTCGTTGGTAGATTATCGTGGAACATTGATGATGAATGGTTAAAGAGAGAATTCGAACCATTGGGTGGAGTTCTTTCTGCTAGAGTCATCATGGAAAGAGCCACTGGTAAATCCAGAGGTTACGGTTACGTTGATTTTGAATCTAAAGAAGCTGCTGAAAAAGCATTGAACGAATATCAAGGTAGAGAAATTGATGGTAGACCAATCAACTTGGACATGTCTACTGGTAAACCACATGCATCTAACGCCAACAATGACAGAGCCAAACAATACGGTGACACACCATCTCAACCATCAGACACTTTGTTCATTGGTAACTTAGCATTCAACGCTGATAGAGACGAATTGTTCAACACCTTTGGTGAATTTGGTACTGTTATTTCTTGTAGATTACCAACTCATCCAGACACTCAACAACCAAAAGGTTTCGGTTACGTGCAATTCTCTTCTGTTGACGAAGCTAAGGCTGCTTTAGAAGCTATGAACGGTGAATACTTGTTCAACAGACCAATTAGATTAGACTTCTCCACTCCAAGAGACAACAACAACTCTGGTGGCCGTGGTGGGGCCAGAGGTGGATTTGGTGGTCGTGGTGGATCCAGAGGTGGATTCGGTGGTCGTGAAAGATCTGCTACTCCAACCAGAGCTCCACAAACTTCGTCATTCCAAGGTAAGAAGAAAACATTCGATTAAGTTATTTAAGCATTACTCACACGATTATTATTGCAAAATGGTTTGCGCGGTTTTTGTCGATATTCATACTCTTTACATTCATCGTCTATGCTACATAGATTCTGTACAATATTTAGGATTTAATTAATTTGTATACTTAATTTATATCTAGTCTGAGATTTGTGTAATGGAAGCGATAGAACAAAAAAGTTTAGAGAACGCTAATGATACGAGTCACTTGTGCTAATTCATTAAAACAATTGCCACACTTGTGGTCTAGATAGACTGTACTGGTAGAAACATGCTGGGACGCAGCTGGTTTAGAATTGATTAGTTTTTTACTGGGTCTATTTTTATACTATGTATTTTTAGAATTGATTTCTGAAATTCCAAAATTAGATCTGGTTGTTGGAATTTTATTGTTTCCCATACATGAAGAGATACACTTGAGGCAGGGTACACACAGTTTAATCGAGAAAAATATCACTCTCCAACAAGTTCCGGCATTTGAACAAGTAAACAAGCTAGACTATTTTTTGTATGGCTGAGTATTTTCGGGACGGGATAGAAGAAAGAACCAACGAATTTAGTCCAGAAGCACAAATTCCGAGCAAAATGCAGAAAAATATTATCAGATAAACCCAGGCGCAAAATACAGGACCCCCACCTGGCCACGACACTGCAGTACGATAAAGGTGACGTATCACACCAGCTAAACGTCGCAAATACTGCTCTGATGATGGTATATATGCGTGGGGGGAGCTTACCAAGACAGGCACACAGATGCAATATTGGTCAAACCGGAAAAATAGTCCAGTTGGTCACGGAGTTGCACCGACGTCTGGACCAGGACATAATTTCTCTTTTGGGATGCATATTTCCTGCGAAAGAAAATTACCTAAGATCGTCCACGTTGTAGAACTTTCCACTGGAGAGAGCGAGTATACATCAATGCATCAAGGTAGTTCAGATGCTGATATGTAGCAAGGTCAATGTGGTTTTTTTTTTGGACCGAATAGGGTATTTCCTGCGGTTTTGCGGTATTTTGTAGCTGTCACGCTACGTTTAATTGTGCTCGTATTTTGTGTTTGTTTCTCGTAGATATCGGTGAAACGATGCAGCCAGTCTCTTCAACGAAGAAGCAAAACAATCGGACGCCGACAACTACTCACATGCGATACACATACATACTACAAATGACGCCATCTTTGTGGTTGGGCTAGGTCAAAGGAACTCTCGTAAACTACAACGATACATGCACACATCTTGAAGTTGTTGCCCCTCGATACGTCATCCGGAAAATACAAAGAAAACATACGACCTACCGGTCACTACACCAGCTGTCACTGTCACTACCATCCTGCTGTCATTATGCTGTGCCAGTGGTGCCACCCAATCAGTTGTGTCTTCTGAGGGAATTTTCACAATGGTGGAATACAGTAGAAATATTTAAAGCCTTGTAGTTATAAATTCCACCTTCTCCTATGGTCACTTTAAACGGAAAAATTACGGCACCAACGGCAAAACCAACCCATTTTGCTTTGGTTTTGCCACAAAGCCAGTAATACCGAAGCAACTACACCCTCCAGTGCTGAGTGCTTGCCCCCATCACTAACACCGTGAACTGCTATTCTTCCTGGGCGGTCCGAGGGACCCATCACCGGATAATACTCGGAAGTCCACTATATCCAGGATTCCGACCCTAGTAGTGGGACTGTCAATTCAACGTAAATCACGAAATATCGTAGAGTAATTTATAACCATTTAGTTGAAACGTAAATACTTCTAGCAGCTGTTGACTTATATCGGGCTTCTTTAATATCCGAGACACAGGAACTCTTGTGTTTGATTTCCTTAAGTTTACTTTTAGGTTGCCATTGACTGCACGGTTGGCTTGTGGTCCCACAATCATCTGCTAGGACTTTGATAGGAGGCGACAATACTGTGTCAGTTCTTCACGTCTCCTGTTTTTGTCACCATACCGACTTGCTGTATTGGGAGAGACTGCGTTTTCTTGTATTTTGTCCACTTGGTCCTCCAGAAATCGCCTTTTTCCTGTTCGCTATTCTCCGTGTTTGCCAACAACATTGTGAAAGTGTCAGCAATATACCATCCAAACTCCATTTGCACGGTCTTACCACTCACAAGTCGTTTTGAAACGTAAAATTTGCCCTTAGTGCTATTGAGGTTTTGCTAAAATAACCCACTGCTATAACTTTCACGAGACCGTAATCAACTATACCAACAATTACACTTCTCCCACACGTCACCACGCAATTTCAACTATCCGCTTCCATCAAGATCATACTGTTAAGTCCATCCACAGTTTTTTTTGCATTTTCACGCGACGTATCACTGTATTTATCGCTGTCGTGAACTATTGAAATTTTCACACTCCAGTATAGAGCTGATATACATCACACAATATCTATGTCATGAGGAAAGCAGTATCGAAAATTCTACCTGGCTCATCAGGAGCATCGTCACTGTTGATCCCTAACTTCAAACTAGATTTCAACTCAGTAGAAGAGTTCTATATAAGTGTTGATAAACCCCACCAAACATGGCTACCCGGTGACGAAGTTAGTGGCCAAATCATTTTAATATCAAAGAAGAATCTTGCAAATGTCGTCATATCATTGTCATTAATCGGAGTCATAAAAATCAATCCATCATCCCACTCTAAACTAAGATCATTGAAAAGCACCTTGTTCAAACACACAATAATGATTTATGGAGGTGAAAACACCAATGCCATACCGACGGGCGATTTTTCTAATGGTTTACACAAAGGTGAACACAGATTCCCTTTTATAGTCAAATTGCCAATAAAGCGTATCTTTACGTCAATTGATTTTGGAAAAGGATCAATTACTTACAATTTGTCTGCATCAATCACAAATACACCGTTAAGAACACTCCCTTCCGGAAACACTGTCAATTCTAACCTGTGCAATTCTACCAATTCCCCAAATTCACTTCAATCAGTTTCCTCCAACGAAACAACCAGTAATGGATCATCTAACAGACAGTTGTTCAAATCCAAAAACAATTTAATGAATAATGCCAACCATACAGCAGAGAAAACCATTAACCTTATTAGCCCAATTGATGTGTCAGTTTTACCTCCACCAAAGCCCAAAAGGCTCATTATACGAGACCCAAGAAAACCACGAAGATTAAGCCGAACACAATCATCTACCAGTACAATAAATACCCAATCCACTACATCTTCTGGTGATTCTACATCAGTACATTCAACAACAAATGATACTCATGCTACTACTCCGACAGTTCCAGGGACTCCACTTGCAACTTTGAATTCGAATTCCAATTCAACACCAGTAGCCAATGATGGAACATCGTCAAAATGCAATTCTAACCACGTAGAAACCATTAAAGTTGCCCTTGAAATTCCACAACGAGGATATATCAGAGGTGAATCTATCCCTGTAAAGATTTCCATAAACCATCTAAAGAAGGTTCAGGACTTAAATGGGATTATCGTGACTTTTGTTCGGGTTTGTCGATTAGATAATGGAACTGATGGATTTTTGGAATCATTTCGGAAAGATTTACAACAGGGAGTACTACCGTTATATGTGGATCCAGTAAATTTACAATCTGAAATCAACACTAGTGTACGGATACCGCCGGATGCATTCCCAACAATTGTTGGTTGCCCATTAGTATCATTTCAATACTTTATTGAAGTGCTTGTGAATTTATCGGGCAAATCTGTTGATGTACATAGTAGCAACAACCACACCAATGCTCCAAATTTGCTTGATAGTTCCGGTGATAACCTGAGTGGAACACCTACAGAAATTGACAAGTTTCATCTCAATACAAATAGCGGACGATCCGCTTTCATAAATACTGATAGATTCAAACGGTCAAAAAAGTTTGTTCAGTTGACAACAGAAATTATTGTTGGAACACATCGTCTGGAACGGATTCCCGATAATATATCATCTAGATCAAGAAGGTCGTCGAGTCATAGTGTACAAATTCCACTGGGTCAGCAACAGTCAAATTCTACAGTTGGATCAAACTCCCCAGCAGAAGTACCTGTACCTGTTCCCAACCCCCCTCAATCATTCATATCAGCGATCCCCGAATCCGTTGAAGCTAGTTTTCAATCACCACCATATGTTCCTAATTACAACGATTTGGACATAGCAGTACCAATACCGGATCAAAACAATTTAACAGAAAAAGAAAGAATGAAAGCTCATGAACAAGCGTTGATGCCAAGTGCACCAGCCTTAGAGGAAGAAGAAGACGATGACCATGTTATCAGTCCAATCCACCATAGTATATTAGAAGAAGACACTACCCCATCACCGCAGCGAGACATGGATACTGATAATCAGTATCAATTCTTTAACGAACGTACAAATTTGGGAGATGATGATGATGGACTTTATACTACACCATGGCCAAATGTTGAAACCACAGATTTTGTTTCAAAGTATGAAAACTATAACAATGACGTTTTAGTTAATCCCGGTTCGGTGGAAGCTAGGTCGTCGGTCACTGATGATCATGATTAAAACGAGCACAACTATTCAAAGTAATTTGCTGGCTTTATATTGCTTTGAATCTTCACTGTGGGCGATACGTTATTCAATTATCGTACGATGCAACAATGTACATTTACCTACGAATAATTACTGGACACCTTGCAATCATATATGTAACAATACACAACGACTAATACATAGCACATATGTAAGACTTCAATTGCCACAAATTGGTGACATAGTTACAAATGAATTCAACAGATTAATATTTAATTTACAGACTATAGAATAATACACAGAAGGAAACTAACGTGAGAACACACAATTTCTATAAAACAATCATTCATTCTGAGTTGCCAAGTATAATTGCTTTTGCAAGTTGGTAACGTTTTGTTTCAATTGATCACGTTCTTGTTTAACGATATACAAATCAGCTTCCAAATCCTTCAACTTCATGTTGAAATGGGCATTTGAAAGAACATCATCATCTTCATTTTCACCTTCTTCAATAGTAGCGGGGAATTGTCCTTCTCCCTCCAACAATGGGGTAGCGTTTCTGGAGCCGGCCTTTTTACTGGCTTTCTTGAATAATTTCAATTCATTGTTTTCTTTGATTAATTTCTCCAAGAGTAATTTTTGAGATTCTGATTCTTCTTGATTAAGCTTGAGTGCCTTAGATGTGTTGTTAACACTTTGCAATGCATCGTTGTATTTTTCTTCGATTGACTTGAGGTTGGCTAACCTGTCTTCTAATTCTTTTCTCAAGGTAGAAATTTCAGTAGATGAGTTAACTTCATTTTCTTTGGAAATCTTAAGTAAGTTATCAACTTGGCTTTGTAATTGCTGAATAACTTTTTGATGTTCATCAGAGTTAGCACCATCAAGTGATTTCTCTTGGTCACCAGCTGCAGCAGCAGCAGTTTGACGAGACTTCCAAGCGTTGACCAAATTTTCAAGTTGTCCACCAATATCTTTCTTTGTTCTGGCATTGCTCATAATCGATCTATTGTCATTTGACACGCCGCTAATATCACGAGAATGAGGTGGAGCAAATGAATCATCTCCTTCATCATCACTAATAACATCATCTTCATGTATGGTTTTATAATTTTTGAACTCCATTTCCAAGTTTTGGTGTTTCACTTTCCAGTCATTCAATTCTTTGGTCAAATCTTGTTGATCTAATAATTGATTAGACAAAGTTTCAAGTTTTTCTTCTTGTGCTTGAATGATTTTTTGGAATTTCGATAAATCGCCAATTTGGTTCTCCATAAATGGCTCAAATTCTTCCTGTTTTTGCTTCAAAGTTTCATTTTCCTTCTGGACATGAAGAAGTTTATTCATTAATTCCATTCTTTCTAACTTGTATTTCCCGAGTTCAGGAACAGTGGATGAAGAACCAGTAGCATTGTCATCAATTGCAAGGTCCTTTGGATCAACAGACTGTTTCAAATCTGCAATAACATCATCTCTCTCTTGTAATTGTTGACGGAGAGAAGCTAACTCACCATCTCTATCAGCATTTTCTCTGATTTGGCGGTTTTCTTCTTCCAACTGTTTAATTCTCGTACTGGCTTGTTGCATTTGACTCTTTGTGGTACTACGTAACGTGGTTAATTGCGTGGTCAATTCTGAAATGAATTGTTTGACATTTTCCGGGTTTGTTTGAGTACGAGTCAACCCATTAGATGCTGGCGCAATTTTATCGAAAGAATCTTCAGCAAGTGAATCATCGTGTTTGCCATTCGAAGCGGTTTCCTCAGCCTTGTATGGGTTTTCAATTCCACGCGAGCCTCGTTTTCTTGAGTCTTGAGACAATGGCAATGTTTCACCAGCATCTTCATCATTTTCAACAGTATCATTGTAACCAGCCGACACACGATTTACATGGCTCTCAAATGTGCTACTAGGCATGTGCGCATCCTCTGGGGTGTGCTGATTATATTCATGAACAGCACCACCAACAGCCAACCCTGCACCGGCTCCAAGAGCAGCACCAACAATGGTATCAGTGTTATTGTGATTGGGTGATGCTAATGGGTCTAAGCTTCTACGCAAAGGCTTGACATCTTCTTCCTCTGGTTCGTAGCTGTTTTTAAGACCATCACCAACTGTTTTTGGCTGAACATCAATAGCCTTTAATTCTGGTGATGTAGAAGCACTAGCAAAATCTTCAGGACCATTAGAAACCGATTTGGTGTGTTGTTGGTAGATTTCATTCTTTTTTGAAGATGCGGCAACTTTTTTCAAAGATTGTCTTCTAGTCAATGGGGGTTTTTCTGTCAAGAAATGGTCGATAACCTCAGTGTTCAACTCGTAGATCATGGTACTAGTCTCATTACCCACGAAGTTATCATAGGTATCGAAATCTTGAGGGTCATCAGAAACATAATCATTTTTATCACCTCCCATGATTAACACTTTGTTGTACTTAGGAATAAAAGTCATGGTGTGTCCACATCTTGGACCAGGACCATCTACTTCACCTTCAGTTGTTATTTTAGACCAAACAAACGTGTTAAGATCTAACACATAAAGACTGGAGTAGATAACACCAGAGAAGTCGTTACCACCATAAATGTACAATTTATCGTGGACAGCACAACAAGAGTGTTCATTAGTAGGTGGTGGAATACTACCTGTGGTTGGGATTTGTGTCCATTTGTTAATCAAGGCGTCGAACGACCACAAATCATTAGATACTTTTTCGTTATTGTAGACCCCACCAAAGATGTACAACTTCGATTTGTAGGTAATCATGGAATGATTAGTTAATGGAGGAGGCAGGAAATTGTTCAACGGCTCCACCAATTCCCATTTGGCCTTCGACGACTTGAAAGTGTTCAATTCGAAATAGTACAAGTCATTGTACACTTGGTTTTCCAACTGACCACCAAAGAGGTACAATCTTGACGATGAGTTATTCAAACTCACAACACCCAAAGTGTGACCGTATCTACCACTTGGCTTCGACAAGATGTGACTAGGAACGGTGTATTTGTGGTTATTAATATTGAACAAGTAGAAGTTGTTATCGGGGAAACCGTCATTGTCTGTATCGACTGTATCACCACCGTACACAATAAATGCGTTACCGCACAAAACAGCAGCGTGACCAACTCTGGCTGGTGGTGTTTGTCCGTTGGTGACATCAATGACGTTGGCCTCGTAACCGGTAATTTGATGGTGGGAGACTTTTGGAGAAATTTTCCAAGTATCTCCAAACACAGACCCTTCTTTTAACCCACCCATTAAGAAAACATCGTACTTATCAGACGAAACAATCGATGCAGCATGACGATATCTTGGGAATGGCGAATTGTCAAGCTTAAATCTTGTCCAGGGAGTGGAAACTGGAGCATTTGCTGGCACTTTTGCTGGGGCAGATGAGCTGCCATGGTCGACATGGCCAGAATTGTGGTTGATTTTGGAGTCGTAATCGTTCAATTCCAGGGTCTGGTAGTCGTTGTGGTGATCCTGAAGGGTTTGTTTCAAGCCTCCTACCGGAGGTTCGTGTGCCATATCATCGTAACGGTTGGAGTATGACGGCATGGTGGAGTGATCAATGATTGAAGAATCGATGGATTTATTGGGGTCGGATTTTTTTTTATGTTTTCCAAATAAACGAACCATGTGGTAGCAATTACACTATAATAAACGACTTAGTTGGTAATGGCCGTTAGACAGTGGTCTTGTGTGAGAAAACTGGAAATGCGTGTTGAGTAGTTTAGGTAAACACTAAACGAGATGGGAAACACGAAAATGAGCAAAATTACGCAAAAACCGCGATTTTCACGCTAATAATGGCCAAAAGAGTTACAGACGCTGAACTGGCACTTTTCAGTCGAAACAATTGGCAAATTGACGTGAAGTTTCGAGTTCGCTAAAAAAACACAAATAAACTTTTTGTTTATGCGAAGCAGGAACGAGGACAGCCGGAAAAAATCACAGGAAAATTATCGACGTAGATTTGTGTGGGGCTCGACGTAAACGTATGCGGAGCCGGACGTAGATTTACACGGAGGGTTACGTCGGATTAGTTTCTCAGAATGATCCAGAAACCTTCTAGTAGTTAACGAGCAATTGTAGTGTTCAATCCACCGGCTAGACTTTGTGGTGCGAGTAACTGGTGTGGATTGGATCTGGCAATGTCAACTTCCGAGAAAAATTGATGTGTTGGTTTACCAGGTTACCACGGTGTATAGGTATCTATAGTGTCTATGGTATCTATGAAGACGAAGATGAGTGGAGGTGAAACTAGAAATAAAACTGCTTACATTACCGACGTTATATACTATGATGGTCGTGGTGTGGTTGGACGGTATGTTGATGTGGGAAGATTTTCTTTGTACTAACTAAGCAATGGGTCTACATAAATCTCACATTGAAATATCCTAAAAGAGTAAAGAGATTTTTTTTTGATCAGATTTAGTAAAACACACCTGGAGGACGGAAAATTGTCGTATCTGATGTTGTACAAGGCAGACAGTGTCCTGTGCGTTCTGATGCCTTGGCTATGTTTAGACGGTTCCAGAAACGGTGTATTTATGCTAGTCCACTTTGATGGTTCGGCTAGGTGTGATTTTGGACCGACAAGGAATACCTAATGAACACCTGGGGAACACAAGCCAACGACACAGGAACAATACTGCGTGGAAGAAAGTCTGTCACACCGCAGGACGTAGCACCACACGGAGTGCGTCAGTTGGACGTTGTTGTTCGTTGGCTACCGAACTCGTCCTTTCGTGTATCAACCACCGTTGATAAGCCGTGAGCAGCACTCCCTAATTCGTATCCGACCTTCGTAAGCCCATCCAAGCAGCGCAAGGCCATCGGTAGTACTACCGTTGAGAACATTGTGGGCTTGGTGCCGTTACCGGCCACCTGGTCGCATCTATACTGACTCCTCGTTGGGCTACAATTAGCTTAATTCCCCACAATACACAAATGGACTTCGACACTTAAATGTCGCCAGCCAAGGCATACACACAGCTAAGACGACACACAAAATCCCCAATCTCTACCCCACTAGTCGACTAAGCGACCCCAATCCCTGGCATCAGCACACCTCCCCACACCATTTCTATCTTTAGCACTATTCCTTCTCTTTTTGAAATTTAATCGCAACTTCAACAATAGATGTCGATAATATACCCCGTATTTAGCTATTAGTGACGCTCTTGTCCTTGACGTCATGCAACTTTGTGCAACCTCGACTATTTGTGGGGATTGCTGGTGCCTGGCCATTTGTACCAAAACGGACAGTTTGTATCTTGCATAGGAAATTTGCAACACGTGCGGCTCACGTACATAATCTAATAAATAGTGAAAGGTACGGACCGCTTTCGTGTCAGGTTTACTAGCTGAAGGCCATATAGACCACACTGACACTATCATGTGGGGGTACATATTTGGTTTGGTTGGTTTTATGTTTGAATCCTTCCATTTAATGGTAATTCTCATTCTTTTGTCCCTTGAACTTATTTCTGTCATAGTGTTTTTCTGTGCCAATAACTATATCGATTTCGTACACCATTACGTCGAGAATAGCATATGAGAACACTGTGGGTTGAAGGCTAGGGTATCACTCTCTTGCAAGTGGTAGTTTTAAAGGTTACTGAAGTTTTTGGATGGCTTCCATACCTTGAAAAAAACTGCCAAGTTCTGGTACATTTCCTACAAACACTATTTCCTTACGGGATCCGTTTCAAAGACAAAACGTCCCATTTTATTCAAATACCCATTAAATTTGCTTTTATTAAACTATTACCTTATGATTGTTATGACTGTTTCAGTTTACGCTTAATTTTGCTTATGACCACACATGCCTTCTACTGTTGCTCAAATTTCTACAATGCGTACATTAATATGCTGGCCGTATCATTTCCTTTGTAGTAATACACATTTAGTTCTATTTTAAAGCCAAAATGTTTCCCGTAGCTAGTTTCTATCATCTTTTCTAAAGAATTTCCCAAAATTCTTAAAGTTCTCGTTGAACTTGCTGATGTTTTCTCCGTTTATAGCAAGCTCTCTGAGGTTTCGTTCAATGTTTAGGTTGATCTTGTTCGTTGGGAAGTTTCCTGGTAACAACTTTGGCGACTTCAATTCAGGTGTTGCTGACTTTTCTTCAGTTTCACGTGGGTAAATCTCTACTTCCATTTTGCTTATTAACGGCGACGATTTGATTAAAGACTCATTTTCCACAGAAAGCTGCAATTTGAAATTTTCAATGTACTTATCCTGGTGATTTGACTCGATCGATTTCAAGAATAAAACCTTCATGAAATTGGGTACCGATATATCACCAATCAACTCAAAGTATTGCTCAATGAAGTCTTCTACTGGTAACACTGGAGCCATCAATACCTTTAACAATGACTCAAGTTGACTGAAATGCATGTTGACAAACTTACCGTATGATTTGGAGATTTCTTTGCTATCTTCCTTAGTTCCCGTTTTGTGAGTATAGTTTGCATCAGAATACAACGTGAAGGTCAAAGCAACCAGCTTCAACTGGTTTACGTCAAGCAACAATTGTTCAACCATTAATACCGATAACGGCTTGATTTGCACTAAATGATTCACCAATGAACTTATGACTAATTCAACCAATTTGTCACTGACGTTCCGAACATAACTGTCCCGAATGATCAACGGAAATGCTATTTCAATGTTGTCCTGATGAATTATGGTTATTAAATCTTGCATGTAGTTTGATGTGTCATTGACTGATTCCATATTTTGCCAGTTTTGATTGACAAATTGTCTCCAAACAGGTTTTGTGTTCTCAGCAACTTTCGTTACCAAGCTTGCTATGCTTCTATTTATTAATTTATAATAGCCGTCTTTAACAGTATCGAATGATGGGATTTTTGATTCAAGTTGCGGGTTGATCAACTTGGAAAATTTGTCAGATAAATCGTCCATATTGTTAATCACATAATCACCAGTATTCAACAACATAGTAAGGTACTTAATTGCTTCCATATCTAGCAAGTCAGAGTTGTTAATTGGCAACATTGGCGACAAAACCTTGGAATTATAGTCAAACAAGTACTTGATGAAAAGCTTGCACAAGTCTACCAAAATAATACCATTGCTCAACTTTAAGATCTGCGTAAGTATCTTCTGGAACGTCTTGAATAAATCAATCGAAGAGTTGGCAATATTTGGGACATTATTGACTTTTAAAATCGTAACAAACTCCTGTTGGTCTTTAGACTGTAGCTCATTTGGTAGCTGGGGCTGGGATAAATACTCCAAGAATTTGCCCTGCAACACTTTGTCTTGTTCTTGCACCCACACCGTCAAGTATGGCTCGAAAACCGCCGATATTGTTTGGTTAAAGTCTGATGACGGAAACTTTTCCTGAATGGATTTTTCAAAATCGATGGTATGATGCAAATTGTCCAAGATGACTTGAGAGTTGAAACTCGAGGTTCGTTTCGCCGATAGCAAGCTCGTCAAGTCCTGTTTCGTCAACTGGCAGAACAACTTGCAAAACTCCACCTCAATATTCCACTCTGGTGGAAATATCGAATTCACCGTAGGCTGAATAGAACTCAAGATATTGTTGAAATAAATGTATCTCCGATTCAAGTTTTCGAGAGAACCGGCCTCGTCGTAGTTGTTGAATATAGTTTTGATATCTTTCAAGTGGTAGTTGTAGTACCAGCTCAACAATTTGTCTTTGTACTTTTTGTCAATAAGCTCGAGGATTTCACAGCCGTACTTCAACTGAGAGTGGTCGATATTCGACGTGTGGTTGACCAATTCCTCGAAATCTATGAAGATGTCGTCCACCAACTTGTTTTGTGTGTTTTGCACCGACAAGTTCAACTGGTTGATCTCATCAATGGACTTGTATGGCTGGAAGAACTGGATCAATTGCTTGATAACCGTCAACAATTGATATATTTCCTGGTAATTATGGTTTGGGATGGCCTCAATAAGCGACTCGTTGGCTCCAATGAGCATCTGGAGCCGTTTCAAGATCGTCATGCTCAACACTAGGTTCTTCTTGTACTGGTCCAAAAGTCGTATAGAATTGGTCATTTTCGATATCGACGTCCGAGTATCGACGGAGTTTTGTTTCATTTCCTTCACCATCGCTATCAATTCCCCGATATCTTTGTCCACCGTCAACGACGACGTGCTGTCGTAGTCTGCAATTAGACTCTCTATGTCATTTTGAAGCAGGAGTTTGTAGTGGTTGGTGTATGCTAGCAACTCCGGGATTTCACTCAACAGCTCAGGACTGTCAAACAACTGGAATAGATGCTGTTGCGGGTCGTAATCGGCCGAGTCCATTGCCGGGTGGTAAAGAGAGTTTTGGTGATGGTGGATTTTGGGTTTGTATATTGTTTTTCTGGAAATTTGAAAATCGCATATACAAACTTGTCATCAGAATCAACCGGCCGGGATCATGGTGAAGTTAGTGAAAATCTGTGGGTTGAAGACCACGGACGGGTGTGTTGAGGCACTAGAAGCCGGTGCCGACTTGTTGGGAATGATCATGGTGCCGGGAAGGGCTCGAACGGTGGAGATGGATGTGGCCAGAGACATAGTGAGGCTAGTTAAAGCCAAGCGATCGCGGAACCAGACGCGGTTCCAGACGGTTCCAGAGCTCTTGGGGTTTATAATGGAGTCGCAGTTTGAAGACTTCAACGAGTTTTCTCAGGTTTGGTCCGATTTGGTACGTGAAAATGGCCCATTTATTGTCGGGGTGTTCAGGAACCAGCCATTGGAGCAAGTATTTGCTATTGCTACCGATTTGGAGTTGGATTTCATTCAGTTACACGGAAGTGAAGACAAAGTACTGTTTTTCAATGCCAACAGCGAGTTGAAGTTTGGAATTATTCCCCGTTACGTGGTGCCTAAAGATGTAGATTTGATGAAACAGCACTTCCAGCAAGTTCACGAATTACACGGGTTTGCGTTGCCGTTATTGGACTCAGAGGCTGGCGGAGAAGGTAAGGTAATCGACTGGTCGGTGCTACAGCAGTTAGAGTTTGGGAATTTCATTTTGGCTGGTGGTTTGACTCCAACAAATTTGCACGAAACTAAAGACTTGCCCAACTTGGTAGGCTACGACGTCAGCGGTGGCGTAGAGGACGACGACGGAAACAAAGATTGTGGCAAAATTAGGCTGTTTGTTGCTATTGGAAAATCGTTATGATTTATATAGATAAGTATACAGGGTTCAATCTAGGATTGAGGTTATATAGAAGTGGAATCGTCAAACGAACATTTAGTCATCTTGGTCCCAGTTACCTGGTCTAGGTTGTTTTGGCATTTGCGGGCCACCTGCTCTCTTGGCCATGATGATTTGGTCGATCGACAAAATGGTGTTGGTGGCTTCGACTGCTAATTCGATGGCAGACTTCTTGGACGCAAACAAATCGTAGATACCAATGGTGGAAACATCGACAACGTCGTCGTTGTCGATGTCGATACCAATGTTGCCGTTGTTTTCGTGAGAATGGGCTGCGTATAATTTCGACAATAACTCCGACGAGTCGAACCCTGACGTCTCGGATAAGACTCTTGGTATAACTTCAAACGCTTTAGCAAAGTTCTTGATGGCTAGTTGTAATAATCCTGCCGTCTTTTCTCCGTATTGGGTAGTCAATTTCACCAATTCGATTTCAACGGCCCCAGCACCAGGTAATAATCTGTTGTCCTTGATCAAACCCTTGATTGCATTCACCCCGTCATCGATAGCTCTTTCAATATCATCCAAGTTGTTTTGAGTTGCCCCTCTGATGACAATAGTCGACGTTCTGGAAATGGATTCGTCTTGTCTGAACACAGTTACTCTATCACCCCCGATTTCTTTGGTCTCGATGATATCGATACTACCCATTTCATCTGGCATTGGTGCACCCAATCTTGGTAATGGCGTGGCACCACAAACTTGACAGATTCTTCTGATATCGAATTTGGATGGAACTTTCAATAGTAAAATGTTGTATTTGTTGAAGAAATGCAATGCCAATTCACCCACTGATGATCCAGCAATCACCACTTTGGCACCAGAGTCGGAAATTTCTTTGGCAATTTGATCTAACTGATGTTCTTCACCTTTGGAGAAGTCCAACATTTCTTGGGCATTATGTAACAAAACGGTTCCTTTGGTTTCGGTGGTTGAAATATCAATAGGACAAGTGAAAACTACAACTTTGGATTTACTGGTGATGTTTTTGATGGTTCCTTCTGGTTCTCTTGGGAATACCATACCTTTGATGACTTGAGATTGACTCAACGATGCACCCATGATTTTTACCACCCTGATGGAATCAACGTTGAAACTACCGGGATTCTTGGGATTTATGACACTTTGCACAGCTTCTACCACCAATTTGGAGATCTTTGGTTCGTATCCGTACTGTTTGGCAGCAATAACAGGTTTGACCACTTTCAATAATTGCTCCGGTTGCAACAAATCTTCGACATTATCTATAACCAAGTCTTCAAGGGCTTTGATTACAAACTTCCCAGCCAAATTGTACCCTTGAATAACCTCGGTGACCTTCAACCCCATGGTGATCAATTTTTCTGCGATGCTCAAAAGTTCTCCCGCCAACACAATCACCAAGTTGGTGTTATCACCCATCTCGAATTCCTGTTGTTTCGATGCCATAATCAAGATTTTGACAACAGGGTGGACAATTTCCAACTCATTAAGCATGGTTGCAGCGTCATTGGTGACAAAGATTTTCCCCATCTTGTTGACGATGATCTTGTTTCTACCACTTGGACCCATGGAGGTCAAGATTATATCAGAAATTTCACGTACTGCCTGGACGTTTCTGGCAATCGCACCATCTTCGTTGCTCATGGACAGATATCCTTGCTTAAACAAGCCCGCATTGGGAGCAGATGGCAATTTAAGCGACATGTTCCTGCTTACCGATGGTTCTAGCGTGATTGAGTTTGTTAGATCGTAATAAAATTTTCGTAGTGGAAATTAACGTTCGCGTAGATGCAGGGAAGGACATTGTGACAACACCGAAGAAGTGGCAAAAGACGGCGAAATTGGCCGTAAAAGACACAAGTAGACAGCGTTCTTGACACTTTGGAGGGTTAACTTGACGAATATCTCTTTTAAAGCAGAGAGTTTGGTGTTTGTGGTGTAGAAAAGCCCAGTTTCGGTGCATATTTTGACATATTAGTGCCAATACACCGACAACAATAACGGAACCCCAATTGAACAGAAACAAACACTCTCAAACACTCAGCCTCATCTATCATTGCAGTAATATTTGTGTATTTTGCTCCGTCTTTCAAACCAGGCAACCAAACCGGGTGCGAAATTTAAAAGTGAAAAATTTCTAGACTAAGCAACCAATTGCCACGATTTGAAATGATAGCCAGACCGAGCGTATCCCTCGCTGGTGGAATAGCTAGATATGGATTTGGTGGCTGGGGGATACAACTGGCATCTGTGTTATCAAGTTGGCAGGGGAGATGGGACCACAATATTTCACAGCTCAGAACGTACAATTCTAATGATAAGCTGAAGTTGAAAAAGCAGCTAGCAGAGGTCAGACCCAAAATATCGAAGCAGATAAAAGAAGCCAACAAACAGTTTGCCGAAGTTAGACCCAAAATCTCAAAACAGCTAAAAGAGGCCAATAAGCAGTTTTCTGAAGTTGCACCCAAGCTCTCGAAACAAATCGCCGAAGCTAACAAGCAGATCTCGGATGCTAAGCCGCAGATAGCTGAGTTCACCAGAGACCTCTACACCATCCCAAACATTTTGACGATGACGAGAATTGCAACCACACCACTAATTGGATATCTCATCGTCAACGGCAATACCCATTATGCTCTACTGGTTTTCACGTATTCATGTATCACTGATTTTGTCGATGGGTACATTGCCAGAAAGTACAACCAGAAATCAATCATTGGGTCGATTATCGACCCACTAGCAGACAAGTTTTTGATGACAGTCTGCACCATCAGTTTAGCATACGTAAATTCGATTCCCACTCTTGTTGCGTCTATAATCATTGGACGGGACATCATGCTAAGTTTCATGTCGTTTTACTACCGTTATAAATCGTTACCCAGTCCTAAAACCCTAGTAGACTTTTTGGATATCAAGGGTAAGCCAACTATAACTGTGCACCCAAGCACGTTGGGGAAGCTCAACACCGGGTTGCAGATGTTGTATATCGGGGGGTTGGTGGTGAAACCCATCATTGATCCAATATTTGACTCAGGGTTGTATTTTGACATGTTTGCCGTGGTTGTTAGTATCACCACGGTTTTGAGCGGAGCTTCATATATATTTGGCAAAAACGCATTCAAATACGTCAAGAAACCTTGATTATAGCAAGGTGTACGTTTCCAAAATGGCACGGTCTTGCAACACGAGCAATAACGCTAGTGTTAGCTGGTGCAACGAACCGTTCGTCTTGGACTTCACCAACAAAACGTAGCATTTTATCAAGTAAAGTGCCAACCGGCCATCGATAGCACACGCGTGGAAGGCGGTAGTTGTATCCTCTAGCCAATTCCAGTTGGTTTGGATGGTACGTTGTACAGTAACGTTAGGGTAGTCAATAGATTTCCCCTGGTATTTAAAGTGTATAAGGTAATAGAATATCACTTTGCAGCACAAATTTTGCAACCCTGGGCTCTGCAAGGTTGTAAGTAGTAAACATAGCTGGTTCAATTTGAAGGTAACAAAGCGATTTGCTTCTGTTTCGTACTTTACGGCTGCGAGGGAGCATCTAAATAGGGCCGTCAAATGCTTCCGGGCGACGAGTTTCTTCGAGGCTACGGTTGCAACCATGGTCCTTATGTGTCGACAATTCTCCGGCAGATTCTCCATAATAATAGCGTAATATAGGCCGCTTAGCAACTGGTCTGGGGAGAAGGTGGTGGCTGCAAAATTTTGGCTAGGCTCAATCAAGCTGAAAAGAGCATCGGGGATCTTACCACCCGGTCTGGGCCTGGCCCGGCGGGCTGGCGTCCCGGTTTGTTTGACGGTACGACGAGAGGACGGATTACAATTGCTATTTTCAAGGTTTTGGATTATGCTTGCGATGAGACCTAGGTGTTAGTACTATACTAGAGCAGAAGAAGCCGAAAAACGTACTTTTGTAAGACCCTCGATGCTTTGTATGACGTTTGTAGCGGTACAAGCTTATGGCTAGGGCCAAATTGGCGGTTTGGTGTGAATTCATCAGAGAAAAGCGAGTAGTATTTTTTTGCAGCAATTGAATTAATGAGACTGAAATAACTATAGCCGTTTATTAGAGCAAGATGGCAACGGTGGCGGCCAAAGCTATATAATCCGGTGGTTTTGGACGCCGAGAGTGTCCCAACTGGCATTTTCAGGACTCTGTTCCGTCCCCAGAGTGCAATTGCACCATGCTATTACATTCTTTTAGAGCTCTATTGAACCCGATGTAAAATTCTATATAATCTATTGTGGGACACGATCTCCGATTAGGATTGGTTCCCACGACGGGAAGCACAAACTTCATATCTCACGACTCAGGGTCGTACTTTCTTAACCTCATCCAGATCCTCTTTCTTACAAAGTTGCCAGGATATGACTTGCCCTTCCATGTGCCTAGGGAGTTGCTGAAGAACACCCTGGCGTAGATCCAGCCCTGGTCGTCTATGTCGTTGAACATGAGAACGTACCAGCACGGCCAGCACCACTTCCAATGCAACCCAGGTGCTGGGTACGACTCGAGATTATTGCCTACAATGTTGATTTTGGCGCCATTCAACGTCAGATAATGCCCAGGATCAACAAGGGGAAGAAGAGATTTGGACGAGAACATTGGGATGCCAATGAATTTAGCTCCACGCTGGTTTTCGACTATGAAATCATACTGGTAGTTTTGTGGAAGGAGTGTTTTGTTGAAGGCGAGGAGGATGGCGACAGTTTCTTTGAAGCATCGTGCTCCTTCTAACCTGA
>ERZ778017.1073-NODE-1073-length-30022-cov-6.928755_pt1 | contig 30022 bp, 26 predicted proteins | sample MGYA00375747_ERZ778017 | MGnify/ENA primary metagenome ERZ778017 (study PRJEB29350, sample SAMN05509838) | bioreactor metagenome | biome: bioreactor; material: wastewater | place: South Africa: University of Cape Town | collected 2014-03-17 ...
CACCCCCGCCGAAGCGCTCGAAGTGTCGATGATCGCCTCGGTCGCGGGCGGGCTGGAGGGCGGGCGACTGGTCCGCGCGCGGCCGTTCCGCAGCCCGCATCATTCGGCGTCGATGCCGGCGTTGATCGGCGGCGGGCTGCGCGTGCGCCCGGGCGAGGTCAGCCTCGCGCATCTGGGGGTGCTGTTCCTCGACGAACTGCCCGAATTCCAGCGTGGGGTGCTCGACAGCCTGCGCCAGCCGCTCGAGACGGGCGAGGTCAGCGTCGCGCGCGCCAATGCGCACGTCACCTTTCCGGCGCGGGTGCAACTGATCGCCGCGATGAATCCCTGCCGCTGCGGCCATCTCGGCGATCCGGCGCTCGCGTGCAGCCGCGCGCCGCGCTGCGCCGCCGACTATCAGGCGAAGCTGTCGGGACCGCTGCTCGACCGCATCGACCTGCATGTCGAGGTGCGCGCGGTGAGCGCCGCCGACCTCGTCCTGCCGCCGCCCGCCGAGGGCAGCGCCGAAGTCGCGGCGCGCGTCGCGGCGGCGCGTGCGGTCCAGACGGCGCGCTATGCCGGGCACAAGGCGCGCACCAATGCCGAGATCGACGGCGAGCTGCTCGAAGCCGTCGCCACTCCCGACGAGCCGGGGCGCCATCTGCTCGCGCAGGCGGCCGAGGCGATGCGGCTGTCGGCGCGCGGCTATACGCGGATGCTGCGCGTGGCGCGGACGATCGCTGACCTTACCGGGGCAGAGACGATCGGCCGCACCCATATCGCCGAGGCGCTGAGTTATCGCCGGCAGGCGCCGCGGAACTGAGGGCGGGTTCCGCGCTTTTCGGCAGGCCCCTGGACCCCGGCTACCGCCGGGAAGCAGACAGGAGCAGACCCCGCTTTATGCGATTGCGGTCGGCCCCGATCCGCCTATCTTCGCCGGATCGGATGCGGGAGGAGGGTTCCATGTCCAAGCCAATCACCGGATCGTGCTTGTGCGGGGCGGTGGCGTTCGCGATCGAGGGAAAGATCGGCCCGGCCGGGCAGTGCCATTGCTCGAAATGCCGCAAGGTGTCGGGGACCGACGGCAATGCCGTCTTCTACACTGCGGTGGGTAGTTTCCGCTGGCTGCGCGGCGAGGCCGATGTCGCCCGCTTCGTGGTGCCGGAAAGCGACGGCTGGACGTCGAGCTTCTGCCGGACATGCGGGAGCCCCGCGCCGCATGCCGACCCCGGCGGCAAGATCTATTTCGTGCCGGTGGGCCTGCTCGACGACGATCCGGGGTTCCGGGGCTATGCGGCGCATATCTTCGTCGAATCGAAGGCGCCGTGGGTGCGGATCACCGACGACGCCCCGCAATATACCGAGGGTTTCGGCTCGCCGCTGGTGCGGGACGGAAAGCCGCGCCCCGATGGAACGGCCGGGCGCAGCGGCGCGTAGGGCGAAGCAGGAGAAAGACCATGCTCGACATGATCGACAGCGCGGACGATGTGATCGCGCTCAAGGTATCGGACCGGATCAGCGGCAGTGAACTCGACGCGATCATGGACCGCCTCGATGGCGCGATGGCGCGCCATGACAAGGTCCACGTCTTCGTCGAGACGCAGGCGATCGACGGTATCGAGATCGCGGGACTGGGCGCCTATATGAAGCGCGCGCTGCCGCTGTTCGGCAAGCTGGATCGCTTCGGCCGCGTCGCGGTGGTTGCCGATCAGGGCTGGATCCGCGCGGCGACGAAGATCGAGAGCGCGCTGTTGCCGCGCATCAGCTACCGCGTTTTCGAGCCCGGCGCGCGCGACGAAGCGCTCGCGTGGGTCGTCGGCGGCGCGTGACCGCGCGCGCCGTTACGCGGTGCGGGTCTCGACGATTTCCAGCGGCGGCGGCGCCTTGGCCGCGGCGCCGTGGCGGCGGTGCGACAGCTTGCCGTCGACCCGGCCGCCATTCTCGATCGTGATCGTTTCGTAGGTCACGTCGCCGGTGATCCGCGCGGTCGCGTGGACGATCAGCGTCTTCGCCTCGATCGAGCCGTCGACCAGCCCGGCGATCTTCGCGGTTTCGGCGGCCACCGCACCCTTGATCTCGCTTGCCTCGCCCTGGACGAGGTTGGCGCATTTCAGGTCGCCCTCGATCTTGCCGTCGACGTGCAGGTCGACGCTCGCCGATACATTGCCGGTGACGACGACATCCGAACCGAGGATCGAGAAGGTCGTATGGCGCGCGCCGGTCGCCATCCTAGCGGGCGCCCCGGCCGGGGGTGGCGGAAGCGAGGGCGCCGACTCGCTGTCGGGCGTCGTCTTTGACTTCAAGAACATCGGCTTTGGCCTCCAGGAACCGGCGCGGGTTGACCGCGACGCCGTTCAGACGGACTTCGAAATGCAGGTGGCTGCCGGTCGAACGCCCGGTCGAGCCCATCTTGGCGATCTGCTGCCCGGCGGCGACCTGCGCGCCCGCCCGCGTCGTGAAACCCGACAGGTGAGCATAGCGGGTCATGATCCCCTGGCCGTGATCGACCTCGATGACATTGCCATAGCCCGCGCGCTGGCCGACGTACACCACCTTGCCCGGCGCCGCGGCGAGGATCGGGGTGCCGAGCGGACCGGGGAAATCGAGCCCCGAATGCATCGCGCTCGCGCCGGTGAAGGGATCGCTGCGATAGCCGTAGCTCGACGAGAGCATCAGCACATGCGCGGGCTGGCCCGAGGGGATGGCGACGAGCGTGCGTTCGAGCACCTCCATGCGGAACAGCGCGCCTTCGAGCGCCGCGAAACTCTTGCCCAGCGCGCCCGCGGCGCCGATGCGGCCGCGGAAGGGGATGAAGGGACCGCCGCGGCCGGCCGCTGCGTTGCGGACCAGCGACGCGGGGTCGAGCCCCAGCTTCGCCACCGCGCCCTCGGCCTTTGCGGCGCGCGCGCCGACCGCGGCGAGCAGCCGCGCCGAAAAGACCTCCTGCCGCGCCTCGATGCGCGCGAGCGCCTGCGCCTCGGGTGGCAGGCGCGGATCGACTGCGCTCGTCTTGAGGGTATTTGTTTCGGGCGGCTTGTCCGCGGCGGCCCCGGTCTTGTCGTCATCGGCGGCGGCGGGCAGCGCCTCGGCGCCGAAATAGGTCTTTTGCCATTCCTCGAGCTGCGCCTGGCGCTCGTCGAGGTCGGCGGCGATTTCGCCGACACGGTCGCGATACTGGGCGATGCGCGCCTCGGCGGCAGTTGCGGCGGCCTGCTTGCGCGCGACCTCGGCCCGTTCGTCTGCGGAAAGAAGCTGGTTGACAAAGATCGCGACGGTGACCGCCGCCCAGGCGAACAGTACCGCCGCGGCGATCAGCGCGACACGCTTTTGCCAGACCGCGCTGACCCGCACGAACCGGACATGGCCGTGGGTGCGGATGAAGATTTCATGGTCCTGAAACAGCGCATTCCAGCGCTGGCGCCATGGGCGCAGGCCCGTCGATTGGGAAGACAAGTCACGACCCCGTCTTGTTGTTCTGCTTGGAGCCCTCCGCCCCCGACTGGAACGGCGCCTTACCAGCGACTCCCCGCCAGCGCGAATCCGCACGCCGCGAGTCGGGCTGAATCGAACCGATGGCACGATGAACGGTGGAAAACGGCCAAAATGGTTGTTTTCTGGCGAGGCGAGGGCGCGCGACTCGCCCGTATCGTTGACGGCTTGCTTACCATTTCGGACTAGGGGAAAAGCGTGACCGCCATGTCCGATCTTCCGCTCTCCCCCGCGACCGGCGCTGCGGCCGAAGACGCGCCCGCCGCCGATTCGCGGCCGCGTTCGGCGGTCAGCGCCGGGGTCGGCATCGTCGGTATCGCCGGACTATTCTCCTACCTGCTGATCGCGCGCCATGCGCCGCAGATCGCGACCGTGCTCGGCATTGACTGGGGTACGCGCGGCCCGATGGACGGTCCCAATTCGGCGATCGCCAGCGTGCTCGCCTGCGGCATCCCGATGGTGCTGTGGTCGCTGTTCGTCGACAAGGTGCATCGCAACCCCTCGACCGGCATCGACTGGTCGCAGCGCCGGCCGTGGCGCGAAACGGTCGATATCAGCCTGACCAAGATCGCCGGCCTGTGGGCGACCTGGGGGCTGATCGCGCTCTTCTATGCGACGATGCGCTATTATTGGGAGGGCAATTATGCCTTCGCGATGGACCTGTTGGAGCGGGTGGCGCCGTGGCTGCTGCTCGTCTCCGTGCCCTATATGTTGTGGCTCGACCGCCGCATGGTCGAACCGCGCGACGGCTGCTACCAGTTCGGCCGCTGGCTGATTGCTCCCGGCCAACCCGTCGATGGCCGCGCGATCGGCCACCATTTCCGCGCCTGGGCGGTGAAAGGCTTCTTCACCGCCTTCATGCTGTCGATCGTGCCGGGCAATTTCGCGGCGCTGGTCACCGTGCCGGTGAGCGAGGCGCTCGCCAATCCCTACATGATCGCGCTGTGGATGATCAATCTGCTCTATCTGGTCGACGTCCATGTCGCGACGGTCGGCTATATCCTGACACTGAAGCCGCTCGACTCGCACATCCGCACCGCCAACCCTTATGGTATGGCGTGGGTCGCGGCGCTCGTCTGCTATCCGCCCTTCATCCTGATGAACGGCGGCCCGCTCGACTATACGGTGAACGGGTCCGACTGGGGCTATTGGCTGGAGGGGCACGAGACGCTGATGATGCTGTGGGGCGTCGTGCTCGTCGCGCTGGTCGCGGTCTATGCCTGGGCGACGATGGCGTTCGGCATCCGCTTCTCGAACCTCACGCATCGCGGCGTCATCACCCACGGTCCCTATGCGCTGCCCCGCCACCCCGCCTATGTGTCCAAGAATCTGAGCTGGTGGGTCGGCTCGCTGCCCTTTCTGGTCACCGCCGGCGGCTGGGTCGAGGGCGCGCGCAACATGGTCATCCTCGGGCTGGTCAGCGGTGTCTATTACTGGCGCGCCAAGACAGAGGAAAAGCATCTGCTCGCCGATCCCGCCTATGTCGCCTATTGGAACTGGGCTCAGCGGCACGCGCTGGTGCCGCGCCTGTTCACGCGGCTGACGGGTCGGGCGCGCCCGCTGATCCGGCTGGAGCCCGACCCGCGGGTGGGGCCGGTGGCGTAACAGCATTTTCGGTCGAGTGCCGACATTTCCATCGCCGTCATCCCGGATCAAGGCTGGGGTGACGAAGGGAAGCGAATGGCGATTCCGCTATCCCGAATGCGTGTCTTTCAGAAGCTCAACTCGCCATAAATCCTGGACAGGTCGCGGCCCCATGCGCCTTCGTAGCGGTCGAGCAGGTCGTGCGCGGGCGACTTGCCACTCTTGGCGATCTGCCGCAGCGGTTCGAGGAAGCCGACCTCGTTGTCGCCCATCGAATTGACCTCGTCGCGTGCCGCCAGCCCCTGCGCCGCGATGTCGAGAACGCGGTGCGCAAGGTCGCCGACGGTGCCGCCGCCCGGCGCCGCGGCGCACAGCCCCTCGCGCGGCACCGCGTCGCGCAGCGCCTGCTGGTCGGCGATGCTCCAGTCCTTGACGAGGTCCCACGCCGCGTCGAGCGCGCCCTGGTCGTAGAGTAGCCCGACCCACAGCGCGGGCAGCGCGCAGATGCGGTTCCACGGTCCCCCGTCGGCGCCGCGCATTTCGAGGAAGCTCTTGAGCCGCACCTCGGGAAAGGCGGTCGACAGATGGTCGGTCCAGTCGGAAAGGCGCGGCAACTCGCCGGGCAGCGCCGGAAGCCGGCCCTTCAGGAAATCGCGGAAGCTCTGTCCCGCCGCGTCGATGTAACGCCCGTCGCGGAACACGAAATACATCGGCACGTCGAGCATATAGTCGACATAGCGGTCGTAGCCGAAGCCGTCCTCGAACACGAAGGGCAGCATGCCGGTGCGCGCGGGGTCGGTGTCGGTCCAGATGTGGCTGCGATAGGACAGATAACCGTTGGGCCGGCCGTCGGTGAAGGGCGACGCCGCGAACAGCGCGGTCGCCAGCGGCTGGAGCGCGAGCGAGACGCGGAATTTCTGCACCATGTCGGCCTCGCTCGCATAGTCGAGGTTGGTCTGGATGGTGCAGGTGCGCAGCATCATGTCGAGCCCCATGCCGCCGACGCGCGGCATGTGGTCGAGCATGATCGCATAGCGTCCCTTCGGCATGCGCGGCAGTTCGTCGCGCGTCTTGTCGGGCCACATGCCGAGGCCGAGGAAACCGAGGCCGAGTTCGGCGCCGACCTCCTTCACCTGCTTCAGGTGGCGGCCGGTCTCGGCGCAGGTCTGGTGGAGATTCTCGAGCGGCGCGCCCGACAGTTCGAGCTGTCCCGCCGGTTCGAGACTGATCGCGCCGTCGCTGCCCGACAGGGCGATGACGTTCCCCCCTTCCTCGACCGGTTCCCAGCCATAGCGGGTCAGCGCGGTCAGCAGGTCGCGGATGCCGCCCGGCTCGTCATAGGAGGGCGCGCGATGATCGGCGGTGCGATAGACGAATTTCTCGTGCTCGGTGCCGATTCGCCAGCGGTCCTTCGGCTTCTCGCCCTTGATCATGGGCGCCGCGAGCTGGTCGCGGCTCTCGATGAGGGGATCGTTTCGATCTGAAACCGTACGCGTGCTCATCGCGCCGCTTTAGGCAGGCGCCGCGGCTTGCACCAGCAAAAAGGACGGGCCCCGCGCAAGGGGTAAAGGAGGGGACAGGTTGACCGCGAATTAACCTTTCGCTGCCACAAGCGCGGGCATGACCAGGGACCAGATTGCGTCGCGGGCCGGTGGGTGGCGGACCGCGAGCCCACCGCCGTGCGCCTCGTCGATGCGAGCCCGCGCGCGGCGCGTCTTCCGCCCGCTGCTGCTGGCCTGTTTCGCGTTGCTGATGGCGTTGCTGCTCGCCGCCGCGCCGGCGTATGCCCAAAGCTGCGCCCCCGCGACGAGCCAGGGGACCGCGCCCGCGGGGTGGGAGACCTATTGCTGGCTCGACCTCAGCCAATACAGCGACGCGACCGCGCGCAGCGCGGCGGGCCAGAATATGAGCTTCACGCTGACCGACGGTTCGGTCCTGCGCTTCAACCTGCGCGTGACGCCGACATCGGGCAGCGCCTTCTCCGCCGTCGCCGCGCCGTCGTGGACCGGCGCCGCGGTCGGCAACTCGGCCTTCCTCGGGATACCGGGCCGCCCGGTGCTCTATTCGACGGCATCGGGAACGCGCACCGTCACGATCGGCGGCATCGCGATCACCCCGCCCGCGGGGGCGGCCGCCTCCGCCTATTCCTTCGTCGTCGCCGACGCCGAATCGTCGAACGAGACGGAATCGCTGGTGTTCACGACCAACGGCGGCGCGTGGCAGCTGCTCGACCAGGTGCCGCCGACCAGCGGAACGACCTATCCGGCCCGATCGGGCATCGGCACCTCGACCGTCACCGTCACCGGCACCGCCGGGACGGTCGGCGCCTATATCGTCGGGTCGAACAGCCCGACGACCGTCACCGCCCAGATCACCTCGGGCGGGTTGCAGGGCATCATGCTTGCGGTGCGCTTCGCCTCGGTCCGGCTGTCGAAGCAGATCGCGGGGGCGCGGATCGACGCCAGCGACCAGTTCCTCTTCCGCATCCGCGCGGCGAGCGGCGGCGCGCTGCTGGGGCAGGGGACGACGAGCGGCAGCGGCAACGGCCCGTTCAACGCGATGCCGGTCAGCCTCGCTTCCAGCCTGTCGGTGACGCTGAGCGAGGAAATGGCGGCGGGCAGCGCCAGCGCGCTCTCCGCCTATCGCTCGACGATCAGCTGCACCAACGGCAACAGCGGATCGGCGACGCCGCTGCCCGTCGGGGTGGTCGCGACATCGTTCACCCTGCCGCCGCTGCAATTCGGCGATGCGATCGCCTGCACCTTCACCAACACCCCCTATCCGCACCTGCGCCTCCGCAAGGCGCTGGGCAGCGGAGGGCGGCGCTACAGCGGCGACCAGTTCACCGTCCGCATTCTCGATGGCGCGGTGGCGGTGGCGAGCGCGACCACCAGCGGCACCGGCACTACCGTCGGCGGCGGCGACACCGGCATGGTGCGGCTGACCCCCGGCACCGCCTATACGCTCGACGAGATCGCGGCGGGGACCGCCGACCTCGCGCGCTACGATGCGGTGCTTGGCTGCACCAACGCCGCCGCCGGCTCCTCGACCGTGCTGCCGGGTGCGGCGCCGGGAACGATCACGCCGCAGCTCGGCGACGTCGTCACCTGCATCGTCACCAACACGCGCGCGACCGGCGGCGTGCTGGTCATCACGAAAAGCTCGACGCCGATTTCGGACCCCGTCAACGGCACGACCAATCCCAAGCTGATCCCCGGCGCGATCGTCGAATATGCGATCACCGTGACCAGCATCGGGACGGGAAGCAACAGCAACCGGGCGAATGCGATCATGCTCGTCGATCCGCTGCCGCCGGGCGTCACCTTCCAGACCGGCTCGGTCAGTTTCAGCAATGGAACGCCGGCGAGCGGCCTGGGATTCAGCGCGTCGAATGTCGGCTATTCGAACCAGCCGGGCGGCGGCGCACCCTATAGCTACACGCCGACGGGGACCTATGACCCGGCGGTGCGGGGGCTGCGGATCGCGCCCTCGGGCAATATGAGCCACGCGACCAGCGCGACGAGCCGCCCCAGCTTCACCATCCGCTTTCGCGCCCGCGTCGACTGATCGTCACGCTTCGAGGGAGACCGCGCCCGCCGCTGTCCCCCAGTCGCCGTGCTGCGCCATCCACAGGGCGATCGCGGCGACGGCGGCGGTCTCGGCGCGCAGGATGCGCGGGCCGAGCGCGATGCGGCGGACGGCGGGGCAGGCGAGCAGCGCGGCGCGCTCGCGCTCGGTGAAGCCGCCCTCGGGGCCGGTCAGGATTGCGGCGGGCGCAGGCGCATCGACCGTTCCGAACGGCGAACCCCCCGCTTCGTCGGCGAACAGCAGCGCGCGGCTCTGTGGCCAGTCGCGCAGCAGCGCGGGCAGCTTCACCGGCTCGGCCAGCGTCGGCAGCGCGGTGCGGCCGCATTGCTCGCACGCTTCGACGATCTGCGCCTCCAGCCGCTCGCGCTTGACGCGCTCGACGATCGTGCGCTCGGTGATGACCGGCTGCAGCCGCGCGACGCCCAGGTCGGTCGCCTTCTCGATGATCCAGTCGAGCCGCGCCTTCTTGACCGGCGCGAAGCACAGCCAGAGGTCGGGCACCGCCTCGATCGCGCGCGTCCGGCGCTCGATGCGGACGGTCAGCGCGCGCTTGCCCGCATCGGCGACCGTGGCGAGCCACTCGCCGCTGCGATTGTCGAACAGCAGCAGCGGGTCTCCGGGCTTCAGCCGCATGACGTGCAGCAGATAATGCGCCGCCGCGCCGTCGACGACCGGTGCGGCGTCGGGGCCGAGCGGCGTGTCGACGAACAGGCGGGGCGTGCTGGCGGGCGGCCAGGCGGGAGTCGCGGGCATCGCGGGGCCATAGCATGGGCGGCGGCGGCGCGCACCCGCGCGCATCCGTGCGCGCGGACTGTCCCGTTGCGGGGCAGGAGGCGCGGTTTTCCGGGCCATGCGGGCGGCGCGGCTTAGCATTTTGGTAAGCAGTTTTCCGATAGAGGCAGGATACCCGCCGCGCATCTGTGGGGCGTACGCGGGTCGATCGAGGGATTTGAGACCATGGGTGGGACCGACATCCGACATATCGGGCGCCGTCTTGGGCGCCGCCTCCGGCAGGGCGCCGGACGCCTGATCCGCGACCAGCGCGGCAACGCGCTGATGCTGACCGCGGCCGCGATCGTGCCGGTGATCGGCATCGTCGGGTCGGCGGTCGACATCGGCCGCGCCTATATGACGCAGCTTCGCCTGCAACAGGCGTGCGACGCCGGCGTGCTCGCGGGGCGGCGCGCTATGGCGGCGGGCGTCTATGGCGACGACCACAAGGCCGAGGCGAACAAGATGTTCGCCTTCAACTTTCCGAACGGCATCTATGGCAGCGAGGCGGTGAACTTTTCCTCGCAGTCGACGAGCGCCGCCGATGTCGTCGGCACCGCCAGCGTCAAGCTGCCGACGGCGATCATGTACATTTTCGGCAAGGACAAGTTCGACCTCGGCGTGAACTGCACCGCCAAGCTCGAAATCTCGAACGTCGACGTGATGCTGGTGCTCGACGTCACCGGGTCGATGGCGCGCAAGGCCTCCTCTTCGGACGACGACACCAAGATCGAGGCGCTGCGCAAGGCGGCGGTCGATTTCTTCGACACGCTGACCAACGCCGACATCGGCGACGGGCGGCTGCGCTTCGGCGTCGTTCCCTACAGCTCGTCGGTCAATGTCGGCCAGATTCTGGTGACGAAGAATCCTGACTGGATAGCCGACACCGTATGGCTTCCTTCGCGCGAGCCGGTGACTAAGGAAGTCTGGGGCGACGCGCGGACGGTCGTGTCGGAGGACTATACTGCGACCAACCCTGTTGCCAACACGAACTGGCAAGGGGCCGAAAAATGGGAGGATGCGGGGAAGGCGGACAAGGCCCAGGCGGATTGTACGACCTGGGACGATAGCGATTTGCCCAGGATGGTCAGCGAATCGCTGAATCCCTCGAATCCGGTTGTTGACGGCAGCACGCGTATCACCGTTTCCGACTCGAAACGGACCTACGAATATTATTCCTACAAGGGGACGTGGAAGGCGGCCACCTGGAGCAAACCAGCGAGTTGCGAAGCCAAAAAGCTGCGCTGGACGTTTACGCGCACCTATCAGGTGACGAAGACGGAAACGCTGACCAAGGTCTTCGACGGTAAATATAACTATAAGGACCGCGGTTTCGACACGCGTCCCCTGAAGACCGGGTCGACGATCGAAGAAGACACCGGCTATCAGGGTGAACGGGTCACGATCGACTGGGCAGGCTGCATCATCGAGCGGGCGACGACGCAATTCGCATCGAACGCGTCCGCGCCGTCGAACGCCTATGACATGGACATCGATATGGTCCCGTCGGCGACCGATTCCGATACGCAGTGGAAGACATTCCTACCCGCCCTTACCTACGATCGCGAACGTGTATCCGAACGCAAGGGTGTGACGACCAATTACCAGAATTTCGTCGACAAGGGCGGCGATTATGCCGCCTGCCCGGTCGCGGCGATGAACCTGACGACGATGACCAAGGCGGATCACGACGACTTCGACAAATATATCAAGACGCTGCAACCCAAGGGCTATACCTATCACGACGCCGGCATGGCGTGGGGTGCGCGCCTGATCTCGCCGACCGGTCTGTTCGCGGCCGACAACGGACCCTATAACGGGCGGCCGGTCAGCCGGCATATCGTCTTCATGACCGACGGCGACATGATGACGCCGCGCGCCAACCTGTCGCACCAGGGACAGGAGCGGTCGATGCCGCGCATCGGCGCGACCAGCGACAATGATGCGATCGACCGGCACAACAACCGCTTCCGACAGCTGTGCGAAAGCGCGAAGCGCAAGGGCCTGACGATCTGGGTGATCTCGTTCGGCGTCGGCAGTAACAGCAACCTCAACAGCTGCGCCTCGACGGGGCAGGCGTTCGAGGCCGACAATGCGGCGCAGCTCAACGCGCAGTTCCAGGCGATCGCCCGCCAGATCTCGAAGCTCAGGCTGTCGCAATGAGCCGTCGCCGCGCCCTGATCCGCCGGCTTCGCAGAAACCGTCGCGGCGTCGCGCTGGTCGAATTCGCGCTCACCGCACCGCTGTTCCTGCTGATCCTGATGGGGATCTTCGATTTCTGCTGGCAGATGTACGCGCAGCAGGTCCTGCAGGGCGCCGTCGCCAAGGCGGGACGCGATTCGACGCTGGAGCTTTATTCGAGCGACCAATCGGCGCTCGACGCCCGCGTCAAGGAGCAGGTCCAGCAGGTGTTCGCGGGCGCCGATGTGAAATTCACGCGGCGCGCCTATGACGAGTTCAGCAAGCTCAACGTCCCCCGGCGCTATTATGATACGAACAAGAACGGCTATCTGGATGCCGAGGATTGCTTCGAGGATGGCGGCAAGGCCGGCAACGGCGGCGCCGACGACGTCGTCCTCTATACGGTGACGATGCGCTTCGACCGCGTGCTGCCGGTGTGGAAGATGCTGGGGCAGTCCCCCTATTCGACGCTGTCGGCGGTCACGATCCTGCGCAACCAGCCCTTTGCCAACGGCAGCGACATCACACCGGATAGCTGCCTGAAATGATGCTTCTTTCCCGCCCTCGCCGCCGCCTGGCGATCACCGCGCGGCGCCTGGCGCGCAACATTCGCGCCACGGTGCTGATCGAGATGGCCTTCGCCATTCCCTTTCTGGTGCTGGTGGGATTCGCCGGGCTGGAGATCGCGAACCTCGCGCTGACTCACACGCGGATCAGCCAGATCGGCCTCAACACCGCCGACAACGCCTCGCGCATCGCGGCGGGCAGCAATCTGTCGCTGCCGCCGATCCGCGAGATCGATATCAACGAGTTGTTCATCGGGGCGGAAAAGCAGGCCGACGCGCTCGATTTCAAGCGGCACGGGCGGATCATCCTGTCGAGCCTCGAACGCAACAAGGACGGCGGCCAGTGGATTCACTGGCAGCGCTGCTATGGCGATCTCGCGGTGTCCTCGGCCTATGGCGCGCAGGGCACCGGCAAGACCGGAACGAGTTTTCCGGGCATGGGGCTGAAAGGCAAGGAGGTCACGGCCGCAGCGGGGACGGCGGTGATGTTCGTCGAGATCAGCTACGACTATCAGCCGCTGCTCTATGGCAAGTGGCTGGGCGCGCGGCGAATCTCCACGACGGCGGCCTTCAATATCCGCGAGCCGCGCGATCTGGATGGGCCGAAGGACGGCGACGGCGTCTACAACCCCTCTCCGGCGGCCACCAAGTCCGCCTGCTGATCGGCGCGCGCCGCGCCCGGTCCGGCATTTATCTCGTCGGCGCGCTCTGCTATCCCCCCGGCACGCATGACCACCGCCCCTCCCCCCGACAGCCAGCTTCGCGGCTTCCTGGCGTTCCTGCCCGCGGGGTTGCGCCCCTATGCGCTGCTTGCGCGCTTCGACCGGCCGATCGGCTGGTGGCTGCTCTACTGGCCCTGCGCATGGGGGCTGGCGCTGGCGGGCGGGGCCTGGTCGCATTGGCCGCTGCTGCTGTGGATGCTGCTCGGCGCGATCGTGATGCGCGGCGCGGGCTGCGTCTATAACGACATCGTCGACCGCGACCTCGACGCGAAGGTCGCGCGCACCGCGTCGCGCCCCGTCGCCAGCGGCGCGGTTTCGGTGCGCGGCGCGGCGCTGTGGATGCTCGCGCTGTCGCTCGTCGGGCTGGTCGTGCTGGTGCAACTGCCGCTGCGCGCGCAGGTCGTCGCGGTGGCGAGCCTGCTGCTCGTTGCCGCCTATCCGTTCATGAAGCGCATCACCTGGTGGCCGCAGGCGTGGCTGGGGCTGGTCTTTTCGTGGGGGGCGCTCGTCGGCTGGATCGCGGCCGGGGGCAGCGACGGCCTCGCGCTGCCGTTGCTCTATGCCGGATGCATCGCCTGGGTGATCGGTTACGACACCATCTATGCGCTCCAGGACATCGAGGACGATGCGCTGGTCGGCGTCAAGTCGAGCGCGCGCGCGCTGGGCGACCAGGTGCGCGGCGGCGTCGGCCTGTGCTATGCGACCGCGCTCGCGCTGTGGGCGGGGGCGCTGTGGGTCGTGCGGCCCGATCCGCTGGTCTTCGTCGCGCTGGTGCCGGTGGCGGTGCATCTGGCGGGACAGGTGGCGACGCTCGACCCCGCGAACGGCGCCGACGCGCTCGCCAAGTTCCGCAGCAACCGCTTCGCCGGACTGCTCGTCTTCGCCGCGATGCTGGTGGTGGGCAGCGCGCCCTGACCGATCGGTCTATTCGGCCGCGAGCAGTTCCTCGGCGCCGCCGAGGTCGACCGAGACGAGGCGGCTGACCCCGCGTTCGATCATCGTTACCCCGAACAGGCGGTGCATGCGCGCCATCGTCACCGCATTGTGGGTGACGATCAGGTAACGCGTGTCGGTCTCGCGGCTCATCCGGTCAAGCAGGTCGCAGAAGCGCTCGATATTCGCGTCGTCGAGCGGCGCGTCGACCTCGTCGAGCACGCAGATCGGCGCCGGGTTGGTGAGGAAAAGGCCGAAGATCAATGCCACGGCGGTCAGCGCCTGCTCGCCCCCCGACAGCAGCGTCAGCGTGCCGAGCCGCTTGCCCGGCGGCTGCGCCATGATCTCGAGTCCCGCCTCGAGCGGGTCGTCCGAATCGACGAGTTCGAGATGCGCCTGACCGCCGTTGAACAGGGTCGTGAACAGGCGCTGGAACTGCGCGTTCACCGCCTCGAACGCCGCGAGCAGGCGGACGCGGCCCTCGCGGTTGAGGTTGCCGATCGAGCCGCGCAGCCGGTTCACCGCCTGCTGCAGTTCCTCGATCTCGGCGACGCTCCGCTCGCGCTCGGCGTCGAGCTCGGCGAGTTCGTCGGCGGCGACGAGGTTGACCGGCCCCAGCCGCTCGCGGTCGGCGATCAGTCGGTCGTGCGCCGCCGACTCGGTGGCCGCGTCGCCGACCGCAGCGCTGTCGAAACCGGCCTTTTGCGGCAGCAGCGGCGGCGGGCATTCGAAACGCTCGCCCGACAGGCGGCCCATCTCGACGCGGCGCAGTTCGGCGTTTTCGGAGCGCGCGACCGCGCCGGCGCGCGTTTCGCGCGCCGCGGCGACGCGCTCGCGGATCGTCGTCAGCGCCGCCTCTGCCTCGCGCAGCGCTGCTTCGGCCGCCCGCTCGCGCGTCTCGGCCTCGTTGAGTTTCTCGCGCAGTTCGGCCTGCCGCGCCTCGGCAACGGCGCGGTCGGCGGCGAGCCGTTCGGGCAGGTCGGCGAGCTTTGCGGCCTCGGCGGCGAGCGCATCGGCGCGCTTGTCCATGTCGGTGACGCGCCGTGCGGCCTCGCCCGCTCGCGCCTTCCAGCTCCGAATCTCGGCGCCGACCACCGCCTGCCGCTCGCTCAGCGCGGCGAGGGTGCGCTCATGCGCGGCGAGCGTGCCTTGCGCGTCGGTTGCGGCGGTGCGGGCGCGATCGGCGGCCTGCTCCCCGGCATCGAGCGCCGCGCGCGCCAGCCGCTCATCGGGCAGCGCGCCGAGCGCGGCTTCCTGCGCAGCGAGCTGTTCGGCGGCGTCCTTCGCCGCACCGGCGATCTCGGCGCGCCGGCGTTCGAACAGCGCGGCGGCGGCGTGGTGGCGGTCGAGCGCGCCCTGCGCCTGGTCGGCGGCGCGCAAGGCAGCGCGGCGCGCCTCGTCGGCGTCGGCGAGCCGCTTGCGCGCGGCGGCGGCCGCCTCGGTCCGCGCGGCGAGCGTCGCCGCCGCGGCCTCGCGGCGATCGCGCAATTCTTGCACCCCCAGCTCGACCTGCGGGCGCTGCGCGGCAAGCGCGTCGAGGCGGTTCTGACGCATCAGCCGCTCGCTCGCGGTCGCGCCGTCGCCGCGCGTCACGAAACCGTCCCAGCGGCGCATCACCCCGCCCATTGTCACCAGCCGCTGCCCGACCGCGAGCGGCTGGCCCGCATCGTCGTCGGCGACCGCGACCTGCGCGAGACGGCGCGACAGCGCGGCGGGCGCCTCGACGAGATCGGCGAGCGCGCGGGTGCCGGCGGGAAGCGCGGGATCATCGGCGCGCGCGTCGGCGCCGCGCCAGCTTCGCGCCGCGTCGCCGTCGGTGCCAGCGTCGAGATCGTCGCCTAGCGCCGCGGCGAGCGCGGCCTCGTAGCCCGGCGCGACCCTGATGCGGTCGAGGATGCGCATCGCATCGCTGCGCGCAGCGGCGAGCGCGCGTTCGAGCGTCGCGGCCTCGCCTTCGAGCGCGGCGAGCGCCGCGCGCACCTCGGCGAGCGCGGCGTCGACCGCCGCGAGGTCCGCCGTTGCCGCCTCGCGGCCGGCTTCGGCGTCGCCGATCGCGGCTTCGGCCGCGGTGATCGCGGCCTCCGCCTGCTCGGCGGCCGCTGCGCTCTCCTCGACCGTCCGGGCCAGCGCCGCGCTGTCGCCGAGCGCGGCAACCTCGGCTTCGAGACGCTGTTGTTCGCCCGCGATGCGGCGCACCGCGGTTTCAGCGCCGTCGCGCGCGCTGAGCGCGATGCGGCGGTCGGCGGCTTCGCTTGCGGCGCGCGCACGCGCCTGCGCCAGTGCCACCTCGGCATCGCGCAGCCGTGCCTGCGCCGCCTGATTCGCCTCGACGAGCGCCGCCTTGCCATTGTCATGCGCGCCGATCTGCTGCGCGAGCTGCTTCGCCTCGGTGTCGAGCGCGGTCAGCGCGGCATGGGCGTCGCGCGCAAGATCGCCCTCGCGCGCGCGGTCGTCGGCGAGCCGCGCCTGCTGCGTGCCCAGGTCGTCGAGGCGCTGGCGTGCCGCGCGCTCTTCGCCGGCAAGGCGGACCTGCGTTGCGGTCGCCTCGGCCAGCGCGTCGCGCTGCGCCTGCGCGTCGCCGCGCGCATCGGCGACACGAGCGGCGACCTCGGTCTGCGCGTTCGACACGGTTTCGAGTTCGTCCTGCGCCGCCTTCACCGCGGCCTCGGCCGCGTCGGCGTCGCGGCGTGCCTGATCGGCGGCGGCGGCGGCGGCGCGCCAGCGCGCATAGATCAGCCGCGCCTCGGCAACGCGGATCTCTTCGCTCAGCCGCTGGTATTTCTCCGCCGCGCGCGCCTGTCGGCGCAGCGCGTTGGCGCGCACCTCCATGTCGGCGACGATCTCCGACAGGCGGGTCAGGTTGGTTTCGGTCGCGCGCAGCTTCTGCTCGGCGTCCTTGCGGCGGACGTGAAGGCCGGCGATGCCCGCCGCCTCCTCCAGCATCGCGCGGCGGTCGGTCGGCTTGGCGGCGATGACGTTCGCGATCTTGCCCTGGCTGACCAGCGCCGGGCTGTGCGCCCCGGTCGCGGCATCGGCGAAGATCAGCGCGACGTCCTTGGCGCGCACGTCGCGGCCGTTGGCGCGATAGGCGCTTCCCGCGCCGCGCTCGATGCGGCGGATCACCTCCAGCTCGTGCCCGTCGGTCGCGTCGGAAAGCCCGGCGACCACCGCGCCGCCCGTGTCGCAATGGATCGCGACCTCGGCGAAATCGCGCGGCGGGCGCGACGCGGTGCCGGCGAAGATGACGTCCTCCATCCCGCCGCCGCGCATCGATTTGGGGCTCGATTCGCCCATCACCCAGCGGATCGCCTCGAGCAGGTTCGACTTGCCGCAGCCGTTGGGGCCGACGACGCCGGTCAGCCCCGGCTCGATGCGCAGCTCGGTGGGTTCGACGAAGCTCTTGAAACCGGTCAGGCGCAGCCGCTTTATCTGCACGGGCGGTCCCCGTGCAGTCGGTCGAATCGCAGGCTGTGCAACGCTTGGGTCACATATCCCCCTTGCCCGCCGTCATGCCGCGCGGGCGGGGGAGTCGCAAGGGGGACGATTTCGCCCGCGCCGCCGGTCGCGGGGCGGGAAGCGCGACGGTCAGCGCACGCCCATCGTGCGCAGCCGGTCGCGCAGCGGGCCCCAGGCCGCGATGCCCTCGGCCAGCTGGCCGTTGATGATGAAGCTGGGGGTGCCCGAGATCCGATAGGTCTCCATCGCGGCATTGGTGCTCTGTTCGAGCTTTTCGATGTTGGGAAGGTTCGACAGGCAGGCGTTGACCTGGTCGGCGGTCATGCCGCGCGACTGGAAGAAGGTGTCGAGCTTCCACGCCTTGGCGAGCGCCGGGAAACGCTGCGCGGGGGGCAGCGACATCGCCTTTTCGCCGCCATCGGGATTGGCCTGCGCGCCCGCGAACAGATCGGCCTGCGAGGCGAAGACGTTCGCCATCAGCGGGAAATAGCGCTCGGTCGGCGCGCAGCGGATGATCGCCGCGGCCGATGCGTCGAGCGGATCGCGGATGAAGTTGCGCAGTTCCAGGCTGACGCGGCCGGTGTCGATGAAGTCGCGCTTCAGTTCCTCGTGGCTTTCCTCCGAGAAATCGGCGCAGTGCGAGCAGGTGAGCGAAGCGAATTCGATGACCTTCACCGGCGCGTCGGGATTGCCCATCAGATAGCCGCCGTCGGGGGTGACGGTGACGGTGTCGGACCAGCTCTTGCCCGCGGGCGCGGCGACCTTCGCGATCACCGCCTGCTCCTGATTCTGGTCGGTCTTGCTTTCGCCGCAGCCAGCGAGCGCGAGCGCGCCGAGCGAACAGAGCAGGGCGATGCGCAGCGGGGGAAGGGTCATCCTTTGGTCTCCGAAAAATCGTGTCGAGGCGTTCTTAAGCGCCCTTGAGCGCGAGGTCGAGGCGCGTTTTGAGCTTCGGCCAATCGCTGACCTCCGCATTCTTGCCGTCGATGAAGAAGCTTGGGGTCGCGGCGACGCGGTCGGCGTTCTGGCCGATATTGGTCATCCCCAATATCTCGGCCGACGCGACGTCGTTGTCGAGGCAGGCGTCGATCTGTGCCTTGGTGTAACCGCGGCCGCGCATCAGCGTGTCGAGCCCTGTATCGGCGGCGATGCGCCGGGTGCGTTCGCCTTCGCTGCCCTGATACCAGGGCGCGAGCTGCTCCTTGGTCATCTTCGCCGCCTTGCCGAGCCAGCTGGGCTGCGCGAGCATGATCGCCTGATGATTGCCGACGAACGCCTTGGCGCCGCCGCACCGCGCGAGCAGCGCTGCGGTCAGGTCGAGCGGATCGCGCACCAGATTGCGATATTCGAACTGCACCAGCCCGGTGTCGATGTAGAGCGTCTTCAGCGGCACCGCCGACTGTTTCGCGAAATCGGCGCAATGGCTGCACGTATAGCTGAAATATTCGACCAGCTTCACCTTGGCGCCTGGCTTGCCGACCAGATGCGCGCCGATCGGGCTGGTCGAGATGGTCGCCGACCAGCGCTCAGCGGCCGGTTTCGCGGGGGCAGCCGCGACCAGCGCGGTCAGGGCGACGCCGGCGAGTGTTCCGATCGCGAGGCGGCGGGTCGATAGGGACGGGATATGTCTGGGCATGGGCGGCCGGTCCTTCGTTCAACTGATGCGGGGAAGCTTCGGCGGCGCGGCCAGCCCTGCCGCCATGCGTTCGAGCACGGTGCGCAGTTCCGGGTCGCCGATGTCGCGCAGGCTGTCCCCCAGTTCGGCGGGTACGGGCTTTAGCATGGCTGGCGGCTGAACGGGCGGCGCGGCGGGCGCGACCTGCCCGTGCGTCATCCGCACCTGCGCGATCGCGGCATAGCCGAAGAAGCGGTTGACCGCGCCGATGATGTCGGGCGCGACATGCTGGAGCATCGGGGCGTGCGCGCCGTTGATCGTCAGATGCAGCGTGCCCCCCGCCTTCTGCCCGGCGGGAAAGCGGATCATCGCGGGCTGGGTGACGTCGGCGAGGCGGTCGCCGACGATCTCGCGCCAGCGGCTGACGACCGACGACTGGATGAAGCCGAACTTGCGGAAGGCGGTGCGGCCGATTTCGGGGACGAGGTCGGCGATCGCGCGCGCTTCCCCGCCGCGCGGGCGTTCGTAGCTGCGGGCAGGCGTCTTCTTCGCCTTTGCGTCCTTCGCCTTTCGGGCGGGCGTTTCTCCGCTCTGTGCTTTCGCCATGCGCGCCGCCATGCCATAGGCGAGGGGTGAGCGTCCAGACTTCCGACAGAACCGATCGCGACAAGACTGAAGCCGCGCCCGTCGACTTCGCCGCGCGCCTGCTCGGCTGGTACGACCGCTCGGCGCGGGTGCTGCCGTGGCGCGTGCCGCCGGGAAGCGACGCGGTGCCCGATCCCTATCGCGTCTGGCTCGCCGAGGTCATGCTCCAGCAGACGACCGTCGCGGCGGTGGCAGGCTATTTCGAGCGCTTCACCACGCGCTGGCCGACGGTCGCCGATCTGGCCGCCGCCGCCGACGCCGACGTCATGGCGGCGTGGGCGGGGCTCGGCTATTATGCGCGGGCGCGCAACCTGCTCGCCTGCGCGCGCGCGGTGGTCGCCGAGCACGGCGGGCAATTTCCCGACAGCGAAGCCGACCTGCGCGCGCTCCCCGGCATCGGCGACTATACGGCGGCGTCGGTCGCGGCGATCGCCTTCGGGCGGCGCGCGGTGGTGATCGACGCCAATATCGAGCGGGTGATCACGCGCCATCGGCTGATCGAGACCCCGCTGCCCGCCGCCAAGCGCGCCATCCGCACGGCGCTCGAACCGCTGGTGCCCGCCGACCGGCCGGGCGATTTCGCGCAGGCGCTGATGGACCTGGGTGCAGGCATCTGCACGCCGCGCGGCCCCGCCTGCGCGATCTGCCCGCTGATGGCCGATTGCCGCGCGCGCGGCCGCGCCGACATCGAGCGGCTGCCCGTCAAGCCCGCGAAGAAGGCGAAGCCGCAGCGCCACGGCATCGCCTGGTGGATCGAGGACAAGGGCCGCATCTGGCTGGTCCGCCGGCCGGGCAAGGGGATGCTCGGCGGCATGCGCGCGCTGCCCGGCGGCGAATGGGCGCGCGCGCCGATGCCCGATTCGGGACTGGCGCGCGTCGATCATGGCTTCACGCATTTCGATCTGCGGCTGACGCTGATGCCCGGCGAAGCAGCGCTTGCCGCAGGGGAAGGCGAATGGTGGCCGCTTTCGGCGCTTGACGAGGCCGGGCTGCCGACGCTCTATCGCAAGCTCGTCGACCAGATGCGGGAGAAGGACGTATGAACATGATGGTGTCGCGCCGGGCGCTGCTCGGCGGCCTGGCGTTCGGCGGCGCGGCGACGCTGCTGCCGCGCAGCGCCCTTGCATGGAAAGCCGACGGCGCGGCGCTCTATCCCGCGACCGACGCCTTCGTCACGGGCTTCGTCGAGCGTGGGCAGCTTGCCGGCACGCTTGCCTGTATCGGCAAGGGGCAGGCGGCGGCGGTCAGCTTCGGCGCCGGGCGGCAGGCGATGGATTCGAGCAAGCCCGTCGGTCCCGACACGCTGTGGCGCCTCTATTCGATGACCAAGCCGGTCACCGCGATGGCGGCGATGCTGCTGATCGAGGAAGGCCGGCTCGGCCTCGACCAGCCGATCGCCGACATATTGCCCGCCTTCGCGAACATGACGGTGCAGAATACGCCCGATGGCTCGATCACCGACGTGCGTCCGGCCAAGGGACCGATCACGGTGCGCCAACTGCTCACTCACACCGCCGGGCTCGGCTACAACATCATCCAGAAGGGGCCGCTGCGCGACGCCTATAACGAGGCCAGACTGGTCGGCGGGCAGATCAGCCGCCTGCCGATCCCCGGCCTGCCACCAATCACGCCCGCGCCCAGCCTCGCGGCCTTCGCCGACCGGCTCGCGAAGCTGCCGCTCGTCCACGAACCCGGCACGCGCTGGAGCTATTCGGTCGGGCTCGACCTGATGGGACGGGTGATCGAGGTGGCGGCGGGCCAGCCCTTCGACGCCTTTCTGAAGACGCGGCTGTTCGATCCGCTGGGGATGAGCAGCACCTTCTTCCAGGTGCCGGCGAGCGAGGTCGGGCGGCTGTCGACCAATTATTTCCCGATGGGGCCGGTGCTGCTGCCGGTCGATCCGGCGACCAGCTCGATCTACCTCGATCCGCCGCCGATGCCCTATGGCGGCGGCGGCCTGGTTTCGAGCGCGCGCGATTACGACCGCTTCCTCGCCATGCTGCTCGGCGAGGGCGAGACCGGCGGGGTGCGGATCATGAAGCCCGAAACCGCGCGGCTGGCGATGTCGAACCTGCTGACCGATTCGGTCGACCGCAAGGGCACGTTCATTGAGGGCGAAGGCTTCGGCGCGGGCGGGCGCGTCTCGCTCGCCGCTTCGCCCACCGGCGAGGGCGTCTATGGCTGGGGCGGCGCGGCGGGGACGATCGGCTTTGTCGACCGCGCCCGCGGCTACCGCGTCGGCGGCTACACCCAATATATGCCGGCCGAGGCGCTGCCCTTTCAGGCGAAATTCGGCGAGGCTTTCTACAAGGACGCGCTGCGCTGATGCCGGCACCACTCGGCTTCACCGGGGCGTGGCTCGACCGCGCCGACCAGCTTCGCCCCGACCCGGAGGCCTTCGCCGCCGCAAAGGCCGATCCCCGCGCGCGCTGCCTGACGCTCGACGGCATCGATTTCGTGTCCGGCGACGATGGCACGGGCCTGCGCTGGGAACTGCTCGACCCCGCCGACGCACGCGCGCCGATGCTGCTGGGACGCGACGAGCGCGGCATTCCCTATTTCGTCCGCGAACCGCACCCGGCGCAGCGCATCGACGCGCGCTCGCGCACCGTGATGCGGCTGCTGCCGCTGCTCAGCGCGCAGGACCTCGCGCTTTACGGCGGCGCGCGCAGCCTCGTCGACTGGCACGCGCGGCATCGGTTCTGCGCCACCTGCGGGTCGCCGACCGAGCTGTTCCGTGCCGGCTGGGGGCGCCGCTGCGGCCAGTGCCGCGCCGAGCATTTCCCGCGCGTCGACCCGGTGGTGATCATGCTCGCCGAATATGACGGGCGCGTGCTCGTCGGGCGTCAGCGGCAGTTCGCGCCGGGGATGTTCTCGGCGCTCGCGGGGTTTGTCGAGCCCGGCGAGTCGCTCGAGGAGGCGGTGGCGCGCGAATTGTTCGAGGAAGCGGGAATCCGCGTGTCGGACGTCGCCTATGTGGCGAGCCAGCCCTGGCCTTTCCCTTCGTCGCTGATGATCGGATGCCGCGCGCGCGCAGCGGGCGGCGCGCTGACGCTCGACGAGACCGAGATAGAGGCGGCGATCTGGGTCGATCGCGCCGGGGTGCGCGCGGCGCTGGCGGGCGACATGGACGCGCCCTTCCTTGCGCCGCCGCCGCTGGCGATCGCGCGCCACCTGCTGGAGGACTGGGCGGCGTAGGAAGCGCGCGTCGGGGCTAGACTCTGATGACTTTGGATTGACCCACTTCGTCATTGCGAGCGGAGCGAAGCAATCCAGAGCGGTTTGCGCCAACTCTGGATTGCCGCGTCGCTTCGCTCCTCGCGGGTGACGATTCCAACGCATGGCATCAGGCCCCAGGTCGTAGTTTCACCGCGTTTTCCGGGTCGTCATGCGGTTCCGCCCGACTTGAAAACGCTCTATGCGCCCGGCGCCCAGCCGCTCGCGGCGAGGAAGGCGGCGGGGTCGCGCATCTCGATGATCTCACGCAGCGTCTGCGTCTTGTCGGGCGCGCGGTCGTAATAGGCCCGGACGATGCGGTAACCCGCCCAATAGCCGAGGTCGCCGGGCCATTCGCCATCGCCCTGCTGGTTGTAGAGCCAGCGCGAACCGAGCGCCTTTTCGTCCTTTTCGGCGAGGAAGGCGGTTTCGAGCTCCGTCGTTCGTTCCGCCGCCCATTGGTGGAGCAGCGGATAGGCGACCGATCCGGTCATCCGCTCGGTGACGAATTCGGCGGCGCCTTCGACCAGCGCGGCGTGGAGGACCGTGGCATTCTCGTCATCGACCTGCGCGAGCGGCTGCTGCACATGCGCATATTCGTGCGCGATGACGTGCACCATGCGATCCTCATCGTCGGCCTCGATGAATTTCGCCGCGCATAGCATTTCGAGGCCGATATAGAGCCCCTTCGCATTCGCGGTTCCCGCGCTCGACGCGCGGCCGATGGCGATGGTGATCGGCGGGAAGACCGCCTTCGGATAGAGCGCCGCGAGCCGGTCGGTCGCCGCGACCAGACGGCCGCGAACCTTGTCCAGCTTCGCCGCGCAGCCGCGCGCGTCGCGATAGACGGCTGGCTTGGCGCGCAGCGCCGCCGCCAGCCGGTCGGGCGTGATCCGGCGCAGCGCCATGAATTCGACGAGACCGGGCGACGGCGTGGCGAGGTAGCGCGCCGCGAGCGCATCGGGGTCCGCCGCCAGCGCCGGGTCGTCATAGAGCGCGAAGAAGCGGTCGACGTCGCTCGTCACGATGGCGACACGCGAGCTGTCCGGCGCTTCCTGCGCCATCGCACCGCCGCTGGCCGCGGCGAACATAGCCGCGGCCAGCAGGGCGAGGCGGCGCATCACGCCTTCGTCTCCGCGATATATTCGTCGACATTCTGCGCGAGCACGTCGAGCGGGACATTGCCGCCTTCGAGCACGACATTGTCGAAGTCGCGCAGGTCGTAGCGCGCGCCGAGCGCGGCCTGCGCGCGGTCGCGCTGGCGGTTGATCTCGCTGTGTCCGACCTTGTAGCCGCACGCCTGCCCGACCCAGCTGCAATAGCGGTCGACCTCGCTCGCGACCTCGAGCGGGTTCGACCCGTTGCGCTCGACGAAGAACTGCACCCCCTGCTCGCGCGTCCAGCGCTTGGTGTGGATGCCGGTGTCGACGACGAGGCGGCAAGCGCGGAAAGCGATCGACTGGAGATAGCCGAGGCGCCCGACCGGGAAATCGTCGTAGAGGCCGAGTTCGTCGGCGAGCTGTTCGGCATAGAGGCCCCAGCCTTCAGAATAGGCGTTGAAGGCGAGCATCGAACGGATCAGCGGCATCTTGTTCGCATATTCGCCCTGCCAGGCATGGCCCGGGATCGCCTCGTGCATCGCGAGGTCGGGCAGCGAATATTTGCTGTGCAGGTCGGTCGTGCGCAGATTGATCCACATCCGCCCCGGCGTCGAACCGTCGATCGACCCCGCGCCGCCATAGGCGGCGGGCGCGCCGGGCTCTTCCTCGGGTGGCAGACGCTTCACCTCGACATTGCCCTTGGCGAGGGTGCGGAAGGCGCGCGGCAGTTCGGCGCGAATCCGGTCGAGCCATGTTTGAATGTAGGCGACGACCTCGGCGCGGCCCGCGTCGTTGTCGGGGAATTTATACGCCGGGTCTTTCGCGAGCGCGTTCATCCGGTCGCCGACCGAACCCTGCGTATAGCCGAGCTGCTTGAGAATGGGGTCCATCCGCCCGTGCAGCTCGGCGAGCTGCTCGACCCCCATGCGGTGGATTTCCTCGGGCGTCATCCGCGTCGTCGTCGAGGCGCGCAGTGCCCAGGCGTAGAATTCGTCGCCGCCGGGACGCGCCCAGATGCCCGCGTCCATCGTCGCCTTCGTGCGCTGCGCCTGCAATTCGGCAAGCTGGCGTTCGAGCGCGGCGACGACCGGCCCCGTGGCGATGGCCCCGGCGCGCCGGCCCCAGTCGCCCGCGATCTTCGCCTCCGCGGTGCGGCGGACGAGGCTGTCGACCAGTCCGCCGCCGCCGCGCGCACCGGCGAGGCTCGCCTCCATCTGCCTGATCGCCTTGTCGAGCAGGAAGGCGGGGGCGACCACGCCTTGCGCGCCCGTGGCCTTCAGCCGCTCGGTCTCTGCATCGAGGGTCGCGGGATAGGCGTTGAGGCGCGCCAGATAGGCCTCTGCGTCGGCGGCGTTCTTCACCGGGTGGTCGCTGTCGAGGAATTTCGGGATGTCGAGATAGGCGCCGACATTCTGGATCACGACATAGGGGGTGTTGCGCCATCCGCCGACCGACACGTCGCCATAGGGCAGCGCGAAGCCGTCGAGCGCGACGCCATAGGCGCTTTCGATCACCGCCAGGCTGGTGCGCGTGCCATGGTCGAGCTTGCTCCGGTCGACCGCGCGGACGCGCGCGAGATCGGCCTTGAGCGTGTCGGCGAGCGCCTGTTGTCCTGCCGCCGAGCGATCGGCGAGCTGCGCGCGCAGCGCGGCGCGCGCGCCGGTATCGATGCCGAGGCTCGTCGCGCTTTCGGGCGACCGGGCGAGCAGATTGTCGGCGATTGAGTCGAGCAGCGCCTGCGCGCCGTCCTGCTGCGGAGCGGCCGCCGCCAGCGCGGGCGCGCGCGCGGCCAGCGCGAGGCTCGCGGTTCCGGCGCCGAGCGCGGCGAGCGTCCGGCGGCGGCTGATCGAAGTGGACAGTCTGTCGTGCACGTGCGGGCTCCCCGTTTGTTTCCTGTGAAACCTGTCTGGAGCCGCGGCGCGCGGGGGTCAATGAAAAGGGGCCGGGAACGGCGCTGCGTTCCGGCCCCTTCGTCGAAGAAAATCGACCGTCCGTCAGTCGGTCAGGTCGGCGGGCACCTTGCCGCCGTTCGCGGCGAGTTCGCGCATCACCGCCTTGTGCAGCCAAATGTTCATCTCGGCGCTGCCGTTGAGTTCGCCGGTATAGCCGAGCTCCTGCGCAAGCGCCTTGCGGTTGTCGAGGCTCGAATCGATGCCGAGCAGTTTCATCAGGTCGACGATCGAGGTGCGCCAGTTGAGCGGCTGGCCTGCCTTCGCGGCCTCGGCCGACAGGATCGCCTCGACATCGACCTCGCTGACGGCGGTCGACGCGGCGGCCATGGCGCTCGACGCGGCCTCGACCGCCGCGCCGATCGGAAGCGCCGACGGGGTGGCGGGAGCGGGCTCGGCGGCCTCCGCCTTCTTGCCGAAAATCGCGTCCTTGATGCTGCTGAAAATACCCATTTTGCAATGCTCCCACTCGTTGAGACGGCCTAACCCCGCGGCCGGGGCAGTCGCAGGGCCGCAGGATAGGATTAGGCACGGCGAAATGACAGCAGAATGAACGGCTCGCCCCACGCCGGTGCGCTGCTATAAGAACCCGCATCGGCGCTTTTCGATCCGCGCCTTGTGGGAGATTGACGACATGAACCTCAGCGACATCCTCGGTCAGGCCGGCGGCATCGAATCGATGGCGAAGGAACTGGGCGTTTCGCCCGCGATCGCGCAGCAGGGCGCCGAAGCGCTGCTGCCCGCGATCCTCGGCGGCTTCCAGAAGCAGGCGCAGGGCGGCGGCGAGGGACTGGGCGGGCTGATCGCCGGGCTGGGCGGCGGCGGCCTGCTCGACACGGTGCTCGGATCGCAGCCGACCCCGGTCGGGCAGGGCAACGACATATTGGGCCAGATCTTCGGGTCGAAGGACGTCAGCCGCACCGTCGCCGGGCACGCCGCCGGGCAGACCGGGCTCGACGCCGGGCTGCTCAAGAAGATGCTGCCGCTGCTCGCGATGCTGGTCGCCGGCGCGATGGCGAAGGGTGGCACCAAGGACGGCGGCGGAGTCGACGGCGGCGGTCTGGGCGACCTGATCGGCGGCGCGCTGGGCGGCGCTGCGGGCGGATCGGGCGGCGGCGGACTGGGTGGCCTGTTGGGCGGCATGCTCGGCGGTGGCGGCGGATCGGGCGCTTTGGGCAGCCTCGGCAAGCTGATCGACCGCAACGGCGACGGCAACCCGCTCGACGACATCCTCGGCATGGCCGGGAAGCTGAAGGGGTAGCGCCGGGCGGTCCGTCTCTCGTCGGGGCGCGATCATCTTTGGATGAACCATGCCCCGGGTCCCCGCGAAGGCGGGGACCCGGAGTCATGCGACGCCGATCCTGGTTCTATCCGCTCCGGGCTCCGCCTGCGCGGGAGTACCCGGCATATTTTCGCCCGGTTCCGATCCGTTCGATCCGATGAAATGCCTCTATCGCGGTCCGGGCGAAGGCAGCGGCTCTTCGTTCGGATCGTTCGGGGTCGGTGCTGCGGGCGCGGGCGCGACGCCGCTGGCCTGGCGTTCGAGCTCCTCGGCGGCGCGCTGGCGTTCCTCGAGCGCCTTTTCCTCGGCGACGACCGCCGCCTCGACCTCGTCCGCCGCGGCGTCGATGCCGGCGATGCGCTTGGCGCGTTCGTCGGCGATCATCGTCTGCCAGTCGGTCTTGTCGGCGGCGCGGCGCTCGGCCTTGGCGCCGGCGACGAGCTGCTGGGTGCAGCCGGTGAAGCCGCCGAGGCCGGTGGGCGAGCAGCTGTCGGTGCCGAAACGGCCGACGCGTTCGAGCGCGACCACCTTGTTCGCCCACGCCTCGTTGCGCGGGTCGAGCGGGCTGCCGCCGCGGAAGATCTGCGGGACGCGGTAGCGCTCGGTTTCGGGCAGGCGGCTGCACACGACGATCTCGTCGGGGCTGCTCTGCTCGCACTTGTCGTCGCCATAGACGATGACCTGGTTGATCTTTTCGCCGTCGACGACGGTTTCCTGCGCCTGCGCCTGCGCGGGCGCCGCGGCCGCGCCGGCGGCAAGGATCAGCGCGAAGAGGGGGGGGCGGGTCATCGGTTTTCCTTCATCTGTCCGGACGGACTGCCATGGATAGCCTGCATGCGGCCTGAACGCCACCGCCGGGCACCGCGTCAGATGCGCTTCGCCAGCGCGATGGCGGCGCGGCAGCCGGCACGGATCGCGAAGCTGAGCAGCGGATAGCCCGGCGCGCTTTCGGCGCCCGCGGCGAGCGCGGCATCGCGGTGCTCCAGCTCTTCGGCACGGAACTCGGCGACCGCGTCGCCCAGTTCGGGGTCGCTGTCGCCCAGCTCGGCGATCTGGTCGCGATAGTGGCGGTCGATCTCGGTCTCCACGGCCGCGGTGCACGCCATCGCCGCGCGCGGCCCCATCGCGGCGGTCGCGGCGCCGAGCGCGAAGCCCGCGACGTTCCACAGCGGCTGAAGCGCGGTCGGTCGCACGCCGCGGCGAGCGATCAGCCCGTCGAAGAAGGCGCGGTGCCGCTCCTCCTGCTCCGCCATATGCGCGATCTCGCGCGCCATCGGATGCCGGTCGCCCATCACCGCGAGCTGGCCGGCGTAGATGCGCGTCGCACCATATTCGCCCGCCTGGTCGACCCGGATCATCGACGCCGTCTTTCGGTCCGCCTTCATCATGCCGCCGATGTGGGCCGGCGGCGCAGCAAGGTCAAGACGAGCGCCGCGGCGGCGAAGGAGAAGATCGCGTTGAACCCCGCGAGCGAGACGCCGAACAGCGTCCATTGCGGCACGTCGCAGCGGGTGATCGGCGCCGCCAGGATGCTGTCGAGCGAGACGGGGCCGGTCGCCGCGGTGCTGCACGTCGTCAGCCCTTCCCAAAGGCCGTATTCGACCCCAGCGTGGAAGACGCCGATCGCGCCGCTGACCGCGATGGCGACGGCGGAAAGCAGCGTCAGCGCGCGCATCGCGGCGTCGCTGCGGCGCAGCAGCAGCGCGAGCGCCGCCAGCACCATCGCCACCTGGTGCGGCCAGCGCTGCCAATAGCACATCTCGCATGGGTGGAGGCCGAAGCCATATTGCGACACCAGCGCGCCGCCATAAAGGAGCAGCGGCGCGATCAGCGCGAGGAGCGGCGCGGCGTAGCGGTTGTTCGGCATGGCTGGCCCCCCGATTTCGGATCAGTTGCGCCGCGCCGGCCGGGCGGCGGGCGCCTTGCCCTGCGCCATCTGCGGCGTCGCCGGGCCGATGCGGCCGATCGTCTGCAGCGCATAGTGGAGCTGATAATCCTCGATGCCCTTCGCCTTCAGCTCCTCGGCGGTCGCGGCGAAGCGCGGATCATCCTTTTCGTCCTTTTCGAGCAGACCGTCGTCGACCTTCTTCTCGTTGATCAGGTGGCGGCGCAGGTCGCTTTCGCGGAAGCGTGGGCGGTTCTTGTAATCGGGGTCCGAAAGCTGCGGCACGCGGATGTCGGGCTCGATGCCGCCTTCCTGCACGCTGCGCCCCGACGGCGTGTAATAGCGCGCGGTGGTCAGGCGCAGCGCGGTCGTGTCGGTCAGCGGCAGCACCGTCTGCACCGATCCCTTGCCGAAGCTGCGCTCGCCCATGACGAGCGCGCGGTGCTGGTCCTGCAGCGCGCCCGCGACGATCTCCGACGCCGAGGCGGAGCCCGCGTCGATCAGCACGATCACCGGCGCGCCCTGCGCGAGGTCGCCCGGCTCGGCGAAATAGCGTTCGATGTCGCTCTTCTTGCGGCCGCGCTGCGACACGATCTCGCCGCGTTCGAGGAAGATGTCGCTGATCCCGACCGCCTCGTCGAGCAGCCCGCCGGGGTTCGAGCGCAGGTCGAGCACCCAGCCGCGCGGCTTGCGGCCCAGCGATTTCTCGACCGCGAGCATCGCCGCCTTGAGGTCGCGGGTCGCATCGGCCGAGAAGTTGGTGACGGTCAGCACCCCGACGTCGTCCTTCACCTCCCACTTCACGGGTTTCAGGTCGATGATCTCGCGCGTCAGCGTCAGCTCCATCGGCTTGTCCTGCCCCTCGCGCACCACGGTGATCTCGATCTGGGTGCCGGGGCGGCCGCGCATCTGTTCGACCGCCTCGTCGAGCGTCAGGCCGAAGATCAGTTCCTTGTTGATGTGCGTGATATAGTCGCCGGCCTTGATCCCGGCACGCGCGGCGGGCGTGTCGGCGGTCGGCGCGATCACCTTGACCACGCCGTCCTCCATCGTCACCGACA
>ERZ778017.1079-NODE-1079-length-29810-cov-5.032095_pt1 | contig 29810 bp, 15 predicted proteins | sample MGYA00375747_ERZ778017 | MGnify/ENA primary metagenome ERZ778017 (study PRJEB29350, sample SAMN05509838) | bioreactor metagenome | biome: bioreactor; material: wastewater | place: South Africa: University of Cape Town | collected 2014-03-17 ...
TCAAGAAATCTTGAGAGTGAGAAACCAACACCAAAATTCTGTCGAATCTCTTCAAATATTCTTCCAACCAAACACAGGCAGCCAAATCCAAATGGGCAGTTGGGTCATCCAACAACAATAATGTTGGCTTGACGAACAATGCCTTGGCAAGAGCAACTCTCATTCTCCAACCACCAGACATATCTTTGGTCATCTTTTTGATGGTGACGGCATTGAACCCTAAACCGGTCAAAATGATGGCAGCTCTAGATTCAAAAGTGTCGGCATCCAATTCATCAATTTTTTCATACAAAGTTTCCAAAGCTGGATCTTCTGGACCATTCTTGATAATCAATTCTTCGATTAAATCTTCGATTCTCTTGACTTCCTTTTCGGCTTCTCTGACAACGTATTCCAAGGCAGAGAACTCGGTTGGTTCTGCAGGCTCGTTCAACAAGTAGATATCAATTTGCTCAGGAATTGGGAATTCTCTGGCAGCAATCGACTTCAAGAATGTCGACTTACCACATCCGTTTTCACCCAACAACCCGTATCTTCTACCATAATTCAATTCCAAAACAGAATCTTGTAACAACACTTTACCGTGGAACAAAAGGGAAACTTGCGATAACTTGATATCTCTGGATGATGCTAACGATTCCAAAACACCAGTGACAACTCTGTCAGACAAACCGTGTTCATCTTGTTGCAACTTCAATTTGGCAATTTGGGTAGCAGCATCATCTTCTTCCTTTTCTTCTGCGTCTTTGGCGATTTGCTTCTTGGTTTTCTTGGTGGTTTTTCCTTCAGCTGCCTTTTTGGCTTCTCTTTCTAAACGTTTTTGTTCTCTCTTAGCTTTGGACGCAGAAATAGACATGGTACTCTAATGAAACTAAACCTTCTTAAGAAATGAAAACTTTTATCTATGGCAGTAGTGCAATTCGATGAGAAGAAATTTTTTGGTTTTTTGCGATAGCCACGGGCTCATAACAGGAAAAGACGAAAGTCTCTAATTACATGCAGGTGGCAAACCTTGTTAGCAAGGTGGTGGTGGTGGATGAGTGTGGTCTCTTGACGGGAAAGGGGCCAATTGGCTGTGTGACGTGGCGACAATGGTCAGACTGGATTGGTGAAACTGGTGTAGTGTGGAGCACCAAGTGTATTTGTACGGGATTGTTGAGCATTTGTGGTAGTCTGTGAGGTAGTGTGAAGTGTGTCTATAGTGGTAGGATGATGTAATTGTAGTGTACACCATAGTGACCAAGACTTGTCACAGTAGTGGCAAAACAGCTGACTGAGCTGGGCACAAACATCGGCCCATGGTGGGACCAGCAACGTCCCGGGTCATCGCTTGCCAGTCGTTTTGCACAAGTGGTATTGTCGTGAAGTGAAGATAGAGAACGTAGTATTCATGATTCTCACATACCACCGGACAATTGTTTTATCTAGGCTAAACTAGGACCCCTGGCTGTAGATATTGCACGATTCTGTAGCAATTCGTAACCCACTTCAGTTCCTGTTCTGGTTGGCCCTCTGTCATTTTAGTCGAATTTTACGTCTATAAACGCGACTCGTCTGGCCGACTGTGTCATTACGTAGTGACCATCGGCCCTATGTTTTCAAATTGTCAAGGGTTGAAATGCAATTCCCGGATGTTATGTCTATATTGTACCCCACTCATCCACGACATCAAGAAATGATCCGGATGGCTATCAGCTGTCAGGGGCGAATTTGTGAAAACCAAGTGTGTTACTCAAATGGCCCACACCAGCTGCAATCATACACCATGTTATCGCTCGACTGCGCAGTCTTCCTGTTAACTATAATTCACTTAGTGGGACAACTCTCGAAGTATCAGCATTATTGGTGTTTTCGAACCGCCAATGAGAGGCTGTAAAACTTGACACTGCCTAGCGTCGGATTATTGTAGATGTCTTACTGTTAAGTTTGTAGTAAAGTGCGAGGAGGATATAGTAGTGAGAGCCTATAAACAATTACACAACGTAATGGATAAGAACAACCAAACCCGATAGGTGGACAGTCGCATGTGTAAATCGTAAAGCTGCTATTGTATGCGACCTTGATTCACAATATATCATATGGGGTTGACTTCCTATAGCTGCGATGTAGCATGCCAGAAATCGCCACAATAGAACAAGATGGGACAAACAGGTGAATACCGCCATTGTACAGAGCAAGGACTATAAGTGGCCAGCCTTGCAACCTCAGTACCATAACTACAACTGCACTGGTCTCAATGGCCCTAATCGAATTCCTGGCATATCTGGCAAGTCAGTGTTTTGTAGAGGAACGTAAAGGATATAGTTAGGTAATGTGAGTTTGTGTGGGGAACACAGTAGTACGAAGGTTCATAGTTTGGTGGATGTCGGTCCAGCGTAGCACGTAGACTAAGGCTTAGGACGTAGCACGTAGGCAGCTACCACGACTTGGGCCCACTGCACAACTGCGCACCTAGCGGTGACGTAAATTGGCAGCCCTATAACTGCGCTCGGCTGACTTGGTGAGCATCAAATTTGCAGACAGTGGCAATCCATATTAGTGCCTGTTTCTTTATCAAGTGGTAATTATTCTGTAGTTACCACCATTGATACCCCAATTAGACACCCGCCAGTTCAATGCAGTTGGACAATGTTAGAGCCCCCATTCCAAGGAAGGGCCCAATTCCTATTCCTAGGGTTCTGTCCCAGACTCATCTTTCCCTTGGAGAAGATGCGAGACGCTTCACCAGAACGACCCAGCCCAACCGGAGACCAAGCTACAGCACGATTGAGATTTCGCGAGAGCTGTTTTACAACTTGGACTACCCACCAGACTTCAATGCGTTGTCTCAGCAGCAATTGGACCCCAAGTCAAGGTTCTACTCCAGACCCCGTCCCAGAACTCTTGACTTGCCGAGAATGCTTCCCTACACCATAGAGAACTGCAACGACCAGGCGAAATTCTTGAGCCACATTGTATCGCATCTTTACATTGCAATCAAGACGCTAGACATCCAAGGGTCTTTGCCAGTTTCAGCAAAGGATTTGGCCAATTTGAAGGACGCAGCAGGGATCTCCGATATCGACTTGGCTCTTGAAACCAGCTTGTTTGAAATGTCCAATCCAGTGGAGAACGAGACTGTTTATTTGGATGATTCGCAGTCCAGTGAAGATGAAGATGAGGACGAGGAAAACGATGGTGATTCAGCTATGCAACATAAAAAGTCCCCAAAATCGGCTGCCGTCGTCGGAGTTCGTACATGGACACAAGAATTGATTGTTTGGCTTAAAATGAAGTACGACATGCCAGTAAAGTTGAGAATTTCGTTGGCTAGAGTATACTATGCTATTTGCTTGTGCAGAGGTCAAGATATCAACTTGAAGATTTACTTAAAGGCATTCGAAATTCTTACTAGAGATACAGTGTTCTTGTTGAAAAATGGGATGACGTTACCTTGGGAAGAATTGTATAAAGAATTCACTAATCATTTGCCAGCAGTTGACAGCACCTGCGGTTCCATCGAAGTGAAGGATCACAAGCAGTTGATAAGGTTGGCCACCAGATCATCCGCGTTCTTTCCAAAAGAAGCTATTCCAAAAATTTATTCTAAGCTTGGTGGTAGAATCACCTTATCCAATGCGTCGTTGGTGTTCTCGTCCATGGTCATGATTCCAAATCGTTTTACCGCAAATGGTAGTGAAGACAAGTACGATATTCGTCATTATATTGCATCGTTCTTTTACTTATGGAACAAGTTGAACAAATTTCCTGGGTTTGATGAACAAATTACGTCCAGAATAGGGATAGTAGCAATGGAAGCGTTGTATGCATTGAATGATACATCAACACATGAATACTTGAAATTAGGCAAGTTGGGTGTGTTTAATGAGGACCAAATGGAAAACATTTTTAATACCCTTATGAATGGTTTGAGCATTTACACAGAAAAATATGGCTCTTCAAAAACCAAATACTTTCATGGATACGCTTCTGCAATCATTTACTCTATTTTCCCAAATTCTCCTATAATTAAACTGATTCGAAACTTGTTCAATGCTGTTGAGAGTTTTGTTTACCCATCCAATTCTGGTGAATGGTCAAGACCCATTTCCAAACTAGTTTCTGCGTTTGCGTACCAATTTCACAAAAGATACAACTTGGAAAATGAAAAGTTTGGTGCATTATACGATATCCCTCAAGAGTATAAGCTAGACGACCAAACAGTAACGGAATTTGTGGAGACAATCTTACCTATTGTAAAAATTGGTATTCAATCAAAGAAAAACAATGCAGTTGACGATTATATCAATGCGCTTCAATTGTTAGCTCACTTGAAGCCTGAATATGTCCTCGAATCTGTGTTAGTAGACATTTATGAATCGTTAGAAGGTGTCATATCTACGCATAGAGTAACTACTGCTCTCTGTTCTATTGAGGCATTGGCAAGATATTTTGCATCGACTAAAATATTCCGGGTTCACGTTGTGAGATTATTGCTGATGGCATTGCCAGGTATAGATTCAAATGATCTAGACAAGACAATCCATACGTTGGATGCATTTGCAACTATTTCAAACTTTGTACCAATTTATGATATATCAGATGAGAATGGTGATCCAACTTTAGCAATCCAATTTACTCAAGATCATCTTGAATATCTTCAGAACAAGTTATACAATACTGATGAAACGTTTGACGTTGATGATGAACTTGAATTGTCTGCATTGAAATCAGCTACGTCAGCATTTAAACCTCTCATCAAAAGCTTGTGTGAACGTCTATTCTTGCTTTTTGAAAACTTGCCTGACCCAGGCGAAGCCGGTGGTACTGAAAAAGACATAGTAGATTCACTTCCTAAGTTTTTATATACTGTGATAGAATCCATGTCTGATGATATTTTCGATTCCTTTAGGGAAGATTTTTTTGATTTTGTTTGGTACAATACGTACCACAAGATTTCCAGAGTTATTGGTGAAATATGTGGTGCTATTATCAAAAGAGATCCTAAAAAACTTCTTGACTATTTGGAAATATTCATCTCGAAAATACAAAAGGAAATCGAGGAAAATGGTGCAGGTGCATCGAGGACTGGAACAGACATTGTTCCTCGTGATCAAAACTTATATTGGAATGTTGTTATCTTGAATGAATGTATCGGAAATGCTGGTCCTGTCATTGTCGAATGTGGCCAGGAGCTAGAGAAATTGTCATTCTACTTGATGGATAAGGTGAAGGGCCCAACCGTGTTTGTATGCTCGTGTTTGGTTAGCCAATTGCTTTTGGCAGTATCAAAAATAAGACTCGAGGAAAATAGATTGATATCTCCAGAGTATGTGAAAAAACATGGAGTTGACGAAAAATGCTGGGGAGCATTCCAATTTGATGAATTCAGATTTGACCCTATGAACACAACATTTTCATGGTTCATTCCTCAAGAGAAAGAGGTGAAGTTTGCAGTGGAATGTTTTGCGACTCATGTGTCTAAAACTTTGAACAATATTTCTAATTTAATGAAAGAAAACGATCCAAATAGTCACGACGCAAACGCAGCTTTGAAACTTGCGGATGATTTCAGATTGAATTTGTTATATCTTTGTTTCAGTATGAGTGGGGTTTCTTACCTTTTGGATCCCTCATACGATGAAGATATTCCTAAGTTAAATCAACATGCTAATCAATCAATTCAACAACGGTTGTTGCTCTTGAAGCAGATCAGAGAAGCAAAAGATACCGCATCTGAAAAATCAGATACTCATGTGGAAAATATTCAAGAAACTCTACACAAAATTGTGGAAGACATCAACAAAGATTCCATTACATTGGAAGTGGGAAAATTTGATGTTGAAAATGCTGAGGAAGCGGCCCATTTATTGGAAGGTGCAACCAAAGAAACTTCTCCTGGTGCTGATGTGCACAAAGGTAACCATGCAGAGGCACCATTTCCTCATAGTCATACTCACACTCATGAGCTCTTTGATGATTCTGCCAGAGCAACCCCAGCTATCGATGGTGTGGTTGTCTCCACTATGAATCCAGCGATCACATTCAGAGAACGGAAATTATACACTTCAAAATACTATTTTGGTGATGACATGGAACAGAGAAGAAGTAACGATTTGTACTTGAAGTTGCACAGAACTAGAGTTTTGATAGGTAAAAGTTTACATATGATTTGCAAGTATTTTGTCACGCATTTTAGAGACAATACGAAGCTTTTTACCCATCTCTTATATGTGATCAACATTTACTTCTCTGATGTTGGACGTGAAAGAGTGTTTGACTCGAGCCATGCAAGAATCAATTACACTTATATACGTCGTATCCAAAATGTGAACAGAGTAAGGAAAGCTTACACAAGAATGGCGATTGGGGCTAGGTTAGAAGCCTACCATAAATTTAGGGTGGCATTACATGCAACTTCTAGGTCACAAACTCCATTGGATGAAGTTTTAATTGAAGATATTGTGAAATTGTCTGTTTCAACATATGCTGACATTGCAGACAATGCTCAGGATTTAATGGTGGATATTATGAAGAGGATCAACGGGTCATATAACACAATGATTAAAGCTACTTTCAAGTATCTTTCGAAAGCATTGGATGAATCCAATCACAAACGAGTTGAAAGTGGTTTGAGTATTTTCACCTTGAAGCGTATCAAAGCGAAAATTCAAAATGATTTCTATAACATTCAAAAGTATACTGAATTACTTCATCGTTGCATCGTTTTTGACAACATCGAAGTCCAAACGCTTGCAAAAGCATTGTTTCAAAGTATTGGCGATAGCCTAGTTGCACCTAGCAGTGTTTGTTTGATTGACCATCAGATTATTGATACAATTCGTCCACCAGACGAGTACATTGACTTGGAAATTAGAGCAGTTAAAAATGCTAAAGAAAGAAAGCGTAAAGCCTACCTTGAACGGTTGACGAAATTGGAAGATTTTGTTGTGGCAAACGAGAAAAGCAACAGTATTTGGTGGTATTCAGTGTTGAACTTGCTATTGGTTACAAATATCCAAGTCGACTTGGATATTCCAACAAATGGAGACATTTTTCAATTACTTGCAGTAAGAGGAGCAAGTGACCACCCGAACATCACAAGATTAGCTTTGAAGGGTATAACCACGTTGGTCAATAAATTGTACCAATTGCAAGCAATTGAATACAAACTTCCCAACGTAAGCAATTTGGACTACCTCACCAAAGGAACAAAGTTGATTGACACTACCCCCAAAAACGGTAAATCGTACACTTCCAAATGGAGAGGGCAACTTTTGAATTATGCTAATCCCGATTATTATACTGATACCAAGCCAAACAATGGGTGGTTATTTTGGGAAGACAGCATGAGAGGTATGACGAACGAACCACTTTATAAGCTTGATTTAACACCAGCTGATGCAGAAACTTTGAACAGATTGGGAAACACCATTACAAAAGAATGGTTCAAAAATATTGTGAAACTTTGGGTCACTGACAATGAGTCAAATCTTGCTTTCCAAGGTAGTGATGTTACTTTTGTCTCAACATTGGTTCTTTTGATTTCAGATGGATATGTAAAGAACTTAACATTTGATGATTTGTTACAGATAATTGAAGAAATTTACATTAGGGACGATAAAGCTTGTCATATGGTTGTTTGCGAGTTGATTGCCGGGATTTTGATAGGAGCTAAGGTGACAAACCCAGCATATGTTGACAAGCGAGATGAGTTTATTGCAACCTTTTTAGATAGAATTTTCACCAATGATTTGACCCCTGATACAAGAGATATATGGAACATTTTCACGTGGTGGACCCCTGCTCATAGTGACCCCAGAAGATTTCAAAAAGTGTTGGATGCTATGACGACTTTCACACTTAATAGAGACAGTGATCTTGCTATAAGGGTTGCTCCAAGAATTGGGTATGTTAAATCATTGGTAGTTACTTTGAGTTGGTGTGTGCCTGATCCAGAGAAATTCTTGAAGTTGTGTCGGGACAATATTAATTACCGATATGAAGCAATAAGATCACAAATTGGATCGTTGTTGGCTGTTTTATCGTTTTCATTCTTTAATGATTCAGCAGCTGATGGTGAAACGTTTGTTGAATATTGTAACCAGAAGTCTGATCAATTGATTCTTTATAAAAGCAACGACGCTAATCCGTTGTTAGCTATGATTCCTGAATTGTTCAAATATATCGAATCAGAAAGGTTGAAAGTGGTGGATTTACCTCCACACACTATCTTAAACTCAGATTACATATACACTGCTACAACTGTTTTAACATGGTTGAGACAAGAATTGAAAACTAGTATTGCAATCTTATTTCAGGATTTCGCTGATGAATTCATTGTTCCATTTTTGCTCAAACTTATAAGTATGAAAGAAGTTTGCCAATTGGGGAACATCAACCCAATATCCGTTTTCAAGAAAGTTTCACAGATTCCATTCACACCAAGAAAACTAGAGGACATTATCAAAATGTTGGAAAGCTACCATGCTGAAGAATTGAATGTTGTCCAATCAATTATCATGGGAGAATTCACGGAAACATTCTTTTTCACAAATTTGTTCAAATTTAACAAGGAACAAAGACACAGGTTGATTGAGTTGGTTCACAAGTACATCTTCCACAAGAATGTTGAAATAAGAGAACCTGCTTCTTCGACATTTTCTGGACTTATTCATATGTCACCTCCAGAAGAAGTGGAGTCTCTTATTTCGACATACAGTGGTCAATTTTCGAAAACAATTGAACGTATAAGAAAGAAATACCGTAAGATTGGTTATAAGAATATTGAAACTGAAGACGTTGTTCAATTACACGGTGCGACATTGGGTTTGGGAGCAATAGTTCATGCATTTTCTTTCTCATCACCTCCACCAAAATGGGTACCACAAATCCTAGCAAACTTGGCAACCAACTCGTGTGGTGTGCCAGGTATAACAGGAAAGACGGCCAAGGACATTCTAGGAAAATTCAAGAAAAACAGACAAGATACATGGCATATTGACAGCCGTGTGTTCAGTGAGACACAAATGCAAGACCTCGAGGGAGTCTTGTGGAGAAGTTATTACATTTAGACACATTTAAAAGTAAATGAAAGAAACGACTGAAACGACCGACGATTTATATTAAATATCTATATTCACCTACTTATTGTTCTATCTCGTAAGGCGTAGTGATTCATGTTCTCTACAATATCGGCAAGTCTCATAACAGGTCAAATACTTTTTAACCCCCAATACTGTTTATATTATGTAAATCATGGTGCCAAGTTGTTTTGAACGGTGACGATTAAATCCTCAAGTTAGGTTAGAAACCTCAAATAAAAAGTCACTAAACCCAATTGTTGCTATTCCTTTCAAATCTTTATCGTACTTTTTGAATACATCGGTAAGTTTCTTGAGGTATACCAAAAGCTCCACGAATGAATCAAACTTCAATTTTCCTACCGTTGTACCAGCATCAAATTCATCCAAGTTTTTATAGCTGAATCTTTGGAACAAGTGCAATACCAAATCGATATTTAACTTATAGCCCATCTGCAGCAAAATCTTCTGGAACTCTCCAAAAGAAATATCACCAGATTGGTCAGTATCTGCTTGGATAAACAACTTCTTATACGCTGAGAGGTGTTTCCATAGGCTCACGAATTGCTCAAAATTCAAATGTTTCGATGGAGTCGCATTGCTATTTTGTCCTGTTGAAAACAATTTGATCATGAGAATGATTGCCGAGTCTTGGAATCGAGTATGGTCAAAATTCAGTAACGCTTGTGAAAGTTCTCTTGCTGAGATTTTACCTGACTTGTTCTTATCGACCTTGTCAAACACTTGACGCAATTCCTGGTCCAACTTCACTTTCTGCTTCTCTCGCAGTTCTGGCGGTGGTTTCTTGTGGAGCGTGGTAGACGTCGAATTCCCCGACTGTGTCGGTCTTACTTTAGAAGAATTGTATGTCTGTTGTTGGTTTGAAGGACCAGATGGCTGCTGATACGTAGGCTGGGGAGACATTTGTGGTTGAGGTTGTGGTTGTTGGTACGACTGTTGGGACGAAATACGCATTTGGTTGAACGTTGATGCCAACGACTGTTCGTCGGTGTGTCTGACATACTCCGATTGAGGTGGAGATTGATACGACACTTGCTGTGGCGGGAGCTGGTGTCCTTGGTACTGCTGTGAAGGTGGAGGTGGAGGTGGGGGTGCTGGTTGGTACTGGGACGATTGCTGGTGGTACTGCTGTGGTACAAATTGTTGTGAGGATTGCTGGTGCTGTGGTGGGGGTGGTTGGTGTTGCTGGTACTGCTGGTGGTACTGCTGTTGGGAGTAATGGTGCTGCAGTTGTTGTTCTGGCTGGTGGTGAAACTGCTGGCTGGGACGTGATTGAGGCTGCTGATACTGACCGGGTGGTTGTTGCTGTTGTGGACGAGAATTAGACGGGTACTGTGGTTGTCCGGTGGTGTTATAATTCATATTTGGTTGCAAGTGACTGTACTTTTTGGTCTGAGGAGGGCGGTATACTGTGGATCCGGCGTTGGACGACGGCGTGGGCTGAGCTCTGGGCGGTGCATTGGAACCAATTACGTAAGATGCCTGTTGTGGTGTGGGATACACCGGTAATTCGTTAACAGACATTGAAGTAAATCCACGGGAAAGAAGCTAGATGTTTTTAGAACAGTATATTTAACTAATAATAAATGACAAACAAACGACACGACTGAGGGAAATTTTACGTTGACGTGTGGGGACTGTCGGCGTAAATATGTGCACAGTACACGGTATGGGAGGAGGCAAACCGCGTTATTTTCGGAGGTAACGGTGCGCAACGTGGTAACTACCAGAACGGCCCGCAAATTTCCTATTCCGGTAATCATAATTCACACGAGCGTGGTGACCACAACCAGGCCAGTTTGGTGACGGAAACCGCACTAGGAGTGCTGAACTAGCTACTGACTTCACCTGTGGCCGGAAAATGTGGCCGGAATATCATTGAAATTAGATGAAATTGAGTGTAATTTTCATTTTGTGCGTTTTGACTGGCACCAACTTTTTCCAGACGAACTTAATCAGTGTTAGCCACTAATTAGTGTGGTAATGCCAACGCTGACTTAGTAGTGGTTTTTCGCGGTACAATTGTCCTGTTCCACCGTGTTTTATCCTGTACTACGGGCACTAAACTCACTGGTCATTTTCACCACTTGCTCTACACTAACTAGCCATGTCTAAGTAAACCTCTACAGCGTGTTAACGGATTAACACTACCTCATATGATACAGTTTTTATTAATTAGAAAGTGCCTAAAAACGAATAATTCAACACGCTATTTAATCTCTGGCTCTTCTTCTGTAGTTGTCACCACCGGTTCTTCTTGGACCTCTTTGTAATCTTGGTCTTTCAGCTGGAGCATTCTTCAATCTGGTCAAAGGTAAGATACCTTCTGGGATATTTAATTCGGTTCTTAAGAAGTCAACACCTTCGTCAGTCAAGGTGTAGTAGTAGTATTGCCACGAGAATTGGGTCTTGACGAAACCTTTGGAAGTTAAAGATTGTAAAGCCTTAATGACGTATAAGTTTCTGGTGTCAATTTCTTCATGTTTTGGTTGGTTGAAATCTTTTTTAGCAACAACAACACCTTCTACAAATTGTTAGTAATTGAAAACACACGGAAATGCGACGATGGGACCGTATCGAATCATTGCAACTAGTTATACCATTGGTTTGAAAATTTTCAGTTCAACCTCAAGTGAAAAATTCAAGCAAGATCAATCCTCGATTATACTTTTCAAAACTCAATACAACCTAGTGATCTGGATTCGATTTGGCCACATTTATAATACGGTTCACTATCTAGATGGTCTTCAACCCTGGATGAAATTAGGTTGGTTTCACGAACCTCTGGTATCCCGTTTCAACTATGATATAACGTCGACTTGTGTGACAGGAACGGGCTACATACCTTGGAATAAGTATTGGTGGATCTTCTTTCTGTCTTCCTTTGGAATCAACATGATTATCTGCTTCGACTATAGAATAATACTAACTAGCTAGGATTTTTTTCAGCAGTATCAATTATTCCAGTAGTGAAAAATGATACTATTGAAAATTTTTATTCGCGACTGCAGAAAGGCACTTTCCTGTTTTTAGAACTTGTCACGAGCATTAGGGCATAAACCCTAAAGCACAAAGCACACAGTGCCATAATGTGCCACCAGCACTGCAACTAATGGGACCAACACTAGCCTAGAACACAACAGAATTGTACTATGCTGTAACCCTGCGACAGAGTGGACTTTAAACTGTGTAAGAAATTCTTTGTGTAAAAAAGGCTTATCTCTTCAACACCATCATAATTTGGTTGCTTAAATGTGGTGACAAGTAAACGGCGTGGAAGTAATAGTACCACAACTACACCTACAAGGGCAAAAAACTTTGCTTATAACGTTGATCGGTATCGAGTGCTTAATTTACATTAAGTTCGCATATTGCACTAAATAGCCTCCTTAGGCCAACTATCCATATTGCCGTTCCCATAATATTTACAATATTTGATTTCTTATGACAATATCCAGCGGTTGCCCGCCAGGAAACTCTCAAGAGTATACGATTGACTGGGTTGCCCCAGCCAACGGATAGGTACACCGAATTTACCACCCATAAATATGATTACGTAATAATCCTTGTGTTGACGGGTAAATGCGAATCGTTACAAGAAAAGTTGTAAGCGGTTTCGCCACAGGGCAAAAACTCACACACGAGAAATTTTGCAGGAGACTAACAAGAGATACTGTGGCGCTACCATAAAGAGAAAAATACGCCAGTCTGATCTGTTTCGTTGAGCTCATGGATAGGAGCCTCTACTCTGGAGCCCCGATTACTCTCAGCCGCCGCATGCCTTCTTGGTGGCAGTGTACCTGTTAAGGCTAGTGTTTTAGTCGGCTGGTAGCTAAACGTGAATCACGTGACTGATTTCGGGTGGAACCGAGATCTATTTTGACTTAGCACAGCAACAAGAAACCACAGGACCGGCAAACCATGATCATTGCATCGATAAGAAGGATATTTGCGAGTTTCCGGACCGAAGAAGAGGAGAGGTTATATTCGAGGGCAGCATTTTTCAATCTACTCGGGTTTTTGGGCTCGTGCGTGTTGTTTTCATTTGTAGCTCAACGACTTTCCAGAAACCCTCACGAGTTGCACAAGTTCAGCCAGTTGGCGAGATCAGAGGGACTATTTGTGTTGAAATGAAGACATGAATATGCCAGGATGTTTCAGTTGTGTGCAGATTGGGGCCTAGGTGAAGGAAGCCAACCTAATAGGGATGCTTATCTCACATCCTACAATCGGAGAGATAAGTCGTTGATTTTAACTGGTAACATTGTATCTGGCAGTGATGGCAATTACCTAATCATTTATCATATACATGCGTAGCGAGAAAGCGCTGGCGTGGATATAGCAAGAAAGAGTACTGGCATGGATGCGTGGCTCGTCACTCTTGGCCTGGCAGTACCGTCTAGATGATCAACTTAAATGAGATGCGAAAAATGAATCTGTGCGAACTTGCTATCCAGCCTTCAATGAGAAATCGAAACCGGGTGCATCATAAGTGCGTCTACAGGTGTGGTTTAACTTTCTATTCGTAAATGAGACCCTATATATACAACTAATGTAGGACTATCGAATTTAATGTACAATTGAAATGAATTCTTCAGGGACCTGAAACCAATCTGAAACGAAAATAATGTCGTCAAGCAACTGTACTGTGACACAATTAACTTCTCAAGAGGATTTCTTTGGCCATTTCGTATGCGGTCCAGGAGATAGCAGTGGCTGGCACGTTGAAAATGATTCTTGGTTTCAACCCTCTGGTGAAACTGCCAATACCACCTTCTTTATACAACACCCTAGCAGCACTGGAGAATCCGGTGACGTTTCTTAAGTTCTCCGTTTCGGCAATCCCTCTGGTTTGTAACGCAGTTTTCACACAGTCCAAAGGATTGGTCAAGGCAGCAGCAATCCCCCCGGCAATCCCCCCGGCAACACAGTGCAAGTATGGGTTGTAAGTATGTTCAGGATTTAAAATTTGTGACGAGTACTCGTAAAACCCGAAATTTAATGACGCAAACGGTATATTGGTGAAAAGTGTCGTAGGATAACTAATGTAGAATGCTGTGATCCCCTCCGATGTGTAAATGTGCTTTGCAGTACGTAACAACCGCTTAGAGCTAGACTGGGCATCACCACCGGCCTGCATTCTCTGCTTCAACACATCGAATGGAGTCATCAACGCATCAGATGCAACGGTTGCAGCAATACCAGCGCAACTGGCAATTAACGGATGGTTTCCATCGGTGACGATACGGTTGGTCTGTGGTGACGAAGTCAACTTGTTGCACAAAAATGTCTTGGATGCCTCAAACACCGAAAAGTACACTGCATGGGCAGGACCAGCCCCAAGAACGACAGAAGACACCCCTCTCCACAAAGCATGGGCCCCTTCGGAAGACGAGATCTTGGAAATGGAGCTGAGGATCCCCTGGGTCAAATTCCCCTTTCTAAACATTTGCATTCTAGTCTTGATGGAGTCGACAGGGAACATCACGGTATGTTCCATAATCCCAGCAAATGCCCCTGCCATCAAATGAGCAGCCAAGGAAGCGTCTTCTGGTAACGCTTCATAGTCTACGTCCACGGCAGTGACATCCTTGGGCAAAAACTGAATGGTGTGTTGCTCCATTATAACCACAGTTCGATAATGGAATTATTGCGTTGATAACAATTTTAAAGAATTTTCACAGTTAATATAGCTAGCTACCGGACGTAAGAAGCAAAAAGTGAAAAATTAATTTTTTCGAGGATGAATTGCGATTCGGCCAAATTTGTAGCAGTTTTTGTCGCGGTGGGTTGAGCCGGCGATATGGCGCCAGGGGAGGTGTATGTGCTGTGTTGGTGGCTACTTGCCCTGACTTTGGTGGTTTATCGTCGAGTGTTTCGTCTAAACACCGACTATATGTGGGGCAAAGTCCGACTTCGGTTTCATATGAAAGTGACTCATGACTACCACGACGCTCTGCCTGGCACATCGCCAGGGATCGCTGATTACCGAGGGGTGACCGTTGTGCCACGCCCAGGGTGTTCGGACGACGTCTGTACCGCGATGCTTAGTAACTCTGGCGTAGCTCGACCAGTGCTGTAATTGGCTTCCGCTGCGTCTACAGATCGTTCCTCGGATTACAGGTGTATGTTGATGTAGGCCCGTATCTTCGTAATCTCCCCAGTTCGTGACCCTTCGCTACATGTATCCGAGATCAATCTGTTTCCTCAGTGGCATCGCTCGTAGAACATGGCTACAATAGCCGTATTTATACCATCGGCTCCTTTTCGGTTCCGGGGTCTGCAACGTCGCATTAGTTGCTTCTCCCGCATTGACAGTTAACGTACATTGTCTTATATCTATTCTACTAGAAGCTACTTGAACAATGGTTCGTGGTCGAACTCAAGTCCTTGTTGCTCGGGAACAATTGTTTTAACTTTCCCGGTCTTCAAGTGACACTCAACATTATCCACCACCCATTCTTCCATGTTTCTAGTGGCATCTACAGAGTAGGTTCCCATATGGGGCAAGCTCACGACTTGCTCCATATCGATCAACTCGTGGGGCACGTTGGGCTCGTGCTCAAAGACATCACTTCCGAATTTGCCCACCTGGCCGGACTTCAAATTCTCAATCAAGTGTTGTTCGTTAATAATCGCACCTCTAGCAGTGTTGATCAAGATGACCCCACGCTTCATTTTGGCCATTGCGTCATTATCAATCGAATGTCTAGTTTCTGCATTCAATGGAATCGAAATACAGATAATGTCGGAAGTGGTCAAAAGCTCTTCGTAGCTAACAAACTCGGCCCCGTTCTCCAATTCGGGGTCTACTCTGCCGCGGTTGTGGTAGATGACCTTCTTAAACCCAAATGGAACTAGCCGTTTTCCAATTGCTTTACCGATTCCACCCAATCCCAAAATCCCGATGGTTTGCGATTCCGGGGACCGTCCTAATTGCGCACCACCTCCGGCCTTGTTGGGCCACTCCTTCATCCCATTATGTCCCACTTGGTAGTTCCGTAACGTAGACAAAATAAGGTAAATGGCGGTGTCGGCCGTAGGAGACTCGACCGGACGAGTGACATTACTTAATTGGATATTTCTTTTCGTTAATGGTTCAACATCGACCTGGTCGTAGCCTGCACCGCAATGACTTACGGTCTGGACCGATTTGGGAAAATGTTGCACTAATTCCTCGTCAAATCTACCGGTTTGTTCTAAACTGTGGAAAGTACGAGTGATGTGAGTAACATCATTGTATTTGCCCTGCAAATCAGCAATGAATTCTTCTCTGGTGGTACTCTCGCACTGAACAACTTCGACAGTTTTGCCGAACTGTTCCCACTTTTCTTGGGCAAAGTGAACTTTCCCGATTCTTAATACCTTTGGCTTCATAGTCATTTTATATATCGTTGATTGTTGGGGTGAATTGTATTCTCCTGGCAAGTTGCTATCTTATATACTATTATTCGTTGTCCCCCAAATTCTCCCCAGATGGTTCCGCGTGGGGGAGACCCGGTGGGGGCTCCGATAATTTTTTGCACCCAATATTAACTAGTCAACATGAGCCCACGGCTTACCCCAGTTTACCCTACAATAAGGTCCACCACGGTGCCCAACATTCCATCTTTTACTTTACCAATCACATGTTTGGTTGGACATCTCCAGAGAGTGGGAAGTCGTAATTCAACTTGCCAATACTTCTTGCATGCATAATTGTCTAACAAATATTCAATTTATGAAAGCTTATAGACGTCTACATAATCAATTGACCACCTCTGTACTTGAAGTTGGACTTGGACTTTTGCTTCAAAGGTTCTCTTTCTGGGAACCCTTCAAACGATTTGGCATATACTGCAACAGAGTGGGCAATCAACTTGGTGTTGGTTAACCATGCTTCGTAGCTTGGGTTGCTCAAGTTGTCACAGAGTTGGTGGTAGCACTGGTCAAACCATTCGCCTTCTTTCCCACCAAATTTCTCTTTCAACTTGCCGTCCTTGACTCCTTCAGCACCGGTGTCTACACCACCACATGGAATTCCTGCTTCGAGGAACCCTACATAGTCTGATCTACCATCAAATGGTGCCAAAGTATAATTCAAGCCGTGGCTGACGTAGTAGTCAATGTACAAATCACGCAAGTTTCCTGATCCGTTCGGATGGTCCTCATTGTTCGCATCGTACACTTCATAGACATAGTTTGGTGATGCCATCATGTCGTAGTCCATAAATACTCTAATCTTCTGGTTCTCTTCTGGAGACAACGATTCGGCATAATGAGTCGATCCAAAGAGCCCTTCCTCTTCCGCAGTCCACCATGCAAATCTGACTGCGTTATTGACCTTAAAGTTGGTCAATTGCTTAGCAACTTCTAATAATGAAATGGTACCAGAGCCGTCATCATTGATTCCTGGCCCTGCGTTCACAGAATCAGAATGTGCACCCAACGAAACAACGTTATTGTGGTCACCGTGTACGGTTTCGGCAATAACATTCAATGTGGTGACATTCTTGACGTACGAATCAATATATACTGTAGCCTCGATTTGGGCATCGTGGTGTTCCTTCAACTTGTCGATGTACTTTTGTACATGTTTCTGTTCTACAGACAAGCTAGGAACTTCTTTCCCGGTAGGGTTGGAAAGACTTCCATGTAATGGGCCCTCGTCGGTATAGATAACAATCGCCGAAGCTCCAGCCAAACCAGCGTTGGTGGAGATTTCGCTAAAGTAACATCCACCTCTTTTAATAAGAGCAATGTTACCCTTGGTGTTACTAGGGAAATTTTCTAACGAACATCCGTCGGTGTCTACCAAAACCAAGTTTCCGTGCACTGGTTTTTTGTCTGGTGTAGGTGGAGTCAAACTCAAGGGAAGAACCGACTTGGGTTCGGCTCCGTCAATCAACAACGAGTAGGACGAAACCTTACCGTCTATAGCATTAAGACGTTGGGTTTTAACCTTGTAGTACCCGTGTAATTTGTTCAACTCCGAGGCAATATAATGGATGGTATTCCAATGGCCCGGCGAACCAATGACTCTCGTAGGGTTTCCGTACTCTCCTACCGAGGTTAATGAAATGTTGTACAACACTTCTGCTCTGTGCCTCAAAGCAGAAGTGTCGATAAGACTCTGCAACGCCTCAGAATCGACTTCTGGCAACTTTTTGCCAGGATGAACTACATTGTGCCAGCCTAAATTGTCGAAATCGTGGTCGTTTAACACCAATTGACCATGAATTTCGGGAGAAATACGCCCAGCAGGCGCAGCCTGCGCTGCTATCATCAAACTACTTACTACACTCAATATAGAGGCTCTCATACTTTGCAATTGAAATGTGAAATAAAATAGAATAAATTGTTCTGATATTGAAGATGCAAATGTGCATTATCTATGATTTGTATACACAACCACATTACTCATTGATTACGACATGGTGGAAAGTACTGGTACAATACAAAACTACATAGTGCCTAAAAGCCAAAGTGGTTGGCTCGATTGTGCGGTACAGTTGGGTATCAAATCTGAGTCAAGTTAAAACTCGGTTGCGTAGTTTTTACCTGGTTATATATCAAGTATGTTTCCGTTTTTTGTTCTTCTTAACCTTGACTGTATGGCCATGGTTGCCAAATCCCCCAAATCCTTCTCCAAATCCCCCACCAAAGTGGAATTGAGACCCTTGACCCCCTCCACCAAAGAATTGCTGGAAGAATTGGTTTCCTCCTTGGCCATGGAAGAAATTGTGTCCTTGTGGACGTCCTTGGGCTTGTTGGGTGTGGTCCATGGGATCGTCTCCCCTGTCGTACCTGGTCTTTAACTCTTTGTCTGAGAGTACTTCGTAAGCTCTATTGATTTCTTGCATTTTTTCTTCACACTTTTCTTGGGTGAGATTGGTTCCCAGACACTTGTCTGGGTGGTACTTGAGGGTCTGTGCTCGGTAGCCTTTTTTAATTGTCTTTTCATCAGCATCCCGGGGAATGTCAAGAAGCTTGTAATAATCGTTCTTGGGCTTGCTCATTGGCTGTTGGAACTGCTGTTGACGGTGTCTGTATTGCCTCTGTTGTTGCTGACGTTGTTGGTACTGTTGTTGATATTGTTGCTGGTATTGTTGTTGCTGCTGTTGCTGCTGTTGTCTATAAATTTCCTCTATTTTACCATACCTTTGCTTGAATAATTTCGTTTGTTGCACGTTTTTGTTGTACAGCTCAAGAATCGATTTGGCCTCGTTGAACTTCTTTTGCTTCAACAAATTATCGATCTCTGGTATTTGCTTGGGCAAAAACGTGTCCCCAACTTTGTCACAGTACTCCTTGGCCCCCTTGTAATCGCCAAGTTGGACAAATGTTTCGCACCCAAGTTTCGTCATATCTTCAGTAAACGACCCAGGATACGCTTTGGCCTTTTCGAGCAAGTAATCAAAGTTGTTTTTCACCGACTTTGGCAAGGTATTTTTCTCCTGTTTTGGTGCCTTTATCGGGTCTACAAATAACAACTGGTGCACCGACTTGAAGTCAATATCGACTTCTTGGGTTGTGGATGCCGATTGTTCCAACTGGATGCTATAATAGCCAAGGAGGATAGAATACTGTTCAAGAATCGTGAAAAATTGCGAGAATCTCGACTGAAATTTCGACATTTCTCTACATGGTTTGAACTCGTTATCAATTCTTAGACAACTCTTTACCATTTTGTTTGATTTGGCAAAGTCTGACTCCGTGAAAAGTAGCATGTTGATTAACAAGTCGTAGTTCTGCAAGTTGAATGGCTGAATACCCACCAACCGTGACAAATCCTCCACCACTAGCTTGCTGGTAAACTCACCATCGACCTTCCCGTGAGGGTCTTGTAGGTACAACTGGTGGCTACACCTGAAATGGAGCATGTTTGCGTCCAAGCTCAAAGGACATGAGTCAAGAACAGTGGTGACCACGGCCAAACACCGGGGATAGTCCTGGTTCTGGAACGCCTCGTTCGCACTCACAAGCATAACGTTAAGCTCTGCTGCTTTTTCTGCGTACTCGGTGCCCACAAGATCGCCAAATTGGCCTCTTTCGAACAATAGTTGGTCGAGCTTGGAAATGGCACTTTTGTGGTTTGGGTCCAACTCCACCACTTTTTGTAGATCGGATATCGCTCTCGTGGCCTTATTCAACGTCACTTCGATGAGAGCACGCTTGAAGTGGATCTGCGACCTGAGCCGGTCGTCTAGCTGGCCCAGCAGAAGAATCTTGTCGTAACTATTAAGCACCTCAGGTGTGGGTCCTTCTTGGGCAAACAACCCATCGGCCGCCCTTACTTGGTCCAATATCGACGTACACAACACTACATGAACGCACGCCGCCAAAATCACCAATATCTTCATCGACTAATACTGCTGGAGATAAAGAACCTCATACGTGGAAATATTCAATATTTACTATATATGCGAAATGGTTACGGTACAGGAAAAGTTCATTTATCGTACATTTAAAATAGGATGATTTTACGTGGTGGTGGTGCTACGGTCTGGGGCGGTGACGGCAAAACCTCGTTTGTGACGGGTTGTGGTGGTTTCGCGACGGCTGTGGTGGTTTCGCGACGGCTGTGGTGGTTTCGCCGACGGTCGTGGTGTAATCTCTACTTGAACAACTTCTGTAACGACACCGCGCCTTCGTCGTTCTTGTTCATGATCTTGGCGACAGCCAACTCAAAGTCTTCTTGGGTGACGTGGATTCTTCTTTCTCTCAACGCATACATCCCTGCCTCGGTACAAACACCCTTGACATCGGCCCCAGAACACCCATTCATCTTTTCTGCAATCTTTCTCAAATTTATTCCTCTCGTCAAGTTCATCGACCTCGAGTGGATCTTCAAGATATCGGTTCTTGCTGCTACGGTGGGGGCAGGAAACTCGATCTTTCTGTCGATTCTTCCTGGTCTCAACAATGCCGGGTCCAAAATATCAAGTCTGTTTGTAGCCATGATAATCTTGATGTCCTTGGAGCTTTCAAACCCGTCCAACTGGTTGAGCAACTCCAACATCGTTCTTTGCACCTCGGAGTCCCCACCAGACGACCCTTCCACTCTCGAGGACCCAATGGAATCGATTTCGTCCATGAATATAATCGATGGTGCGTGCTCTCTCGCCATCACAAACAACTCTCTCACCATTCTCGACCCTTCTCCAATATACTTTTGCACCAATTCTGACCCCGAAACCCGGATGAACTTACACTCGGTGTGGTGGGCCACCGACCGTGCCAACAACGTCTTCCCCGTACCAGGAGGCCCGTACAAAATAACCCCCTTGGGCTGAGCAATCCCCAAAGATTCAAACAATTCCGGGTGCTTCACCGGTAACTCGATCACCTCCTTGATTTCCTTGATCTGCTTGTCTAAACCCCCCACCATATCATAGGTGGAATCGGGCACTTTTTCCACCATCATAAGCGAAACCAACGGGTCGATCTTGTTGGGCAAGATTTTGTGTAAGTCGTACGAGTCGGCTTTCAAACAAACCCTCACCGATGGAGTCAACTTCTTGATGTCCACGTCCTTGGTAATGTTGACAATGTACTTTCCTTCTGGGTGGATTTTCACAAGAACCTTCTTTGTCCCCATCACCTTGACTACTTCTCCTACGTACGATCCTGGTTCTTGCAACAATCTCAATTCATCTTTCAATTGTCTCACTTTGTTGTTCAACTTGTTCCGTTGGGCCTCTAATCTTCGCAAGTTCTGGGTGGTTTGCTGGATTTTGATCTCGGTCGCCTGGATCTGCTGCTCAAAGTACGGTCTTATGCCTCCCTCGTGCACGTATGGCTTGTCTAACGACATCATTTTTGGTAAATTGACTTTCGCTGCGTGGTGGCTCTTTTAGTGTTGCGTTGCCATCAGAAATTTGGCGTGGTGTGGTTTCGACCTGCATATAATCAAAGTGTCGGGTGATTGGTATGGGGGCACGATGGGCTATTCTGCCTCAGCACGTTCAGTGGGCGTGGTTCTGTGCCGCTGGCTGTGCTCTCGCAGTCTGGAGCTCCATGCCGGTGTTTTTTGCGCTCGATTTGGACGAAACCTGCCCGACTTCGTGATCTCCTACTGTGGACCAGATAGTTGGCTCGCCTACTGAGCTAGCGGCACTGGCTGTGGGGAATCTGCTCAGAACCACATTCTCCGCCAGTGCAGCATTGCGGACCCTTCATTTCGCCAAACCTGGCGGTGGAAACTGCAACGATGTTTGGGATACTGATGTGGGATGGTAGCGCCGACTGTCCCACTCTGGGTCTGGTTCTCTCCCCAGCGTGAACCCAAAGCGGGTCCCAGCTCGTGGTTGCGCTCCAGCACATCACTTCTAGCGTATTTCCGCCTCATCTACCCCAAAAATCACTCTTCCGCCTCATTCACTAAACTCTTCACTTTGAGAATTCTGCGCTACCATTATCACCAGTCTTCATCAGACCTTCACCAAGTAATCCACCACAAGTGATCACATGAAGCTCGCGGTGTTGTTGGCGTTGTTGCCGCTTACTGTGGCGTACCAACAGTTCTGTCGTTGTGAATACAACGACGAGACCCAGATCCACGACGTTGACCAGTGTAATCTTTGTACCACCCAGTTCTGCTTGGATAGATTTGGTGCTACGTTTAACGAGACAACCGATACTTTGGTCATTGGATGTTTTCAGATCGAGTCGTTGAAGGAATCGGTAGTAATATACCTGTTCATTTTGCTGGTGCTTGGACTACTTGCAGTTGGGTATTACAAGTCGTTTTATTAGGCGTAGTTAGAATTATAGTGCTTCAGATATGATTATGTCACGTAAACGTATCACATACTGGATGTGGAACGATTTTTAAGGTCTATTTAGCAGGGGAATCCTGATTTGAGTGCAATCGAGGCCAGTTGTGCTGGCCAATTGAGACAATATGGCAAGTTCGACGTGGTCCAGTAGTCAAAAAGCCAGAGGGCGCAGAACCAAAAGCCAGAGGGCGCAGAACCAAAAGCCAGATACTGGTCTGTTGCATCAAAGTTTGCATAGCAACTTGGTCTGATGGTGTTGGATGTAAATAGGACAAGGTACTTAGGGAATAGAACACGATTGTACAACTTTGTAGTAAATTAGGACAGAAAGAAAGTGAAAAAGACAACAAGACCGTCGCAAGGGCTCGATTGGCGTTGACCATTTGTAGTAACCCCGAGATCATTGCTTCGAACATGCGTGGGGCCCCAATTTTGGCTGTGGTAGGTGCTTACTTGAGGAGCCTTCTGCCATCATTACTTTACTACAATCCCAGAAACCAACTACATTTACTCAGCACCATTGGCCTGTTAATAGCACCAATTAGCAGAGTCCAGCAACAGCACTAGAGCAACGAGTTTAGGTGCCATTTGCCGTTGGATTACTTGGCCCATCAGCTACGTCTTTTACACTAAAACGGCCGTCTTTCAGACCAAAAAAACACAAAAAGACCCAGTAAAATCGCCCTCTCTAGCCCATCAGCCCTAACCTACTCAACTACGCCAATTCGTGTGCAACTACGGTAAACCATATACTGTGGATCAACGATGGCCGTTGGGTTCAAAACGAAATTTTTCCTAGTGAAAAATCCCGCTAAAACCTCGCTACTAGTACCAAAATGCTCGTCTCAGCGTGTACACCAAGCCCACACCATCGCCAGTAACTCTACGTTCTCGAAAACCCCACCAGCTCCCCTGAACAGCCGTGACATAAACGGAGTTTTTCAGATCGCGAATTGTAAAAAAAATTTTCATAGAAAAAAAGACATTGGAAATTTTATAGCGATCCGATTTCTCTATCATCGTTATTATCATTCATAAAGTAGAATGACTGATAATAAACCCAAGTCGGAAGAACCAGTTGGTGCGAATCCAACTGGTTCGCCCCCACAAACTCCGGTTGAAACTGCTGGCGATTCCCCCCAATCTCAGCCCTATAATACCTACTCCAATTATAATACCTATTCAACCTATAATCCTAGGGACAATAATGGCAATTCCAAGCATTATAAAAATTACCGGGGCCAGAACCATTACAACGGCCAAAAGTACAACAACTCCACCAACGGTAACCCCCAATCTAATTCCAGGAAGCAATACCAGAAGATCAATCATAATTATAGCTTTCTGCCATATCCCAATACCATTCCTTATGGGTACTATCCATACGGAATATTTCCAATGATGCCCAGTTCGAATGTCCCTGCCTACACCATGGGGTCGCCCCAGCAGCAATATGCCCAGCCTATGGTGCCACCAAGTAATCAGCCTATTGCTAGTGGGTCACCAACTCATCCTAATTTACAGCCTATTCCTGTGGGGACATCGCCGGTGAATAAGATCAAGTTGACGACTAAGGACGGTAAGCCAATTGATTTGGAAGAAAAGAAGAAGAGTTTGCCAGGAAACGGGGGGAATGGTAGTGGTGGAGCTAGTGGTGGTAGTACTGGGTCTCCCCAACCACAACCTCACGCTGCTAGTGCATCACCATCGTCTCAGGCTTCGAGTATTACGTCAGCACCATCGAAAGCACCAGTCAAGCCTGCTGTTTCTGCTGCAGCTGGGAATTCTGCAGCTGAAGAGTTTAAGAGAAAGATTAGAGAAAAGGCCGAGGCTACCAAGTTAGCCAAGGAGAAGGCAGAAAGAGACGCCAAGGAGGCCAAAGAAAAAGAGGCGAGAGAGCAGGCTGAAAAAGAAGCGAAGGAAAAGGCTGAACAGGAAGCTAAGGAAAGGGCCGAACAGGAAGCAAAAGAGGCTGAACGTAAGGCTAAGGAACAAGCAGAAAACGAAGCTAAACTTAAGGCAGAGCAAGAGGCCAAAGCGGTTGCGGAAGAACAAGCCAAATCCAAACAAACGCAAGAACCAGCTGGTGATGCTGACCAAGGTGACCACGTCAAATTCAGCGAGCCAGTTGCTGAAAACAAGCCAGCAGAAGCTGAGGGTGAAACTGAAGGTGAAGGTCAACCTCAAGGCGAAGCACAAGCCGAGGCTGAGACTGAAGGTGAAGCACAAGCTCCAGAACAAGCAGAACAACAACCGGAATTCACCATTTCCAAGTTCCTTGAAAGAGTTAGCACTGCTACTCCAATTGCGGATCCATTTACTACTGTGTATCCTGAGTCGATTAATGGTGTAGACTCGTCCAAGAAGTTGGAAGGTAAAGTTTACAGGTACGATCCAGGATTCTTATACCAATTCAAAGAATATACCCAATTTGCCATGGATCCTGAATTCAAGGCCCATTTGGACAAAGTGCACATGAACTGCGATACTTCTAAGAAACCTCAGGGCAGAATGGGATCCAAGTTTGGTAATGGCCCACAAGCGAGATTTGGGGGCCAGATCCAAAGAGGCCAGCAATTTAATGATCCTAAACAGAACTCTAGATCAGGCTCAAAGAGAAGAGGTGGAGGTTCATCGTCGTCGAGAGAAAAGTCTAGAGGAAAGAACCATTCTAGACGTGGACGTGACTACAAGGAGAAATCGGAAGAAGAACAAATGAACGCCCAGATCACCATTCCTAAAGACGAAATCAAGCCATTGGAGAAGTCGGAAAACAGATGGGTGCCTAGATCAAGAGCCAAGAAGGAAGAAACCAACTTGGCTCCAGATGGATCGGAAATACTTGGTGAGGAAGATGTTAATAGAAAGGTCAAATCGTTATTGAACAAGTTGACATTGGAGATGTTCCAGCCAATCACCGATAGTGTGTTGAAGATTGCCGATCAATCGAAATGGGAAAAGGATTCCAAGACCATCAGACAAATCATTCAATTGACATTTGCCAAAGCTTGTGATGAGCCGTACTGGTCGGAAATGTACGCCAAGTTCTGTGCTAAGATGTGCACCAGCATTCCTGCCGAAGTTGTCGACGAGACCATGACGCTTAAGGACGGTTCTCATCCGTCGGGAGGAGCTTTGGCAAGAAGATTGTTGTTGACGACATGTCAAACAGAATACGAAAAAGGATGGTCTGATAAATTGCCTACTAATGAAGATGGGTCTCCATTAGAACCAGAAATGATGTCGGATGAATACTATGCCATGGCGGCCGCTAAGAGAAGAGGGTTGGGATTGGTGAAGTTCATTGGTCATTTGTACAACTTGAATATGTTGAACGATCAAGTTATTTTCGTGTGTTTGAAGGATCAATGTAAGAATGTTGTTGATCCTTCTGAAGATAGTTTGGAGAATTTGGTGCAATTGGTCAAGACGGTTGGGCCCAAGTTGGATGGAGATGAAAGAACCAAGACGATTTTGAAGATTGTTTTCGACAACATTCAAAAGATTTTGGACAATGTCAAGTTGTCGTCGAGAATCATGTTTATGTTGATGGATTTACAAGATTTAAGAAAGGCGAGATGGTCGTCAGCCAAGAGTGATGCCGGACCAAAGACGATTGAAGAAATCCACCGGGACGCGGAAATCAAGAGAATGGAAGAAGCCAAGGCCAGCAACGAAAAGAAACAGCAAAGAAGAAACGAGGGAAGATCAAACTCGTCGAGATCGGGATCATCGTGGAATAATAATAACACCAGCCACAGCAATTCGGCAAACAACTCTCCCTTCCTCAACAACTTGAAGAAGTCGCCGTCATTTGCTACCGTCAACCAAAGATCATCATCCAACATCAGTTCATCGGGATCGGTCGGGAGCGACATGCAACGGGAAACCTCGAAAAGATCGGAGTCGACCCACATAAATAGATTTGCTGCATTAGGTGGTGACGACGATGAAGAAGGGGATGATCAACGTAATGATAATGAAGCTGAGGTTGAAGGTGAAGCTTTGGGTGAACCAACTTCGACCGAAGAGGTTTCTGCTGATGCCGAAACTTAACTGCATGACTAATGAACGGGATCGCGTTCTAAAATCACTTTGAACCAGTTGCATTTTATCGAATTACATTCTATTATCGTGGGTAATAGTGTAGTTTATCTTCAATTTTATATGGCAATAAATTATTTCATGTTTTAGCTTGTGTATTAACATATTTACAATGGAATGGACGTTGGTGGTATTGTTTTGTGTTGTTGGTATTGTGTTGTTGATGTTGGTATTGTTTTTGTGTTGTTGATGTTGGTATTGTGTTTTTGGTATTGTTTTTGTGTTGATGTTGATGTTCTAGCCATTTTGATTCCCAAATGGCACTTTTCCCTTGGTTAAACAACGTGACAATTGTCGCCAGCCAGCCCCAAACATTACAATTTCTACAAAAGTAACCATTCCTTGCCCTCTCTATCACAATTCACCTTCAAAAAAGACAAGTTTGTCGTCAATTAGCCTCTATTTCCACCACATTCAGCCATGGCCCACCAATGATTTCTAGTCTTCTTTTTGAAGCTGTTTCACGTTGGTGGAAATGGTGTGGTACACCAAAATAAGCACAATCGAGGCAAATCCAAACCCAAGCGCAATAGTGTTCAACTGCTCGTCGCTAATCATCGTGGGTTTCGTGTTTGCGAACCAGAAACGGTTCAGTTTCGCAAAGTGTTTTCTGGCACTATTGGTGATGGCCGGGTAACGGGGCAATTGGGAAAGTAAAAAAAATTAACTAGACAAGTATCTTCTTGCAATTACAAGACGTTGTCAATCCAGTTGTAATGAGACCGCCACCGAGATCCATAGAAGAATGGTTCTACCGCTACTTGATGGACTCGCCGGGATTCCACCGGTGGGTCAAGCGGGTGCATGCGCGAATCAACCGCATTCCGTTTGAGGAGCCATTAGTTCAGAACGGAGTAAAAGTAAATGTCCACAACTATAAGCCTACGATGGTGCACAAATTCCATGCATTCAGAGTTGTTTGGGCTGATGAGATGAAACGCACGTTTGGGTTGAGGAAATGATGTGAAAATGGGAAAAAAGTATGTAGATATCGACTAGTATGTACAATATATTTAAGTATATGCTTGGAATGAGCATATTAATGATTAGATATTCAAAAACAGATGAGGTTTTTATAGAAGTTTGCGAAATAGTTTCAGATTAGAGGTTCGAGTATGCAGATACTCGAAGATATATTCGCAAATGGAGGTGATTTGTGCTGTAGAGGACCAGATGGGTGAAAGATCACAAATCCGAAGTTACTGTTACGAATTCGAAACTCGAAGGATACTGATATCATGATGGTTACATTTAGTTTCTGGTTGGGACATTTATGGCCAGAAATTGACACTGAGTTTGGACTATATAATAGACCTAGGGACGAGATATACGGTGCGTTGATGCTGGACTGGGACGTTCCTCGGGAGACACAACCTGGGCTTATGACTAGCCATTTATCGTATACGAAAGAGTACCAGTGTTGTCAAATGGCCAAAGTGAGATCTTACTAGCTCTGTAAATATCAACCCATTTAACTAAACAATTTTCACTAAATAAATACCCCAAGTAACTTATACCAGTCAACTTTTAAATACCTATATTAAACACTAATTAAATAACTTGTATTAAATACATGCTAAACTAATTAAATGCTTTTACTAAATACATACCAATTTCTATTTAAATACCAATCAAATAGATACTTGTATTAAATACTTACTAAACTAATTAAATACTTGTATTAAATACTAAATTCTAATCTTATATTTAATATTTACTAAATACTAGCTAAATACTAATTAAATACTTACTAATTTCTAATTAAATACTTGCTTATTAAATACTAATTAAATGCTTGTATTAAAACTTGCTAATTTCTAATTAAATACATACTAAGTACTAATTAAACATTTTTATAAAATACTTCCCAATTTCTAATTAAATACTTACTAAATACTAAATAAATATTTATATTAAATACTTGCTAAACTAAGTAAATACTTATATTAATACTTACTAAACTAATTAAATACTTACATTAATACTAAATAATAGCTAAATACGGATTAAATACCACTTACTAATTTCTAATTAAATACTTACTAAACTAATCAAATACCTATATTAAATACTTTAAATACTTATTAAACTAATTAAATACCTATATTAAATACTTTAAGTACTTATTAAATTAATTAAATACTTATATTAAATTCTTGCTAAACTAATTAAATACTTATTAAATACTTGCTAAACTAATTAAATACCTATAAATACCTATGCACTTGAATTACTCATATTTCTTCACCACAGATGATCCCTTTAAAGCACGATTAGCACTAACCATTCTCTTTCTATCGAGCATTCTCACATCGTTGGTCGACGCATAGATGACATCTGAATCCGACCCATACTTGAAATTATCAGCAACAATTGGTGCTTGATACTCTTTGACAGTATATGAACGGGTCTTACCTTGCAATATTTGCTTCAACGACCACGAAATAATGTATGGGCCACACGATGTCACTATCGATGACTCCTTAGTATTAACACCAGTATTAAAATGTGCAACAGTGAAACTGATAGCTTTACCAGTTGACTCTGTAATGTATCTAGCATGCTCTGCTCTAATGGCCAATCTGATTGGTTTAGGCTTTTTATCTTTATCAAAGTATTTCTCGAATCCAAGACTGCCAGCATTCTTGTTTTCACTTCCAATCAAAACATCAATCAATAATAAATACGTTTTACATGTAGCTAATAACCATCTTCCATCACTTGAAACGTCAATTCCAACAATTGGGTCTCCTATCGATGGAAGAGCAGATTTCGCATTAACTCCCAACCTGTCATATAATCGAATATCCCCCTTCTCTGAACCAACAGCAACATATCCCTTCTCTGTTGTTGCCAACGTCAG
>ERZ778017.1080-NODE-1080-length-29806-cov-110.535511_pt1 | contig 29806 bp, 30 predicted proteins | sample MGYA00375747_ERZ778017 | MGnify/ENA primary metagenome ERZ778017 (study PRJEB29350, sample SAMN05509838) | bioreactor metagenome | biome: bioreactor; material: wastewater | place: South Africa: University of Cape Town | collected 2014-03-17 ...
GCCGGCCGGATGCCGGGCGTCACCAGGCGGAAATCCGCACCCAGGTCGGCGCGCAACAGCGTGACCTCCTGTGCCGAGCAGACCACGCCGTCGAGCTTGCAGGCCTGCGCCAGCCGCGCCAGCCGCAGCACCTGCTCGGCGGGTGCTGCGGCCACGCCGGTTTCGTTCAGATCCTCGGCGCTCATGCTGGTCAGCACCGTCACCGCGATCAACAGCGGCCGCTGCGGCAGGTCCGCCAGGGCTTCGTGGGCCGCCGACAGCATGCGTCGTCCGCCCGACGCGTGGACGTTCAGCATCCACACCCCCAATCCCGCCGCGGCGCGGCAGGCTGCCGCCACAGTGTTGGGAATATCGTGAAACTTCAGGTCGAGGAACACTTCGAACCCGCGCGCGATCAGCACCCGCACCAGTTCCGGCCCCGCCGCGGTGAACAGTTCCTTGCCCACCTTCACCCGGCACAGCGCCGGGTCCAGCCGCGTCACCAGCGTCATCGCCGAAGCCGCGCCCGCATAATCCAGCGCCACGATGATCTTGGTCGAATTCACCCCGTCCCTTCCACTCGCCACCTACTGCTCCCCACTCACGCGTCTCCTTCGCGCCGCTCGGGATCGAAACTGTCCCAGCGCCCGCATGCCGGGCAGCGCCAGAAAAACTGCTTGGCCTTGAAACCGCAACTGCCGCACTGGTAACGCATCATGCGCTGGCTGTGCGAGGCCACCAGGTTTTTTTCCACCTGCAAAAGCTCGCGTGCTTCCGGTTCCGCATTGACAAGTTGGGCTTCGAGCAGACGATCGAGCGTGCGCAGGCTGGGATTGCGGCGCAGTTCCTCGCGCGCAAGCTGGCTGGCGGCAGCGGCGCCTTCGGTTTCGGATACCGCCAGATACAGGGTGTTGAACACATCCTGCGACGGTTGCCGCGCATACAGCGCACGCAGCCACAGCACCCCTTCATCCAGCCGTCCCAGCTGACGGTAGCTGCCCAGCACGCGATCGACCACCAGCGCCATATGCGCCGCGCTTTGCGTTTCAACCAGGCGCCAGTTGGCAATCGCCCCCTCGTGCCGTCCTGCCGCGGCATCGAGATCGCCCGCCATCAGGTTGGCGCGCACCGATTGGCGGTTGATGGACAGCGCCTGTTGCAGATGGGCAGCGGCCGCATCGGGATTGTCCCGGGCTGCTTCCAGCAGCGCCAGTTCGCAATGGAAATGGGCGATGTCGGCGTTGAGCGGCTTGCTGGTGTCTTTTTCCAGCATGTGCGCAGCGTCGATGGCTTTTTTCCAGTCTTTCTCCTGTACGTAAATTTCCAGCAGGTAGGTACGTGCCACTCCATGTTGCGGGGTTTCCAGCAGCTTGCCGAATACCTGCTCGGCACGGTCGAGCAGGCCGGCTTTCAGGTAATCCTGTCCCAGTTCGCACATCGCGCGCAGGCGTTGCTCCTCGGCCAGGCCCTCGCGTTCCAGCAGATGCTCGTGCATGCGGATGGCACGATCCAGTTCGCCGCGGCGGCGGAACAGACCGCCCAGCGCAAAGTGCAGATCGATGGTTTCCGGCTCGAGTTTGACGACCTCGAGAAAAGCCTCGATGGCCTTGTCGGGCTGTTCATTGAGCAGAAAATTCAGTCCACGGAAATACGAGTTGGGCAACGCGCGCGATTCGGTCACCACCTGCCGGATGTCGACCCGCGCAGCCAGCCAGCCCAGTACAAAAAAAAGAGGAAACGCCAGTAGCCACCAGAGCTCGAATTCCATCATGCTTACAGGACAGACGGGTCGGTTGGCGTGACGGTATCCAGGTCGGCTGCCTGAGGCTTGCGGCCAAGCTCGCGCCGCAGGCGGAAAAGCGTGGGCAGCAGGGCCAGGGCACCGGTCAGTGCGCCGAGGACAAACGCCAGACCCAGCATGACGATCAATGGCGCCTGCCACACGTAGCCGAGGTAGGAATAGAAAACCGCCGTCTGGCTGTTCTTGAAGGCGAAACCCAGTACCAGCAGAAACACCAGCAGTTTGAGCACCAGCCCCAGATAACGTGTGAGATTTTTCATGGATATTCGCGTGTGTCTGGCGCCCATTCTACCTTTGCCGGCCGGCTTCAAAAAGCGCGGCGGCGGGCGAAAAAAGAAAACGGCGCACATTGCGCCGTTTTCACCTGCCTTGCATCACGCTCCACCCGTAAAGGGCAGGCCGTGGTTGTCCCCGCGAGGGGGAGGCCGTGGTTGTAAAACCGCTAAAGCGGCAACAACCACGCACTAAAGCCGATGAATCGGCAACAACCACGCTCACAGCGGAAAATCCACCCGGTCGCGCAACTCCTTGCCTGCCTTGAAGTGCGGCACATGCTTCGCCGGCACCTGCACGCGCTCGCCAGACTTGGGATTGCGCCCGAGGCGAGCGGGTCGAAAGCTCAGGCTGAAGCTGCCGAAACCGCGGATCTCGATGCGTTCGCCGCACGACAGATTTCTCGCCAGCGCGTCGAGAATCGTTTTCACCGCCATCTCGATATCCGCAACCGAAAATTGCGAATGCCGCGCCGCCAGTTGAGCAATCAGCTCGGACTTGGTCATGGATTACTCGGCGTTCTTGTTGTCGAGCTTGGCTTTCAGCAGCGCGCCGAGGTTGGTCGAGCCGCTGGCCGCAGCGGCGGATTCGGCCGAGAATTTCTTCATCGCCGCATCCTGCTCGGTCATGTCCTTGGCCTTGATCGACAGGTTGATCACACGATTCTTGCGATCGACGTTGATGATCATGGCTTCGATCTCGTCGCCCTCCTTGTAGTGGCTGCGCATGTCTTCGACCCGGTCGCGCGACACTTCGGAAGCACGCAGGTAACCTTCCATGTCACTGTCCAGCTTCACGGTGGCGCCCTTGGGTTCGACGGTCTTGATGGTGCCCTTGACGATGCTGCCCTTCTCATGGCCCGAGGCGTAGCTGGTCAGCGGATCGCCTTCGAGTTGCTTGATGCCGAGCGAAATGCGCTCGCGCTCGAGGTCGATGCCCAGCACCACGGCTTCCACGTCCTGCCCCTTGCGGAAGTTGCGCACGGCCTCTTCGCCGGGCGTGCTCCACGACAGGTCGGACAGGTGGACCAGACCGTCGATGCCGCCGGGCAGGCCGATGAACACGCCGAAGTCGGTGATCGACTTGATCGCGCCGCTGACCTTGTCGCCCTTCTTGTGGTTCATCGAGAAATCTTCCCACGGGTTCGACTTGCACTGCTTCATGCCGAGCGAGATGCGGCGCTTGTCCTCGTCGATGTCGAGCACCATGACTTCGACCTCGTCACCCAGCTGCACGATCTTGGAGGGGCTGACGTTCTTGTTGGTCCAGTCCATTTCGGAGACGTGCACCAGGCCCTCGATGCCCTCTTCGATCTCGACGAACGCGCCGTAGTCGGTCAGGTTGGCGACCTTGCCGAACATGCGGGTGCCCTGCGGGTAGCGGCGTGCAATGCCGACCCACGGATCGTCGCCCAGCTGCTTGATGCCGAGCGAAACACGGTTCTTCTCGGTGTCGTAGCGCAGGATCTTGGCTTCCAGTTCCTGGCCGACGTGCACGACTTCGGACGGGTGCTTGACGCGGCGCCAGGCCATGTCGGTGATGTGCAGCAGGCCGTCGATGCCGCCCAGGTCGACGAACGCGCCGTAGTCGGTGATGTTCTTCACCACGCCCTTGACGATGGAGCCTTCCTTCAGGTTCTCCATCATCGCTTCGCGGTCGGCACCCATGGTCTCTTCCAGCACGGCACGGCGCGACACGACGACGTTGTTGCGCTTGCGGTCGAGCTTGATGACCTTGAATTCCATTTCCTTGTATTCGAACGGCGTGGTGTCCTTGACCGGACGCATGTCCACCAGCGAACCCGGCAGGAAGGCGCGCAGGCCGCCCACCAGCACCGTCAGACCGCCCTTGACCTTGCCCTGCACCATGCCGGTGACGATGCGGCCTTCGTTCATCGCCGCTTCCAGATCCAGCCACGCGGCCAGCTTCTTGGCGCGTTCGCGCGACAGCTTGGTGGCGCCAAAACCGTCTTCGATCGACTCGATGGCGACCGCGACGAAATCGCCGACCTTGGCTTCGATCTCGCCCTGGTCGTTCTTGAATTCTTCGAGAGGAATCAGGCTCTCGGACTTGAGGCCGGCATTCACCGTCACGAAGTTGTGATCGATCCCGACGATTTCAGCGGTGATGACTTCACCCTGACGCATTTCCTGATGCTCGAGGGACTCCTCGAACAGGGCGGCAAAGCTTTCCATGGATTCGGATACGGAAACAGCGGTTACAGTAGACATTAAAAACCTTCTTGTCCGTCAATGAGGACGGGGTTGGTTGCACATCGTCAGTCTGCAGGCGCAGGCTGACACGGAAAAATCAATGACCTTGCTGGTTCTGGATCCTGCATGCAGCATAGTGCGCCAGGACCGCCCGCACGGCCGACTCGATATCCATATGGGTCGTGTCGAGCAGCAACGCATCCGGCGCGGGTTTCAGCGGCGCAACGGCACGGGCGGTATCGCGCGCATCGCGGGCCTGCATATCCGCAACAAGGTCCGTTAGACTAGCAGAGTTCCCCTTTTCGATCAACTGCTTATAGCGCCGTTCGGCACGCGCTTCGGCGCTCGCGGTGAGGAAGACCTTGGTCGCCGCATCGGCAAATACCACCGTGCCCATATCGCGCCCATCCGCCACCAGTCCGGGGGGCTGACGGTAGGCGCGCTGGCGGTCGAGCAGGGCCGCGCGCACCGCCGGCAACGCCGCCACGTTCGACGCACCCTCGCCCACCGCTTCGGCACGGATCGCGTCGGTCACGTTTTCGCCCGCCAGCCAGACCGAGCCGTCGCGGAACGTTGCCGGCAAGCAGGCCGCCAGTTCCGCGATGTGCGGTGCGTCGTCGAGCGCCACACCCTGTTTCATCGCCGCTAACGCAGTCAGCCGGTACAGCGCGCCGCTGTCGAGAAAGTGAAACCCCAGCGCCATCGCCACCCGTTCGGCCACCGTGCCCTTGCCCGAGGCCGAGGGGCCGTCGATGGTGATCACGGGTGAGGGGTGAGGGGTGAGGGGTGAGGCGGCGCTCATTGGGCGATCCCCGCAAACGTCCTGAAATACGTCGGAAAGGTCTTGTTGACGCACGCCGGGTCGTTGATGCGCACCGGCACGCCGCCGAGCGTCACCAGCGACAGGCACATCGCCATGCGGTGGTCGTCGTAGGTGTCGATCACCGCGTTCGCGATGAGCCGTTGCGGCGGGATGATGCGGATGAAGTCCGCACCCTCCTCCACCGTCGCGCCGACCTTGCGCAGTTCGGTCGCCATCGCCGCGATACGGTCGGTCTCTTTCACCCGCCAGCTGGCGATGTTCCTGAGCACGGTCACGCCGTCGGCAAACAGCGCCGTCACCGCCAGCGTCATCGCGGCGTCGGGAATGTGGTTGCAGTCGAGGTCGATTGCCTGCAGGCGACCATTTCTGGGTGCTTGCGCCTCGATCCAGTTCGGCCCCATGTCGATCTGCGCGCCCATCTGCGCCAGCGCATCGGCAAAGCGCACGTCGCCCTGCACGCTGTCGCGGCCGACGCCCTCCACCCGCACCGGACCGCCGCCGATGGCCCCCGCGGCGAGAAAATAGGAGGCCGACGAGGCATCGCCTTCCACCCAGATTTCGCCGGGACTCCGGTAGCGCGCCGCCGCCGGCACGCCGAAACGCTGCCAGCCGTCGCGCGCGATCTCGACGCCGAAGCGGCGCAGCATCGCCAGCGTGATGCCGATGTAGGGTCTGGAAATCAGCTCGCCCACGACTTCGATCGTGGTGTTGCGCTGGCGCAGCGGCAAGGCCATCAGGAGGCCGGTGAGAAACTGGCTCGACACGTCGCCACGCACCTCGGTGGTGTCGCCCGCCAGGTCGGCGGGATGGATCTTCAGCGGTGGAAATCCCGCCTGGCCGAGATAGTCGATGCGCGCGCCCAGCCGCCGCAGCGCGTCGACCAGATCGCCGATCGGCCGCTCGTGCATGCGTGCCACGCCCTTCAACACATACTCGCCGCCCGACAGCGCGCACGCGGCGGTCAGCGAACGGAATGCGGTGCCGGCATTGCCGAGGAACAGTTCGGCCTGTTTTACAGGAAAGCCAGCGACCGGAAACGCGCCGCCCACGCCCGTAATCTCATAATCGTCGGAATCGCTGATCCGCGCCACGCCGACACCCAGCGTGCGCAAGGCGTCGAGCATGACCCGGGTATCGTCGGAATCGAGCAGCGCGCGCACGATGGTCGTGCCTTGCGCCAGCGCCGCCAGCAGCAGCACGCGGTTGGAAATACTTTTGGAACCCGGCAGGCGCACCGTGCCGCGCGCCTCGCCGCTCGCGGGCAAATCGAGAAATTCCATCACATCAAGAATCCTGTTGTTTCATCCAGAGCTCGCGTGCCGCCCGTGCACGCGAAAAAATCGTTAACAGGGCCTCTGCGTCTTCGCTGGCCACGGTCTGGCGCAGGGTCTGCAAAGCGGCAAGATAGGCGTCCAGTTCGGTCAGCAGCGCCTCGCGGTTGGCCAGCGCAATGTCGCGCCACATCTCCGGGCTGCTGCCGGCGATGCGGGTGAAATCGCGGAAGCCGCCGGCGGCAAAGCGGAAGCAGGTGTCGCCATCGGCGCGTTGTGCCAGTTCATCCACCAGCACGAACGCCGCCAGGTGCGGCAGATGGCTGACCGCCGCGAAGATACGGTCGTGCTGTGCGGCGTCCAGCGTTTCGACCTGGGCGCCGGTCGCTTCCCACAACGCGCGCACCGTGGCGACCGCGCCAACGCGGGTGTCGGCCTGCGGCGTCAGCACCACGCGCTTGCCCTGGTAAAGATCGGCGCGCGCAGCGGCGGGGCCGCTCTGCTCGGAACCCGCGATGGGATGGCCCGGTACGAAATCGCCAAAGCGCGACCCGAGCGCGACGCGCGCCGCTTCGATCACGTCGGACTTGGTGCTGCCGGCATCGGTGACGATGGCGCCGGGTTTCAGATGCGGTGCCAGTTTCTTCAATACGGCCCCGGTCTCGCCCACCGGCATCGCCAGCAGGATGCAGTCGGCCTGCCCGGCTTCCGCCCAGTCGGCCACGCGGTCGATCAGGCCACGCTCGCGCGCGACGATGAGCCGCGCGGCGTTCCGCCCCACGCCCAGCACCTCGCTCACCGCGCCGGCCTGCTTCAGCGCCAGCGCGAACGAGCCGCCAATGAGGCCGACACCGACGACGGCAAGCGTGTCGACGATCACAGACACGCTCGCAGGGCATCGAGGAAACGCGCATTCTGCGCGGCCAGCCCGACCGACACGCGCAGGAATTCGGGCAGGCCGTAATTGTCGACCGGCCGCACGATCACGCCGCGTTTCAGCAGTTCGGCGTTGATGCGCGCGGCAGCGCCGACTTTCGCCAGCAGAAAATTGCCTTTCGACGGCACGGTTTCGACGCCCATTTCGGTCAGCCCTGCCGCCAGCTGCGCCATGCCGGCGCTGTTCAATGCATGACTGCGCGCCAGAAACGCCTCGTCGCCGAGCGCCGCTTCGGCGGCGGCGAGTGCGGGCGCGTTGACGTTGAAAGGGTGGCGCACCCGGTTCAGCAAATCGATCACGCCGGCGCTGCCGAGGCCGTAGCCGACGCGCAGTCCGGCCAGGCCATACGCCTTGGAAAAAGTGCGGCTGATCAGCAGATTGGGAAAGCGCGCCAGCCAGGCTGCGGTGTCGCAGCGTTCGGCTGGCGGCAGGTATTCGCCGTAGGCCTCATCCAGCACTACCAGCACCTGCGGCGGCACGGTTTCGAGAAAGGTCTCGATCTGCGCCCACGGCAGGAAGGTGCCGGTCGGATTGTTGGGGTTGGCGATCCACAGCACCCGCGTGTCGCCGCGGACCGCCGCGCGCATGGCATCGAGATCGTGGCCGTAATTCCTCGCCGCCACCTCGATGCCTGCCGCCCCCGCGGTCAGCGTGGCGATGGGGTAGACGGCGAACGCATGCTGCGCATACACCGCCGACGCCGCCGGTCCGAGAAATGCGCGCGCGGCCATGTCCAGCACATCGTTCGAGCCGTTGCCCAGCACGATCTGATTTGCCGCGACGCCCAGCTTCGCCGACAGTTTCGACTTCAGCGCAAAGCCGGCACCGTCGGGATACAGGGCCATGTCGTGCAGCGCATCCTGCGCCGCAGCCAGCGCGGCGGGACTGGGGCCGAGCGGGTTTTCGTTCGACGCCAGCTTGACGATGCCGGCCTCGTCCAGCCCCAGCTCGCGCGCAAGCTCGGCGGTCGGTTTGCCGGGGCGATAGGGGGCGATGGCGCGAATGTGGGCGGGAGCGAAATCGCAACAACTCATGAGTGTGCAGCGGGGTAGGAACCGAGGATTTTGAGGAAGGCCGCACGCGACTCGATTTCGGTGAGCGTGGCGGCGAGTCTGGCGTCCAGCCGATGGCCTTCGCAGACGACAAAGAAGAGATATTCCCAGTTGGCCGAACGCGCCGGACGCGATTCGAGCTTGCTCATGGAAACCCCGGCGTCGGCCAGCGGCTGCAGCAGTTTGACGATGGCGCCGGGCTGATTGTGCACACCGACGACGAGCGAGGTTTTGTCGCAACCGGACGGCGCGGCATCGGCAGGCGCCAGGACGAGAAAACGGGTGGTATTGCCCGCCTCGTCCTCGATGCGCGCTTCGACGATGGCAAGGCCATACAACTCCGCGGCCGCATCGCTGCCCAGCGTGGCGGCATCGGGCTCTGCCGCGGCACGGCGCGCGCCTTCGCTGTTGCTGACGACACTCACCCGCTCGGCCCCGGGCAGATGCCGATTGAGCCAGTTCTGGCACTGGGCGAGCGACTGGGCGTGGCCATAGACGCGGTCGATGCCTTCCAGGCCCGCGCTTTTGCGCATCAGATTCTGGTGAATCGGCAGCATGATCTCGCCGCAGATCCTGAGCGGGCTGGCGACGATCAGATCGAGCGTGCGCGAAATCGCGCCCTCGGTGGAATTTTCCACCGGTACCACGGCAAAATCGGCGCGCCCGGTTTCGACGGCGCGGAAGCAGGCGTCGATATCGGCTTCGGCAACCGCCTCGACGGCATGGCCGAAATGCTTGTAGGCGGCGGCCTGGCTGAAGGTGCCGGCCGGGCCCAGGTAGGCCACGCGGATGTTCTGTTCCAGCGCCCGGCAGGCCGACATGACTTCACGGATCAGGCGCTCGACGGTGTCGCCGTCGAGCGGTCCCGGATTGGTTTCGCGCAGGCGGCGCACGATCTGGGCTTCGCGCTCGGGGCGATAGATCTTTTCACCGTTCTTGGCACGGCCGACGGCTTGCGCGAGGCGCGCACGTTCGGAAACCAGCTGCAGCAAGGTGTCGTCGATGCCGTCGATGCGCGCGCGCAGCGCCTTCAATGCCTCATCCATCGGGTCAGGCGGCGGGCAGATAGCGCACCGCGAGCACGCCGGCAATCCCGGCCAGCTGGCGCATCACGGCATCGTCCACCGCGCTGTCGACATCGGTCAGGGTGTAGGCCATGTCGCCCCTGGATTTGTTGACCATGTTGTGGATGTTGAGTCCGGCGGCGGCCAGCACCGACGAAATCTGTCCCACCATGTTGGGCACGTTGGCATTGGCGATCGCGATGCGGTACGCCGATTCGCGCGCCAGCTTGACGTTGGGAAAATTCACCGCGTTGCGGATATTGCCGTTTTCCAGATAGTCGGCAAGCTGCTCGGCGACCATCACCGCACAGTTTTCTTCGGCCTCGGCGGTACTGGCGCCCAGGTGCGGCAGCGTGACGACCCGGGCATGGCCCTTCAGCGCATTCGCCGGGAAGTCGCAGATATAGGCATGCAGCTTGCCGCCATCGAGCGCCTCGATCACGGCGGCATTGTCGACCACCCCCTCGCGCGCAAAATTCAGCAGCACCGCGCCGGGGCGCATGACGCCGATGCGCTGCGCGTTGATGAGATTGCGCGTGGTATCCAGCAGCGGCACGTGCAGGGTGACGAAATCGGCCACGCGCAGCACGTCCTCGACGCTCTCCGCGCGCCTGACCTGCGACGGCAGGCGCCAGGCGGCGTCCACCGTGATCGCCGGATCGAAGCCGACCACGTTCATGCCGAGCTTGATGGCCGCTTCGGCGATATAGGAGCCGATTGCGCCAAGACCGATGATGCCGAGCGTGCGCCCCGGCAGTTCCATGCCGCCGAACTGCTTCTTGCCGGCTTCGGTCGCCTTGTGCATGGCTTCGTCCGTCCCTTCCAGACCTTCGACGAACTTCAGCGCCGGCACCAGATTGCGTGCGCCCATGAGCATGCCGGCGATGACCAGTTCCTTCACCGCATTGGCGTTCGCGCCCGGCGCGTTGAACACCGGCACCCCGCGTTCCGACAGCTTTTTCACCGGGATGTTGTTGGTGCCGGCGCCGGCGCGGCCGATCGCCTGCACCGAGGCGGGAATCTCCATCTCGTGCATGCTGGCCGAACGCACCAGGATGCCGTCCGGGTCGGCGACATCGCCGCCGACGATGTAATGTTCGGGCAGCCGCGCAAGACCCCGCGCGGAAATCGCATTCAGCGTCAGTATCTTGCGCGCGGCCTCAGCCATGGCTTTTCTCGAACTCACGCATCATGTCGACCAGCGCACGCACACCTTCGAGCGGCATGGCGTTGTAGATCGACGCCCGCATGCCGCCGACCGAACGATGGCCTTTCAGCTGGATCAGACCGCGCTCCTTGGCCATCTTGAGAAACGCCTCGTCGAGCGCGGCGTCCTTCAGGGTGAAGGGGATGTTCATCAGCGAGCGGTTGTCCTTCGCCACCGGAGAATTGTAGAAATCGGTCGCGTCGAGGGTGTCATAGAGCAGGCCGGCTTTCTCGCGGTTGGTCTTTTCCATCGCGGCAAGACCGCCGCGCGCCTTCAGCCACTTGAACACCAGCCCCGCCGTATACATGGCGAAGGTAGGCGGCGTGTTGTACATCGACTCGTTGTCGGCGTGGATCTTGTAGTCGAACATGGTCGGCGTGCCTTTCAGCGTCTCGCCGATCAGGTCGTCGCGCACGATGACGAGGGTCAGCCCAGCCGGGCCGATGTTCTTCTGCGCGCCGGCGTAGATCAGGCCGAATTTCGACACGTCGATCGGGCGCGACAGGATGGTCGACGACATGTCGGCCACCAGCGGCACGCTGCCGGTGTCCGGGGTCCAGAAGATTTCCACCCCGCCGATGGTTTCGTTGGGGGTGTAGTGAACGTAGGCCGCGTTGGGGTCGAGCTTCCACTGGTCCTGCGCCGGGGCGTAGCTGAAGTTCCTGTCCTCGCTCGACGCCACCACGTTCACCGCGCCGTACTTCTTGGCTTCCTTGATGGCCTTCTTCGACCACTCGCCGGTGTTCAGATAATCGGCGCCGGCTTTGCCGCGCAGGAGGTTCATCGGCACCATCGCGAACTGGGCGGACGCGCCGCCCTGCAGGAACAGCACTTTATAATTCGCGGGAATGCCCATCACCTCGCGCAGGTCGGCTTCGGCATCAAAGGCGATGCCCATGAATTCCTTGCCGCGGTGGCTCATTTCCATCACCGACATGCCGGAGCCGTGCCAGTCGACCAGTTCGGCCTGCACCTGTTGCAATACGTCCCGGGGCAGCACGGCCGGGCCGGCGCTGAAGTTGTAGATCGTCATGCTTTAATTCCCCAATTCCTCTTCGTTGTCGGTTTCAGCCAATTTTTCCAGGCTGGTCAAAGTCTCGCCCTTGTCCAGGTTGATCAGCGTGACGCCCTGCGTCGCGCGGCTCATCGCCCGAATTTCCTTGACCCGGGTGCGGATCAGCACGCCGCCGGTGGTGATCAGCATGATTTCGTCGTCTTCCTTCACCAGCGTGGCCGCCACCACTTTCCCGTTGCGTTCGCTGGTCTGGATCGCGATCATGCCCTGCGTCGCGCGCGCATGGCGCGTGTATTCGGCGATCGGCGTGCGCTTGCCGTAGCCGTTCTCGGTCGCGGTCAGCACGAAATCGTTCTCGTCTTCCGCCACCAGGAGCGAAATCAGCTTCTTGCCCTTGGCAAGCTTCATGCCGATCACGCCGCGCGCGGTACGGCCCATCGGGCGCACGTCGTTTTCATCGAAACGCACCGCCTTGCCGCCGTCGGAGAACAGCATCACGTCGTGGCGGCCGTCGGTGATCGACGCGCCGATGAGGAAGTCGCCGTCGTCCAGCCCCACCGCGATGATGCCCGCGGTGCGCGGACGCGAGAAATCGGACAGCGGCGTTTTCTTGACGATGCCGTTGCTGGTCGCCATGAACACGTAGTGGTCGTCGTCGAAGGTCTTGACCGGCAACAGCGCGTTAATTTTCTCGCCCTCCTCCAGCGGCAGCAGGTTGACGATGGGCTTGCCGCGCGCGTTGCGTCCGCCCTGCGGCACGTTGTAGACCTTGAGCCAGTACAGGCGGCCACGGTTGGAGAAGCAGAGAATGTAGTCGTGGGTGTTGGCGATGAACATCTTCTCGATGAAGTCTTCATCCTTGGTGCCCGCCGCCTGCTTGCCGCGCCCGCCGCGCTTCTGCGCCCGGTAGTCGTCGATCGGCTGCGACTTCATGTAGCCGCCGTGCGACAGCGTCACCACCATCTCCTCCGGCTTGATCAGGTCTTCCATCGACATGTCCTGCGCGTTCTCGACGATGGCCGAGCGGCGCGCGTCGCCGAACTGGTCGCGGATCTGGGTCAGTTCCTCGCGGATGATCCGGGTGATGCGCGGAGGATTGGCAAGAATATCCAGCAGATCGGTGATCTTCGCCATGATCTCCTTGTACTCGGAGAGAATCTTGTCGGACTCCAGGTTGGTCAGGCGCTGCAACTGCATTTCCAGAATGCGCTGCGCCTGGATTTCGGACAGGCGGTAGCCGTCGACGTGCAGACCAAACTCGGCGCCGATGTTCACCGGACGCGAATACTCGGGGTCGATGCGCGCCAGCATTTCCTCGACCATCGCCGACTTCCACGCGCGGCCGAGCAGACGCTCCTTGGCGACGATCGGCGTTTCCGAACTCTTGATCAACTCGACGATCTCGTCGACGTTGGCGAGCGCGACCGCCAGGCCTTCGAGAATGTGGCCGCGCTCGCGCGCCTTGCGCAATTCGAACACGGTGCGGCGGGTGACGACTTCGCGGCGATGGCGCAGGAAGGCGTCGAGCATGTCCTTCAGGTTGAGCAATCGCGGCTGGCCGTCGATCAGCGCCACCATGTTCATGCCGAAGGTGTCCTGCATCTGCGTCTGCTTGTACAGATTGTTGAGCACCACGTCGGCATTCTCGCCGCGCTTCAGTTCGATGTAGACGCGCATGCCCGACTTGTCGGACTCGTCGCGCAGATCGGCAATGCCGTCGATCTGCTTCTCGCGCACCAGTTCGCCGATTTTTATCAACAAATTGGCCTTGTTCACCTGGTACGGCAGTTCGTCGATGATGATCGCCTGCTTGCCGCCGCTCTTGTCGAGGTCCTCGACGTGGCAGGTCGCGCGCATCACGACGCGGCCGCGCCCGGTGCGGTAGCCGTCGCGCACGCCGGCAAGCCCGTAGATGATGCCGGCGGTCGGGAAATCCGGCGCCTTGACGAGGGCAATCAAGGACTCGATGTCGATCTCGGGATCATCCAGCAACGCAAACAGCGCCGCGCAGATATCGGTGAGGTTGTGCGGCGGAATATTGGTCGCCATCCCCACCGCGATGCCGGACGAGCCGTTGATCAGCAGGTTGGGGATCCTCGCCGGCAGCACCAGCGGCTCCTGCTCGGAACCGTCGTAGTTGGGGCCGAAGTCGACCGTTTCCTTGTCGAGGTCGGCCAGCAGTTCGTGCGCGATCTTCGCCATGCGCACTTCGGTGTAACGCATCGCCGCCGCGTTGTCGCCGTCGACCGAGCCGAAGTTGCCCTGGCCGTCGATCAGCGGATAGCGCAGCGAGAAATCCTGCGCCATCCGCACCATGGTGTCGTACACCGCGGTGTCGCCGTGCGGGTGGTATTTACCGATGACGTCGCCGACCACGCGCGCCGACTTCTTGTAAGCCTTGTTCCAGTCGTTGCCGAGTTCGTTCATCGCAAAGAGCACGCGGCGATGCACGGGCTTCAGGCCGTCGCGCACATCCGGCAACGCGCGCCCGACGATCACGCTCATGGCGTAATCGAGATAGGAACGCCGCATCTCCTCTTCGAGGCTGACCGGGAGGGTTTCCTTGGCAAACTGTTCCATAACCGGCTTTTTATGTATTCAGGCTTTAAAGCCTGCGATTTTAGCATGTCCGGAAGGCTCGACCGCCTTTGCCAAACCCCGCCCAAACAACGAGAATGCAGGCCATCATGAAAGCCCCAGCCGATCTACTTCTCCTGCCGCAGTGGGTGATCCCTGTCGAAACCGAAGGTGCGCTGGCCAACCATGCCGTCGTCGTGCAGGACGGCTGCATCCTCGACGTGTTGCCCGCCGACAGCGCGCAAACCCGGTACGACGCCACGCAGACACTCGCCTTGCCGGATCGGGCATTGATCCCGGGTCTCGTCAACCTGCATGGCCATGCCGCCATGTCACTGTTTCGCGGTTTCGCCGACGACCTGCCGCTCATGGCCTGGCTCAATGAGCGCATCTGGCCGGCCGAAAAAAAGCATGTGTCCGAGGCTTTCGTACGCGACGGCACGCTGCTCGCCGCCGCCGAAATGCTGGCGGGCGGCATCACGACCTGCAACGATATGTATTTTTTCCCGCAGGCGGCGGGGGAAGCCTTTTTGCAGGCAGGGATGCGCGCCATTCTGGGAATGATCGTACTGGAACGTCCCAGCGCCTACGCCCCGGACGCCGACAATTACCTGGCCAGGGGGCTCGCCCTGCGCGACGAACTGAAAGACGAGCCGCTGCTCGCCTTTGCCTTCGCCCCGCACGCGCCCTACACCATTTCGGATGCCACCTTCGGCCGCATCAATATCCTGGCCGAACAACTCGGCTTGCCCATCCATATCCACCTCCACGAAACCGCCGACGAAATCCGAGACAGCCTCAAGCAATACGGCGCGCGGCCGCTGGAACGGCTGGCCCGGCTGGGCCTGCTGGGGCCGAACTTCATCGGTGTCCACGCCGTGCATGTGAACGAAGCCGAAATCGGGCTGCTGGCCCAATACGGTTGCCACGTGGCGCACTGTCCGACCTCGAACCTGAAGCTGGCCTCCGGCATCGCGCCGACGTTCGAACTCATGCGGGCAGGCGTCAATCTCGGGCTCGGCACCGACGGCGCCGCCAGCAACAACCGTCTCGACCTGTTCGCCGAGATGCGCCTGGCCGCCCTGCTGGCCAAAGGCGTCAGCGGCGACGCCACCGCCCTCTCCGCCGCCGCCGCACTGAAAATGGCCACACTGGGCGCCGCCCGCGCGCTCAATCTCGATGACCGCATCGGCAGCATTGTCCCCGGCAAGCGGGCCGATCTGGTGGCTGTCGATCTGCGGGCCCTGCCCAGCCAGCCGGTATTTGACCCCGTCTCGCACCTGGTTTACGTTGCAGGGCGCGAGGACGTCACCCATGCATGGGTCGACGGCAAGCTGCAACTGAACGAACGTTGTCTGGTCAATCTCGAACCCGACGACCTGACCGCCCGCGCTACCTATTGGCGCAACAAACTGACTGCCTGAGACCCGCCATGAGCAACGTCGATACTGCCGAAATCGCCAAGTTTTCCGAACTCGCCCACCGCTGGTGGGATCCGAATTCCGAGTTCAAGCCGCTGCATGAAATCAATCCGCTGCGGCTGAAATGGATCGACAAGCTGGCACCACTGGCCGGCAGAAAGGTGCTCGATGTCGGCTGCGGCGGTGGCATCCTCGCCGAGGCGATGGCGGCTGCCGGTGCGGCGGTCAGCGGCATCGACCTCTCCGAAAAGGCGCTCAGGGTTGCCAGGCTGCACCTCCACGAATCGGGCCACGACATCGACTACCAGCTGGTATCCGCCGAGGATTTCGCCACGCAGCATGCGGGTGAATTCGACATCGTCACCTGCATGGAAATGCTCGAACACGTGCCGGATCCGGCTTCGGTGGTCGCCGCCTGTGCCAGGCTCGTCAAACCGGGCGGCCGGGTGTTCTTCTCGACGCTCAACCGCAACGCCCGGAGCTATCTCTTCGCCATCGTCGGCGCCGAATACCTCCTTAAACTGCTGCCGCGCGGCACCCACGACTACGCCAAATTCATCCAGCCCGCCGAGCTCGCCCGCATGGCACGCGAAGCCGGGCTCGACATCCGGGAGCTCACCGGCATGACCTACAACCCGCTGAGCAAGATCTACAAGCTGGAATCCGATACCAGCGTCAACTATCTGATGGCGACGCAGCGGGGAGAATAGGCTCGTGAAGTTCGAGAACATCCATGTCGTCCTGTTCGACCTCGACGGCACCCTGGTCGATACCGCACCCGACCTTGGCCACGCGCTCAACCTGCAGCGGGCACGCCATGGCCTGCCCGCACTGGCCGACGCGGTCATCCGTCCACAGGCCTCGCACGGTGCGCGCGGTCTGCTCGGCGCCGGCTTCGATCTGCACCCCGACGACCCTCATTTTGCGTCCATGCGGGAAGAATTCCTGCAGTTGTATGCCGACAATATCTGCCGCGACTCACGCCCTTTCCCCGGCATCCTCGAACTGCTCGACGCCCTCGAAGCGCGCCAGCTGAAATGGGGGGTGGTCACCAACAAACCGGCGCGCTTCACCGAGCCCCTGATGTCCATCCTCGACCTGGCCGAGCGCGCCGCCTGCATCGTCTCCGGCGACACCTGCCCGCAGCCCAAGCCGCACCCCGCCCCCATGCTCGCCGCCGCCGAGCTCTGCCATGCCCTGCCGGCACAATGCCTGTACCTGGGCGACGCCGAGCGCGACATCCAGGCCGCCGCCGCCGCCGCCATGCCGGCGCTGGTCGCCGCCTGGGGCTATCTCGATGCCGCCGACCAGCCGCACACCTGGGGCGCCCACGCCGAGATCCATCGCCCGCTCGACACCCTCGACTACCTGGCGTCCTGAACCATGGACTACGCCCTCCTCAAGCATATCCACCTCACCACCATCGCCATCACGGCGACGCTGTTCCTCCTGCGCGGCCTCTGGATGATGGCCGACTCCCCCCGGCTGCGGGCGCGCTGGGTGCGCATCGTCCCGCACGTCAACGACACCGTGCTGCTGATCAGCGGCTTCGGCCTCGCCATCATGCTGGGGCAGTATCCGCTGGTGGACGGCTGGCTCACCGCCAAGTTTTTTGGCCTGATCCTGTATATCGTGCTTGGCACCATCGCCCTCAAGCGCGGCAGGACCAAGCGCACGCGCATCGCCGCCTGGATCGCCGCCCTGCTCGTGCTCGGCTATATCGTGGCGGTTGCAGTCACGCACGATCCCCTTCCCCTCCGGCACTAAATCCGCCGGCCGAATGTGCCCCGGCGGCGGAACTTTGCCGCCGATCCGCCCTCTATGCGGTACACTTGTTGCAGCAGCACACAGGGGGCCGACCTGGCTTCGACGTGGGTCGCAAAGCAGCGTAGGGCATACCGAGGGTCAGAGCACCTCGTAAATCCAACTGAAAAACTTTAGTCGCAAACGACGAAAACTACGCCCTGGCCGCTTAAGGTCCAGGACTCACACCAGCCTGTTCATGGACTGGGTCGGGGCAACCCGGCAGTGAGTTAATTCACATGAAATCGTGCTTGTCCGGGTCGCTTGGGCAGGTGCCAAATCCAAGGCGGCTCGGCGAGATCCAGCCTGTTCGGCGGGCGTGATGGAGCTTAAAGCTTGAAAACACCGGACTAAGTATGTAGAACTGCCTGTAGAGGGCTTGCGGACGCGGGTTCGATTCCCGCCGGCTCCACCAATGCTTAAAAACCCAACCCTTATCGGTTGGGTTTTTTTCTGCCCGTTCCCCCAGTGTTGGCGCGGTTTCGGGCCTTGGCCTCTTGAGCACACCCCTCCCGAAGTCGCCATTCCGGGCACGCTTTTCCCCCGTTTTTCTCTCTCTGTTCTCTGCTGCCCTCTTGAGCATTCAAGGCCCGAAGTCGTGGATTGGCGCGGGTTTGCGGGCCATCGGTTTGCTTCTTCGCCTGCTCGGGAGAACGCGACCGAAAAAGCGAAAGACGTAAAAAAATCGCCTTGCGGCGGCGTGTCTTGTGGCGCGGCTGTCAGCGGCAGCACGCCACCAGCGCCTCACGTTGCACCAGCCAGGACGCCGACAACTTGCCGCGCAGCAACTGGCTGCGGGTGTTGAGGAAGTTGATGACCACCACGTCGTAGCGTTGGCCGTAGCCGAGTCTGCACTCTTCGCCTCCGGCACCGCTGGTTGAGATTTTGCTGCAGATATCCCGCTTGTGGACGCAACTATCTGCTCGCGCATCCGCCGAATACCGCCAGGGTTGGTTAGCCCATGGGGCCCTCTTTGACTTTTTGTATCAATTGCTACTATATTAGGAGCAACTAACACTAATTAGCTGGGGGTACACCATGAACCAAGCAGCCGTAGCCTTCAATCAAGGCGACCAAAACCGAGGCGCCCTGGCCAAGATGGTGACTCGTGCCTTTGAGCACTGGAAGCTTGGAACGGAGGAGCAGCTTGCCATGCTCGGCCTCGCCACAAATAACAGAACGGCATTGAGCCGCTATCGTCGTGGAGAGCCCCTGGCCGCAAACCGGGACTTGTTGGAGCGTGCTGGTCACATATTGGCAATTCACAAAAACCTTCGCCTGATCTTTCCTCAGGACCGAGACCTGGCCTACGCTTGGATGACCCAGCGTAACAAAGCCTTCGAAGGGCTGACTCCTGTAGATGTAATAAAGGAATGGGGCTTTGCAGGGATGCTTATGGTCCGGTCCTATCTTGACCGGGTTCGCGGCAATTGATGGACGCGTTCTTCGCGGGGTTGCCACTTGCTGATGTGCATCAGGACGTGGCGCGCAATATCAAATCCATCCGAGTTTCCAAAAACCTGTTCGACGACCTCTCGGACGACCCGGCAGATTGGGAAATAGCTCAGCAGCACGAGCTTGCCACCAAGCCGCACACCTATGGATCCCCCAACACCATTATCGACCGCCCCTTCGAGGAGGCCGATTGGCTCAACGCTATTGAGTTCCCTTTCCGGAACTGGGCGGCCAGTCGCTTCTGCGATGGCAGCTTTGGCATCTGGTATGGGTCGGATTTAGTGGAAACAACGGTTCACGAAACCGTACACCATTGGCGTGGATTTCTCGCCGATGCAGGCTTTGACGAGCTGGTGCCTCAGGGAGCGCGCGAAAGCATAACGGGTGAACGCAAGGTGTATTGGGTGCGCTGCGACGCGGCGCTTTTGAACCTGAGTGCACAAGCAGCGGAATATCCTGACTTGGTGCACCCCACCAGCTATCAATTTACGCAGCAAATTGGCGCCAGGCTTCACCGCGAAAGTCACCCAGGGTTCGTGACCCCATCGGCCCGGTGTGTTGGAGAGAACTATGGGGTGTTGAATAGAAATGTGCTTTCTTCTCCCCGTGCGTGCTGTTCCCTCACTTACAGGCTGACCGGAGAAGGGGTCATGGTCGAACGAGAGGCCGGACAAACGTGGATGGTAGTCAACTAAATCCCAAATTTAACCAACCACCCAGACTAGATTGGGCTTCCCGCATGTTCTTTGGTGTTCCTGCGAACGCCTGCGGACTTCGCCAGCCGCCCGAATGGGCCGTTCCGGGCCACATTCCACTCTCTCCTGGTCATTCTTCGCTCCCTGAATCTGGCCCGAAGTCCGCAAGGTCCACAAGTTGACCCCATACAGATCAAAGAGTTACGCGCGGACGAATCAAACGGTTGGATTGCAGCATTGGGTAGAGAAGGAAACATCTTGTCAGTACAACGTCCGGACAGCCACAATAAGGATATCCAGGATCAATCCGGAGGGGCAGCATGAGCACCCTGAATCTTTCCAAGACCGAACGCATCGACGTTCGGGTCAGCACGCCGGTCAAGCAACTACTGCAGGAAGCCGCGCGCGCCAGCCACAAGAGCGTCAGCGAGTTCCTGCTCGACGCGGGCGTGACGGCGGCCGCGCAGACGCTGGCGGATCGCCGCCAGTTCGTGTTGGACGACGCGCAGTGGCAGGCGTTTCAGGAAGCGCTGGATCGGCCCGTGCAAAGCAAGCCGCACCTGAAGAAATTGCTGCGTGAGCCTGGGGTTCTGGATTGAGCAGTGCGTACACGCCCGTTCGCAAGCTGCTTGCAACGGATCAGGTCGATGCTTTCGACTGCGGCCAGGCCGCGTTGAACCAGTTCCTGCAACGCTATGCGCTCGTCAACCAGAAGGCCAACAGCGCGCAGACCTATGTCTGCTGCCACGAAGACATGGTGGTCGGCTTCTACAGCCTGGCAGTCGGCAGCGTCGATCCGGATGCCGCACCGTCGAGAGTGATGAAGGGGCTGGCGCGTCATCCGGTGCCCGTCATGATCCTGGCCCGGCTCGCCGTGGATCAGGAGCATCAGCGCAAAGGTCTGGGGCAAGCCTTGCTCAAGGACGCTCTGCTGCGCACCGCACAGGCCGCCGACATCGCCGGCATTCGCTGCCTGCTGGTGCATGCCAAGGATGATGCGGCGCGGCAGTGGTATGAATCCTGGGAATTCGAGCCCAGCCCGACCGATCCGTATCACCTGTTCCTGATGCTCAAGGATCTCACGAGCCTGTTGAGCTGAGGTGTTGTTTCCGCCTCAGAGCCCGACCCGCTCCTGCTGCTCATCCCACAGCGCTGGCGAATCAACCACCAGATCAAACAGCGTGACGTGATTCAGCAGCCTGTCGTCGAGGATGGTGGCCACGATGTCCGGTGCCAGCGTAGTCAGGTTGACCATCCGGCTGACGTACCTCCCGTGCACCGTGAATCAATGACGCCACAGCGAACTCCGTGTTCCGCCTGATCGAACGCGCAGGCGCTGATGCACAGCCTGACCATGCTGATGTTGGCGCCTGGCTCAGTCGGCAACGACCAATCAAGATCAATGTCAACGCTCGTAGTCAGAGCTTGTATCCGACTGACAAACACGGCATCGACAGGCTGAATCCGCCACGGACGCTCTTCCATCTCCGCAGCAAGAGCGGCAAGCGTTTTCTGTGTGAGATCCGATCTGTCCTCTTGATTCATACCGTTCTCCTGCATCCTCTATTGCGGCAGATCATCCAGCTCGTAGCTGGTGCTTCGGCCACCGGCGTCGGCTTTGCGCAGCACACCGCGCGTCAGCAGGTCGCTGATATCGCGCAACGCGGTATCTTGCGAGCATTTGGCGATGGCCGCCCACTTGCTGGTGGTCAGCTTGCCGTCGAAACCATCCAGCAATTTGTTCAGCAATTTCACTTGCCGTTCGTTCAACGGCATTGAGCCCCAGTGCCGCCAGAACCGTGCCTTGGCCAGCACCGTATCGAGCGTGACCTGTGCCTGATCGACGGCGCGATGCAATGTTTCGAGGAACCAGAGGAGCCACTCGGTCACATCCATCGACCGTTTCTGGGTTCGCTCCAGGATGTCGTAATAGGCCTTGCGCTCCCTCTGGATCTGGGCAGACAAACTGTAGAAGCGCTGAGGACTGCCATCGGCACGCGCCAGCAGCAAATCACCCATGGCCCGAGCGATACGACCGTTGCCATCATCGAACGGGTGCAAGGTGACGAACCACAGATGGCCAAGGCCAGCCCTGAGCAAGGGCGGATCGTTTGACGGGCCATTGACCCAGTCAAGGAATCTGCGAGTTTCGGAATCCAGCCGATTCGCCGGTGGCGCTTCGTAATGCACACGTTGACGGCCAATGGGGCCGGACACCACTTGCATCGGGCCGTTAGCATCGTCACGCCATGCGCCCACACTGATTTTTGCCAGACCGGAGTACCCCGTTGGAAACAAGGCAGCATGCCAGCCGAACACGCGCTCCTGGGTAACAGGGGTGGCGGCATTGGCCGTGGCATCAAGCACCATCTCCACCACGCCTTCGACATGGCGATCCACCGGTGCCAGCGCGCCAATGTCTACCCCGAGGCGGCGAGCGATGGAAGAGCGCACGGATTCGACACTGAGAGTCTCGCCCTCGATCTCGCTGGTTTTGACCACATCCTCCGTGAGCGCGGCCAAACTGGCCTGACCACGCAAGGCCATGCCGACGTCCGCCAATCGACCCAGCAAAACGCCTTGGGCACGACTGACCTCCGCCATCGGACCCGCCAATACCGCCAAGTCGAAGCGCCAGTGAGGCCAATCACCGGTTTGCCAGATATAAGTGTAATCGCCGCTATTCATGCGGAGATTATGGGCCACATCCTCCGCATTCGCAAGCCAATCGCCGCACATGATGCGGTGATAAGGCGCGTCATTCGCCGCAACGCGAACCGCAACCCTACTCTGAAATGGGTGTAACCGGGATGGCAACTGCCTGCCAGTGAAATCAACGTGTTACGCGCGGACGGTTCAAGCGGTTGGAGCGCGACATTGCCTACCCGGAGGGGAAATGCCGCGGCCAGGAAGTTGGCGTACTTGTCCGCTCGAGTGAGTCGAGCCGCATGGGCCTCTGATGATCACCCTCTTGGACACCGCAAACCCGCGACGCGTATACTGGCGCTCCCATGAACGGCCGCCCCGTACCACGCCTCGCGCCCCACTTTCTGACGTTGAGCCTGACCGCTGCGCTGGCCGGCTGCGCCAACCCAGGGCCGGCGCCCGAATTGCCCGTCAGCGCCGTGCCGACGCAGTGGTCGGCCGGCGGCGCTGCGCAGCCGCAGTCGCAGTCGCCAACCGAACTGGCCGCCTGGTGGCGGCGCTTCGGCGACGCCGAGCTGAGCGCGCTGATCGACGACGCGCTGGCCCACAACCCCGGCGTGCGGTCGGCCCTGGCGGCGCTGCGCCAGTCGCGCGCGCTGGCCGACGTCGCCGCCGCCGCGCTGGCGCCCAACCTGGACGGCTCGGGCTCAGCCCAGCGCAGCCACAGCGATGGCGGCGGCACTTACAACAACTTCGGCCTCGGGCTGGACGCCAGCTGGGAGCCCGACCTGTCGGGCGGCCTGCGGGCCGGCGCCCGCGCCGCCGAGAGCGACGCCCGCGCCGCGCAGATGAGCCTGGGCCAGGTGCAGGTATCGCTGGCGGCCGAAGTGGCGCTGGCCTACGTCGACCTGCGCGATCAGCAGGCGCGTCTGCTGATCGCGCAGGACAACCTGGCGACGCAGGACGACACGCTGCAGATCGCACGCTGGCGCCAGCAGGCCGGCCTGGTGTCGACGCTCGACGTCGAGCAGGCGGCCACCTTGGCCGAGCAGACGCGCGCCCAGCTGCCGCTGCGCCAGACCGCCGTGGCGCAGGCGCGCCACCGGCTGGCGGTGCTCACCGGCCGCCCGCCGGGCGCGCTGACGTTCACGCCGGCGCCGGTGCCGCTGCCGCCCGACGACCTGGTGCTGGCCTTTCCGGCCGACACGCTGCGCCAGCGGCCCGACGTGCGCCAGAGCGAGGCCCAGCTGCAGGCCGCCTGGGCGCGCGTGGCGCAGGCCGACGCCGCGCGCTACCCTTCGCTGCGGTTGTCGGGAACGCTCGGGCTGCAGTCGCTGTCGGCCGGGTCGCTGCTGAACGGCTCCAGCGTGGTGGCGTCGATGCTGGCCGGGCTGACGCAGCCGATCTTCGACGGCGGCGCCATCGCCGGCCGCCTGCGCGCGCAACAGGCCGCACTGGATCAGGCGAACGCCAACCACCACACCAGCGTGCTGGCCGCGCTGCAGGAGGTGGAAGACGCACTGGTCGCGCTGCAGGGCGACCGTGCACGCATCGGCAGCCTGCAGGCCGCGGCCGTGGCGGCGCGCAACGCCGAGCAGCTGGCGCGCCAGCAATACCAGGCCGGGCTGATCGGCTTCGACGTCGTGCTGCAGGCGCAGCGCACCCTGCTGTCGGCCGAGGACGCGCAAGCCGCCGTGCGCGCCAGCCTGGCCAATGACCACGTGCGGCTTTACAAGGCGCTGGGCGGGGGATGGGAACACCCCCCTGAGGCGCCCACGGCAACCGCCCCCACCGAGCTGCCGGCCCGCCCGGCTTTCCTGGCCCTGTCAACTTCCCTGCCGGCGCGCGCCGCGCAGGCGCCCTTGCCATGAGCGACTCTTCCGCTGCCACCCCTCCCGCCCCACCGGCGGCATCCACGCCCGCGTCGGGCATCGACCATCTGCTGGGCGACGACCGTCCGCCGGTCTGGTGGCGCCGGCCGACGCTGTGGCTCGGGCTGGCGCTGCTGGTCGCGGCCGGCGCCGGCCTGTGGTGGTGGCAGGGTCGGCAGGCGCAGCGCGCGGCACCGGTCTACGTCACGACGCCCATCGAGCGCGGCGACATCACGCTCAGCGTGACGGCCAACGGCACGCTGAATCCGACCCGCTCGGTCGCCATCGGCAGCGAGCTGTCGGGCACCGTGGCGCGCGTACTGGTCGACGTCAACGACCGGGTCAAGCGGGGCCAGGTGCTGGTCGAGCTGGACCGCACCAAGTTCGAGGACACGGTGAACCGCTCGCGTGCCGCGCTGGTGGCGGCGCAGGCGGCGCTGGTGCAGAACGAGGCCACGGCGCACGAGGCACGCGCCACGCTCGAACGCTTTGAAGAAGTGGCGCGCCTGTCGGCCGGCCGCGTGCCGTCGGCGACCGAGCTCGACACCGCCCGCGCCACGCTGGCGCGCGCCAACGCCAGTACCGACAACGCGCGCGCGCTGGTCGCGCAGGCGCGCGCCACGCTGTCGACCGACGAGACCAACCTGTCGAAGGCCTCGATCCGCTCGCCGATCGACGGCGTGGTGCTGGCGCGCTCGGTCGACCCCGGCAACGCGGTGGCCGCCTCGCTGCAGGCGGTGACGCTGTTCACGCTGGGCGAAGACCTGACGCGGCTGATCATGGAAGCCGACGTGGACGAGGCCGACGTCGGCGCGGTGCAGCAGGGCCAGCGCGCCAGCTTCACCGTCAGCGCCTACCCGGCACGCCACTATCCGGCGCAGGTCACCCGCGTGGCCTATGGCTCGACCACCACCAACAACGTCGTCACCTACACCACCCAGCTCAGCGTCGACAACGCCGACCTCAGCCTGCGCCCCGGCATGACGGCCACCGCCACCATCGTCTCGACCGAGCGGCGCGGCGTGCTGCTGGTGCCCAACACGGCGCTGCGCTTCACGCCGACCAGCGCCCAGCCGGTCCAGCCTGCTGGCGCGGCGCCCGGTGGCAGCGGCAACCTGGTGTCGAGCATGATGCCGCGCCCGCCGGCCGCCGCCCCGCGCCGCCCGCGCGAGGCCGGCGTCCCAGCGGCGGCCGACCAGCAGCGCCAGATCTGGACTCTGCAGGGCCAGCAGCCGGTGGCCGTCAGCGTGCGCACCGGCATCAGCGACGGGCGCCGCACCGAGGTCAGCAGCCCCGAGTTGCAGCCCGGCACGCCGGTCATCACCGACCAGAGGGCGGCGCAGTGAACGCCCGCCCCCAGCCGCCCCGAGGTGCGCCATGCCCGACGCAGCGCCGCTGATCCGCCTGCGCGGCGTGACCAAGCGCTACGGCGAAGGCGGCACCGCCTTCCTGGCGTTGAAGGGGGTCGACCTCGACATCGAGCGCGGCGAGTTCGTCGCCATCATGGGGCCCAGCGGCTCCGGCAAGTCGACCGCCATGAACGCGCTCGGCTGCCTGGACCGGCCGACCAGCGGCCAGTACCTGTTCATGGGCGCGCACGTCGAAACGCTGTCGCGCGACGAGCTCGCGCGCCTGCGGCGGCGCTATTTCGGCTTCGTGTTCCAGGGCTTCAACCTGCTGGCGCGCACCAGCGCGCAAGAGAACGTCGAGCTGCCGCTGCTGTACCGCGGCGAGCCGGCGGCGAGCCGGCGCGCCGCCGCCGCGCGCGCGCTGGATGCCGTCGGCCTCAAGGGCTGGGAACATCACACGCCGGCCGAGCTGTCGGGCGGCCAGCAGCAGCGCGTGGCGATCGCGCGCGCCATCGTCAGCGAGCCGGCGGTGCTGCTGGCCGACGAGCCGACCGGCAACCTGGACACGCAACGCAGCCACGAAATCATGGACCTGCTGGCGCGCCTGAACGGCGAGCAGGGCATCACCGTGCTGATGGTCACGCACGAGCCCGACATGGCGGCCTACGCGCACCGCGTGGTGCGCTTCGTCGACGGCCTGGTGGCCAGCGACCAGCGCAACCCCAACCCGACGCAGCCCGGCAGCCACGGCGCACCGGCCGCGCAGATGGCGGAGGCAAGCTGATGCTGTGGAACACCCTGGTGCTGGCGCTGCGCTCGATCCGGCGCAACCTGCTGCGCTCCTTTCTCACCGTTCTGGGCATCGTGATCGGTGTCTCGGCCGTCATCACCATGATCACGCTGGGCAGCGGCGCCACGCAGGCGGTGCAGAACCAGATCTCCAGCCTGGGCACCAACCTGCTGCAGGTGCGCCCCGGCCAGCGCATGGGGCCGGGCGGCGGCGGCGGCGGCACCGCGCCCCCCTTCAAGGAAGGCGACGCCGATCTGATCGCCGGGCAGATCTCTGGCATCACCACGGTGGCGCCCGAGGCGCGCTCCAGCGTCACGCTGGTGGCGAACGGCCAGAACTGGAGCAGCAGCGTGGTGGGCTCGACCAACAACTGGCTGCAGACCGGCAACTGGGCACTGGCCGCCGGCCGCCCCTTCACCGAGGCCGAGCTGCGCTCGGGTGCCGCGGTGTGCATCATCGGCACCACCATCCAGCGCCATCTGTACGGTGGCGGCGATCCGCTCGGCCAGTCACTGCGCGTCAAGCAGATGCCGTGCGAGGTGATCGGCCTGTTCCAAAGCAAGGGCCAGGGCTCGTTCGGCAACGATCAGGACGAGGTGGTGCTGATGCCGCTCAAGACGCTGCAGCGGCGCGTCACCGGCAACACCAACGTCAACACGCTGCTGGTGTCGCTCGACCCGGCCAGCGACGCCGAGCGCGTCAAGTCCAGCCTGACGCAGATGTTGCGCGAGATGCGCAAGCTGTCCAGCAGCGACGACGACAACTTCAACGTGCTCGACACCAAGCAGCTGGCCGACACGCTGTCGGGCACCACACGCGTGATGACCACGCTGCTGGGTGCGGTGGCCGCCGTCAGCCTGCTGGTGGGCGGCATCGGCGTGATGAACATCATGCTGGTCAGCGTCACCGAGCGCACGCGCGAGATCGGCTTGCGGCTGGCCATCGGCGCGCTGGAGCGCGAGGTGCTGCTGCAGTTCCTGATCGAGGCGGTAGTGCTGGCCAGCCTGGGCGGCCTGATCGGCGTGCTGCTGGCCACTGGCGCCTCGGTCGGACTGACGCAGCTGATGCAGGTGCCCTACGTGTTCCAGCCCGGCATCAACCTGCTGTCCTTCGTCTTCTCGGCCGGCATCGGCGTGCTGTTCGGCTACTTCCCGGCCCGCCGCGCCGCGCGCATGGATCCGATCGAGGCGTTGCGGCATGAGTGACTTGACAGGATCAGCAAGCATCTATCGCTCGCTCGAATCCAATGGCTAGCTTCCCCAATACCAGCGCAACCCATTACTTTCTCGAAGCGCTGATCAAGGACGCACGTGATCGCCTTGTCCTGATCAGCTCTTTTCTGAGGCTCAATGACGCTCAGTTGCGCACTCGGGATGGCTACTTTATTGCTGGATATACAGCCCGGCGACGAAGCCATCATGCCGTCGTATACCTTTGTATCGACCGCCAATGCCTTTGTGCTTCGCGGTGGGGTCGCCGCTCGCACTCGCTGCATCGCTATTCAAACGACAGAGACGGAATTGAACCGGCATTCGTCTACTACCCATTACAAGGGTCTGGATAGCCTCCAGGCCCTTATTCTTGCCTGAAATCCCCGCGCCACACGGGGTTATGGACATCGAAAGAGCACCGGCTCACCGATGGCGTTTTCCTGCCGCTTCACATACCATACCCCCCTATATTATTCAGCACGGATACACATGAGTCATACCATACGGGGAAAGTCGAAGCTGTTGGCTCGGGTGCGCCGCATCCGGGGCCAGGTTGAGGCCCTGGAGCGTGCGCTCGAGGCCGAGAAGGGGTGCGCCGTGATCCTGCACCAGATCGCCGCTGCGCGCGGGGCGATCAACGGATTGATGGCCGAGGTGCTCGAAGCGCACGTGCGAACGCACATTACCGACCCGGCGATCACCAGCGATGCGGAGCGTACCCAGGGCGCCGATGAGCTGATCGAGGTTCTGCGCACCTACATCAAGTAAGAACCGCCATGCATTCCGAAAACCTGCCCAGCTGGAGACACGACCACGTCTTTGATACCGGTAACGATGCCGCTGAGCGCGGCACGTGGATCGTGATGTGGATCACCGCGGTGACGATGGTGATCGAGATTGCCGCCGGTTGGTGGTTCAACTCGATGGCGCTGCTGGCCGACGGTTGGCACATGAGCTCTCACACGGTGGCGATTGGCCTGTCGGCGCTGACTTACACGACCGCCCGGCGCTACGCCCAAGACCCTCGCTTTGCCTTCGGCACCTGGAAGATCGAGATCCTGGGCGGCTTTGCCAGCGCGATCTTCCTGGTGGGCGTGGCGGGGGTGATGGTGGTCGGCTCGGTGGAACGGATCGTCTCGCCGCAGCCCATTCAGTACAGGGAAGCCATCGTGATTGCCATCCTCGGGCTGGTGGTGAACGTGGTGTGCGCGCTGATTCTGGGCAAAGCGCATCACCACGGTCACGGACATTCGCATGGCCACGATCACGGACATGGCCGCGCCGAGCATCATCACGACCCCCACAATGATCTCAATCTCAAATCCGCCTATCTGCACGTGATGGCCGACGCCGCCACGTCGGTGCTGGCCATCGCGGCGCTCTTCGGCGGCTGGATATTCGGCTGGTCATGGCTCGATCCCCTCATGGGCATCGTCGGCGCCGTGCTGGTTGCCGTCTGGGCCAGGGGCCTCATCGCCGATACCGGCAAGGTACTGCTCGACCGCGAGATGGATCATCCCGTGGTCGACGAGATCCGGGAGGCGGTGGAAACCGGGGGAGATGCCGGTGACACACGGATTATCGATCTGCACGTCTGGCGCGTGGGCAAACAGGTCTATTCGTGTGCCATGACGGTGGTGACCCACGACCGTTTGCTCACTCCGGATGTGATGCACGCGCGCCTGTCCGCACACGAAGAGATCGTCCACTCGACCATCGAAATTCATTTCTGTCCGGACGGTTTGGGTGAAGCCCAAGGGGCGGCATGAGAACCTTCGCCCTGTATCTCGTCACGGCGCTGGCCGAAATCATCGGCTGCTACCTGCCCTGGCTTTGGCTCAAACAGAACGGATCGCCGTGGTTACTGCTCCCCGCAGCAGCGAGCCTGGCCGCATTCGCCTGGTTGCTGACCCTGCACGATGCCGCATCCGGCCGCGTGTACGCCGCCTACGGCGGGGTATACATCGGCGTGGCCATCCTGTGGCTATGGGCGGTGGATGGCATTCGTCCATCCAACTGGGATGTGGCGGGCGTCGCCGTGGCATTGACCGGCATGGGCATAATCGCCTTCCAGCCACGCTGAAGACTGTTTCGCGCGCGTGAATCCTGAATCGCAGGCCCCCGCATCGAGTCGCCCCCGCCGTTGGGCCAGGGATGGCGCATCGCCTTCTTGCTCACAGCTAGCGCTGGTTGACGCCGAACCGCCCGGGGCCCAGGAGCGTCAGGGCGATCGCGGTGAACAGGAACATGCCCTGTAATTCCAGCGCCCAGCCGCCGGTTTGACCGAGGCTCGTGAGCTCGCCGGTGTGGACAAGGGCAAAGGCGAAAAGCATGTTGATGGCGATCAGTGCGG
>ERZ778017.1081-NODE-1081-length-29670-cov-4.606922_pt1 | contig 29670 bp, 13 predicted proteins | sample MGYA00375747_ERZ778017 | MGnify/ENA primary metagenome ERZ778017 (study PRJEB29350, sample SAMN05509838) | bioreactor metagenome | biome: bioreactor; material: wastewater | place: South Africa: University of Cape Town | collected 2014-03-17 ...
AGCAAATGACTTGGGAAGTGATGTGGATGAAAGCGGATCTGTAAAGCAGGTTGGTTCCATGATCGTGTGAGCAACATTTGGTTGGTAGAGAGTAGTACTAGTTTCTGATTTGTAGTGCAACGCCACTAAGTTTGATATATCTGTACTCATCGATGTCTTACTGCTACTGCTTGTGTGTTGTGGTAATGTTGCTTTGAAAGCACCTCCTTTTCCCAACCTATTGCGTACAATGGCTGCGAAATCTTTAGTATAGCAAATTAGCCGTAGAAAATAGCCATTCAGCACCAGCTTCTTTTCCACTCGATCACGTCTGGCATTCCGGGAATACATTATTTAAACACCTTTGGTGAATTCCTCAACTAAAGTCTTTATAAAAATCTTCAAAACTCTCAAATGAGCTTTTTGCAATCGTTGTTTGCAACCACAAAGACAAAATCGTGGCGCTACCATTATCTCAATAGAGAAAGTAGTTGATTTGAGTTTTGCCAGTGGACGCTAATTTGGCGAGAGCAATGAGTTCTAGAGCTTTGAAACGGTTGGAAAAGCTCAAACTTGAGCTGGCAGAGCAAAGTGGATCAGAATCTGAAGAAGAACCTGTGGCAAATGTCCAGCCTAGATTCAATGCGTTTGCTCTCTTGGAAGACCTGGACGAGCCAAACGAAGATCTGGATAAGGAAGAGGATGAAACTATAGAAAAATCTAAATCTCAGCAACAGAATGATACTAAGCAGCGCCAGAAACCTTCAAAATCGAAGAAAAAGAATGTCAAAGCTAGTAAACAAAGTGTGGCTAAAGAGATCGATAGTGATGAAGAATTAGACAGAATTTTGGCAGAAGCCCGTAAGAAAGATCAAGCGACTTCAAAAGAGAAAGATGTGAAAGTTGTTTTGGAAGACGATTTTGATGACTACGACTTTGAACAAGAATTTGATCTGGAGATTTCACCGCAAGATGAGTATGATTCAAACTTCAAGTACTTTACTACAAATAGACTTTTGCAATCGATTCCATTGTTGAATTTGAGTTCTGTGAAGAATCTTGACCCTGACACCGAGTTGCGGAATTTATTTGGCAATTTATCTCTTGAATCTATTGAGGACGCGAATGCCACTACGTCATTAGCTACAACGCCAGAAATCCTACAACAATTCAAGAAATTGGCGAGAATGACACGGGGGTGGTGTGGAAAAGATAGACGTGGAGTTCCTGGAACGTCCAGAAAATTACTTCTCACCAAGATTCGAGACGATTGGCTACCAACTGCTCAAAAACCCATGAGTATGGACGAAATAAAATCAGACACTTTGATTGAATATTTTGATTACAAAGAGGAATTATTAGAGCCCGAGGAGTTGCAAATGAAGTACAAGAAAGAATTGGCGGCTGGAGTGAAATATTTCCGATTTGGAAAAGTCCACAGCATTCAAGAGAGAGTTGCGAATACTCGATTTTATGCTTCGGTTGTCATGACCCCAGATCCAGAATCGTTGATGTCGATGCTCCAACAATATCCGTATCATACAGAAACATTGTTACAAGTTGTTATGGTACTTTTGAGGCAAGGTGGTGATAAATCTGTCAGTTATGCATTGTTAGAGAAATGCTTGTTTACATTTGATAGATCATTGCACAAGAACTTTCATGAGTTGCTAAGCCAAGGAAAGATTGGTTATATTCGTTTACCTTACGAAGGATTTATGAATCGACAATTTTACTTATGTCTTTTCAGAAATATTATTGCGTTGGGCGAAAGGTCCACATACTCCACGGCGTTTTCATATTGTAAATTCTTGCTTTCGTTGAGTCCAGCCGAAGATCCTCTTGGTGTTAGGTACTTTATTGACCATTATGCTATCATGAGTGAGGAATATGACTTCTTAACCAAATTGTCCCAATCTCCATTATGTACCACATATAGGAGATGGTTGACTCCTGGAATTGCATTCTCAACCGTGCTCGCGTACTTAAAACTTGGTAAGGAAGACTTGGCCAAGAGACTGTTGGAAGTAGCATTTTCCAATCATCCATATACTGCGTTGAAATTGCTTGAACTTATAGGGTTATCTGGGCAAGTATCCGTCAAAGAAAACGATTTACCTCACACAGAAGATGTTCTCATCGAAAGCGAAACGTATCTTGTGCGTGCTGGGGCCATCTGGAATGATGGTAGAGCAAGACAATTCCTCAGTGACAACTTGACTGACCTATTCAGTAAGGTACCGAAAAAGGAAGGTGGCATAACCTCTTCAATTTACAATATGTTTGGGTTGGGAGAAACCAAACAAGAATCACCAACATTACCATACAATTTGATACGGTTTGCCATACTTTCTGGTGAAAATCGGATACTTGCAAAGGTGCCCGAGTCGGTTTTCTCGCGAGACGACGTCTTGGAATATGATATATTGCCTCCCAAATCAAATTTGGTCAACTATAATGTGCACAAGGGGTTATCAGGATCGAGTGTTGTGGACACTTTAATAGACTATGTTGACCAAAACCTCTTAGGAACGATTGTTCAGCAGAATACCGACGCCACCGGGTTTGATGACATTCTTGCTCAGTTACAGGCCGAGCAAAACCACGAAGAAGCCTAAATTACACAAACTTCCACCATAATGTAGCTATACATCACCTCTACACATACGATTCAGGATATACAATGCTGTACATACAAATTTCCGTAATAAACAACAATTTACTGCTGCCGAAGTTCATACAGTGCTGTGTGGAAATATTCGCAAAAACAGACAAATATACGTGAAATAAATTTCACCACGAATTGTCACCACGAAAACCACCCTGCCGTGATGATTGCAATTGAACTAGAGTTTCTGAAGTGGCAGTGGCAGTATCAGATATCTACCACGTTTTTCATTGGGGTGATTTTCCCCGTACTTTACTATGTTTGGGCACGATATATTTCCAAGTCCCCCAACAAGTACAACAAGTTGGAAGAGCCAATGAAGTTGGTTGTGCCTATTCCTGACGAAGCCAAACCTCACTGGAAGGGCAAGAGATTGCATCCACCCAATCTCGGCATCCGGATCCCAGGGGATCCTACAAAAATCCAAAGCTATTGCCCTGCCACCGGTCTGTATTTGGGAACATTCTCTGTCACCACACGAGACGAGATGGACGAACAAATCCGTTTGGCCAAAATTGCCCAAAATCAGTGGAAAAATTCATCTTTCACCGTGAGAAGGAAGTTATTAAGAACATTGTCTCGATTCATTCTTTCCAACCAAGAAGACATCGCCAGAGTAGCATGTAGAGATTCGGGAAAAACAAGATTGGATGCATCAATGGGAGAAATCATGGTTACTCTTGAAAAGATCAACTGGATTATTGCTCATGGTGAACGGACTTTGAAACCTTCACCTAGACCTGGTCCTTCTAACTTTTTAATTGACATTATGAAATCAGCAGAAGTCCGGTACGAGCCATTGGGTGTAGTTTCGGCATTCATATCGTGGAATTACCCATTCCACAACCTCATGGGCCCAATTGTGGCGTCGTTGTTCACAGGAAATGCCATTGTTGTCAAGTGTTCTGAGCAAGTAATTTGGTCTTCTAAATGGTTTATTGATTTGGTGAAAACCACTTTGAAACAACTCGATATCGACGACAACTTGGTGCAGTTGGTTTGCTGTTTTCCTGAGGACGCCGACTATCTTACCTCCCACCCGGATTTGTCCCACATTACATTCATTGGCTCTAAGCCAGTAGCCCATAAAGTATTGCAAAGTGCCGCAAAAGAATTGACACCAGTAGTGGTGGAATTAGGAGGAAAAGACTCGGCGATTGTGTTGGATGACGTCAAGGATATCAAGGCATTAAGTTCGGTGTTGTTGCGAGGCACTTTCCAAAGTGCTGGCCAGAACTGTATTGGAATTGAACGGATCATTTGTCTACCAAAATCCTACGAAAGCCTAGTGGAAATTTTCACTGAAAGAATTAAATCTTTCAGGTTAGGGTCTGATATCGATCAATTGGACGAAATCGACGTGGGAGCCATGATTTCCGATAACCGGTTCTCTACGTTTGAAAAGCTCATTGAGGATGCCGTGAGCAAAGGTGCCAAATTAGTCCACGGTGGTAAACAGTACCAGCATCCCAATTATCCTCAGGGCCACTACTTTGAGCCTACGTTGTTAATTGATGTCGACAAGACGATGGACATTTTCCACGAAGAAGTATTTGGTCCTATTTTGACATTGATTAAAGCCAACGATGTCGACGAAGCCGTCGATTTGGCCAATGCCACGATGTACGGGTTAGGAAACTCGGTGTTTGGTGGGAACTTTGCCGTGCTCAACGACATCGCCAACAGACTCCACAGTGGGAACGTGGCCATCAACGACTTTGCTACGTTCTACGTGGCCCAGTTACCATTTGGAGGAATTAAAAAGTCCGGTTACGGTAAATTTGGTGGAGAAGAAGGGTTGACAGGGTTGTGTGTCACCAAATCGGTGATTATGGATAAACTAATATTCCGATTATTGGGGATTAGCACGTCGATACCACCACCAATCGATTATCCTATTGCCGATGACAAACGGGCATGGGGATTTGTTAAACATTTGAATATTGCCGGATACGATAATAGACTATGGGAGATGCTCAAAGCGTTCAAAAAGCTCGCCCAAGGAGGATAGACGCAAGGACAAAATAACGATGTATATATTAAATATATAAGAAAATGAGATGTCAGATTCACGAACTAAAAACAATGGTGTCCCCTCGGGAACAATACCGACCTGTCGTAATGCCTCGCACAACGTAAATTACTGAGCATTGATGTGGATTTCTGGGGTGGGCGAGATAGTGGCTTCGACTAACTGTTTAACAACCGTGGCTTTCTTAGCATCAAACGTGGCTCTGATGGCTTTCAACTCCTTTTCCACAGCAACGTCGGCCTCTTTATCGATGCTTTCGTTCAAACCAGCATTTTCAGCTTCGTAGGCCGCTAATTCACTCTCCTTTGATTTCTTGTATTCGTCAATCTCTTGCTGAGCATCAGCCTTAGCTGCCTTCAACCGGGTGGTTCTGTACTTTCTTGCTTCGCTCTCAATGGCAGCAGCTTCTTTCTCTGTTTTTAACAACGATTGGATTCCCGACGACATTGCTCTGTGTTGCTGTGTGGTTGTGTGGTGGAATTTTCACTAAAGAGCTTGTGGTGTGCTTGGAGCTGTTGGAATTACAGGAATTGAGAAATTTGGCCTGACACGACACCGATCTATAATTACAAGGTTATACGACTATATACTATGTTGATGCAACGAGGTGACGTTGTAGATGTCTCGGTAGTGTAGTTTGTGTGTTATTTTGGTTTTTGTGTTTTCTGTGGATTTATTCGGTGCAATTCTGATGAAATTTGATCCAAATAGACCCAATGTTTGTCAAGTTGTAAGGACTCCAAGAAGATATAGCCAATTGATGCTGCCCAGACTGGTGGTATTGATTGTCTGTATTTATTCATTGGTGTCCAACATTGTAGATTTATAGTACCATCTGTTTACTGTTTTCTTTACGAAACATTTGCACCAGTATTGATGGGAACGAGTATTGTAGAAGATACCTAGTAGACAAGCCTTGTTTTGGCTCGTCTTCCCATCGTTTCATATCCTCTACAATAACCCAGCAGAGATAAACCGAATCATATACTCGTCAATGTGACCAACACCTTCATTATAATCAACATCAAGGTATTCATCTCCATCTGTAGCTGATCCCATGGGCCCAGCTTCAGGGTTCGGAGTGGCCGATGCGGACCCGTCTGGCTTGCTGTCTTCGTTGAAATCCTCGTCATCAATGGCAACTTCTTTCATAGCTTCACTGGCAGCGGCACGATCTTCTTCGTCTTCTGCTTGTGCAAGGACATTAACATTTCCTTCTATTTCAAGTGGTTTATCAGGGATATCACTCGCAATACTAGTGTCATTGACAAGATCTCTAACGGAAAACTTGGAGAAGTAATCAGTAGTAAATTCACCTTCTTGGATAACAACGTTATCCAACTGTCTCTTTTGATTGGCTTTCTTCAAAATGTTTGATTCAATGGTGTATTCTGAAACAAACCGGTAAATGTGCACATCTCTTGTTTGTCCAATACGATGACATCTATCTTGACATTGTTTATCCATAGCTGGATTCCAATCGGAATCATAAAAGATAACAGTATCAGCACCGGTTAAATTGATACCCAAACCACCAGATCTAGTAGACAAAATAAACACCGGGATCCGGTTGTCTCTGTTGAACTTTTCTGTCAATAGTTGTCTATCCTCGATTTTGGTGGCCCCATCTAATCTCATATATCTGTATCCGTGAATATTCAAAAACTGTTCTAGAATATCCAACACTTTGGTCATTTGGGTGAAAATAAGTGCCCTATGTCCTTCACTTGTTAACAGTTGTAAAAGAGTAGCAAGTTTTTGCAATTTACCACAATCATATTGTAGCAATTGCTTGTCTGGAAATGCTACCGACAACTTAACTTGGGCTTTGTGGAATGGATTTTCAATTTTATTGCTGAAAACCTGATCCATTATTTTGTACTGCGTTGAAATAGGAATCAATTGATCTTTCATATCTAACGCAACAACCACCGGTGTTGTAACAGAAAACTTCTCAATTATCTCTCCCATATATTCCGCCTGCTCTGAAACATTACGAACCAAGTCTGTCGCCGTTTCCAATTTAAAGTCTTTCACAATCTTCAACTTTTTGAGTAAAGAATCTCCATAAATGGGGGATCTTTCACATCTTAATGTGTTCAAGTACTGTATGTGTTTTAATTTCTCCTTTGCGTCGATTTGTTCCATTAGTCTCATATACCGATGATAACTCAAACAATCGTTCACATCTGGCTTATGAATATCAGATTCAATATTGATCAAACTCTCCAATTTTTCGATTTGTTCTCCTAATTGTGCAGACGATTTTAATTCGTTGGTTGATTTGGCAACAAAGTAATTAAGCTCGCTTGTGTTGATCAAATCCAAATTTAAAACGCTGTAGTTGATCTTGTTGATGATGTTATCATCGTACAATTTCCGTCTTACAATGTCCTCCAACGGCTTGAACGATTGAGCAACAGATTTAGGCATGACGTAAGATGTAACAATTGGACGAACTTCGAACAAATCGGGATGATTACACACTTTTCTCAACTGCATTAAACAATTAATGATGGATAAGAAATTTCCAGAAAGTAACGTCTCCTTGGTCTTTGCTCTTGTCATAAAATCATCATACAAAAATCTTTGTCTTTTTGATAACCGACAATAAACAATGTGCTCGTATTTCCCTGGCATTTGCTTTTCAACGTCCTTTTTTAATCTTCTAAGAATGTACGGTCTCAAAACCTGATGCAATCTGGAAACGGTACTTTTGGTTTCAGCATCCATGTTTTGTGTTGTTTTCTCATTTTCATCAATTACATCACTTCCACCAGCCATAGTGGTTTGTTCTAAAATCTTATCAACTGGTTTTCCGAACCATTGTTGAAAATCTTCTAGGTTTGCAAAACCTTCTGGCATTGCTTGGGTTGCTCTCGAAGAAGGCATAAGGAAATATAATAATGACCACAATTCCATCAAATTATTCTGTAATGGAGTACCAGTTAACAACAATCTGTTTTCTGTGTTGAAATTCAATAAAGCTTTCCACCGAGTTGATCTGAAGTTTTTAATGTTGTGTGCTTCATCCAAAATCATATACTTCCATCTTCTTCTTTTGAAAGACAGATGATCATGAACAACTAACTGATACGATGTGATACATACATGGAATGCATCTGGCTTGTTCCATCCTTTTCTCTTTTGCGCTCTCTGTTGTGGTGAACCGTAATAAGTCAAAACTTTGAAACCTGGTGCAAACTTCTTAAACTCCATCTCCCAGTTCAACATCACAGATGTGGGAACAACAATCAAATGTGGTCCCCAAACATGGTGCTCACAAGCCAAATATGACAATAAAGAAATTGTTTGAATCGTCTTACCTAGACCCATTTCATCTGCCAAAATACCGTTGGTAGAGTTATTATACAAACTTGCTAGCCAATTCAAACCTTGTTTTTGATAAGGTCTTAACGTTCCTCTTAATAACGATGGAATAGGTACATCTTTGACCATTGTCCCATTGATTTCAACCTCGTTTTCTTCATCTTTTTCATCGTTTTCTTTAGGTTTAACAACTCCATTTTGTTCTGGGGCAGGAGTTTCAGGTTCATCTTCCTCATCTGTGGTTGTCATATTCTCGTCATCAGATGAGGACATATCTTCATCTTCATCTGACTCATACAGTTCGACACCTGAATCCTCAGCTTCATTATCATCTATAGCTCCACCCAACAACGCCGACAAGGACAGTTTTTGAGGAGGACTTGTTTCCATATTATCAGCATTTACAGATGTCTGCGATGTAATGTTGCTTCCGTTCGCTAATTCAGAGTAGTCAGCTTCATCATTCGTCTCGTTAACAGTGGAATTTATGTCTTGATCAGAAGATTCAATATTGGCATATTTTTTACGTAATTCATCAACTGACATGGTCAAATCTTCATTTTCTGCTGTCTTCTCTGGATTATCTTCGGCTTCACTTTCTTCTGACGAACTGAAATTCTCTGAATCGTTATTTTCTGCTTCATCATCAGAATCTGAACCATCCACTTGGTCTGACGTTTCTGCTTCAGTGACGTCTCGAGATGATCTGTTCAATTGTGCTTCTAACAACAGTGTAGAGTGTTCTAACATTTGACTTAAATGTTCTCGCCCCTTGATCTTTTTGAGCTCTTCTTCCTTCTCTTGCTGCATGAAACTGTAAACCTTGTTAGCTTGAGCCCATCTCTTTTTCACAGCTTGCATTGCTAACCTACTGATACGTCTCAAGTTTTGTTCTTGTTCACGGGCCAATCTTTCTTTTTCACCAGCCTTTTTCTTGAAGTGACCTTCAATCATTTGTGCTACTTTCCGAGTTTTGGCTTGGTGTTGCTTTCTCATACTTTGATGTAAACGAGAAAAGTTCACAGCTTGCTCCAAGAAATGATCTACATATGTGTGGTTATTTGGAGCTCCTTGAATTTTTGGAACAACGTTCCCGTTCAGACGAAGAGGATCTGACGCTTGTCGGAGAGTGGTGGTTTGAGGTAGAACAATTTTCCGTTTTTCTATCTTATCACCTTTCAACTCAAACACACTTTCATTCACTTTTTGTGTCAATTTCTTGAAAAGTTCTTCTTGTTGTGATGTGATTTGATCATACTCTTCTATGGAACTATTGTAATCGGGCATGGTGGACTCGTCAATGATGGCAGATTTGTAGTGGTTAGTGATGTATGTTCGTATTTTCTGCTGAATATCTGGCAGTATAATCATATCTTCCTTGGTTTTGAATACAGATATGATGTCAGGATCAAACGGTATGATTTCCCCATTGGAACCACTCATGGCATTCTCTGCAGTGTACTCTGGTCTCCAGGTGGGAATATGCGATGGATGGGTAACTAAGGGAGGATTTAATGAGTATTTGACACCCTTAAGTTTATAATGAGTCTCTATTTGGTTCTGGTGTATTACTGGAGTTGATTCTGGTTTTGTGGTTTGTGGTGGATGTCGTTTGTTATTACTGACTTTGGATACTTTCGATACTTTGGATACTGGAACAGGATCTGTACTGACATCTAATGAATCAATTAAGTTCTGCTCAAGAAATTTGCTCTCCTCTATAACTTGTGGCTTGAATGGGAACTTCTCGAGAATGCGTTGTTCTTGTTCCGCTATGACTTTTTTCTGTAATCGTAACGGAATATCATCGTGCCTTTCTAGCTCTGATTCGTCCCACGGTATCATGTATCTTGTGTCCTTCAAGAACGTTTCGTAGAGTTCTGGGATTTGACCATTACTGGCACGCGAAAAGTCTCTAGGATTCCAGTTGTATATCGTCTTGTACTCGCGTAGTTGAAATAACTCATTAACACACAAATTGAAATTCACAAGGATTTCCGCCAATTTCTGGACTTTATCGTCATTTTGGCCCTTATTTGCGCCTTTTCTTCTCTTAGAATCGCCCCCATGATGAGAATCACTGGAAGCTGATGTTCGTTTGCCTCTACTACTGGTGGCAGTACTCGATGGACTCTGAGAGTTTCTGCCCTTTTTTTTCGCCATAATACTGAATTGCCGGTTGTATATCCCACTTCCTTCCCTAGAACAATTCTTTACCGCAATTTCGTGGCCGTGCACCTATGATCTCTTTTGTAAATTTGTAGCGTTTCGTGATGAAAAGTTCACTTTGGTGATATTTTTACCTGCAGTACATCAACCAGATACCATACAAGAGATGCTACAAAGTTGCCACTAAACCTGATGTTAAATAACAGAAAATGGCGGTTTTACTCGATTGAATGTATATGGATGATATTTAGAAAGCTATAAATGTGATTATTTCCGGCTCAATCGCGGCGAAACCCCGGTTTTGTGCGATATTCGTCGTCGTGGTGGTGGCTTTCAACAATGTGAATGGCGAAAGTTGCTCTAAATTGGATGTACAGTACATGGTGGGGAGGTTGTGCCCCTGCTTAAGCTTTGATGAAGTCAGCGTTTTCGGCTTCGTAAGATTGCTTGGCTTGAGCAATTTGAGAGTCACCTGGCAAGAACCCTAATTGTTGTTCAGCAGTGGTGTCTGGCTTGACTCTGTAGAATCTGTCGGTTTCTTCTGAAGCAGAACCCAATTCCTTGGCTAACCCTCCAAATGGATACGATCTAGGCATGGCTGGTTTTTCGGGGTTCAACTGGAAGTACCAAATGGCAGCACCAAACCCGAAAATCAACGAGAAGAAGATCCCGTTGTGTAACAACGCAGTCTTGTCGGAAACTGGCTGGAAGTAATCTGGTGACCACATGTCGTAGTAATCATCATCGATGTTCACTGGGTCGTTCAAGTTTCTTCTATTTTGAGGATCGTCGTACTTAGCGTATGGATCTCTTGATTGGGCCAATCTTGGTGGTGGATTAGGGTAGTCACCAATTTCTGGACGGTTGACATCAGTCAATTTGATTACTCTGCCTGTGGTGTGTTCAACGATACTGTCAACAGTGGTGTGAGGAACGGTGGACACCGTTCTTAACCCACCGAAACGAGCACTGCCAGCTGCAGCTCTGGCACCTCCAAGTCTCCCGCAAGCAATCCCAACTCTACTAATCATTGTGTCGCTACTGTGCTGTGGAAAACGATACTACAAACGAATTTGTTATTAGCCAATAAAACTATCAGAGAAAAAACTTTGAAATCACCTGATTACGTAAGCAGACAATTTTCACCCAAATGGGCTCCAGCACTAGCTAGTGAAACGGGGCCTACAACTCGGTTAAAGCAAGCGTGTATTGATGAATGGGCACCTGTTGACTGGTGTCATGGGTGCTGTGCAATTTGTGAAAAAAAATCCCACCGGTTCTACCAAAGTATATGACTAAACACCAACCTTACTTTTGTGGTTGGGCAAACTCTAACTCCTTCATTGGAGACTTGTCTGAGTCGGCAAACTCCAATAACCCGTCGAACCCGCCGATGTGAGTACCGATGTACTTGCTGACGTATCCAACGGCAAAGTATAATGGAACAAATCCAATTAACACTGAGGCATTACGAGCATTCCAGTACTCGTGAACTGGAGGAGGGTTAATGTTGAAGTTGAATTTGTTGGAGAAGTTAGCTGATTTGGACGACGATGATGCGGACGACGCGAACCTACGTCCGGCCACCTGTGTGTGCAATTTGACAGTTCTCAACATGATGGTGATGGATTGTTAGTAAATTGATTTTTCATTCTTTTATTGGTGCGTGATGTGCACTACCTGGTGGGTGTGAGATGTGGAGCGGAATTGGTGGTGGTCGTGGACGGGACTGCCCCAGCACTACCGCGAGTAGCACGTCAGTAGCCCAGCAGGCTGTCAAAACGGTGCAACAGTCCACGAACCGTTGTACTTGGCTGTCGCCCTTTAGTTCGGATTAGAACACATGGATGGTAGCGCTGACGGTTGATCTTGCTCAAGAATTAGCCTGGGAAGTCAACATTGTGCAAACGGGTCAGATACGGTGTGCTTCGAGATACCTGACATTTGCTTCGGCAGTGGCAGTTTTCGGGTTTCTTTTCGTGTTGGATGGAACATCCCTGGATCAAATGCGTGTAGCCAAATGTAGTCGATTTTTGTATCCAACTAGAAGTCATTTGGGCTTGTGAATCTCATTGTGCTCCTCTTGTTGATGCTGTTCGTCTGTAGTCAATTCTGTCTAAAATTGGGGTTAGGTTGTGAAACAGGTTTGCTTCGGTGCGCTACCATTAATCTATCAACTGAAGACTTCATTCGACAAGAAGGTCCGGCCAGCATTTCCAGTGCACGTTGATGTAGGCGTAGTTCGTCATCATTTTCGAGTCTTCGGTTGATCAAATGTGTTTCTTTATACAACCTGGCTTCAATTGACCTGGGATGGTCTTGTAGATTTCACACTGTGTAATATCGTTGAACAGTCTATGTAAAATTAGACAGTTCCATTAAGTCCACTATTGTTTGCCACGTTTGTCTTTGATTAGATACGTTTTGTGATTTTAATAAAGAGCTAACTTTGCAACGTATTTCTTATTTTTTATAATTGGTTGCAAAATTTAAAAAAAATTCAAAAACAATTTACTATTCTTTTAACAAAATTTTATTTTGGGTTCACATTGATCATTAAAAGAAACAATACTATTCGTACCCACAAATTTTCTTATCGATTACACCAAACGAACTAGAGGTGTTATTTTCTTAAACACTATTACTGTTCTTATTTTGCAGCGATGGAGCCCCAGCAATAAAGTCAATTGAGACTCAGTCATGTATTACCCAAGTTGAACTAAAAATCTAGTGCTATTAAATAGATAATCAAATTGACTATTTCCACTAACCGTCCAGTATTTGGTGATTTCAAGTGACCTCTTCATATATTTGTAATGTTGAAATTCCTAGGTGCTCAATTTTGCATCATTTCTTTTCCAAAAAAGAGCCATAGAAGCACTCCAACCAACAAAACATAACCAGATTATCATCTACATGCTATCCACTCTTCAGGTGTGTACAGTTTCCATCCTTTCATTTCAATGTCTGAGAGTTGATGTTTGGGTCCTGTATACCACAATTCAGTACATGAGATGAAGATACCAAATATCAATTTCTCCAACTTAGCCATAATGTCATATAGAGGTGGTGGTAACTACTACAATGGCCACCAGCAACAGAGAGGTGGTCTGTTCAAGCCGAGTGCTCACAAAAATAATCGATATACTCCAAAAAATCCCGTGAAATATAACTCTGGTTCATCTGGCCATCACCAAAACCAATATCAAAGTAACAGAAATAATTATCAAAACCAGTACAAAAATAACCAGTATCAAAACAACCAATACCAGAATTCTAATTATCAACAAAAATCCAACCTGCTGTACCAGAACAAGTACAATTCGAATGCCTACCACCAAGATAAAAAGTATGATCCATTCCAAATATGGATGGGCGACTTGGATCCTACGTGGGATGAGGCCACGGTGATGAAGATTTGGATTTCTGTGGGTGAATCACCTACTGGAGTAAAAATTTTGAAAGATAAGTCGGGAACAAAACCACCGTACTGTTTCGTTTCGTTCAGTGATCAAAACCAAATCACATCAGCCATCCAGAAAAATGGCCAACAAATGCCAGGGTACAAAAAGCATTTTAAGTTGAATTGGGCTAGTGGTAGTGCTAACAACCAAAGTGGAAACACCAATCTTCGTCACCACAACGATAATAGTCATGGTGGTCACTTTGATAAGATTCCCACCAATAAAGCTGACAACACGTCGTGCTTTATTGGAGATCTTCCAGTAGATGCTACGGAAACATTAATTTTTGAACGGTTCAATGACCAGTACCCTAATCAAGTAAGACAAGTCAAAATCATGTACGATCCAGTCACTCGTGCCTCGAAAGGGTACGGGTTTGTCAAGTTTAATTCCCAGGAAATTGCCAAAAGAGCTTTAGAAATGAACGGGGTCATAATAGGATCCCACCCAATCAAAGTAGACTTGCCCACTCATACTACAGCAGCAGCAGCACAACCAACAAAAGCAGATCCCCATATTCAAATAGCACAAAGCCAGCCTACATTGACACAATTCACCGATAGCAACAACACCACTCTACTAGTACGAAATCTTAATCAAAAACTAACGAAGCAAGAACTAGAAATGACGTTCTTGCCGTTTGGAGATTTGGTCTATTGCAGACTATCACGAAATAGAGAAACTGCCCACGTCAAATTCTACTTGCGGACATCGGCAGAAAGTGCTATTACGTCGTTACACGGTGCTACAATCAACATGTGCCATTTAAAAGTCACTTGGGGCAAAGATGATCAGGAATCATCTTCGTACAAGAAGTCTGTTCCTCCGCCACCAGTGTATGGTGAATTTAGCCCGTACCACGTCAATTTGTCAGAAACAAAGCTTGACAGCCAGCTAATTGATAGCAGTGAGCTCTTGACTGTTTCCAACGAGTTGTACGTCAAGACAAAGGTGCACCGCGACACGGTGTTGGAGGAATCATACTAATATAGCACAATCATACTAATATAGCACAATCATCACCACTCAAGAGTTGTAGTAGTTAGTCGTAGTTACTACCGTTTCTCGCTACTTGTACTACCACGCCGCAGTAATTGTAGCGAGACACGGCAGAAAAATATGTGCGCACAACCATGGGCCAAATGCAAGCCTGAAAAATTCCCAAGCTTGAACAGAACCAGACCACCACAAGCCCTCTGACATCTCCATTCCCTACAATGCTACCACACAAGAGCCAATCGGAGGCGTATTTTCGATCTGAGCCAGTGTCACGAACCGGATCTTCGCAAAGATTGACCCATCTAGGCCAGCCTAATCTCCCATCTCGAGCTGTTACTCCACAACCATACGTCACATCGTCATTAAATCCAGTACGAAATGTCCCTGTAAGCACGCTGTCGTCAAGTGTAGAAGACAAATCTGACTCAGGAAACTTTGACAGTTTACCGATAGTGGAGCAGATTACCGAATTCGAGCAGAACCTTCAAGAATTGTCCACCAAGATCACCACATTCAAAGAAGACGGACTCGACACTTTGGTCAACAACCTCATCAAGATAAATGACGAATTGAAAGCGAAGACCAGTGAATTGGACACCCACCAACAGCTAGGCAAGGAAATCAAACAACTACAGTCAACAGGAGCAAGTTTTGATGACAAGTTCAGGTCCATTTTGAAGGAGTTAATTTCGTGTCGAAACGAACTCAAGAAGTTGCCCAAGAAACCATCTGAGTCGAAAAATCCAACGAAACCAAACGACTTTTCCACCGAGGATGCATTAAAGTACGCCATGAAGCTTGCGAAGTTCACAAAGGCTCCTCCCACCATCACCCAGCCGTACCAAATCCACCCTAATAACTACGTGTGGCCAGCAGAAGACGCACTCAGACGAGGAATGCTAGCACAATGCTCACTACAGCCAGACGAGATCATAAACTCCGAGCTAGGAACTGCACCAGAAGAGTTGGTGCAAGATTCCACTTCACCACAAGAACAAGAGAAGAAGGTGGAAAAGGAACGTAAGGGCTCATTTGGGGACTATGGGTCGTTCAGTGCAAAGGAAAAGGAAGAGGACGACCAGCCACTCGACCTAGACTTGTTTGATCCCGACGACGAATTCTCCGACTAGTTTCATAGACCCACGGTAAACTACAATAGAGTACATTAGAGATCATTATGTATAGATCATTATGTATTGGCATGAAATGGATATGGTAATGTAAATGTAACGTGACGAAGTAGGTGGTGTTTTGTGACCCCAGTCGACAACTTTTCGATATCAGCATGGCATTGAAGCAAGTATAGTTTTCATGTAGCCAAACAGGGGTTTAAATACGTAAACAAGTACTGATTGTTGGCCCTATTTTGAGAAATCTGGCGATCTGGCTAAGTTTCTGCGATTTCCACCAGGTGTTTACTGTTTTCTGTGGTCACCAAACATCTCGCTTGGGTGCTTGAACGTTCCTGTGGCCCTGTCACCACCTAAAATACAATCCAACTCCAACTGTTTCGAGTAGAGTCTTCCCGATTGAAGGTGTTCTTTAACGAGATCGGCCAACCCTTCAATGAACTCTTCATTTCCGTTTAATGAATCTGCCCGCTTCACCTTGTCTGGGTTCGATAACTCGTGTTGCAATTCAATGTCTAATTCATGTAAAGTCTCGATATGGTCAGAAGTAAATGCTACAGGAACCAACACAATTCCGGGGATTTCGTCCTTCTTCTCTAAATTGCCAACAATCTTTGCTGTTTGGCCCCCCAACCATGGTTTTGGACCCACTTGCGATTGCCACACCAATCTGTACGGATTTGAAAATTCCAACTTTTCCATAATGGCATAAACCGTGGCAGCAACTTCAGCAGGGTAAGAATCTCCCTTGTTGACGATCTCCATAGGCAAAGAATGGGCCGAAAACATCACCACGACGTTATTACGGATATCTTCTGGGAACTCTGACAACTTCTGTTTGATGTGATTGGAGAATGCGTTGACCAACCCCTCATGTTTAGGCCATCTATCGATAGCAGACCACTTTATTTTGCGTTCAGGGTCGATTTCCAACGTTTTTCTGTACAATTCGTTAATCGACGACCCCGTGGTTGAGTACGAGAATTGGGGGTATTGAGAAAAAGCCACGGCTCTACGAACACCGTCGTTGAGCATTTGTTTCAAAGTATCCTCGGTCAATGGGTTTGCGTATCTGAAAGCAACATACGGTTTGTGTGGGGCGGTCTCAGGACTTGTTTTGTCCAAGATTTCACACACCTTCTTACATTGGTACTCGGACCATTTTCTGATAGGAGACCCTCCCCCGATATCCTGGTAGTTTTTCTCGATTGACGGGGTTCTTCTGGAGGCAATGAACTTTGCAAGGGGTTTCTGGAACATCCCAAACGGAATTAAGTCACCATCACTGAATAATCTGAGCAAGAAATCATATGTCTCTTTAACGGTAGAAGGGCCACCCATGTTCATGAAAAGCACTCCAGTGGCACCATTGGTAGTCTTAGTGGCGGTGGAAGTCGAGCTGTACCGCACAAATCTGGGAAATAACGACGTCCTCATCCGAAATATCGCCACCATCGTTATGTCTTGTAAAGTGAAAAATTGAAATGGTAATAAAATTTATCACTTAAATTAGTGGCCCGATTTTTGGCCCTGGCGGTACGCTGGCGCCTGCCCCGGTGCAAACGGAACCGTTGCACCACTGCGCTACCGCCTAGTGGGGGCGTAATTTCTGTGGTATTGTCTACATGCACAGAGCACTTAGTTAGCACGATTGCTACTACGATGAGTTTCAAATAGCAGTGTAATTAGTGTAATTGTGTCGATTAGGCTACTGTCCTCTACAACAGCAACGGAGTGGCAGTGGTGACATTTCTACGGTTGTGACAGTGGCAACGTTGGTGGTTGTATTTCCTGTGATTCTGTGATATTGTGGTTATGTAGTGCTAACATAAGCGAGTAACACAAAATCGACCCAAGAAATTGCACAAAATCACAGTACGATTTGGGAAATTAACGAATAGTTTCATGGGACGGAATATTCTAGTACGACGATTGTATCAGGTGTGCGAACGTGACATCGTAGAAGGCGAATTTTCGCACACTGATTGTAGTTGCACAATACTGGAGTATCAGTACCAGTTGTCACCAGCACTACCATCGGTAGGGTCTACCTCACTGCGTACAGTTAGGAACAAGAGACACGGCTGGGACTTTTTTGTAATGCAAGTACTAATGTGTTGTACGCAAGTAGTGATGTTGTTTTAAGACAAGTAGTGATGTTGTAGTTCGGAAAATGATCCTTGTGGTTGGTGTTAATGGTCAATCTGTTGCTACAGTTATTCTACATCTCTAATGCCAACATTTTACATGGCTAGTACGATAAACTTCTTGAAATACAACGAACTACAACCGTAGTATCACTACAAGTAACCACATAATACTTTAGTTCAATGTTCAATGTAACATCCACATAAGGTTATGTGCATTTATAACAGTGATACAAAAATGCCACGGCATTCTATATGGTGTGGATGTAATCATAGAAACGTACAACCAAACCAGCGATGAGTTGTACAATCCACCAGTAAATGCTTCAATCTGCGATAAATAAAAGCCCGTACCATTGTACTATGAATTCACAGCCATATTTGTTGTCATCATGACTGTTCTTCAAGTCGACATTAATCATTTTTAACAGCTTTTGGTATCGACGATGCGTAGATCTCTTGCACTTCTTCGGTGAAGTTGTGGAACGTGTCTTCGACATTTTGCATAACCGATCTTGCTTTGAATGTCAGCCATGCCTTCCGCAATTGCTTCACTTGATCGTCAACGTCCTCTTTGTCAACTGATTCAAGCATATCAATCGATGGTAATCCCAATGTGGCGTAGGTGTAATAGACATTGTCCTTGTCCACCTTCGCTTTCAAAGCAGTTGACTTCACAATATCAGCTTCTTGTTCATTAAACCTAGTGCTTGTAGTGTTTGGAACAACTTTAGCACTTGGTTGGAATGACTTGCATGTCTTGATGATTGGTTTAGCAAATGGTCCTTTGAACAAGAATATCGTTATTATCATTCCAATATGAATGAAATAGTAACATGTGGACCATGCATATAATGATTGTTTGAAGTCAAGAATAACAAATGGTTGAGTGGCTTGTCCAAATGTTAACTGAGTCACAAAATAACAAACAATGTCATAAACAATCTTGGTGGATTTGGGTGTCTTTCCATCAGCTTGCATGAAGATTGGTCTAAGATTTCTTCTGTAGATCTTTCCACAACTTTGCATTAATGCTCCAGAAACAAATGTCAAATAGTACCCTGGTCTTGTTCCATGCCATGCTGCACTTGTAGCAAACGTGAATAGAGTGGATTTGAATCCTGGTTTCTTACTACTCTTAGCCACACGTAAATAAATGTAATGCTTGAGCCATTTGTTGGTGTTCATGTTCCATGCTTCCAAACAAGCATGAACATTCTGACCTGTCTCGAACGCTACAGCATCAATGTTTTGAACCCGGTTCCATTTAAACTTGCCAGTTTTCTGGTCATATCCATTGTAACCAATTCCACTCAAAATACAGGCACCTTCTGCAATTGACCACACAGCATAATACTTGAGACGATGCGAAAACAGCAATCCCCAGAAATAGAATATACGATACAAGAATCCGTGGTCTTGAACAAATGATTTGCTCAACAGATACTCCAAAGTTACAAACCGGCCGATATTTGCAAAACAGAACGCCCAGAAGAACCCTTCTAATGTCTTCATTAACGATTGTTTACCACTTCTAGGAATTCTTCTCTTTCTTCTACCAGGACGTTTGTCATCAGGAACATCTTCAAACAATGTTCCATGAATAAAGCGGTCATAATCCACATAATCAAATGCTGGACCCGTCAATAATGACGCATAGAAGAACACATATCCAAAATATGGCAACAAATTAGGATGTTGTTTGACTCTCCGTGATTTGTTGTATTCAGTCAAACTTTCTTCTGGCTGTTTACCATCATGAATGTTCCACCCAAATGCAGACAACTTCATCACCATAACCATCTGTGCGCCAGTCAAGTCGATCTGTGTGGGATCGTACACGTTGAAGAATTGCATATGGATGTGCTCATAGAATAAATGCCCCATCAAGAACAAAAAGTTGATCCATGGCATCACTGGTGATCTCACATATCTGGTGATGAAATAGCACCCAATGGCAGAGAATAACAACTGCCCAAGACCAGAATGAACATCGAGAATCACAAACACATAGAATGCCGATACCAAGATGTTGTACACATTTTTCAAAGAGTAATGATGATCCGGCAATCTTTTGAATATCCAACTGAATGGGAAAGATAACAATGTGCAAACTAAAATTTTCAAATTGGCCTCGTCGAGACCAACCATGGCCAGTAGCTGGCTCAATGCGTCCTGAACAACTGCAACCACCATGGCCTAAACAAATTCTATACCACTTGTTGTTTCACCTAGACTTGAGTTTATATTCACAACCTTCTCTAGTACTATACACGTTCTGATGCCATAGATGGTAGCACCGACAATTATCACCAGATTGGTGTTGATAGGGCCGAGGCACTTCTGGCATGACGTAAGTGTTGAGTTCGACGCATATTTCGTAGCCAACACGATGTTTGACGTCTATTGTCTGGACAGGACCAACTTAAATCCTTCTTCGAGGACGGTATTTATGTTGTCGTTTTTGTACGGAATCGAGTTCAACACAAACGCAACATCGTTCCACAGTTGCTCGGTGCTACATTTGACCAATCTCGCAACTAGTTTCTCTGCCAACTGTTTCTGGTGCTTCTCTTTGTCAATGAACGAAATTAAGAACTTGACAATTCTCTTTAACGCATCTTTATCGAGAGTTTCATCAGACGACAAACCACTGAAAATGTCAATAAACCCATTGTAGATGGCATTATCTTTCGTGGCCAACTCAGCAAAGAATAACCGACACATATCGCTGATTCCTTGGTCTTCGTTCTCTAAGCATTTGGCCATCGCCGATAATTGACCTTTAACCTTCACTTGCCCTGCCAAAATCAAAAATGTCACTGTCATAAGACATGTTCTTTGTACCATGATATTATCATCTGTAAGTCTTCTATATATGAAATCTGTACTTTCATCCACAATGTTGTTGAAACATACCGCCATATCACCTAATCCTAATACACAGTTACAACGTATGACAGGATCGTCGGACTTTTCCATAATGGTAATCAATAATGGCAAGTTCTCCTCACAGTAAATCGACGAAACACACATCAATTTTGCTAGACAAAGCACCGCTGATCGTTGCAATATCTTATCATCGTAATTCTTGTTATTTGCACAGATTTCCTTGACTAGTGGTCCGAATCGACCTAATATCGAGTTTTCTCCATACAAAAGCTCTCGTTCTTTTACATGTACAATTGCATCAGCAAAATCATCTTCAGAAGTACCACCAATGAGTTCCAACTCATTTTGTTGTTCTTCACCAATATCTGCTTTGTTTTTATTTCCTTCTGCTTCGTGTTTCTTCTTTTTGAACTGCGCTTCTAATTTCTCAAGGTAAACAATGGTTTTAATCGCAACATGCCCAACTATGAATAGCAATTGCGAAAGACCAATGATTTGCAGTTCGTTTGGATTTGTACCTTGAAATATGCCCTTTGACTTTTCTTTTATCACTTGTGAACAGATCTTATCTGGTGTTGGACATGCTTTGAAAATGGCAGCAATAGCTTGTTCTGCAACAGAATACCATTCTGTATTTTCACTATAGAAAAGCAAGATTGATTTTAGTTTATCAACAATCTCATCTTCTCGAGTTATTGGAACAGGTGTGTTAGTAGTGTTTGTACTGGATGGTGTAATACGCTGTAATGCAACACATGTATACTTTGAAAGCACCAAATCTTTTCGTCCAACTTCACCCAAACCTATACTAAGCAACGAATCCAACCCCTTAACTACAATTTGACAATTTTCCAAAGCAAGCATCCCGGCAACTATAATTGCACCATGCCTCTGTTGTATGGTTTTGTCATTGACCACATCATAACTATAAATTTGCCATAAGACTGAAATCACTTCCTGGTTAATTAAGTTCTCAGCATACATAAGGCCAAGTAGCTTTTCCAACGATGCAAGATCAGCAACAGAAGCTCCAATTGTCAAGCCTATTAAGTTTTTAGCAATGTATGCTGCTCGATCAATCGAAGATGAGTTAGACGGAGCAGTCAAGAAAAGATTCTTGTAACAGTCAATCAAATGTGATCTGACTGATTTACCTTCATCTGAAGAACCTTTAATCCAGACCAAATGAAGCATTCTACGAATACCTTCTTTAGAATTTTCAATCCCATAGGCATCAGCAAGGACTAAAAAGTCCATTGAATCCAATGTCTCATTTCTATTCTTGGAAAATAGCAAATTCGATACAACCTCGGTACCTCTGTGAACAGCATGAATGAAATGAACAGCATCCTCATAATATGCTACTTTCAATTTCGCCTTGATGAGTTCATTTGTGTCAACATTTTGACTTGAAAATTCATCTTGTTCTGTCCCATTTCGCTCTTTCTCAGTTTCACTTTCTGGATTAGCCTCTTCATCCTCATCTATACTCCCATTGTCCAGTTCCTTTTCTTCTGCATCTTCCATTTCAATATCGGAGTCGTCATCATCAGAAACAACCGTTTTCTTTTTTGGTGATGTAGGTAATAATCTTTCAAGCTCGTTTTCGGCCTCTATAAGCTGGTTCTTCCAGAACGTAAGCCCCAATTGTGCCTCGTGAATATTAGTGAATTGATGATTTAATAATAGTTTGGACATTAATTTGATTGCATTTCTTCTTACAAGAGTACTTCTATCATCCAACGACTTAACACATAGTTGCATTATGATTTGTCTTCTTTTGGTTAATCTTGCTTTTAATCCTGCAACTTTTGTCAAGGCCTGAAATGCTTTGGTCCTTACATACGGATTGGAATCCAAAAATCTCTCTTGAAGCAAATCTAGTAATCCTTCTACTTGCTGACTTCCATTATGATTTTCTTCAGTATTGGATTCGTTATTTTGAAGTATTTCAACCACAATATTACCACAGGACTCCACCACAGAGCATCTCAATGTAGGGTTACTGTTGTCCAATAGTTGCGAAACACAGGACAATTGCTTTAAAATCAATCTTGGACTCAACTCTGACAACTTGATTAAAAACTGCGATACTGCTTTTGGCCCATTACTATCGTTCGAATTAAATTGAGTTTGGGAAAGTTCACGTAAAACCTCTTCTGTTAACACCATATAATCATACTGGACTGCTAGCAAGTGTAGTAGTTCAGCCATATACTGCGGTAAATGAACATAATATGTAAGACACTGGATAATCGAATGCTGGATAACTGCAGCGTGGCCATGCTGCTTTACTGAGATGGCTATTATTTTAAATATAAGCAATTTGATAGCAAGAATTTTCATTCTTTCGTAACTTTCCATCAAGTTTATAATTGGTCTTGTGAATAGTTCAATAAACAAGTCTCTCTCTGGAGTAGTGACAAAAATCTTTTCCAAATCAATTTTCACTATGGATAGAATTGAAGTAAGACAGTCCTCTACTTGGACACAATTTGCTTTCCAGTTTATGTGTGGCTGTTTATTTATAGCCTTTGATTTGGATCCAGATGGCGAATCTTCCTTTCCGAGGAACTTTAAGCACGCAAACATCAAATATCCATACTTTTCTAGTAAATGTTTGTATAAATCAATAGATTCAACAAAATCACCAACCTCGATAGCAGCGTTGATCAGAACCCCAATGGCATGGAATGACGATGTAAGAAGATAAACCAACTGCTTCTGGTGACGCGAATCCAACGAGCGGTATCCATGTGTTAATTCCATCACGTCTTCAAATAGTTCATCTTGGTAATGTAAACTTTCTGGATTGTTAGCTAGTGAGTTGGTTACTTCGTGTAACTTTTGATCCACGTTGTCAAAATCAACGGTTTTTTCGGCATCGGCGTCAAATCCGTTGAAGTATGTGGAAAGATTAAACTCCATGGTTAATCTTGGATGTGTTGAATGGAGATCAAATGGTAAACAAAGTTGCAAACGATAAATCTTTTGTTTATGGTTCGCGATGTCAAATAACGTGTGGCGTGCAGAGGGCCATTCGTGGTACGTGGGGGACACTACCGGTGGAAAGCTCGCCGCGCCATAGAACCATTTTACCACGAGGACGCCATTCCTGGTACCGCGAAAAACTAGCTCTACAGTATACCAAGGGAACATAACAAAACAGCACACTGATCGATAGAAAGATTATCAATAAACCAAGCAGTCATGCTAGCCCTGCTTTGCTGTAAACTCGTCTACAATGGTGTACGTCCACCTTTTTTTTCTACCTGCTACACCAGTACTTTGTACTAGTAACATAGACTATAAATGATAACCTACTCTTTTAGTTTGGCATACCCTTTCATGACAGCTTTGAACGTTCCGATTCGTTCATCCTCAATCGCAGTTAGCAAATCCTTCATATTTACAGAATTTCCCGACCGGATCTCCCTGAACCGTAAACCGTTGTCTCCTCTCGCTGTGATAATAGAGCTTTGTTTGCCCTTTGCTGGAGTCTCAGCACCAACTTTTGATTCTGAATTTGCTGAGCTTCCGGCTGTCATCCACGAATACTTCTTTCTACCAGGATTCATTGTCATCATCGCCGCGGTAGCATTTGCTGCTCTGTGTAGTGTTTCTTCAGCACCAGCCTTACCATCAGCATTTGCAGGATCATTAGGATCATTTGAAGTTTTTTCCAATCCAAGCATTATACGTTTGTTCACACGTTTCTCTTCCAATTCCTTCTGTTTCACTGCCAAATTTCTCAACTCTTTTGACAATTCTGACCGCGGTATTGATGGTAACGATTTCTTATCTTGAGACCGTTTTATCAAGTTCTGAGGAATCCCCCGACGTCGGTGCTGTGATAAAATGATGGTTTTATTTATTATATTGGAAAGCCAATACTCACAAGCGGTAGATACCAATTCTAGTAATTCAGCATCCTGTAAAAAGTTCTGTTGGATACCGTTTTCCTTGGCTACTTTGTTCATAAACGCTGCCACGTGGTAACTGTTCAAGAACGGTGGTAATTTCACCACCTTGCCGTTGTGTCTTACACCAAAATTTCGATGTTGTTGTTGCCGGAGCAAAAGCTCTTCTTCCTGCTGGATATCCACCCCGGCAGCAGCAATGGCATCGTTCAATTTAGTGGGGTCATTTGTGTGGAGTTTCTGATCCCCGGTCAATTTCTCGCTAGGATTGATGCTGCTGGACATCATTGATGATGACATGGGATATTGTGACATTGGCCGTTTCATGGTGGTTTCTTGTTTAAGTGGTACAGAACCATAATTTGGAACGTTTTGCATGTTTCCAACACCACTGTTAGGTATCTTGGAATCCATATAGGTTGTAGGAAGCTTGTTGAAATCAAAATCTAATGGATCACCTCCTGGACGACTATTGATATCACCACTATTGGAAGACATAGAATCAGGAAACAGGTCGGTCAATTGTCCATCGACATTGGTGCTGGACTTGGTCCGTTTGAAGTCACCGCCTCTCATATCTTCACCACTACGTTTGGCGTCGTTTTCTGTTTGGCCACTCATGTTTGGGCCTTGTTCAAGTTGGATGGGTGTGTTTCATCAGTTGGTATAACTTTTGGTAAAATGGGTGTGGTCGTGTGCTAGGATAATGTTTGATGCTGTTTCACGACAATGTCGTGAAACCGGTGAGCTAGAGTAAATGTCGCATTTTGAAAAATTCCTACCCCGATGAGACTACAAGTGCGATGAGATGAGGTCTAATCCTGTCGAGGAACGTTAAAACAGATTGTTGTAGAATGTCTGACAAGAAAGGAGCAATTGCCACATTTGAAGGACACGAAAACTTCAGCTTCCGCTTGGTTTTGGCAACGTTATCTGGAAAACCCATCAAGATAAGCAAGATCAGATCTGGGGACTTCAATCCTGGGCTACGTGATCATGAAGTATCGTTTTTAAGATTGTTGGAAGCTATCACCAACGGAAGTCACATTGAGATCTCGTATACTGGTACTACCGTGATTTATCGTCCGGGGTTGGTGATTGGAGGAGAATTGACCCATGTCTGTCCCCATACTGAAACAGTAGGATACTTTATTGCACCCATGTTGATGTTAGCACCATTTTCCAAAAACAAGTTTTCCATTGTTTTCCAAGGACTCACAAACTCAGCTAAAAGCGACAGTTATGGTGTAGATGCCATAAAATGGGGAATGTTGCCGATGATGGAGAAATTTGGGGTGAGAGAAGTTAACTTACATATCTTAAAACGAGGTTCTGCTCCTAATGGTGGTGGTGAAGTCCATTTATTGTGTAACTCGCTTCTAGCAAATCCGTTAACTTTGCATGCAATGGACACTCCCAAGTTCTCTGCTATCAGAGGGGTTGCTTATTGTACCCGTGTTTCACCATCCATGGTGAATAGAATGATTGATTCGGCTAGAAAAGTCTTGCGTCCAACTGGTGTGGAAGTCAATATTACTGCTGATGTCTGGAGAGGTGAAAACTCGGGTAAATCTCCTGGTTTCGGTATGACGTTGGTGGCAGAACTGAAAAAAGGATGGAGAATCTTGTCTGAAAACGTTGGTGATGCTGGAGTGTTGCCTGAAGATATTGGTGAAAAATCAGCCTATGAGTTGTTGTACCAATTATCTAAAGCTTGTGTAGTTGGCTATCACCAAATCCCTCTAGCATTGGTCTACATGACTATCGGTAAAGAAGATGTCGGTAGGTTGAAGTTCCACAAACATCAAATTGATGAACATTTCGTTCAGTACTTGAGAGATATTAAAGCGGTTTTTGGTACCGAAGTGTATTTGAGAGACGGTGAAGATGAAGGTGTCCCAGGAGAAGAGCAATATATCACAGCATCAATTAAGGGTATTGGGTTCACCAGCGCATCGAAAAAGATTCAAGGGTTCTAGTTTGTACATTATTTCATTAGGCATTAGGCATTACATAGATTTCAATATAATTCCGTATATTAATTACTTCTAATATATATCACCAGAAGGAACACCATCCAATATAGTGTTGACACAAATTCTCTACACTGGTTGCTTGTTGGATCAACTTGTCAACTTGAGTAGGAACATCGAGTCCGCTCAATCGTTTGATATCGTTACCAGTCAACTTATCGGTGATTCTCTTCAACACTAATGCAGCCCGAGCGTTTCTGATTTCGAGTTCGTTACGTTTGGTTAATCTTGCTGCTTCTTGTTCATCAATTTGTCCTCTTCTCAATAACTCTGCAATGTTCACTTGTGGAACCTTGATTCCAGTGGCTTCAGTAACTGCCTTTGTAGGGAAGTCAAATCCCCAATTGATCAATGGATCATAAGCAAATGCTTCAAGAATAGCCATTAACGACTCCTTGTTGTCTCTTAATACTCTCATGACATGTTCACACGTAATTCTAAAAGATCCTTCAATACCACTAACTTCCATCGCATAGTTCAACATCCGTGTCAATCTAAATGGAACCTTTTCAGGATACTTCTCTCTCAAGATTGCTGCTTCGAAACAGTCACCAAAATCAATGTGAATGACTTTACCAGTAATTCGGTCAAGCATTAAATTGGATGGATGACGATCTCCTAATCCAAGAATGTATCCCACCATGGACATTACAGCTAAAGACCGTGTATATGTCGTACGACGATCTAACCACGCTTCTGAAGACTTGGACTTAAGCCACAATACTTTGTACAAATCCTGACCTCTTGTATTGTCTAGAGCACCTGTGAACACTTCAACTTTTTGTAATAATGTTAAACTGTCATAGTCAGGAGCCATTTGTAACATAATTCTGTGCTCAATATTCAACAAAATCTTCCTAGATTCTCTGTATTCTTTAATCAATACATGGAAAGTATCACTATCAGGAACCCACCCTAGCAAACCAACTTTTGGTGATAATGGAATTGCAGGGTACCTTTGGATATCTAAATGACGTTTGAAACACTCAGGATCATTGTTCAAAAGTGTGTTCACTAACCCAAATAATTGCATAACCAAGTTATCTTGTCTGATATCTTCATGCCCCTTAAGAACATATTGATAATCTTTTCCATCACTTCCTCTACATGAAGCCTTTCTAGGTCTTTGTTTGGAAGAAATAACCGAAAATGTAGGGTCAAATTTGACGATCCTGATAATTGTCTTTCCTGCTTTATAGGTCCCAGGGACTGCCAATTCCAAATCATGAGCAGCCTCTAATTTAGGTGAAACATATTGCAATTCCAAGCTTTGCAACTGAGGTAACTGTCTACTGATACGACGGAAAACACTGTAATAGATGTCCCAGGCTTGATTAAGGTTGGTAATATCCTTTGTACGACGGTAATTTAATACCCATTCGTAGGCATCAGCTAACTCTCGTCCGAATGCACTGGTGAAGGATTGTTCTCTCATTGTTTCAGGACCTTTTTGCAACATCTGGTGTAATGGTTCTAATACTTCAAACATCTTATCAGTATTATGTTCACCGAAGAAGAGTCTAGATGCATCCTCCAAACCTTCATACCATTGCTCTAGCCATAATACTGCCACTCTGATCAATTCATGACTGACTAATTCTGCTTGATCAACTAAGTTGGCTGAGTGAGCACGCATCTTCTCAATGATTGACTCAGCGGCCTTCTTACGGTTGACAGATTCTGACGTTACCGCAACAGCTAGAGGATAAACTAAAGCTTGTGGATGTGCCTTACCTAAATCAGCCAAAAGTCCAAATAACAAACTACTGACAATTTGATTAGGTTGATGAATACGAGAAATCAATTGGGGAATGACTTCCAACCAAGTATCAATCTTCACCATATCGAACCCTTCTGTCAATGCTTGAGCAGCTTCTGGTATACCACCAAATTTAAACCACAATGTTAACAAACGTAAAGTATCTTGTAATGAATTGGATTCTGACAATGCAATCGAGTGGAAGAACCCCTTAATTGAAGGGATAACATGACGTTGAATTGCTTCCATTGGAATAGCATTTGGTTGTTGTATTTGCAGTGTTTGGGTCTGTTTAGACAGCTCATCATCCAGCTGCTCGCTCTTGGATTTTTCGTTTTGCTCTTCTGTTCCTTCTTGCTTATTATTTATGGCATTATTCTGGTTAGTATAAAGCGAAATAACTTCAAAGTTGGCCAACGCCCAATTGTGCCATGCCTTATACCAAGAACTATCAAAATGTGTTGCTAAAAGATATGCTCCCAAAATCGTTTCCGACACCTTTGTATCAGTTTTCCAATTTGAATTTAATGCGATATACCATTCACCTTGCTTCAAATAACATCTTGCTAACAATTTGGTATATTCTTGAACGTGCTTTCTCATTCCTGGACCTGCCGATGGAAGAGGTTGAGTAATCAGTTCTTCAGGATTCAAACCTAACCCTTGTGAAACTCTTCTTGCAAAATCAACTAGATATCCTAAGGCTTTCTTTTGTTCACCTTTTGCCCACATATATTTCATTTGTGCGTATACCACTTGTGGTGGAGCCCATGTAGGTTTTTCCAGGGACCCTCCTTCGAGCAATGCGTTTAATGACTTTTCTGCCAAGTTGAGTCTGCCAGATTTTCGACACAAGTTTGCAAACTTAATCCAGATTTCCATATCTTGTTTTGGTTTGATAACAAGTGCACGAACCTTCAACATTCTTTGCCAGATATCCACATTTCTTTGACATCCAAGCAATCTTGTATTCCATGTCTTTCTCATGACAACACGTTTTTCAGATCCTTGTGGAAGCTTCTTGTACTGAATGATTTCTTCTAATTCGGCAAGCATTTGCACTCTGACAACAACACCATATGCCCTAGTATAACTTTCGCTAACTAATGCAGTCATTTCCGTTATTAACAAATCCCTAGCTCTAAGGA
>ERZ778017.1083-NODE-1083-length-29656-cov-4.896963_pt1 | contig 29656 bp, 28 predicted proteins | sample MGYA00375747_ERZ778017 | MGnify/ENA primary metagenome ERZ778017 (study PRJEB29350, sample SAMN05509838) | bioreactor metagenome | biome: bioreactor; material: wastewater | place: South Africa: University of Cape Town | collected 2014-03-17 ...
ATCAACCTGTTTGCCCTGGCGATCCGCCACGACCTGACGGCCGACAATCTGAAGACGACAATGTTCGCGTATCCCACTGGCGCCTCGGATATCGGCTACATGCTCTGAATGCTGGTATCAACGGCAAGCATGTCGCCGAGCGCCTTCAACTTGTTTGCAGCACCCCAAAGTCGTCGCAGGGAGATGGCGTGCAGGATCGCATTTTAGGCGGCGTTGGCGTTTTGTGGGATACGCTCTCATAGTGCCCCAGCGGAAACATAGTTATCAGTTTCATCTACGCTGGGGCGCCATTCACGAGCAAAAGAGAGAACTCCAGGCGCGGCTTTGTCGAGTCCATTGGTTGCGGCCCGCGCCAGGATCTCCTTCGAGCCAGAGATAGTGATTTCCTTGTCCTTGACGGTCACCTCGCTCATGACCAGTCGCACGTAAGCCTGTCTGAGATCGGGCGGTCCGTTTCTGAGCTTGTCGCGCAAGAGGTCTGCGAGGCCGCGATCTTGTCCGGCGTGATAGTTGGCTCGCCGCCGGCAATGCGCTTCTGCAGGCCGCTCATCTCAACCGCGAGTTCGTCACGCCGAAACTTCAGGCCGACTACGCGCTCTCTCAGACTTGCGTCCTCAACCTCCATGACACCTTGTTCGACGAGCGACAGCAGACGCGTGATGGCGGCTTCGGCATCCTTGTGTGATTGCCGGAGCCGGCTCAACCGCTCCTTGTTTTCAGCGACCGGCTGTTCGCCGTTTTCAAATAAGTCTGCAATAGGGTGCCAAGCGCGGGCATTGTTGCAGCGTCGAAGGTGATCTCGCCGATGATCTCGGAGTGTCGCGACTTGACCGCATCGTCGTCCCAACCCGGCTCGGCGAGATCGAACCATATTACTGAGTACAGCGTATCCGCATTCAGCGCCGAAACACCAAGATAGTCTGGAGGGGATAACACCTGCTTCCGTCGGGCGGGTACGTGCGATATTATTTCTCGCTAGGGGTAAGCGGGGGCTGCGCGAATGCAAACGTCGTTGCTAATTATAGACGATATTTTTCCGTCCAATTTTTCTCCGTTCAGGGATTTAGAGTACACCCACTATCTCAAATTCTTCGGCGCCACTGTGTTGACGACGGGAGGGTGGCATCATTACGTTCCAGAAAACCCGTCGCTTGCGGATATCTTGAATGCAAGCGGATTGGATAGTAAGGATAGATGCCGTGTTCTGCCGTTTGTCCGCCAAAAAGTTGCAGCGAAACTCGCGTATGTCACGTTCCTAAATAATGCGTGGGCGCATCGCCGCTATTTAAGAAAATATCAGATTCCATTTATCTTGCAGCTCTACCCGGGCGGTGGGATGGAACTCAACCAACCGGACGTCGATGATAAGTTGCGCGGGGTACTATTGTCCCCACTTCTTCGCAAGGTCATCACTACCCAGAACGTGACCCGTGATTACGTAGTCGGAAAGATCGGCTGTGACCCTCAGAAGATCGAACATATCTTCGGTGGTGTGTTCCGGCTGGATGAAGGTTTCGACTTTTGGTCAGACAAATTTTTTTTTGGACGAGGCAAGGATACGACAGACATATGCTTCGTTGCCCATAGATACGAAAACGATCTGTCGTCAAAAGGGTATGATCGTTTCGTTGACGTATGCCGAGAGATTTCTGCGCGCATCCCTCACGCTCGCTTCCATGTCGTTGGCTCCTACACTCGCGATGCTATCAATGTAAGTGACTTTGCCGAAAAGATCACATTCTATGGTGTTCGCGATGCGGCGTTCTTCGCAGATTTTTATCCCCGCATGGACATCATCCTGTCTTTGAATAGGCCGTTTGTCCTCAATCCTGGCAGCTACGATGGGTTCCCAACAGGAGCCTGTATGGAAGCGGGTTTTCGTGGCGTTCTGAACTGCATCAACGATCCACTCAGCATGAACCTAGATTTTGCCGACGGCAAAGATATCGTCATTCTAGATGACGACATGGGCAGGACCATCGACAGGATTGCGGGTCTTTTGGCGAACACCGATGAGCTTTATAGGCTAGCATCAGCGAACTGCCGATCATTCCGAAGCGTGCTCAATACGGACAAGCAGCTCATGGCTCGTTCAAGAGTAATCACGCGAGAATTAATTTCGGACCACAGGCCCAAACTGCAAGACGTAGCCAAACGTATACGAATTCACCGAATACTCAGTAACTTACGAGGTTTGTCGCCATATCGTATTTGATATGACATTCCCGTCCTTGGCTTCTGCCGGGGTTCTCGAAAGTATCTTTACCCACGTCAGATGCTGGCCGATGACAGCCGGATTCTAACTTAGACACTGGCATCGCGACGAGAAGCACGCCAGCTTCCTATAAGTAGCTTGAGCAGAGGTAAGAATGCGGCTGGGTTTTCTCGTGCCGCTGTGAATTGCACGGACCATTGGTTTGCCGACAAGAACTTCACGTTCGATTGGACATGCCATGCTTCATTGTCAGATCCCTCAACAGGCTCATATCGCCAATATAGGCTAGATGTCACGATAAACCTGCTGCTGGATCTTCAAACCATCGAAGTAGCGGCATACCGGGGGTTTTTGACATAACAACAGCGATTTCCCAGCTCGCGTAATTGAATCTATTGTCCAGCATCGTCTTCAGAGCCTTGTTCCTTTAGCGGCCGATGTGTTCGTCGACAGCTTGCTCGCGTGGAAGTTGACCAAGCCCGGCAGCATGCTATTTGGGACGACTATGGATGGGAATTGCACCGCGATCTAAAGATCGCGGAAAGATGTCATCGACACCTTTCTGTCCTGGTACTCTACTGAGGTCGAGTTCCTCCATCGCGGCTACGAGATCGTTAGAAGACGCACCCAGGCTTGAAGGGCCCCCATTTAAATGGCCACACGGCCCTTTTTGATCTATGGCGCAGGAGGTCATGCACGCGAGGTCCTTGGGCTTGCGCGTGTTTCCCTGAATATGGAACCTGCCGTACTCCTCGACGACTTCAACCCATGCCGTACGGTATCGAATATCGAGGTCATCACGTACGCCGATGCCCTCACGCGGTTTGCCGGCGCCGATATTCTGATCGCCGTGGGCGACACGCCCGCACGCAAACGTCTCTATCTTCGTGCCGTTTCAGATGGCTTCACCCCATTGACCCTTCGTGCCCCTGGAGTTTGGATCTCCTCCAACGCCTCGGTCGGACGAGGCAGCCAGATCTTTTTCGGCACCGCCATATCGGAAAATGTGGTGATCGGCGAAAATGTGATTATCAATTTTCACTGTTCGCTTTCCCATGATGTGACGATTGGGGATCATTGCACCCTGGCCCCCCGCGTGACATGCGCGGGCAATGTTGCCATCGAGAGCGGCGCGACCATCGGCGTCGGCGCAACGATCATCAACGGTTCTGCACAAAAACCTCTGAAGATCGGAAAAAATGCCTTTATCGGGGCGGGCTCCTTGGTTATCGCCGACGTCGCTGCTGAAACGGTTGTGGCGGGAGTTCCTGCACGTCCTTTGAAATCCAGAGCGTAGATCCAACGGAGGGAACCGTGTCAGCCGCACTGCCACTGTACATCACGTCGCCGTCGGTTCCCACAGAAGCCGAACTTTCAGCGCTCTTGCGGACCGCACTTGAATCGAGACGACTGTCCAACGCCGGACCCTTGAATCATCAACTGAAGCTGCGGCTCAGTGAGATGCTCAAAGTTCCTCATCTTGCCCTGACATCGAACGGAACTGCCGCAATCGAGGTCGTGGCGCGCGCCCTGGAATTTCACGGAAAAGTCATCACCACGCCTTTCACGTTCCCGGCCACAGCAGCGGCGCTGATTTGGACGGGGGCAACGCCGGTGTTTGTGGATGTCGAAGAGGACTTCCTGACCATCGATCCGAACGCGGTAGAGCAAGCGATGGACGAGTCCGTGTCAGGCATCCTTGGCGTCCACGTTTATGGAAATCCGTGCGACGTCGTCCGCCTGGACGCCATCAGCAAGAAACACCGAATTCGTCTGGCCTACGACGGCGCTCACGCCTTTGGAACGACATACGACAATGTTGACATATCCCGCTATGGGGATGCCACGACTTTCAGTTTTCACGCGACAAAGATTTTCACCACGGCCGAAGGTGGTGCGATTTGCGTCAATTCGCCAGAGCTGCACCGTAAGATTGAGCTGCTTTCCAACTTCGGCATCGAATCCGAAGACTCTGTCGCAGATATTGGGATCAACGCTAAGATGAGTGAAATCCATGCTGCATTCGGCTTGGCCAACCTGCTCCACTATCACGATGATCTTGAGCAACGGCGCGAAATTAGAAAATGCTACGACGACGCCTTCGCCAATTTGAAGGGGATTTCAACTTTGGGTGATCGACCCGGCATTTCGAACCGCTTGCAGTACTACGTGATCAGGGTCCGGGACGGAAAACGCGATAGCGTGCAGAGTGATCTCAAATCATCTGGTGTTTTCGCCCGGCGATATTTCTATCCGCTATTATCCGACATCAAAGCCTATCGGCAGGTTTGCCCTTCCGCGAGCAACCCTTTTCCAAATGCAACTCGCGCAGCAGCCGAAGTGCTTGCTCTTCCGCTCTCGGCCAGCATGAAAAAAGAAGACGCCTTGCGCGTAGCGCGCATCATCAAGACGTCGATAACGTGATGGCCGAAGTTACCGCTATTATTCTGACCTACAATCAGGAGCGCACGATCGAAGCGGCGATGCTCAGCGCTATCGCGCAGTCAGACCACTTGGATGTCGAGATCGTGGTTTCGGATGACGCATCGCCGGATTCGACCTTTGAAACGGCCCGGGCAATTGCGGCTCGTTCACCCTCCATATCCATTGAGGTCAGGAGAAATCTGACGAACCTCGGTACCATGCGTCACTACCGCCACGTCATCAGCTCGATAACGGCTCCCTTTGTCGCCCTTCTCGAAGGCGACGACGTTTGGACATCGCAAACGAAGCTCATTCGCCAAATCAATTCCCTTAAACGCGCGCGCCATGCCGCTTTCTCTTTTACGGCATGCGAGGTGGCTAAAAATCGATCCTCCCGCTTGCATCCGGCTCTTGCGCATACCGGGCGTTACTGGAACTTGGGCGTCATCGACCTTCTCCGCGAGAATAGCCCCGCGACCTTTTCAAATTGCGTCTACAGGACCGACCAGCTCCGGAGTGTTCTAGATCGTGTTCAGCACGTCCGCGGCTTCGATTGGATTGTCAATCTCATCCTGGCCAGCGAGGGGCCTGTCCTTTTCGATCCAACGCCATCCACGCGCTATATGCTGCATGCCGAAGGACAATGGTCGCGCCTCAGTTCACACGAACGCAGGTTGATGATCGCCGATACCCTCAATGGATTCGACAGCATAACCGACTTCGCCTACCGACCATTCGTCCTTGAGGTGAAAAAGAGGTTCGGCCTGGAGGATGCACAATGTTAATTTCGGTTGTTGTGCCGTCCTATAATCACGCGCGCTATATTTCCCAAACGATCGCCTCGATCCTCGCACAAACCTCCGCCCCATTTGAACTCATCATCGTCGATGATGGCTCGTCCGACGGCAGCCAAGAGATCCTGACGAAGATCGACGATCCCCGCGTCCGCATCAACTTGCTCGAGAAGAATATGGGGGCCTGTGCCGCAATGAACATCGCGGTGCAGATGACGCGTGGTGATTTGGTCGCCGTCTGCAATTCAGACGATTTGTGGGAACCCAATAAACTTGAACGGCAACTTGCAGTAATTCGCCGATCACCTCACATCGGCGCCGTGTACACCAACGTTTCCTGGATCGATCATGAAGGGAACAATGTCCAAAAAGGCCGAAAAACCCCGGGAAGGGTGTTCACGCAGCCCAATCGATCCCGCGGGCAATGGATAAAAGACCTGATTTTGAAGGGTAACTGCCTTTGCCATCCGTCGGTCCTCATTCGACGGGAGGCCTACGACCGCGTTGGGTATTACGACAACAGGTTTCGGCAACTGCCTGACTACGACATGTGGCTGCGGCTCCTCCAGAAGTATGACATCTTCGTTCTTAATGAGCGTCTCGTGAAATTTCGGTGGTTCCCCGACGCAACAAATGCATCAGGAAACACACGCACAAACATGCGGCGCGACATCAATGAACGTGCGCTGATTGTCCGCAACGTCATCCGAAACATGGATGCCGATTCTTGGCTTAACAGTTTCGGCGCTGAGAAGCCGATAGAAGATGACATCGATCTGCAGATCGAGAAGATACTTTATCTCCTGAACAGCACACCGAACATCGAAGGCCTGTTTCGGAATATTGCCCTGGAATGGGCCTACGAACTTTTGGGGAGCCCGGAGTCAGCCCGGCGCTTGGAAAAAAAATACGGGTCCAACGAACTGTCGTTTCAGCAATGGATGGGAGCCAGCTGTGTCTGGCGGCCAGATCCAGATACCCTGCGTGCGCCACCGCCACCCGCTCCGGTGGCAATGGATTCGTTTGCAATTGGAGATCCAAGAGCGTTTCGAACACCGGAACTCATTGATGCGTTGAAATTTCGCCTTAAACTTTCCGCGCAGCGCCTCACGAAGCGTTGCCTTGGCAAGCGATCCAAGTGATCGCGCGATCGTCCACCGCCGCAGCTCATAAGTCGGCTCTATCGTTATTTTACGAATTTCTCCTGGTCATTTTAGCAAAATAGAGAGCCCCGCCGGTGCGGGCATTTCCAGGTATGGCTTCTAGCTAAGAAACATTATTTGGCGTTTGGCCGAGCAACCACGCCCGGGCTTGCTGGGACCAGCCCGTTTTCGGGTCGCGCATGGAGTTTTCTGGTGGCGGAAACACTCACACCAAGTGAGAAAAACAAAATATCGGGGGCGTGACGATGAATTAACACTGGCGGTGATGGCCGAGTTGGGGTTCCGGCAGGACGACATTTGACGCTGCCAATCATTGCTGGAAGAGGCGCGATCCAAAGGGGCGAAGGTCATCGAAGTGGGTGAAAAGCCCGAGACAGCTACCGGCCGGCCGCACACTTTGGCATCGACGATCGTGATCGGCGCAACACGCGAGATGGGACTTCTCTCGGAAGAGATCTTCGGACCCATTCTTCCCGTTGTACCCTACGAAGGCATCGAAAATGCCATTGCGTATGTCAACGCCGCGCCGAGACCGCTTGCTCTCTACTACTTCGGCCGAGACGACGAGAATCGCCAAAAGGTGCTCGCACGAACAACCTCAGGCAACGTGACGATCAACGATACGATGATGCAATTTGCGCAGGACGACCTTCCCTTCGGCGGCGTCGGGCCGAGCGGCATGGGCGCCTATCATGGGATCGAGGGCTTTCGGGCTTTGAGCCACGCGACGGGCGTTTTCGAGCAGGGTAATTTGAACTTTGGATGGGCCCTTCATCCGCCATACGGGCCTTTGTTCAGCTTCTTCACGCAGTATCTCCTTCGCTGACATTTGGGTCCACGCCAATCGGGCGCGATCCTTGCGCACAAAAAGGGATGATGGGACGCCTGGTCCCTGGGCTTTCCATCCTCACTCAATGTCCGCCCGAGTTTGGCACCTTTGCTGGCGTGACGTTGCGCAGTAGGGGGGCGAGAAGAGTAGCGATAACAAAAGTGATCATTACGGCGAGAAATGCATCGGCATAGGCTAAGGTCGATGCTTCGCGGTACGCCAAGTTCCAAAGTGCTTTGAGAGCTGCCGGTGACCCTTCTTGAGGGGCACCCGGCAAAGATCCATATCGATTAGCGACATCCTCATAGAGCCGATTCATCGGGCCATTGCTTGGAGTCAAATTTGAAGCGATTATCAAGAAATGGAAATTGGTCCGGATGTTGAGGATGGCGCCACATATGGCGATGCCGACAGCGCCACCAAGATTGCGCATCATGTTGAACAGCCCGCTAGCATATTTGAGGCGTTCCGGCGGCAGGCTGCCAAGGCCGAGATGAACGCTGGGCGCTACGGCAAAGACCTGCGGAAGACCTCGTAAAATTTGCGGGATCAACAACTGATCCGCGCCCCAGTCATGCGTAATGAAGCTGAAGCCCCACATCGATGCTCCGAAAAACGCAAGGCCAGCCATCATGAGGTAGCGCGTGTCGAAGCGCTTGGCGAGAAAGATGTAGAGCGGTACACCGACCAGCGAAGCCGCGCCCGTCCAGAAGAGTGCTTGCCCCGTCTGCCAGGCACTATAGCCCCTGATGTAACCAAGAAAGAGCGGTGGCAAATAAATGGTCGTGAAAATACCGATACCCGTAACGAACGAGAGAATGCAACCGAGCGTAAAATTTCGGTTGCCGAATGCTCTAAGGTCGGCGACGGGCTGCGGATAGGTCAGACTCCGGATTACGAAGAGTAAACCGCAAACCGCGGCGATGATGGCGCAGTTTCTAATGGTTTCGTCATCAAACCAGTTCCAGCGCGTTCCTTCCTCAAGGACGTATTCGAGCGTGCCGAGCGCGATGGCCATCAGTACGATGCCGGGATAATCGGCGTTTTTCAAAAGAGACAGATCGGGCTTGTCGATCTTCACCAGGAATGGGATCGAAACTGCGATGCCGATGCCCGGAATGAGATTGACGTAAAAAAGCCAATGCCAGTTGAGCGTATCGGTAATCCATCCGCCGATGACGGGCCCCAGCGCCGGGGCAACCGATGCGATCGTGCCGATTACCGCAGCGCTGTAAACGCGACGATGGCCTTGAAAGTAATGAAAGGACGAGGTGAAAACCGTCGGCACCATTGAAGCGCCCAACATCCCCTGCAAGGCGCGGAAAACGATCATGCTGTCGATGTTCCAGGCTAAACCGCAGAGAATGCTGGCGAGGGTGAAGCCTGCCGCCGATCCTGCGAAGAGCCATCGCGTCGAAAAAACCCGTGTGAGCCAACCCGAAAGCGGAATGACGGTGATCTCAGCGATGAGATAGGCGGTCTGGACCCAGCTGATCTCATCTTGAGCAGCCGAAAGTCCGCCGCCGATATCTTGCAATGAGGAAGCGACGATTTGAATATCAAGAAGCGCGATGAACATCCCGACGCACATGACGACGAAGGGAATAATGCTTTTGAGCCAAGACTCGGAAGTCTCGTTATCGCTCATGGCTCTCGGTCACTGCCTTCGCGTGTATCCACCGATGCCGTAACAGAGAGGCCGGGGCGGATTTGACCAAGGCGTGCATCGCCGGGATCGAGCAGAATTCTTACCGGGACGCGCTGGACGATCTTCGTAAAATTGCCCGTGGCATTCTCGGGCGGAATAACACTGAAGACCGCTCCCGTACCAGGAGCAAGGCTCGCAACGCGGCCATGAATTTTTTCACCGTCGAGAACGTCGGGGCTGACGATGGCGGCCTGCCCAGGCTTCATCGCCGTCAGTTGATCCTCCTTGAAATTAGCGTCTACCCAGAGACCTTGGGCCGGAACGACAGTTAGCAAATACGTTCCAGGTTTCACGTAATTACCGACCTGTGCCGCACGGTTACCAATAAAGCCTTCGATGGGAGAGCGAATCTCCGTGTAGCTTATATTTAATTCGGCCATACGAACGTCGGCTTTCGCGGACGATACGGCAGCTGCCGCCTGGTCGATGTCGGCATCAAGAACAAGCAATTGCTGCTTGGCTGCAGCATAAGCAGCCTTAGACGCTGCAAGCGCTGACTTGGCTTGCCGGTCCAGAGAGCTTGTGCGCTCGGCATCCTGTTGCGAGCCGGCACTCGTTACCGCAAGGCGACTGTAGCGCTCGGAATCCTTTTCGGCGAACGCAGCTTGAGCGCCTTTGGCATCGATATCCGCGGCCGCTTGCGCAATGGTCGATTGTTGAAGATCAAGTTGAGCCTTGAGACTGTTGAGCGCCGCACGACGTTGTATAAGGTTCGCGCGGGCGCGGTCGAGCGCTGCATTCAGATCACGCGGGTCCAGGCGAACTAACAGCTGCCCCGCGTTGACGTGCTCGTTGTCACGTACCAGGATTTCGGAGACAAACCCTTCGACGTGGGGGGAGATAGCAGTAACGTTGCCCCCGATATAAGCATCATCCGTGACCTCGATGAAGCGCCCGACGGTCCACCATTGATAACCGGACCATGCAAGAGCGACCGCTGCTATCAGGCTGCCGAGATAGCTAAGCACGCGCCGTGACCGTCGAGGTTTACGGGTCGCCGCAACGGCACCCTGCTCGCGATCGAGCGTTACCGCACTCATCGCTAGGTCTCCCGCTGCCCCGCGCTCCGGCGACGTATTTTGTTTTCAACAGACTTCGTCCGCGCGACCGAACCGGCACTCATCTTGCCTTTCGAAATGCGCGAGGGAGCCACGGAAACTGATTTGATTGCCGCATCGATCAGGCGGCCGCTCATGCGATCCACAACAATCGGATCGACCTCGGCCCCCGAATTCAGATCGACAAGGATGATGCGCTTTCCTTCCGGAAAAAAATGCCGGTTCCCCCACGCCATTAGCGTCAATAGCACAGGCCGAAAGTCCTGGCCCAAAGGGGTCAAGACGTATTCGTAACGCGGCGGCCGCTCGTTATAGATCTGGCGTCGCAAAAGGCCCGCATCCGTCAGGGCGTTTAAGCGACGCGTGAGCATCGTAGGAGCAATGCCCAGACTGTTTTGAAATTCATCGAACCGCTTGAGACCCTTGAAGGCGTCCCGAAGAATGAGAATGCTCCACCATTCACCAACACGTTCCAGGCTACGGGCAACCGGGCAATTCACAGAGGCAAGGCTTTTATGCTGCATGGCGGCGAGATAGCATGAGTCACTATCATTATGCAAGTGACTTATCGGCGCATCTCGAACGCGCTCGATTCCCGCCACCGCGTCAAACTGCGTCGTATTATTTTTTGGATCCGGTTACTGCTTCGCCCAGAGCGAACAACTTGGCATCAAGCTTGTGCGCCGCCGCTCGAACAGCTTTGTTATGAAGTGCGCTCATCAAGCTGGATGGCGTGTTGAATACAAGCCGGCTCTTGCCATCGACGTGTTCGTAGATGGCAATTCGAACCGGAACATCGAGCCCGGCCTCAATGATCCCGCCATCAGGTGTGACAAGCGCGGCAGAATCATTCGATCATGGTCACCATTAGCGACGAATGTCGGTTGGCGGATGGCCGCGAGCCGGTCTATTTGAAGTCTGTGCAAGAGGGAAAAAACGGTACTTTTTCCCCGATGTCCCGCATCTCAGCGTACATCACGCCCTGTAATAATGGTGTTGTGCGGCAGGCCGCACGCATGCTGGGCCAGCTTTACGACGATGTGCTTGCGCCGAGCTGAGGGTCACGCAGCATAATCTACTTTACACTATCCAGGCTATGGACGGGCCCACCTTGCGCGCGATGGCCGAAGCCCTGGTGATGGATCTATCAGCCCTCGGCCATTCATTGAAGCCGCTGGTCCGCGAAGGCTTCGTTGCGATTGTCCCCGATTCGAACGATGGGCGCGCCAAACGCGCCACTCTTACCAGAGGCGGCATTAAAAAATTGAAAGTGACGACCGGGCTTTGGCAACAAGCGCAATCGCGGTTTGACGTCGCGTTTGGGGGGCAAAAAAAGCAGAATAATTGCGCGGTCTGTTGCTCAGTATTGCCAAGCAGGAATTTCGGGCGGCCTACGAGGAGGGCCGGCCGATGACCAAATAGTTCGTCAAGCCGGGATGAGGCCTGACTCTCGATAGCTCGCAATCAAAGCGTCGAATAGACTTAAATCTGCGCGGCTTCGCGCCATGAGCTGGGCGCCGGCAACCGCCGCGAAGATCGCGCGTGCCTTTGCCTCGCGTTTCTTGCTTGGGACAGATGTTGCAGCCAGCATTTTCGCAAGCCACGCAACATTAACATCAGAAAAGGCCTGCACTTTTTTTCACGGCGGCGGGAAGATCGTCGTACTCGGCGGCCATGGCAACCGCCGCACCCAAATCCCCTTTGCTGGCGAAGTGATAATAGATACTCGCAGCCTTGATCCCGCCTTCCGCGCCGATATCGCGGAAATTCAGGCCGCCATAGCCATGCGCCTGCGCCGTTCGTCGGGCCGTCTCCAATATCGCTTCTTTCGCATTCTCGCTCATGTCGCACCTAATCTGCCTACCATGTGTTAGATAGGTCCGGCATACCCTAATTTTTCATACGGCCGTATGTGCGCTTCGCAACGTGTTTAGAAAGCCCAAGCCGAAATTGTCGAGAACCTGCTTTTGGACGGCCGCTGCCTGGGCATTGACCGTGTCGGCACCGAAGGCAGCGCCGACAATGACGCGGTCTGGCCGCGATCCAACTGGCTGCTGCACGAGACGTAAAATGGCTTCCGCAACCTCATGCGGATTCGGCGCATCGTTGCTTTTGAAATTCCCTTCGAATGTCTCGAGCAGCTTCTGCGGTATCCCGCTGACTTCACCATAGGCCTGGGCGCGGTCCTGGTCGTCTGGTGCCTGGGTTGCGGCAAAGAAGTTGGTAGGATAGGCGCTCGGCTGAACGAGCACGACGTCGACGCCGAGTTGCGATAGGTCATAACGATAGCCATCGGTTAAAGCTTCTACCGCGAACTTTGTTGCACCGTAGATTCCGAAGAATGGCAATGTGAAACGACCAAGAACCGAGCCAATATTCACCACCAGCCCGTCACCCTGCTTACGGAATATCGGCAATATTGCACGCAATGTTCGCTGGATGCCGAAGACATTGACATCGAAAATCGCCTGTAACTGCTCAGTCGTAAATGCCTCGGATATTCCTGCCGTGCCCGCGCCTGCGTTGTTAACCAGCACATCAAGATGCCCGGCCTTCGCGAGCACCGTCTGAACTGCCCGGGACACGGATGCATCGTCCGTGACATCGAGTTCGACAACATCGATATTTTGACCACGAAGTGCCTCAGCGTGGAAGCGGTTGCGCCGGTCGGGATCACGCATGGACGCAAAAACGCGATGCCCTGCTTTAGAAAGTGTCTCCGTGATGTCACGGCCAAAGCCCGTGCTGGCACCCGTAATGAGAATGGTCTTAGACATGAGGTTTGCCTTTTTGATGCGCAAATGAAAACCGCCCGAACAGCTACAGATGTTTAGAAGTCACTCGACATCTGAATAGATGTCAGATATCATCTAAGTCAAGGACAAATTTCGTCGAAGGCAGCATCGCGAGTCTGCGGCAAAAGAGTGAAACCCAATGAAGAAATCAAAGAAAGAAGCAGCTGAAACCCGAAAACGTATCGTTGAAACGGCCGCTGCAGAATTTCGTCAGCATGGCATCGAAGGTATCGGCCTCGCCGATCTCATGGCAGCGGCCGGGCTGACCCACGGCGGTTTTTACAAGCACTTCCAATCGAAAGAACAATTGGTTGAGGAAGCGCTGGCTGTCGCAAGTGCGTCCACGGTTCAGGAGATGAATGGGGTATTGTCGGACGCACCAGGACTTCGAGGTCTCCATGAGATGATCGGTTGGTACCTCTCGAGCGAGCACCGCGATAATGCGGCTTGCGGCTGTCCGCTTGCCGCCTTGGGAAGCGAGATGGCGCGCAGCGGAGAGGGCGTGCGCGAAACAACGACGGCCGGATTTCTGAAGATGGTGAACGGTATCGCCAGCCATCTTGAGGGCCACTCCCCGGCTGCAGCCAAGAAAGTGGCGATCTTCATCGCGTCGACGATGATAGGAGCAGTCACGATGGCGCGCATTGTGAATGACCCGGAGTTGTCGGCCACAATCCTTCGAGAAGCCAAGAAGCGCCTGACGCAATTGGCCTGACTCCGAGCGGCCAAAAACTTTGTCATCTGCAAGAGACGCCGGAGCTAGCCATCAATGAGCTATGTCTCGATCGCTTAATGACGTTCGAGACGTCTCGCCGCAGCCAGACCCGTTGCGCATTATAGATTATGGTCATAATCTAATAGCCAACGTGATCAAGGCGAGGCTCGTAATTCAATGTCAGCGTCGGCTATTTGGGAACCTGGAAAAGGCTCGATCTGGATCGCGCAGCGCGCGGCCATCTCGGCCGTTTTAGTCGCCGCGATTGCGTTGAGCGGCTGCCAAGCTTCGGAGGCTGATCCGCGAACAGATACGCCACTCGTGCGTGTCGCCACCGTGCGATCGGCAAAAGCGGAGGAGCGTGCATTCACAGGCGTTGTCTCCGCGCACGTACAAAGCAATCTCGGGTTTCGGGTCTCAGGAAAGATCACCGAACGCTTGGTCGATACAGGTCAAACCGTGAAATTGGGACAAACGCTGATGAAGCTTGATCCCACCGACCTGCAGCTCACCATTGTCGCGCAGACAAATTCGATCAATGCCGCCAAAGCCACCGCGGTGCAAGCACGAGCCGATGAAGCGCGATATCGCAATCTCGTTGCTCAGGGATGGGTCTCCCGCCAACGCTATGAGCAAGCAAAATCTGCCCTCGACAATGCCGAAGCCCAATTAGCCGCCGCGCAGGCGAACGCACAGCTGGCGCGCAACGCCAATAATTATTCGAAGCTTCTGGCCGATTCCGACGGCGTCGTCGTCGAGACGCTTGCAGAGCCCGGCCAGGTCGTCGCCGCTGGTCAGACGGTCGTGCGACTCGCGCACGCCGGCCCCCGAGAAGCTGCGGTTTATTTGCCAGAAACCGTTCGTCCCGCCCTGCACTCCGAAGCAACGGCGACCCTCTACGGCGATCTCAAATCGACGTCGAGAGCATGGCTTCGGCAGTTGTCGGATGCAGCAGATCCCGCGACGCGAACCTATGAAGCGCGTTATGTCCTGGAAGGTGCCGCCGCCAACGCGCCGCTCGGCGCAACGGTAACCATCCACATTCCGCAGAGCAGGAATAATACCCTTGTCGATATACCGGTCGGTGCGCTCATCGACAGGGACGGAAAGACCGGCGTTTGGCTTTTGGATCAGGAGAAACTCGTCATTGGCTTCCGGCAGGTGAAGCTCGCGAAAATCGGCGAGGAAATGGCGGCTGTCAGCCACGGATTAGAGATCGGCGATCAGGTGGTCGCGCTTGGCGCTCACACCCTTCATGAAGGAGACCGTGTTCGGGTCGGCGCTACGGAGTCCGCATCCCGATGAACGGCTTCAACCTTTCAGCGCTGGCTGTGCGCGAGCGCGCTGTTACGCTCTTTCTGATCATTGCAATCACGCTTGCCGGCACTTTTGCTTTCCTTCAGTTGGGGCGTGCAGAAGATCCTCCTTATACGGTCAAGGTTCTCACCGTTACGGCTGTTTGGCCGGGCGCGACGGCGCAGGAGATGCAGGATCTCGTTGCGGAGCCCTTGGAAAAGCGCATGCAGGAATTGCGCTGGTACGACCGCACCGAGACGTTCACGCGGCCGGGTCTGATGCTCATGAAGGTGACGCTCAAGGATCAAACACCGCCAGCGGATGTGGCTGAGCAATTCTACCAAGCGAGAAAGAAGCTTGGTGACGAGGCCGCAAACCTTCCGGCTGGGGCGCTTGGTCCATTCGTCAACGACGAATATTCCGATGTCACGTTTGCGCTCTATGCCGTGAAGGGCGATGGCATGCCGCCACGGCAGTTGACGCGCGAAGCCGAAACGCTCCGCCAGCGTTTGCTCCATGTGCCGGGCGTCAAAAAAGTCGATATTCTCGGCGAGCGGCCCGAGCGGATCTTCGTCGAATTCTCGTATGCTAAACTCGCGACGCTTGGCATCAGCGCGCGATCGATATTCGATGCCCTCAATCGCCAGAATGTGGTGACGCCTGCCGGATCAATCGACACCAGTGGCCCGCAGGTTTTCGTGCGCGTAGAAGGCGCATACGACGGTCTGAAGAAAATCAGCGATACTCCGATCGTTGCTGGCGGACGCGTACTGAAGCTTTCCGACGTTGCCGAGGTCAAACGCGGCTATGAAGATCCCGCCACGTTTCTCATTCGGCATAATGGCGATCCTGCCATGGTGCTGGGCGTCGTGATGAAAGAAGGCTGGAACGGCCTCGATCTCGGCAAGGCCCTTGATGCGGAAGAGGCCAAGATCGCGCAGAATCTTCCCGCGGGCATCACCTTCACGAAGATCATCGATCAGGCTGTCAACATCCGAGAATCGATCGATGAGTTCATGCTGAAGTTCGTCGTCGCGCTAGCGGTGGTAATGATTGTCAGCCTCGCGAGCCTCGGCTGGCGTGTCGGCATTGTCGTCGCTGCCGCCGTGCCGCTGACCCTGGCGGCGGTGTTCGTCGTCATGATGATTACGGGAAGGAATTTCGATCGAATAACGCTTGGCGCACTCATCTTAGCATTGGGGCTTCTCGTCGACGATGCGATCATCGCGATCGAAATGATGGTCGTGAAGCTCGAGGAAGGCTACGAGCGCACGAAGGCTGCGGCCTATGCCTGGAGCCACACAGCGGCGCCGATGCTCTCGGGCACCCTGGTGACCATTATTGGCCTCATGCCCGTCGGCTTTGCCAAGTCGACGGCCGGTGAATACGCCGGAAACATTTTTTGGATCGTCGGCTTTGCGCTTATTGCATCGTGGATCGTCGCCGTAGTTTTCACCCCCTATCTGGGCGTGAAGCTACTTCCCAACATCAAGCCGTTTCCTGGCGGACACGACGCGATATATTCGACGCCACGCTACGAACGGTTTCGGCGTCTCGTTGCGTGGTCCATCCACCATAAGTTTCTTGTTGCAGGTACGGTGGTAGCGCTCTTCATTCTTGCTGGTGCCGGCATGGCGAGCGTCAAGCAGCAGTTCTTTCCAAGTTCCGATCGCCGCGAACTTCTCGTCGAAGTGCAAATGCCGGAAGGGTCGAGCATCGAGGCCACAAAAGGCGCGGTCGAAAAAATCGAGGCATGGCTCAAGGAACAACCAGAAACCAAGAATATCGTCTCTTATATTGGCCAAGGAGCGCCGCGTTTCTACTTGGGATACGATCCCGAGCTTCCCGACCCGTCATTCGGAAAAATCGTTGTGATGACGCCGAGCTCGGCAGCTCGGGATGCGCTGAAAGTTCGTACCTGGGCGCGCATAACTGAAGGATTGGCGCCGGAGGCACAGGTCCGAGCCACGCAATTCGTCTTTGGTCCGCCCTCTCCTTGGCCCATTGCGTTCCGTGTGATGGGTCCCGACCCAGACACGCTTCGTGCAATCGCTCAGAAAGTTGTGGGCGTGATGCGCGCCAATCCTCATATGCGTCAGGTCAATACCGATTGGGGCGAGCGCGCGCCTTCCCTCCGCTTCACGCTCAACCAGGACCGGCTGCGCCTGATCGGCTTGTCACCGAACGATGTCGCTGAACAGCTGCAATTCCTTCTGACGGGCGTATCGACCACAGTCGTCCGTGAAGACATTCGAACCGTCCAAGTGATGGCGCGCAGCGGCGGAAGCGAACGGCTGGATCCGTCAAAGCTGAATGATCTTGTATTGCAAAACGAGTCGGGCAAGCTCGTACCGCTCAGCCAGATCGGTCATGTCGAGGTCGTTCGGGAAGATCCCATCTTAAAGCGACGCGATCGAACACCGACGATCACAGTCCAGGGTGATATTGATCAGCAATCGCAACCGCCGCCGGTATCGCTGGAAATCCAGAAGGCCATCCAGCCCATTATTGCCACGCTGCCGGACGGCTATCGTATCGAGATGGGCGGTAATATCGAAGAGGCGACTAAGGCAAATAAGGCCCTCGCTCCCGTCTTCCCAGTGATGTTCATCCTGACGATGATTGTCATCATCTTCCAGGTGCGTTCCTTCTCCGCAATGTGGATGGTTTTGGCAACCGCACCTTTGGGTTTGATCGGCGTCGTGCCAACGTTGCTCATCTTCCAGCAGCCGTTCGGGTTCAACGCAATTCTTGGGCTGATTGGCTTATCGGGCATATTGATGCGAAATACCCTTATCCTGATTGAGCAAATCAAGGGTAATAAACAGGAAGGGCTTGACGATTATCACGCCGTCATCGAAGCAACGGTTCAGCGCGCGCGCCCGGTCGTGCTGACAGCACTCGCTGCCGTTCTTGCCTTCATACCACTAACGACTTCCGTATTCTGGGGCTCAATGGCCTACACGCTCATCGGCGGTACGGCGGTCGGCACGCTTCTTATTCTTCTGTTCCTTCCAGCTCTTTATGCAATTTGGTTCCGGATCCGACCAAGGGAAGAACGTCTTTCCTCGCACGCGGTAGGCGTACCTGTGCCCGTCTGATGAGCTAGCTTACGGTCCGACTTGTTTTGTGAGTTTCACCCTCGACGATGCTTTGCAGAGTTAGCGGACATGTAAGGGTTTTGGCATCCTCAACGGATGCAATAAAGTGGCATTGCGTGGAATGTATAGATGCCGATGTTTTAAAGAAGCACGCTCTTCAGTCCATGCAGACCTATATTCGAGTTGAGCCTGACGGATCTCGCTCTCGAGTGCACGCAAAGCGGGTTTTGCCATTTGCTAATCTACTTCAAACAGCGGACACGGCTTGCATATTGGCTCGGTCGACGTGTGGGAACTGCAGACTTTCCGTTATGCGCCAAACTGTATGGGACGCCAATGGATACAGACCTTAATCAACTTTAACGACGATGCTGTAGTACTCATCATTGTCATCTCCGGCGCGCCATCAAAAAAGGCAATCAAATCAACGTCTGACGCGGCGTGCACCCGAACAAAAATGAGAACTTTTCAGTTTAGAAGGGCGTTTGAGCGGGCCGGTGAGCCTGCAAGGCCGATGTCGTCTGAATGACGGGAGGCGCGCATGCAATTCTTGGTGAGTCGAAGGAAGCTATTCTTTTGCGGCGTGCTTGTCTCAAGAGCAAATGGGGAAAAGCGGAAAGCGGCAATTTCCCATGCTTAGCACGCCTCACGGAACGTCAGATTGATGCGGTAACGTCCGATCGTCGGATGGTCTCCGTCCTTCAATGTATCGATGCCATGGAATGCCAGTCGAGACGGTCCTCCCCAGACTGCAACGTCGCCATGTTCCACCATTATTCGCCGCACTTTGTCAGAAGCTCTGCCGCCTCGTCGAGGGCAAATCTCCGCAAAAGAACGGCACCCATCGTCCACACGCGCCGGTTCATTGGCGGCGAACAAATCGGTGAAGCGATCGCGATCGGTCATGGTTCATCATTTGGCGTCGTGAAAGATGATGCCGACAGAATGCCGTTTGCCGGCCCTGATTTCGCTGACGCCATGACGAAGGTTGACACGATATGCGCCTCGCGTGCCGCGCACGGGGCGATGAGAGACGGCAAACACCACGGCGTCGCCCTGCCTCAGCGGAACGACCACTGCGCGTGACTGCATGCGCGGACGCTGTTCCGTCAGAATGAACTCGCCGCCTTCGAAATCGCGGTCCGGTTCTGAAAGTAAAATGGCGACCTGGAGCGGGAATACATGCTCGCCGTAGAGATCCTGATGCAGGCAATTGTAATCCCCAGGGACGTATTGCAACAGAAGCGGCGTCGGCCGCGTCTGACCCGCCTCATGGCATCGTTTCAAGAATCCGGCGTGTGTTTTTGAATATTGGACGTCGATGCCCATCTCCATGTTCCAGCGATTGGCGATGCGCGCGAGTTCGGGGTAAAGCATGGTTCGAAGGGACCCAATCCGGTCGGGTAACGGATAGGTAAAGTATTTGTATTCGCCACTTCCAAAGCCATGCCGTGCCATGACAACGCGCGTGCGAAAGCGCCGGTCATCGTCATACATCACGGCGATCTCCCGACACGCTTCCGGCGTCAGGAACTGCGTCATCGTCGCGAATCCTTTGGCGTCAAGGTCGGTGCCGACATGCGCCCAATCGACAGATATTTCACCGACCCTGGCGCCGTCGTTCGCAATGGCTACACTGCTCATGAATTGACCTCACGCTTGCGCTTACTTTCCACGCCCCAGCGGTAGCCTGACAGCGAACCATCGTTGCGCACGACCCGGTGACACGGAATAGCAATGGCGATCTTGTTCGCAGCACGCGCTGCCGCCACGGCCCTGACTCGCTTTCGGCATGCCGATCCGCTCGGCGATCTCGCTATAAGTGGCGGTTGGTCCGATCGGCATCTCGCGCAACGCCTGCCAGACGCGATGCTGGAACGGAGTGCCGCGAACATCGAGCGGCAGATCGAGAGCGGTTTCGACGGCAATTTCGACGTCGTCAGCGGTAAGCGGGCCGGGATCATAGCTGAAAGGTTCGAGAGGCCGGTTCGGGCCTTTGGTCGCCCAGGCATTGATGCTCACCCGGTGGTCTCCGTTTTTTATCAAATTACGAATGGGGCTGTTCGTTGCAGGCACCGACGCGCTTGCCGCTTTGCCTCTCCGTCATGGTCATGTTTTTGCCGCCCATCTTCATGTCGAACACACCCGAGAAATGGTCGGGCCAAAGCTGAAACTTGGCCCAGGCGACAGCCTGATTGTGACCCTCGCAAATGAGATCGAACGTCAACTCGCCCGCGTCCTGGCGAATGTTTGAGGCGGGGCAGCGAACGAGGGGATTGTTTTCGCTTAGGATTACGATCCCACGTGTACCGCTATCCGTGACGCAAATTCTCGCAGTCTTCTGAATTCCCATGTCCTCGACATGCGGCATCTCCAGCTTCATCTGAACTTCGTATTCGCCTGGCTGCGGCAATGCGAGACTTTCCGCATTAGCGCCGGAGACGAGAAAGAAAAGAGCACCCGCGACTACAATTCGTGCCATGACGTCAGATCTCCGTTCTTCCATGGGTGGTCATGAGCACGAAACTTTGGCGTCCGCGTCCTGTTTCTTGCTCTCAAATTCGCCGAGGGTGTTCGTTCGAAGGCAAGGAACGACGTGTGCAGCCCTCGTGCCTGGGCTATTGATTAATGAGGCAGGCGACCGGCGAAGTCTTCGAATTGGATGTTTCTGGCGGTAGACGCATGAGATGAACACGCGAGTTCCAAGCCATGGCATTTCTCGCCGCGCGGTTCTGATTGGCGCGCCAGCCGCGTTGTCCCTTGCAGCCACCCCCGGTCGAGCGCAGAGCTCGGCCACTGTGTTGGTTTCACACTCGGCGTTTGAGAAACATGATCCCGGTCCGCTCATCGTTGAGCGGCCGGCGCGCGAGCGCGTCATCATGGATGCACTTGCGCCTACGGAGTTCGGCGGCTTAATCCGCCACGAAGCTCCCCTTCACGAAGACGTTGCAGAGGCGATCTGGCTCGTTCATACGCGCGACCATTTTGAATTCCTGCGCGCTCATGCGCAGGATGAAGCGCACCTTCCTTTTGCCATCGATGGCGACACCGTGATGTCTACCGGCTCATGGGAAGCGGCGATGCGGGCAGTCGGTGCGGGACTGCATGCGGTCGATTGCGTCATGGAGGTAGGTAATACGATCAAGAATGCTTTTTGCCCCGTGCGGCCGCCCGGCCATCACGCGGAAGCCGATCGAGCCATGGGATTCTGCCTTTTCTCTAACATCGCCATAGCCGCAAAATATGCTCAGGCTCGTCATGGCGCGGCGCGTGTCGCTGTGATCGACTTCGATGTTCATCACGGCAACGGAACGCAACGCGCCTTCTGGAAAAGCAAAAACCTATTCTACGGCACGACCCATGAAATGCCGCTCTTTCCAGGCACCGGATCGGTGTCGGAAACAGGCGTCGGCAACATTTTCAATGCGCCGCTCAAAGCCGGCGACGGCAGCGTTGAATTTCGCGCAGCAATGACGGAAAGGATACTGCCCGCCTTGGATGAGTTTCGTCCGGAACTGATCTTGATTTCGGCGGGGTTCGATGCCCATGAGGGAGATCCTCTCGGCCACATCCGGCTACGCGAAGCCGATTATGCCTGGATCACACAGCGCGTTATGGACATTGCCGACAGGCGTTGCTCCGGCCGCATCGTCTCGATGCTGGAAGGTGGTTACGTCCTGGAAGATTTAGCACGATCGACAGCGGCGCATGTCAGCGCCTTGATGTCGGCGTAGTTATTTGCGGCTACAGCACCGATCGCGAAATACTTACGAAGAATTCCGATTGAATGCCTTGTCGAGGTCGGTTTCTTCGCCTGCGGCGTGCGCATCCTTTTCAAGCAATACGTCCGCGAACTCTGCGAGACGTTTCCATTCGGCAATCGGTGTCGGATGCCTGCCGTCGGGAACGAAGGCGGATTCCTCAACCATCTCCATCTTGTGGATGTAGCGTGGGCAGTTGGAGAAGACATTGCGGATATTGATCCGAATGATGAGCTCGGCTCCTGGATAGCGCTTGAGGAGGCGATCGTCCTTTGATGCTTCGGCGGTGCCGCATATTCGTAATCGGGCTTGACGTTCAAAATCGATGAAGAGTAATGCGACGTGAGCGTTTTCCGATAAATTTCCAACAGACAAAAACATTCCGTTTCCATCGTAGCTCGGAAACGCGAGCGTTGTTTCATCAAGTACGCCAACGAACCCTCTCGCCCCTCCCTTATAGGAACAACTCGGACGTCCTTCGGCGTCGGCTGTCGCGAGAAAGAACATGTTCTGGTGCGCGATGAAGGCCGCATCGGAAGCTGTCAACGCGGGCTTCACCCCGGTGTCGCGGAGACGATCTGCCATTGCGCGGACCTTGAACTCATCCTGCCACTTACGGTGGCTGTCGCGATAGAAGCCATTGACGGCTGCGAGCTTGGCGGGTCCCTCGCGGTTGACGTACGGCTGGAGAATCGCCGCGAGATTGTCCAGGCAAACGACCCAATTTCGCTTATTCAAATCGCTCGCGAATGCGGTGCTGATTTTCTCGTGCGTAACGGTCAACTCGGTCGACGCCTCACCGAGCGTGCGAAAGTTCGCGATGACCAATGATGGCGATCCTTTCAGGGCGGAAGCAGGACCGTTGTAGCTCCAGGTCATCGCCAGTCGGCGGTTGGGGATCACCTCGCAATATGATCCGCTGATTACGTAAGCTTCACCGGCAGGATCCTGACCTTCGATACTGTATTCTCCGCCCTCGCGAACATCGAGCGATACGGCATTGACGATACACGAGCCAGGCGCAAGCCATTGCGCAATCAAATCAGGCTGAGTCCAAGCGGAAAAAACGTCTGCGACGGGAGACTTAACGCGGCGCACCATCGCCAGGGATGGAAGCTTCCGTCTTCGATCACTTGCCATGACGGTTCTTGGCTCTACTGTTCAAAAGCTTCTCGAGTTTATCGAGGCTGCCGGACCAGAACTTTTCGTAGCCGCCGAGCCAACGATAGGCCTCGTTCATTGGCGCCGTATTGAGATGGCACATATGAATGCGGCCCTTGATCTCCCTGTCGATCAACCCGACTTTTTCAAGCGCCTTGATGTGTTTTGATATGGCATTCAGCGAAACCGGAAAAGGCTCCAAAAGCTCCGTCACGGTGTGAGGGCGTTCTGCAAGCAAGCCGATGATCGCCCTCCGCGTCGGATCGGAGAGGGCGTAAAAAATCTCGCTGAGCTTTGCTTCGCGACGTTCAACCATTGGTGTGAATATATGCAAGGCCTGCAATCGTGTCAAAGTTGCCGCTCCGTCAGCTTGGTAGCTTTCACGTCGCGCGGATAAAATAAGCCGGACCCTGGGATGTCCACGCACCGGCCAAGTCCGAAAAACATTTGCCGCAAAAGTCAACCGATAGGTTGACAATATTTCGTGAGGAAACTATTGTCAACCACGCGGTTGAGTATTGAGCGACGTGCCAGGAAGAGTTGGAAGCCGCAGCAAAACACAACACCGCGCCCTATCGACACTAATAACAATCGGAGGAAAACATGCGATTTCGCGTTTCGAGCGCGGCGCTCATGCTGATGGGTGCCTTAACGGCACCGGCTTCGGCAAACGACGACGTGCTTAAGCAGACGGCCAATCCTGACCAATGGGCCCGCGTTGAAGGAGACTACGCTGCGACCCGCTATTCCACGCTCAACCAAGTCACGACGGCCAACGTGGGTCAGCTCAAGGTCGCGTGGACGTTTTCGACCGGCGTGCTCCGCGGCCATGAAAGCGCGCCGCTGGTGATCGGCAACATGATGTACATGGTGACACCGTTCCCCAACATCGTTTACGCGCTCAATCTCGACGACGACCATAAGATCGAATGGACTTATACGCCGAAGCAGGATCCGGCTGTTGTGCCGATCATGTGCTGCGACGTCGTTAATAACGGCGTGCAGTATGCGGAAGGCAAAATCTTCCTCTATCAAGCAGATACGTCACTCGTCGCCTTGGATGCCAAAACCGGAAAAGAACTCTGGAAGTCGGTCAACGGCGATCCCAAGAAAGGCGAGTCGGGTACAATGGCGCCCATCGTCGTGAAGGATAAGGTGATCGTCGGTATTTCGGGCGCCGAATTCGGTGTGCGCGGCCACGTCACGGCTTACGATATGAACTCCGGCAAGCGTGTCTGGCGGGCCTTTAGCCTGGGCCCCGACTCGGACATGCTTTTCGATCCAGAAAAAACGACCTCGCTTGGAAAGCCTGTCGGAAAAGATTCCTCGCTCAAGACCTGGAATGGCGATCAGTGGAAGATCGGCGGCGGCACGGTATGGGGATGGTTCTCATATGATCCGGATGCGGATCTTATCTATTATGGCACGGCCAACCCATCGACGTGGAACCCCTCACAACGTGCGGGACCGGACGGCAAGCCGATCGACCAGAAATGGACGATGTCGATCATGGCTCGCAATCCTGATACTGGCGTCGCTAAGTGGGCGTATCAAATGACGCCGTTCGACGAATGGGACTATGACGGTGTCAACGAGAATATCCTCGCTGACATCGACGTCGGTGGAAAGAAGACTCCGGTCCTCGTCCATTTCGATCGCAATGGCTTTGGTTACACGCTCAACCGTAAGGACGGCGAGCTTCTCGTTGCCGAGAAGTTTGATCCGGCCGTCAACTGGGCGACAGGCGTCGACATGGATAAGGCCAGCCCTAACTACGGACGTCCGATTCGTGTCGCCAAGTACTCGACGTTCAGGAACGGCAAAGGCGCTGACGTCAACACGAAGGGCATCTGCCCTGCGGCTCTTGGTTCGAAAGATAGACAGCCTGCTTCGTTCTCGAAGCTGACCGGGCTCTTCTACGTTCCGACAAATCACGTGTGCATGGATTACGAACCCTTTAAGGTTTCGTACACGGCTGGTCAGCCGTACGTGGGTGCCACTCTTTCCATGTTCCCGGCTCCAGACAGCCATGGCGGTATGGGTAATTTCATCGCCTGGGACGCCGGCAAAGGCAAGATCGTCTGGTCGAAGCCCGAGCAGTTTTCCGTTTGGTCCGGCGCTCTGACGACCGCCGGTGGCGTCGCCTTCTACGGCACGCTTGAAGGCTACTTCAAAGCCGTCGACCAGAAGACCGGTAAGGAACTGTACAAGTTCAAGACGCCGTCGGGCATCATCGGCAGCGTCATGACCTGGATGCACGGTGGCAAACAGTACGTGGGTGTTCTCTCGGGCGTTGGCGGTTGGGCCGGTATCGGTCTTGCTGCTGGCTTAACGAATCCCAACGATGGCCTCGGTGCCGTTGGCGGTTATGCCGGCCTCAAGCAGTACACAAACCTTGGTGGCTCCTTCACCGCATTCTCGCTGCCCTAATTGCGCTTCCTCCAGACCCGCAAGTGGTAGTGAGTACCTTGGCCGGCGTGATCACGCTCATGCCGGCCATTTTTAGCGACGCGGAAATGGCCGCGACGTCTGCATCAGACGCTGGAAGGTCGGGCCAGTCGCCACAAGATTCCGAACGGCCACCCGATAAATATTAATTACCCAAACATTGTTGGCCCGGGCTTTAGTTGCAATATACGCAATCCTTTTGAAGGGGCGTACCGCAATGAAACTCCCCGATCTCAATCTTCTCGTCGCGCTCGATATTCTGCTCGAAGAGCAGAGCGTAGCGGCCGCCGCGCGCCGGCTTGATTTGAGCGCGCCGGCCATGAGCCGCACATTATCGAGAATACGCGAGACTGTAGGCGATCCCATCCTCGTACGGGCGGGAAGAGGTCTCGTTCCGACAGCACGTGCGCTGGAACTGCGTGAACTCGTCCGCAAGACGGCTGAAACGGCCGTTGGGCTGCTGCAGCCAAACTCGGTCCACAGATTGGACGACCTCGAGCGCCAGTTCACCATTAGAGCCAATGATGTCTTCGTGGCCGCCTACGGATGTCGCCTGCTCAACGCGCTGCGGGCGCAGGCACCCAAGGTTTCGCTTCGACTCAGAGCCGAAGTCGATGAGGACGACGATGCTTTACGCGAAGGCCGGATCGATTTATGGATCAGCGCGAGCAATGCGCTCGACCCGGAAGTCCGGGTAAAAACACTTTTTACAACGCGCTTCTTGGCTTTGGCCCATCGGGAGCATCCGATCTTCAAGGGCAAGATTACGGCGGAACGGTTCGCGGCCTACGAGCATGTCAACGTCTCACGCCGAGGCGTAACCACCGGACCGATAGACGGCAAACTCGCGGACTTAGGATTGAGCCGAGCCGTCGCCATCGTCGCGCCGACGTTCACGGCGGGCTTGTTTGCGCTGCCAGGATCAAAGCTGATCATGCCAGCCCCGGAGCATCTCGTTTGGGCGTTGACGCAAATGGCGACCGACATACGAGCCTTTCGCATTCCGCTGAAGCTCGAGGCCTTCTCGATGCGCCAAGCTTGGCACCCCAGGCTTGACAATGATGCAGTCCATCGCTGGATGCGCTCGACGATCGTCGAGGTTTGCAAGGAGCAGCCAAGCGGCTTGCTTCCATAAGCATTCGGGGACAAGTCGAAGTTATTTCGGACGGCTGACGTGCCGCGGCGCCGTGTACCACAAGTGCGTCAAACGCATGGATACGTTTCATCCAGTGTCATTGCTGCATTGCTCGGCGGAAGCTAACAAGCCAGCGATGCAACGTGCTTCCGGGATCGAAGTCCAATGGCTACCTTCCAATCCAATGGCGGCCGAGATCCGACGAAAAGGATCCGTTATTGAACATCCAGACGGCTGACTTTATCCAGCGGGCGCCGAGTTTTCAGCTCCCGGCCTTAGATACCGCTGTCAATCCGCCGAGCGCGCCGATTGCGCCTGCTGTTGTCATTCCGCCGTTTGGACCGCGAATAATCGTTGGGATGATCGGCGCGCTCGTCGCTGTGATCATGTCAGCGGTCAACTACTACTCCACCGACATAAACATGGGGGACATTCAGGGCGGTTTTCTATTCGGCCACGATGAAGCCGCTTGGGCCCGCAGCTTGTTCGAGGTGGGAACCGTCATCGGTATGACCTTCGCGCCGTGGTGCGCCATCACTTTTTCCCTGAGGCGCTTCTGTCTGGTTATGACGGCCACGATGATGATCATCGGAGTCATGTTTCCATTCGCGCCAAATATCGAAGTGTTTTACGCCCTCCGCTTGCTGCAGGGCATGTCCGGTGGATTTCTAACTCCGATCCTTCTTACGGTCGCATTGCGTTATTGTCCGCCGCAATACGGACTCTTTGCATTTGCGGCGTACGCGCTGAGTTCGAATTTCGGACCCAACATGGCGTTGCCGGCGGCCGCGTGGTCGAGCGATTACGGCGGTTACCCGTGGATTTTTTGGAACATTGTTCCCTTCAGCGCCATCAGCATAGCCGCGGTCGCCTACGGAATTCCGAAAGATCCGCTTCGTCTCGATCGCTTCAAGACGTTCGATTGGGTCGGCGTGCTCGCAGGAGTACCGTCGATTAGTGCGCTCGTGATCGCGGCTAGCCAATGCGACAGGCTGAATTGGCTTTCATCACCGCTGTTTTGCTTTCTGTTGATCGGTGGAGGATGTCTGTTCTGCTTTTTCCTGGTCAACGAATGGTTTCATCCGGAGCCGATCTTCAACTTGCGCATCCTTGCCCGGCCGAATTTCTTGCATTCGGTTGTCGGCATTGTTGCGCTCGTCGTGATCTTCCTGGGCGTCATCGAAATACCTATTTTCTTCCTCAGCGAAATGAAAGGCTATCGCCCAACGGACGTCGCACCGTTGGCGCTTATCATCGCGCTTCCGCAACTCGTGATATTGCCGGTGGTATCGGCGATATTGAACATCGAGAAGGTCGATTGCCGACTGATTTTCGCGATTGGCCTGGGGCTCGTTGCTTACTCTTGCTATCTCGCGACCTTCATAACGTCAGATTGGATTCGCACCGACTTCTACTTCATTGTTGCGCTGCTGGCCCTCGGGGAAGCGATGGCGATATTGCCGCTCCTGATGTTCGTAGTGGCCGACATGGCGCCCGAGGAAGGTCCTTACGTTTCGGCGATGTTCAACTCGATGAAGGGATTCGCATCGGTTCTTATTAGGACTCTTCTTGAGGGCCTAGGACACATCCGAACCCAATATCACTCGTCCATTATCGCTTCCGAGTTGGGACGAAATCCTTTGGCATATGAGGAACGCCTTGCGACCTTCAATCACCATCTCGGATCGGCTATCGGCGATGAAGGTACGCGCGCCGATGCGTCTCTCGAGATGCTAGCACACCAAGTGCATGCACAAAGCTATACGCTCGCAATAGCCGACATGTATCGCCTGTTGTTGCTGTTGACTCTCGCGATGATCGTCCTCACTGGCGTCTTGCCAACTCGCGTTCGGCCGCCTCGCTCCGCGATAGCACGTTGAAAGGTTCCGTCGGATGCCTCTTCTTCATACCAAGTCGCGCGTCGCCCAAGGCACTGGTTTGCTTCTGCTCACAGGAGCGGCTTGGACGCTCGGTTGGTATTTGTTTTCCAATCCGTCATTTCAGAAAACTGAAGATGCGTACGTGACTGCGGACTTTACGTTGGTTGCACCCAAGATCGCAGGATTGGTCGAGACTGTGCTTGTCGAGGATAATCAAGCTGTACACGCAGGCCAGCTTTTGGTGAAGATCGACGAGCGCGATCTCAAAATCGCGCTTGAGCAAGCCAGGGCGAACGTTGCTTCTGCCAATGCTTCTATAAGAAACAAGCAAGCCGGAATCACTTCACAAAAATCAATTATTGATGCCGCTAGAGCCCAGATCGATATCGATGAGGCCAACCAAACTTTCGCGGAGCAGGATAACTCGCGCTACGCCCATCTCGCTTCGAAGGGGTATGGGAGTGTGCAAAATGCACAGCAGGCCGCGTCCCGCATCGCCAGCGCAAAGGCGACGGTTGCGCGAGATACAGCCGCATTGGAAACGTCCATCAGACAACTCGACGTGCTGAAGGCAGAACTCGCTCAGGCGCAAGCGGAGCACATGCACGACGAAGCCATCTTGAGCCAAGCGCAACTGAATCTGTCTTATACGAAGATACGCGCGCCAATCGACGGTATTATCGGAAGGCGATCGGTTCGGCCGGGTGCATACGTCAATGTTGGATCAACCTTGCTTGCTGTGGTGCCGATATCGCAGTCGTACATTCTAGCAAATTTTCAGGAGAGCCAAATTGGCAAGATGCGGCTGCATCAGCCCGTCTCCATCACTGTGGATGCATACCCTGGCATGAAGCTGCACGGTCACATAGACAGCCTCGCCCCCGCGACCGATGTGACCTTCTCTCCGATACAGCCCGACAATGCTACCGGAAATTTCACCAAAATCGTGCAGCGCGTTCCGGTGAAGATAGTCATTGAGTCCAATGAAAGCGCGGCTCATAGGTTGCGCGTGGGCATGTCGGTAATTTCGACCGTGGATGTGAGAGCGCAGGGTAATCTCCCCGTTGAAACCAACGGGCGGGCGAACTTCCCATGATTCTAAGTCGCGCCGAAAATCCGGTAGACGACTTTTCGTGCCTTACAGTGCTCGTGTTCGTACTTCAGAACGTTGCC
>ERZ778017.1085-NODE-1085-length-29618-cov-5.642019_pt1 | contig 29618 bp, 26 predicted proteins | sample MGYA00375747_ERZ778017 | MGnify/ENA primary metagenome ERZ778017 (study PRJEB29350, sample SAMN05509838) | bioreactor metagenome | biome: bioreactor; material: wastewater | place: South Africa: University of Cape Town | collected 2014-03-17 ...
CACCTGGGACGCCGGCACGCACTTCGTGACCCTCACCGCCGTGTGCGCGGACCGGGAGCGGTTCGGAACGATCACCGGCGCACTCGATGACCTGGCCCGCACCTTGCGCCTGGTCGACGACCTCACGGTCGGCGAGGCGAACGTGCTGCGCCTGGACCCGAGCTGACCCGAGCCCTGCGGGCGGTCAGGAGCCGCGCCGGTCAGAAGGCGCGCACACGCTCTCGACGAACGCCGCGGCGGCGAGCACTCGCGCATCGTCGAAGCGGCTTCCGGTGACCTGCAGACCGATGGGCAGACCGCGGGGCGACAGCCCGATCGGGACCGTGGTGGCGGGCAGACCCGCGAGGTTCGCCGGATAGAACATCGCCGACCAGGCGTCGAAGAAGGGATCGACGGGCAGCCCGCCGGCCGTCTCGGGCGTCTCCTGTCCGATCGGGAAGGCGGTGACCTGAGCGGTCGGAGTGAGCAGCACGTCGAACTCGTCGAAGAACCGCAGCCACTGTTCGGTGAAGGCCGCTCGACGGTAGAGGGCGTCCAGATAGTCGACGGCGCGCTTGTGCTCGCCCGCGCGGATGATCTGCGCGGTTCCCGGCGTCATCGCATGCTCCCAGTCGGCCAGCAGCGCGCCCTCGGACGAGAACCCCTCGCACACCGCGATGTCGTTCCACAGGTCGTTCGGGTCTCCGGTCGGCGGGTGCGCGGCGACCAGCGTGAGACCGGCCTCGCGCAGGGCCGCGACGGTCTGCGCGAAACACTGCCGGACGTCGTCGTCGACGGGCGCGAAGCCGAGATCGTCGCTGTAGGCGATGCGCAGCGCGCCGATCACCTCGTCCGGAGCGGAGAGCAGCATCGAGTATCCGCGCTGCGGGTTCGGGAACGAGAGGTCGTCGGCGGGGTCGGGACCGGCGATCACGTCCATCAGCAGGGCGCAGTCGCGCACGCTCCGCGCGATCGGCCCGGTCACCGAGAGCGTCTTCCAGCCGTGGAACCCCGGGTCTTTGGGGACGACGCCGAACGTCGGCTTGTGGCCGGCCACCCCGCAGAAGGCGGCGGGCAGCCGGATGGATCCCCCGCCGTCGGTGCCCAGTGCGCCGGCCACCATCCCGGCAGCGACGGCTGCGGCCGATCCGCCGCTGGACCCGCCGGGGGTGCGCGTCAGATCGTACGGGTTGCGGGTCGGTCCCCACACGTCGTTGTCGGTGAAGCCGCGATAGCAGAACTCCGGGTTGTTGGTCTTGCCGATGAGGATCGCCCCCGCTGCCCGGAGCCGCGCAACGGGGACGGCATCGACGGGCGGCCGAAAGCTCTCATACGCCCGTGAGCCGTTCGTAGCCAGAACGCCTCGCATCCAGATGTGGTCCTTGACGGCGAGGGGCACGCCGTGCAGCGGCCCCACCGACTCGCCTTCCCGGAGAGCGCGGTCGGCGGCGGCTGCCGCCGACCGCGCCTGGTCCGCGAGCACGACGGTGAAGGCGCCCACCGCGGTGTCGACCTGTTCGATCCTGGCCAGCGCACGGCCCACGGCATCCACGCTCGACGTCCGACCGCTCGCGATCATGCGCGCGGTCTCGGTGACGTCCGGGGTGAATCCCACGGTGTCGGTCACGGCTTGGACGCCCTCCGGAACAGCACAGCCTCCTCGTCGTAGTTCTCACGGCTGCGCAGGGCGATCTCCCGTTCGTTTCCGAGGTCCAGCGTGCGTCCGAGCACGATGTAGACGACCGCCGAGACGACGAGCCCCGCGAAGATCGCGATGTCGGCACCGCCGAGCGCCTGCGCGACCGGTCCGGTGTACCAGACCGTCACCGCGAACGGGATCATCGCCACGATGCCTGCGCAATATGCCGTCAGGCCGCGCCAGCCCCAGTTGTGGTAGAGGCCGCCGGGCGTGAAGATCTCGCGGATCGCGTACTGCCCACGGCGCACGAAGTAGTAGTCGACGAGGTTTACCGAGGTCCACGGGACCAGGACGTAGAGCAGGATCACCAGGAAGCTCGAGAAGTTGTCGAGGAACTCACCCGTGCTCACCAGCGAGCCGACGAACGCGGCGGCCCCGATCAGCAGGCAGGCGACCACACGCACGGTCCGGGTGGGCCGGATCGGCTTGACGGAGTCGGCCATCGTGATCAGTTCCATGGCGGCCGCGTAGATGTTCACCGTGATCACGGCGATGAGGCCGGGAAGGGCGGCCAGAAGCAGCCAGAAGCCGGAGCCCGGAAGGATCTGGTCGGCCGCCTGCTTGACGGCCTCCAGGGGCGACGCCTTGGCGAACAGCGCCGCCAGTAGCGCGCCCAGGGCCATGAGCCAGACGGCTCCCGCGAACACGCCACCGTACGTGTACCACAGCGCCTTCGCCGGGCTCGTCTGAGGCGGCAGGTAACGCGAGTAGTCGGACACGTAGGGCGCCCAGCCCAGCGCGTATGCCGCGGCCGCGCCGAACTGGACGAGGAAGCTCGTCCAGGTGAAGCCCCCGAAGGTCAGCTGGTGGGCATCCAGTCCGATCGTCGCGATCACGGCGACCGTGAACACGCCGAAGGTGAGCAGGAACAGCAGGGTCAGCCACTTCTGCGTGGTGTGGATCCAGTGGTACCCGAAGATGGCCAGCGCCACCGCCAGGCCGCTGATGAGGAAGTACCACAGGCCGTCAGCCTTCACGCCGACCGTCATGTCGAGCGCCTCGGCACCGAGCATCTGGTTGAACATGTTGAAGCCGACGAGGCTGAACACGACGATCGCGCAGATGATGAGCACACCGCGGTAGCCGAACTGCGCCCGCGACTGGATCATCTGGGGAAGCCCGAGCTGCGGCCCCTGCGCCGAGTGGAAGGCCGTGAACACCGTTCCCACCGCGACACCGAGCACGATCGCCGTGAGCGAGGACAGGAACGTCGCGCCCAGCGCTGCGCCCAGCATCCCGGTTGCCAGCGTCGTGACGTTGGCGTTGGACATGAACCAGAGCGGGAACAGCGACCACGGCTTGCCGCCTCGCGCGTTCAGCGGGACCCAGTCGATCGAGCGCACCTCCACTCCACGCGCGGACGACGAGGATGTCAGAGGGACGGGAGCCTCGCCTCCGGACGGAGCTGATGCGGGATGGCTCGGGATATGGACCGTCGGATCGTTCACTGTCTTCTCCTATGAAAAAGGAACCGATGACCGGCTCTGCTGCGGCATGCCGCCGCGGGTATGTCTACTGATTCACTGCCTGAAGGCGACGGGTCGCGGTCGACTTGTGGGCGACCATGCCCTCGTAGTCCGCGATCGTCTCGACGGGCGCTGCCACCCGGCCGGTCGCCGCGTGCGACACGCGCTGGAACGTGACCGTCTTCAGATACCGCGCTACGGAGAGCCCACCCGTGTAGCGCGCGCTGCGGCCGGTCGGCAGAACATGGTTGGTGCCTGTTATTCCCTTGTCGGAATATGCCACCGTCGACCATGCTCCGAGGAACAGTGAGCCGTAGTTCTGCAGCCGCTGTGCGAAGAACTCGTCGTCGCGGGTCATGATCTCGAGATGCTCGGGAGCCAGAATGTCCATCAGCTCGGCGGCGGTGCTCGCGTCGTGCGCGTAGTACACCGTGCCGTAGTCCCGCCACGCGGGGCCCGCGATGTCCGAGGTCTCGAGCTGCTCGAGCTGTCGGCCGATCTCCTCGATGACGGCGAGCCCGAACTCCCGCGAGGTGGTCACGAGCGATGCCGGCGACTGCGGCCCGTGTTCGGCCTGTGCGAGCAGGTCGGCGGCCACCAGCCGTGGGTCTGCCGTCTCGTCGGCGATCGCCGCGACCTCGGAAGGACCGGCCAGCAGGTCGATGCCGACGCGCCCGTAGAGCTGACGCTTTGCCTCGGCGACGTACGCGTTGCCTGCTCCGACGAGGACGTCGATGGGCTGGTCGCCCAGAAGCCCGAACGCCATCGCGGCCAGCGCCTGCACGCCGCCCAGGGCGAACAGGCGATCGACTCCGGCGAGGTAGGCGGAGTACATGATGGCCGGGTGACCGCCCGTGGCCGACGTCGGCGGAGTGCACGCGATCACCGACCGCACGCCGGCGGCCTTCGCGACCCCGACGGTCATCGCGGCGCTCGTAAGGATCGGGAACCGGCCCGCGGGAAGGTAGGCGCCCACTCGCGACACCGGGATGACCTTCTGGCCGGTGACCACTCCCGGAGTCAGCTCGACCTCGAAGTCGGCATACTGTCGCCGCTGCTCCTCGGCGAACCGGCGTGTGTGATCCACGCTCATCGCCATGGCGTCGCGGACGTCGGCCGGCAGCGCGTCGCCGCTGGCGGCAAGGGTGCGGGCATCCACCTCGAGGTCGGCGCCCTCCCAGCGGTCGAGCCTGCGCGAGTACTCCAGGACGGCGTCGATCCCGCGGCTCTCGATCTCGCTGAGCATCTCGCTGACGGTCTCGACGACCTGCGGCAGTCGCTGGGCGGCGACCCCTCCGATGGCGGGAGCCTTGAGGGTCTCGAACTCCCCGGAAATGTACTTCTCGTCGGACGCGTCGATCTGCATGTCGCGACGCTAACAGCGCGGAAGATCATCGCACAAGGCTGTATAAAGCTCGCTGAGGCATAGGATTTACCTGTGACTCTGGCACAGATAAGGGCCTTCCTCGCCGCCTATGAGACGGGGACGTTCACGGCGGCGGCGGCCCTTCTCGGCATCAGGCAGGTCTCCGTCTCCGAGCTGGTGGCCCGACTGGAGGCCGAGGTCGGCCTGGAGCTGTTCACCCGCGGAGCACGTCGGCTCGTCCCGACGGCGGCGGCGGACGAGTTCCGCGGACACGCGATCGATGCCGTCAACGCGCTCGAAGAGGGAGTCACCTCGCTTCGGTCGATCACGTCCCTCGAGGGCGGCGTCTCCACTTTCGGGGTGCTCCGCAACGCCGCGTACTACGACCTGGCCGACCTCGTGCAGCGCTTCCACCAGCGCTATCCCAACGTGAGGGTGCGCATGGTGGGGCTGAACTCCGCGCTCGTGGCCGATGCGGTGGCGGCCGGAGAGATCGAGTGCGGGCTCGTCGTGCTCCCGGTCGCCAACGAAGGGTTGTCGGTCCGGACGCTCCTGCACGACGAGGTCCTCTACGTCTCGACATCCAGGCCCTCGCGACGTGGCTCGGTGACGATCGGCGAGCTCGCCGACGCGTCGCTCGTGCTCTACGACGCGCACACGGGCTGGCGCGATCCGACCCGGCGCCAGATCCAGGAGCGGGCACGGGCCGCCGGCGTGCGGGTGGAGCCCATCATCGAGGTCGAGCACGTCGAGACCGCGATCAGCCTGGTGGCGGCGGGGGTCGGCGACTCCTTCATCAGCAAGACCATCGTGGACAGTGGCGCCTTCCCGTCCGGCATCCGCACCTTCCCGTTCGCCGAGCCGCTCTATGACACGCTCGCCCTCGTGCAGCGGGAGGACGCCCGGCTCTCCCCTGCCACGAGGAAGTTCGCCCAGCTCGCCGAGCGGATGCTGTTGTCCAGGGTCTCGCCGCGCGCATCCTGACCCTCACCGCGGCGATGCCTGTGAGGACTCGCCGCGACGGCGGGTGCTGAGTCATGCGGCCGGTGGAGGGTGCCGTCTCGGAGCATGGCGAACCGGACATCGCAGCGGACCCCTCACTCGGCCAGGCCGTGCGCGGCGAGCCATTCGCGGCGCAGCCGCGCGGTGGTGCGCAGCAGCCACGCCTCGGTGATCGTCTCGCGCAGCAGACCGGCGTCGATGCCGTCGAGCCGTGCGAGCACCGCCGGCCATCCGTCGAAGTGCGGAATGTCGAAGAAGGCCTCGGGATACGTCTGCACAAGCGCCGCCTTCGCGTCGAGTCCGTCGGTGCGGATGCCGACCACGTCGCCGTCAGGCCAGCGGCGGCCGAGCGCGGCGAGTTGCGCGAGGTCGGTCTTGCGCGCAGTGCGCTCCCAGGCGAACTGGCCGTTGGCGGTGCGCCAGCTCAGGCCGCCGCCCTGACCACCGGTGACCTCGGTGACGCCGGGGAAGGCCCGGCAGAAGGCGCGCACTTCCTCGAGCGTAGGCATGCCGCCAGTATGCCCGGTGCCGGCGCGGGAGGGGACCGGCGCGAGGTCTCGACCGGCCGGATCGCCGCGGCCGCGTTCAGAACTCCGCCGAATCGCCGTCGCGGCGCCGCGATTGCGGGCTCAACGCCCGTCGACCTCGCGGATCGGCGGAGTTCTGAACGGGCGATCAGGAGATCGCACGACGAGCGGTCCCGTCGCCCTCGTCCCCGCGGCGATCCTCGCCCTCGCGCTCGCCGTGCAGCCCCACCACCGGGCACGACCGGGGCACTCGCACCCCGAACAGCGCCGTGACCGCGTGGACGAACTCGTCCGCGCGACCATCGGCAGCAAGCTCCCGCGCACGCACCGACGGCGTATGCAGCAGGACCCCGGCCAGGTGCCGCAGCGCGGCCTCGGTCTGGGTGGAGTCGGCCCCGCGCGCCCGCGCGCGGTCGATCTCGGCGTCGAGCACATCGAAGACGTGGGAGCGCAGCGCGACCAACGCCGGCGTCACGGCATCCTCCGCCGTCGCACGGCGGTAGTCGGCGAGCGCCTCGTCGACGAGCGCACGCGCGTCGGCCGCCGCGTGGAACTCGGGCAGCGGCGCGTGCGTACGCAGCAGCTCGAGGTCGATCAGCTCCGTGTCGGGCACGGATGCCACTGCCCGGTCGACGTTGCGCGGCAGGCCCAGGTCGATGATGAGCCGCCGCTGCAGGGCGCCCGGCATCGCGCGCGCGGCGGCGAGGGTCGCCGGTTCGACGAGGACGGACTGCACCGTGCTGCAGGCGACCACCACGTCACTTCCGGCGAGGGCAGCCACGAGGTCGTCGGCGGCGGCGATGCCGTGGCTCGCGGCGAAGACTGCCGCCCGGCCGGTGCGCGAGTACACGCGCACGTCGTGCACGCCACGGCTGCGCAGCGCTGCCAGGCTTGCGCCCGCATAGCGCCCGGTGCCCACCAGCAGCACGCGCGTCTGTGACCAGTCGGTGACGCGGGTGGAGGCCATGTCCAGCGCGAGACGCACGACCGAGCGGCCGGCGCCCGACAGCTCGGTGCGGTTCTTCACCCCGCGCGAGGTGCGCGAGGCCAGCTGGAACACCCGCTCCAGCTCGCGTGAGACCGTGCCGCGCTCGCGCGCCGATTCGAGGGCGCGGCGCACCTGGCCCGCGATCTCGCCCTCGCCGACGACGACCGACTCCAGGCCGCTGGCCACCGAGAACACATGCGCGGCGACGGCCTCCCCGTGCAGCAGGATGCCGGCGTCACGGACGTCGGCGGCGTCCAGCCCGGTCGCCGAGGCGACGGTGTCCACGAACGCGACCGGATCGGTGGATGCGGCATCCCACGGCCGCTCGCCGGCCACCGGTGCGGACCCGGGCACCTCCAGGTAGACCTCGAACCTATTGCACGTGGACAGCACCACGCTGCCGCGGATCCCGTCGACGGGCCCGGCGAGCCGGGCGATCACCTCATCCGTGCGACGCTCCAGCCGCTCGACGGTGTCGAGCGCAGCGGTGCGGTGGCTGGACGAGAAGCAGAGGAGCACGGGGCTCAACGATACGCCGCTCGGATGTGAGCCGGCGCTTGGAGATGATGGCCCGCCTCACGCGGGCGGTGCCACGACGGTCACCGGCACGTCGACCGAGACGCCCTGCGGTCCGCTCACCCGCACGACGGCATCGCCCGGCGGGGCGTCCTGCGGCACCTCGATGACGCCGGAGAGCACGCCGTCGGTGTCCCCGTCGACACGGACGATGCCAAGGTGCGCGGTGCGCCCGTTCTGCGACCACTGAACCGACACCGACCGCCACGCGGGGGCGTTGCCGCCCGTGTCGTTGCAGACCTGCCAATACGCGCCGTGCAGCTCGATCCGCTCGCCGGGAGCCGCCGCGGTCGGCGCAACGCTTGCCACCGGCCACGCGCATTGCCCCGCGGCCGACGACGAGCATCCGGTCAACAGGAGGCCTGCGACGACGACACCCACTGCGCACAGTGCCCGAACACGTGCCATCGCCGCCTCCCCTCGATGCGTTCACGGTACGGCGGTGCGGGGCGGCACGGGGTGACGATTCGGCCACGATTCGCCCCCGAGCCCGACTCCCACGGCGGTCTGCGAGAATCACCGCGTGACCCTGCCCCCCGCCTCCCCCCGCCCGCTGCCCGCCGAGCATCCGCTGTCGACCGGATGGACGGCATCCGCTCCTCTCGTGCAGGCCTACCGCGGTGTGCGCGGTGTGAGGCTGCCGGTCTGGTTCATGCGACAGGCGGGCAGGTCGCTGCCCGAATACCGTGCGCTGCGCACCGGCATGGGCATGCTCGACACCTGCCTGGATCCCGCGCTGGCCGCCGAGATCACGCTGCAGCCGGTGCGTCGGCACGGCGTCGACGCGGCGATCTTCTTCAGCGACATCGTGATCCCGCTGCGCCTGGCCGGCGTCGGGGTCGAGATCGCGGCGGGAACCGGGCCCGTGTTCGATCACGCCGTGCGCACGCCGGCCGACGTGGATGCACTGGTGACGACCACGCCACCGCGCGCCGACGACGCCGTGCTCGCCCCGATCCGCGAGGCCGTGCAGCGCACGGTCGCCGAGCTGGGCAACACCCCGCTCATCGGGTTCGCCGGCGCTCCGTTCACGCTGGCCGCGTATCTCGTCGAGGGGCGCCCCTCTCGCGATCACCTCGCCGCACGGCGGCTCATGCACGCCGACCCGGAGGCGTGGGCACGCCTGCTGGCGTGGTGCGCCGATGTCACCGGCGCGTTCCTGCGCGCGCAGATCCTCGCGGGGGCCAGCGCCGGGCAGCTGTTCGATTCGTGGGCGGGATCCCTCGCGCGCGCCGACTACGCGCAGCACGTCGCCCCGGCGTCGGCCGGCGCGCTCGCGCATGCCCGCGGGCTGAGCGCGCCCGACGGCACGACCGTGCCGCTCGTGCACTTCGGCCTGGGCACCGCGCAGTTCCTGACCGAGCTGAAGGATGCCGGAGCCGACGTCGTCGGCGTCGACTACCGACTGCCGTTGGATGAGGCATCCCGGCGCCTGGGCGACGCCGTGCCGCTGCAGGGCAACATCGACCCGGCGCTGCTGGCCGCGCCCTGGCCGGTGCTCGAGGCGCACGCGCGCGACGTCGTCCGCCGCGGCCGGTCTGCCCCCGCGCACGTCGTGAACCTCGGGCACGGCGTGCCCCCCGACACCGACCCCGTCGTGCTGACCCGGCTGGTCACGCTCGTGCACGAGCTCGGAGCGGATGCGGCGGCCACAGCGCAATGACGCACGTCATCGTGATCGGCGGCGGCGCGGCGGGACTCGTCGCAGCGCGGACGCTCGCGGCTTCGGGCGTCCCGGTGACAGTGCTGGAAGCCGCCGCTGCCCTCGGCGGCAGCGTCGGGCGGCACGAGGTCGCCGGGCTCGCCCTGGATGCCGGCGCGGAGAGCTTCGCGACGCGCGGCGGCGCCGTCGTCGCCCTCGTCGACGCGCTCGGCCTCGCCGATCGCGTGGAGTGGCCGAATGCCGCCGGCGCGTGGCTGCACCTGCGCGATCGCACTGTGCCGGCACCGAAGGGCGGCCTGTGGGGCATCCCGCCGGACCCGCTCGCACCCGATGTCGTCGCCGCCATCGGCGACGAGGCAGCGCAACGCGCACAGCGTGACCTCAGCGAACCCCTCCCGCCGGGATTCGCTCCGGCGACCCTCGGCGAGCTCGTGCGTGAGCGGATGGGTGCGGCCGTGCTCGACGGGCTCGTGTCGCCAGTGGCGACCGGCGTCTACTCCACGCCCGCCGACGACCTCACCGTCGACGCGATCGCTCCCGGGCTGCGGGCGGCGCTGCAACGCACCGGCTCGCTGGCCCGTGCCGTGCGCGAGCTGCGCGGCGCCGCGCAGTCCACTCGGCCGGGCGCGGCCGCCGGCGGGCTGCGCGGGGGGATGGCGACGCTCATCGCCGCGCTCGCGGACGACATCCGGGCACGCGGCGGCCGCACTTGCCCCCGCGCACGCGTGACGGGTCTCGTCCGTCGGCACGACGGCTGGGACGTGCACATCGCCGGAAACGCTCCGGATCCCGACGCGCCCGCCAGCGCCGCGGGCGACGCACAGGCGTCCCGCCCAGAGCGCGTGCCCCGGCGATCGGATGCCGCCGCCGAGGTGCTGCACGCCGACGCGGTGGTCGTCGCGACCGCGCAGCCCGACGCGGTACGGCTCGTGGCTGCGGCCGCTCACGTGGCGCTGACCGGCCTCGACTGGCCGGCGCCCACCCGCGTGGACCTCGCCACGCTGGTGCTGGACGCGCCCGCGCTGGATGCGGCGCCCCGCGGCACCGGGCTGCTGGTGGCAGCCGATGCGCATGACGCCGGGCGCGGGCACCCGGCCGTCGCGGCGAAAGCGCTCACGCACGCCACCGCGAAGTGGGCCTGGCTGGCCGCCCAGGCCGGTGCCGGGCGGCACGTCGTGCGCCTGTCATACGGACCCACCGGTGCCGGCGATCCAGCCGCCGGCATCGGCGACGACGCGCTGCGCGATCTTGCGCTGACGGATGCCGCGATCCTGCTGGGCGTGCCGCTGGATGCCCGCCAGGTCGTCGGGTTCGCGCACGCGCGGGCGGCCAACGCCGTCTCGCTGGCCGCGCGCGGGCAGAGCGGCCGCGTTCACGCCGTGCGCGAGGCCGTCGCCGGCGTTCCCGGCCTGGAGGTCACCGGCGCGTGGGTGGCCGGCACCGGACTTGCCTCGGTAGTGCCCGACGCGCAGGCGGCGGCATCCCGCATCGTCGCCGAGCTCGCCGGCCCGGCACTCCCGCGTCCCTGAGCCCGCGCCCGCACGACACGGCCGCGCCCGCGCTCGTACCCGCGCCCGCGCGACACGGCCGCGTGCACATCGCAGGACACCGGGCGCGACACGCCACCCCGCGGTATCCGGCCACGGCGCGGCGACCCCCCGTCCTGCATCGTGCACCGTGAGGCCGCTGCGCGTACAGCAAAGCTGAAGGTTTACTGGGAACTCACACACAGCGCGACGAAGATGGGTGCCGTGTCAGATCGCGTCGAACCCGCAGCATCCCCCGTTTCCTCCTCCTCCGACGACGTGCCCGCCGTCTTCACCCTTTGGGCCGTGTTCGCCCGACCGACCGGCGGCGTCCCCGCCGATGCGCTGACCTCCGTCGCCGCAGACCTCGACGCCGCCATCGCGCGCATCGGCGCCGACGGCGTCACGGTGCGCGGCACCTACGACGTGTCCGGCTTCAAGGCCGACGCCGACCTGCTGTTCTGGCTGCACGGCGACAGTCCCCGCGCCCTGCAGTCCGCCCTGCGCGTACTGCGCCGCGTGCCGGCCATCGCCGCCCTGGCGCCGGTGCAGACCTTCCTCGCCGTGCACCGTGCCGCCGAGTTCAACCGTCAGCACATCCCGGCGTTCGTGCGCGGCATCGCGCCGAAGGACTGGATCACGGTCTACCCCTTCGTGCGCAGCAAGGACTGGTACCTGCTGCGCGACAACGAGCGCAGCCGCATGCTCGCCGAGCACGGCCGCGCCGGCGCCGGCTACACCGGCGTGCTCACCAACACCGTCGCGGCGTTCGCACTCGGCGACTACGAGTGGATCGTGCCGATCGAGGGCGACGAGCTGACCGACCTGGTCGACATGATGCGCGACCTGCGCTATGTCGACGCCCGGCGTCACGTCGTCATCGAGACGCCGTTCTTCACCGGCCACCGCATCGGGGCGTCCGAGGTCGCCGAGGTGCTCTCGTGAGTGCCGGCGCGTTCGATGCCGTGCTGCTGGCGGGATTCGGCGGACCCGAGGGACAGGACGACGTCATCCCGTTCCTGCGCAACGTGACCCGTGGTCGTGGCATCCCCGACGAGCGGCTCGAGGAGGTCGCCGTGCACTACCGGCACTTCGGCGGCGTCAGCCCGATCAACGCACAGAACCGCGCACTGAAGGCCGCACTCGAGGCCGAGCTGGAGGCACGCGGGCTCGATCTGCCCGTGTACTGGGGCAACCGCAACTGGGACCCGTACTTCGCCGATGCCGTCCGTGATGCGCACACCGCCGGCCACGACCGGCTGCTGGCCCTGGTCACGAGCGCCTACACGTCGTACTCCGGAGTGGGCCAGTACCGGGAGAACTTCGAGCAGACCCTCGCCGAGACCGGCCTCGAGCAGGCCGTCACGATCGACCGGGTGCGCGAGTTCTTCGACCATCCCGGCTTCGTGACGCCCTTCGTCGAAGGCGTGCGCGAGTCGATCGCCGCGGATGCCGCGGCCGGCGGTGCGGGCTCGTCCGGCGCCAACACGACCCCCCGGACGCACATCCTGTTCGTCACGCACTCCATCCCGACCGCCGCGGCCGAGGCATCCGGGCCCGAGCACGGTCCGGGTGGCGCGTACGTCGCCCAGCACCTCGCAGTCGCGGAGGTGATCGCCGCCGAGGCGGCCCCCGGCGTGCCGCACTCGCTCGCCTATCAGTCGCGCAGCGGCGACCCGCGCACGCCGTGGCTCGAACCCGACGTGAACGACGAGATCCGGCGGCTGGCCGCCGACGGCGTGCAGCGGGTGATCGTCGTGCCGATCGGGTTCGTCAGCGACCACATGGAGGTGCTCTGGGACCTGGACACCGAGGCCGCCCAGACCGCCGCCGAGGCTGGTGTCGGATTCGCGCGGGTGAGAACTCCGGGTGTGCACCCGGCCTTCGTGACCGGGTTGGTCGACCTCATCGCGGAGCGCGTGCACGAGGTGTCAAACGCCGACCGTGCTCATCTGACCGCGCTCGGCCCCTGGCCGGATCACGCGCCCGTCGGCGCGCCCGCGTCATCCGGGCCCGTCGGCGCCTCGGCAGCATCGGCGCCTGCCGGCGCTTCCGCGTCTCCCGCGCCCGTCGGCGCGCCCGCGTCTCCCGCCCGCACGGCCGGCGCCGTTCCCGCTGCCGCCGAACCCGTCGTGGCCCAATGACGCTGCGGGTCGGCACGCGCGGCAGCGCCCTCGCCGTCGCGCAGACGCGGCAGGTCGCCGATGCGCTGGCGGTCGCCCTCGGCGGCGTCGACGTCGAGCTCGTGCGGATCACCACGCACGGCGACACCTCGCGGGCGTCGCTGGCCACCCTCGGCGGCACCGGCGTGTTCGCCACGGCGCTGCGCGACGCGCTGCGCGAAGGTCGTTGCGACGTCGTCGTCCACTCGTACAAAGACCTTCCCACCGCGCCGTCGCCGGGCCTCGTGGTCGCGGCCGTGCCCGTCCGCGCCGATGCCCGCGACGTGCTCGTCACCCGCGACGGCACCCCGCTCGCCGCGCTGCCTGCCCGCTCCCGCGTCGGCACCGGGTCGCCGCGGCGCGTCGCCCAGGTGCGGGCGGCACGCGGCGATCTCGAGGTCGTCGACATCCGCGGCAACGTCGACTCGCGACTGGCCCGGCTGGAGGCCACCGGCAGCGAGCGGCTCGACGCCATCGTGCTCTCGGCGGCCGGCCTCGCCCGCCTGGGCCGTCACGAGGTGCGTGCCGAGCCGATGCCGCTGGAGACCTGGCCGTCAGCGCCCGCGCAGGGAGCGCTCGCGGTGGAGGTGCGCGCGACCGACGCCGCGGGCACCGCGCTGGCGGCCGCCCTCGCGCAGATCGCGGATGCCGGCAGCACCGCGTGCGCGACTGCCGAGCGCGGCGTGCTCGCGGGGCTCGAGGCCGGCTGCTCGGCCCCGGTGGGCGCGACCGCCCGCATCGACGGCGAGGCGCTGATCCTGTCGGCCGCCGTCTACAGCCTCGACGGGCAGCGCCGGGTGACGGCATCCGCCACCGCCACGGGCCCGGATGCCGCGACCCGCGCCGCGCAGGAGGTCGTCGCGGCGCTGCTGGAAGGCGGTGCCGGTGAGCTGGACCCGGCGCCGCAGGGTGATGCATGAGCACCCGACCTGTGGCATCCACTCACGAGCTGAGGAGATCTCACGACATGAGGACAATTCGACGCGATCCCGTACTCATTCGGTGCGGTCTCCTCGTCTCACGCGAGGAGGCAGGGGCATGAACCCTCCGGTGATCCGTCCGCGTCGGCTGCGCACGACCCCGGCGATGCGCCGGCTGGTCGCCGAGACCCGCATCCATCCCGCGCAGCTGATCCTGCCGCTGTTCGTGCGGGAGGGCATCACCGAGCCCGCGCCCATCGGGTCGATGCCCGGCGTCGTGCAGCACACGTTCGACTCGCTGAAGAAGGCCGTGCAGGATGCCGCCGCCGCGGGCCTGGGTGGAGTGATGCTGTTCGGCATCCCCGCCACCCGAGACGCCGTCGGCTCCGCGGCCACGCAGGCCTCCGGCATCCTGAACCGCGCGACCGAGGTCGCGGTGGCGGAGGCCGGCGCGGCGCTCGTCGTGCAGACCGACCTGTGCCTGGACGAGTTCACCGACCACGGCCACTGCGGCGTGCTCGACGCGCACGGCCGCGTCGACAACGACGCGACGCTCGAGCGGTATCGCGAGATGGCCGTCGCACAGGCGCAGGCCGGCTCGCAGCTGCTCGGCCTGTCGGGCATGATGGACGGCCAGGTGGCGGCCGTGCGCGACGCGCTGGATGCCGCCGGCTTCGCCGACACGGCGATCCTCGCGTATGCGGCGAAGTATGCGTCGGCGTTCTACGGCCCGTTCCGCGAGGCCGTCGACTCGCAGCTGCGCGGCGACCGGCGCACGTACCAGCAAGACCCGGCGAACCGGATCGAGGGCCGGCGCGAGGCCGCGCTCGACGAGGCGGAGGGCGCCGACGTGCTCATGGTCAAGCCCGCGATGAGCTACCTCGACGTGCTGGCCGATGTCGCCGCGGCCGCGCGCGTGCCGGTGTGGGCGTACCAGGTGTCGGGCGAGTACGCGATGATCGAGGCCGCCGCCGCGAACGGCTGGATCGACCGGGACCGGGCCATCCGCGAGAGCGTGACCGGGATCCTCCGGGCGGGCGCGGGCGCGGTGCTGACGTACTGGGCGCTGCAGCTCGCCTCGTCCGGGCGGGCGCAGTCATGAGCAACGAGTCGGCCTTCGACGCGGCATCCGCCGTCATCCCCGGGGGCGTGAACTCGCCCGTGCGCGCGTTCCGCTCGGTGGGCGGCGCGCCGCGGTTCCTGGTGTCCGGCCACGGGCCGTACGTCGTCGACGTCGAGGGCCGCGAGTACGTCGACCTCGTGTGCTCGTGGGGTCCGCTGCTGCTCGGGCACGCCCATCCGCAGGTGCTGGATGCCGTCCATCAGGCCGTGTCGCGCGGGTTGTCGTTCGGCGCGTCGACGCCGTCCGAGACCGAGCTCGCCGAGACCGTGATCGCCCGCCTCGCGCCGCGCACGGCTGCCCCGATCGTCGAGCAGCTGCGGCTGGTCTCGACCGGCACCGAGGCGACGATGACCGCGATCCGGCTCGCGCGCGGAGTGACCGGTCGGCCGCTCGTGGTCAAGTTCGCCGGGCACTACCACGGGCACTCCGACGGGCTGCTCGCCGATGCCGGCAGCGGCCTGGCGACCCTCGCCCTCCCCGCGTCGGCGGGAGTGCCCGCCGAGATCGCCGCGCAGACGCTCGTGCTGCCCTACAACGACCGAGCAGCGGTCGAGGCCGCATTCGCGCAGTTCGGGCCACGGATCGCGGCGATCATCGTCGAGGCGGCCGCCGCCAACATGGGCGTCGTCGCGCCCGCGCCCGGGTTCAACGCTTTCCTCGCACAGACCGCGCACGCCGCCGGCGCGCTGCTGATCGTCGACGAGGTGCTGACCGGGTTCCGCGTGTCCCCGGCCGGCTGGCTGGGGCTGGAGCCGGTCGAGGCCGACATCGTCACGTTCGGCAAGGTCATCGGTGGAGGGATGCCGCTGGCGGCCCTGGGCGCACGCCGGTCGATCATGGAGCATCTCGCCCCGGTCGGGCCGGTGTATCAGGCCGGCACACTGTCGGGGAACCCCGTCGCGGTCGCCGCGGGCATCGCGACCCTCGCCGCAGCCGACGCCGCGGTGTACGCACGGGTCGACGAGGTGGCCGCGACGATCGCGGAGGCGACGTCGACGGCGCTGAGGGATGCCGGCGTGTCGCACGCTGTCTCGCGCGCGGGAAGCCTGTTCAGCATCCAGTTCCAGGCCACGCTCGCGCACGATTACGTCGGCGTGCAGCGGCAGGAGGCGTTCCGCTACGGGCCGTTCTTCCATGCAATGCTCGACGCCGGGGTTCTGCTGCCGCCGAGCCCCTACGAAGCGTGGTTCGTCAGCGCCGCACACGACGACGATGCGCTCAATCGTGTGCTGGACGCACTGCCGGCCGCCACCCGCGCCGCGTCCGCCGCGCAGCCCTGACCCCGTTGAGCGAGGCGCCCGCCGGATGCCCGACGCCCGTTGAGCGAGGCGCCCGCCGGGCGACCGAGCCGAAACACCCCACCACCAGCACAACGTTTCGACTCGCTGCGCTCGCTCAACGACCGGGCATGAGCGACTGCGCTCGCTCAACGACCAGACACACCCGGCCCCGACCCGCGAGATCAGCCCGCGATGCGATCCTCGGCCCTGGTCGTCTCGATGTTCTGCAGCAGCCGCTCCCATACGGCGTCGAGCCGGGCGCGACCGTCCTGATCCAGCGACGGCATCGGCCGGCGGCACGGGCCGCACTCCACCGCGTACTTGCCGACGAGGTACTTCACCGCGGCGAAGACGCCCTCCTGCACCATCCCCTCGACGGTCTCGTTGACGCGCACCTGCACCGCGCGGGCGCCCTCGACGTCGCCCGCGGCCTCACGCGCCCGCATCGACCGGAACAGCTCGAGCTGCAGACCGACCGTGGTCCCGATCGCGGCCGTCGCACCGACCATTCGGGCGGGCAGATACAGCTCGTCGAATCCGTTGATCAGCGCGACGTCCGGGTACCGGGCGACCAGCCGTTCCGCGCCGAAGAGGTTCTGCGAGGTGTGCTTGATCCCGATGACCTGGGGCAGGGCCAGCAGCTCCTCGTACCCGCCGTCGACCACATCACGGCCGGTGAACTGCGGGATGTTGTAGACGATGAACGGCAGATCGACGGCGTCGATCACGGCCCGGTAGTGCGCGGTCACCTCGGCCGTCGAGTACCGGTAGTACAGCGGCGGGATCATCGAGATGGCGGCCACGCCGTCGCGCTGCGCCGCACGGGCGAGGACGACCGCGTCGCGAGTGGTCATCGCACCCACGTGCGCGACCACCGGGACTCTGCCGGCAGCGGCACGGACCGCCTCACGCCCCACGGCGATCCGCTCCTCGACCGACAGCAGCATCCCCTCGCCCGTCGACCCGCCGACGTACACGCCCTCGACACCGCGCGCGATCTCCGCGTCCACGAGAGTGGCGAGGCTGTCGAGGTCGACCGCCTCGTCCGCGCGCATCGGGGTCACGGCGGCGACGAACAGCCGCTCTCCGAGAAGGTCTGTCACCACGCCGTCCACCCGCCGTCGACCACGAGGTTCGAACCGGTCATGTACCGGGAGGCGTCCGAGACGAGGAAGATGAGCGCACCGTTGTACTCGTCGGCCTGCGCCATGCGCCCGATGGGGATGCGCGACTCGTAGTTCGCGTGGAACTTGTCGTCCTGCGTGTCACGCCAGACGCCCGACGGGGTCAGCGTGTTCACCCGGATGCCCTGCCGACCCCAGTACGTGGCGCAGTACCGGGTGAGGTTGTAGATGCCGGACTTCGCCGCGGAGTATGCGACCGGCTTCACGAACGGCACCCCGGTGTCGATCGCCTTGTACGCGTAGATGTCCTGCACGGGCGAGAGCATGCCGTAGATCGATCCGACGTTGACGATCGAGCCCTCCAGACCCGCCTCGCGCATCAGCCGGCCCGCCGCCTGCGTCACCAGGAACGTGCCCACCAGATTCGTCTCGACCACCTCGCGGAAGATCTCCGCCGGGAAGTGCTCGAACGGACCGGACACCTCCGGCGGCGCGCTCGGCGGGGTGTCCACGCCGGCGTGGTTCACGAGGATCGGCGGCACCCCCCACGTCTCCACCACGCGCTGCAGTCCCTGCTCCACGCTGGACTGGTCGGTGATGTCCAGCTGTACGGCCAGCACCCGATCCGTGTCCTGGGTGATCCCCAGGCGCGCCGCAGCGTCGGGCACCTCGCGACGCGACGTGACCACCACGCGCGCGCCGCGCTCATGCAGTGCCCGAGCGAACTCGGTGCCGATCTGACCGAAGGCTCCCGTCACCACCGCGATCCGGTCCTCGACCGAGAACAGCGGGTCAGTCCTTTGCTCCACATCACCCTCCTCTACTTGCACCGCAGCGCGGATGCCGCGGAAACACTGTCGCACCCGCCGGGGACGCCGCGTCAGGCGATCCGCTCGCCCGCTCCAGCATCGGCCGTCTGCACGCACACCTGCCGCTGCCGCCCGAGACCGTCGATCTCCATGTCGACGGTGTCGCCCGCGGAAAGGTACGGGAAGCGCCCGGACAGCGCGACGCCCTCCGGCGTGCCGGTCAGGATCACATCGCCCGGCTCCAGAGTCAGGTACTGGCTCAGCTCCCACACGATGTGGTCGATGCCGAAGATCAGATCGCTGGTGCGCGAGTCCTGGCGCGGCTGTCCATTGACCCACGATCGCAGGCGCACATCGCTCGCGTCGACCTCATCGGCGGTGACCAGCCACGGCCCCAGCGGCAGGAACCCGGGGGCCGACTTGCCCTTGGACCATTGCCCGCCCGAGACGGCGACCTGCCAGTCCCGCTCGGACACGTCGTTGCCGACGGCATATCCCGCGATGTGCGAACCGGCATCCGCGACCGAGGCGAGCCTGCTCGCCCGCCTGCCGATCACGACCGCCAGCTCCACCTCCCAATCGGTCTTCGTGCTGCCGACGGGGATGTGCAGGTCGTCGTCGGGGCCGACCACCGCATTCGGCGACTTCATGAACATCACCATGTGCTCGGGCGGTTGGTTGCCGCTCTCGGCGGCGTGTGCGGCGTAGTTCATGCCGATGCAGTACACGGCCGACGGGCGCGCCACCGGGGCGCCCACACGCAGCGATGCGCCATCGGCCAGCACCGGGAGCGCTCCGGATGCCAGCGCCGACCGTGCACGCTGGATGCCGTCAGATGCCAGGAACCCGCCGTCGATGTCGCCGGTGAGGGAGGACAGATCGAGGATCCGATCGTCTTCGACGATCACCGGGATCTCGTGGCCGGGGCGTCCGAGACGGGCAAGACGCATGATGCGCTCCTTCATGGGTGTGCGGCGGCCGCGCAGGTGGTGCGAGCACCCTGCACGACCACCGCGAGGCAAGCTCTAACGAGACGTTCCCGCGAGGGGTGCGAGCGCGTTCTGCAGAGCCTCCCGGACCGCGTTGGGAACCGGCGAGGCGGGACTGCGGCTCTCCCCCAGGTCGCGTCCGAGAATGGACAGCGCCGCCTTCACCCGCGCGGGGAACTGCGGACCACGAACGACCTTCCAGATCGGGAACATCGCGTCTTGAAGAGCGCGGCCGTCCTCGTGACGCTGCTCCTGTGCGGCATCCCACAGGCGCCGGCATTCGGCGGGGAACAGCGAGAGGACCGCGGAGATGGCGCCGTCCGCACCGAGCTCGAAGCAGGTGAACAGCAGCTCATCGGTGGCTGCATAGACCATCGCGTCGGGCGCCGTCAGTCGCATGTCGTACATCGCCATGACGCCGCCGACGCTCTGCTTGACCCCGACCACGTGCTCGATGCCCCGCAGCCGCGTGAACAGTCGTGGGCTGATCTCGTTCTGCGGCACCACGTTGTAGATGATGATCGGAAGCTGCACCTCGTCGGAGATCGCGCGATAGAACGCCTCGTTGCCGGCGTCGTCGGGGACGAGCACGTTGTAGAAGGTGGGTGTCACCATCAGGGCGTCGGCGCCCGCGTCGCGAGCGACGAGCGCCGCGCGCACGGCCGCCTTCGTGGAGCTGCGGATGACGCCGGCGACCACCGGGCGCTCCCCGGCGATCTCGCGTGCCTCGGCAACCAGTCGCCCCAGCTCGTCGTCTTCGAGCGTGGCTCCTTCACCGGTGCTGCCGCCCGGGCTGACCCCGTGGATGCCCTGCTCCAGGAGATAGGAGATCTGATCGCGATACACACCGTAGTCGATCGCGCCGGATGCCGTGAACGGCGTGAGCGCCGGGGCGACCAGTCCACGGGGCAGTGCCAGGGAAGACATTGACGCACTCCTTCATGTCATGGGTGTCAGCACAGACGTCGGCAACTGCGCGATTCGAAGGCACCGCTGCGCTTCACGCTACCCAACTCATCAGTCGTCTGTCAACTGTTGAGTTGAGGCCGACAGGGCCATTCCCCCGTCGCCGCAGACTCTCGTCATGCGTCCACCAGCTCGGGGGGCAGGAGGCGCTGCGGGAAGCCCTGCAGGGCGACGGGCCGGAGGAAGCGCCGGATCGCCGCGGTCCCCACGGAGGTGGTCTGCGATGCCGTGCTGGCAGGGTATGGTCCGCCGTGCTGCTGCGCCCCCGTGACGGAGACGCCGGTCGGCCACTGCCGCCACAGCAGGCGCCCGGCCCGCGCCGCGAGGGCGTCCACGAGAGCGGTCGGCGAATCGGCGTCCGTCCCGAAGATCGTCGCGGTCAGCTGCCCTTCGTAGGCCTGCGCGAGCTGCACCATCTGCTCCGAGGACTCGTACTCGACGACGAGCGCCGCCGGGCCGAAGCACTCATCGAGATACAGCGCCGGTCTCGTGAGCACGGCGGCGCCGGGTGCGTGCAGCAGGATCGGGGCGGGGAGGTCGCCTTCGGCGTCGCCGTCCGAACGCAGGGTCTGCACGCTCGGCGCACCGCGAAGCTCGCGGAGCCTGTCTCGATAGCCCGCCCGGATGCTGTCGTTGAGCAGCTCCGCAGGGGCCGGCAGAGCGTGCTGTCGCAGTGCGGCGGCGACGGCGGAGCCGGATGGGACGAACAGGGTGCCGGGCTTGGTGCAGAACTGGCCGGCGCCCAGCGTGAACGAGGCGACGAAACCGCCCGCGATCTCCTCGGCACCCTCACGGTCGGCGGCGGCGGTCACGAAGACCGGATTGTTGCTGCCCATCTCGCCGAAGAAGGGGATCGGGTCCGGACGGGTCTGTGCGACGGTGAGCAGTGCTCTGCCCCCGCGGATCGAGCCGGTGAACGCCGCGGCCTTGATACGGGGGTCGGCCAATGCCCTCACGCCGTTGTCCTGCCCCTCGATGAGCGCGAGGGTGCCCGCCGGTGCACCGGCCTCCGCCAGCGCGGCGAGGGCGAGTCGCATCGTGCGGCGCGACAGGCGCGGGTGGCCCGGGTGTGCCTTGACGACGACGGGGTTGCCGGCGGCCAGTGCGGATGCCGTGTCTCCGCCGAGCACCGAGAAGGCGAAGGGGAAGTTGCTCGCCGCGAAGACGAGGGTCGGCCCGATCGGCCGGTTCGAGCGCCGCAGATCCGGGCGCGGCGCCACGGGCCAGTCCGCATCGGCGGCGTCGATGCTGACGTCCAGGAACTCACCGGTTCGCACGACCTCGGCGAACAGCCGCAGCTGGAAGCTGGTGCGGGCGACCTCGCCCGCCAGCCGGCCGGCCGACAGATGCGTCTCTTCCTCGGCGGTCTCGACGAGCTCGCCGGCATCCGCGTCGAGGGCGTCCGCCAGCGCGTCGAGCAGGTGTGCTCGCGCGTCCAGGGTCAGGGCGGCAAGCGGCGCCTGCGCGTCGTGGGCGGCGGCGAGGGTCTTCTCGAGGTCGTCCGGCGCCGGGGTCGGCGTGCTCGAGGCGGGATCCTCGGCGACCGCTGCCTCGACGGAGTCCAGCAGACCGCCGAGCGCGGCCTCGACGTCGTCGCCGGAGGCCGCGGCAAACGCGACGAACAGCAACGCGATTCCCACCGCACCGGGGTCGGCGTGTCCGACTGCGCGGCGCCCGACGTAGCTTGCGCGACCGCGTCGGGCAACGAGGTCGCGCGTGGAGATCGCGCCATCGACGGCCGCGGCGACGGCTGCCCGCAGGTCGCCGCCACTTCGCAGGGCGACGACGGCGGGCTCGAGCGCGTCGACCAGGGTCCGATCGCCGATCTGCGCCTCGCCGACCCGTTGCACGGCCTCCAGCCCGCGGCCGCCGCCCACACGCAGCGCCTCGGCGAGGGAACCCACGGCCATCGCCTCATGCAGCTGCTGGAACAGCAGGCCGAGGAGAGGCCCGCTCGTGCCGCCGACCTCATCGAGGAACACGTCGGAGAGGATCCCCCAGATCTGCGGATCATCGGAAGCGTCGATGCGCGCCGACGCGAGTGCGATGCCGCCCCGCAGGTTGGCGCCGAAATCCCCGTCGCCCGAGCGCTCGTCCAGCGTGGTCAGGAGCGGCTCGGTCTTCTCGACCAGGTCTCGGTACGCGGCGAAGGCGTCGCGGAAGACAGCGTCCGTGTTCGTCATCGGTGTTCTCCCATCCAGCCCGGCGCGGCGGCATCCGCACGCCACAGATCCAGCCAATCGTCTTCGGCGAGGTCGAGCACGGTCAGTGAGAACCCGTGCATGTCCAGCGCCGACACAAGGGTGCCCACGAGTGTGGCCGGGGCCTCGACGCCGCGCTCGGCGAGGCGGTCCAGGGCGACATCCAGCACCGTGTACAGCTCGAGGGGCGTGGTGGCACCCAGCCCGTTGACGAAGAAGACCACCCCGCGGGCGCCGAGGTCGCCGAGGGAGGCGAAGATGTCGTCCAGCATCCGCGTGATCAGCTCCCCCAGCCCGGCGAACGGGACCGACGATGCGGCCCGTTCGCCATGGATCCCCACGCCGTATTCGATCTCACCGGGCGGCAGGTCGAACAGGCGCGCCTGGGTGTGCACGGATGTCAGCGACTCGCTGGCGACCGCGACACTGCGGCTGTGAGCGCTCACCTTCTCACCCAGGCGGACGAGCTCATCGAGGTCTCTTCCCTGGTCGGCTGCCGCTCCCAGGAGCTTCTCGACCAGCACCGTCGCGGCCGTGCCGCGCATGCCGGTGGCTGTCGCCGACGACTGCGTGGCGACGTCGTCCTGGACGAGCACCCGGCCGACACGGATGCCGTCCGCGCGCAGTCGCTCGGCGGCGATGCCGAAGTTGATCCGGTCGCCGGTGTAGTTCTTCACGATGTGCAGCACTCCACCGTTCAGCGCGACCGCGCGAGAGGCCTCGTACACCTGCCGGTTGTGCGGCGACGCGAAGACCTGTCCCGGTGCGACGGCGTCCAGCAGGCCCGGTCCGAGAAGCCCGCTGTGCAAGGGTTCGTGACCTGAGCCGCCGCCCGACACGAGCGCCACGTTCCGGCCGGGGTGGCGGTGCACCGCGGCGAGGTAGACCGGATCGTCGACGAGCCGCACCTCGCTCGCGTACGCGCGGGCGAATCCGCGCAGCGCACGCGACACGCCCTCCGGACCGCGGTGCATGAATAGCTGAGGCATGTTCCTGAACTCTCCGTCGCCGTCTTCCTGGTATGGCACGGCCCGAGCGTCGTGACGAGGGACGTTGCATGCCGCGCCGTTGAGTGACAGACTAACAGACGTCCGTCAACTGATGTCCGCTAATAAAGGATCGCTTCGATGCCCACCACCTTCTCAAAGTCGCACAACGGCGTTCAGCTCGATCTGTCCGGGATCATCCCGCCGATGGTGACCGCGTTCCATCCCGACACAGAGGAGCTGGACGAGGACCGTATCCGCGACGAGACGGAGTTCCTGATCTCCAGCGGCGTGCACACGATCTGCGTGGGCGGCAGCACCGGAGAAGGACAGGGCCTGTCCGAGGACGAGACGTTCCGGTTGAACCACGCCGTGGTCGACCAGGCCGCGGGCCGGGTGAAGGTGATCGGCGGGGGGATCGCCGACACCACCCTCGAGGCCATCCGTAAGGGGGAGGCCGCCCGCCGTGCCGGAGTGTCCTCGCTGCAGGTGACACCGCCGCACTATCTCTGGATCCCTTCCGTCAGCGGTCTCGTTCAGCACTTCACGCGCATCGGCGACGCGATCGAGCTTCCGATCCTCATCTACAACGTGATCCCGTGGGTGGACATCGACGTGCACGCCATGAACAGCATCATCGATGACGCGCCGTGGGTGCTCGGTGTGAAGCAGAGCGGCGGCGACATGCACAAGGTGGCCGACATGATGGCGCTGCTGCACGACAAGGTGCCGGTCACCACCGGAATCGACGATCTGCTCTACCCGACCTTCGTGCTCGGCGTCGACGGCGCGGTCACCTGCATGACCGCCGTCTTCCCCCGCGAGACCGCGGAGCTCTACGCGGCCGTGCAGGCCGGAGACCACGCTCGCGCCCTGGCGATCCACCGGCGTCTGCTGCCGGTGTGGCGCAGCATCGAGGGTCCGGGGATGACCGCGAACGCGAAGTACGTGCTGTCGTTGCTCGGCCGCGACAACGGGATCTCCCGGAGCCCGATGGCACGTCCCGATGCCGCGCACCAGGCGCGGATCCGTCACGCCCTGGAGGCATCCGGCCTCCTCGAGCCGAGCAGGGTCTGACCGGTGCGGGGGAGGAGATGTCGCACGCCGCCCCCTCCCCCGCACGCCCGGCCGCGGATTGCCGGCACGGTAGGATCCGACAATGTGGCCAGCAGGTGATCCGATGGAGGTGTTGCTATGGCGAGACCGAGTCGGTTGAGCATCGTCGATGAGATACTGCCGGTGCTCAGAGACCACGCGCGTTCTCTCTCCGTCGGCGAGCAGATGCCGACGGAGCTGAAGATCATCGAGGACTTCGGCGTCAGCCGTCAGACGGCGCGAGAGGTGCTGGCGATCCTGAAGACCGAGGGATACATCGAGATCCAGCACGGCCGCGGCGCGTTCGTCGCCGACAAGTCCGCCGCCGACCAGGCACGTTTTCAGAGCTGGTTCCGCAGCAACGCCTTCGAGATCACCGAGCTCCTCGAGATGCGCACCGCCATCGAGCCCTACATCGCGGAGCTGGCCGCGCAACGCATCACCGATGAAGAGCTCGCGCTGCTCGGCGAGAGCGTCGATCGTTTCGAGGCCATCCTGCTCGCCGACGACGTCGACGCCAAGGTGCAGGCCGACGAGGACTTCCACAGCCTGCTTCTGGCGGCCAGCCGCAACCGCGGTCTCCGCGTGTTCTACGAGACGTTCATCCCGAGTCTTCGCGCCTACCGTGCGCACGTCTTCTCCCCTCCTGCCGAGCCGCTGCTGGCCCTTCCTCATCACCGGGCCATCTACGACGCGGTCAAGGCCCACGATCCGGACCGGGCCCGCGACCGGATGCGCACGCACATCGACCACTCCCGGTTCGACGTGCAGCGGCTCGCCCAGATCGACGAGGCCGCGGCCGCCGACGGCTCGTAGGGTCCCACGCCGCTACCGCGCGGCCTGGGTCGCGACATCCAGGAACGCGAAGATGTCGTCCAGCTGCGCCCGCTGCATGTCCATGCCGCTGACGACCCGGCATCCGGCGCCCGCGGCCGCCCGCAGCAGCTCGGTGGGATCGGGAGCGGTGACGACATCGGCCACTACGGTCCGCGCGGAGATCAGCTCCACGGGCAGCGCAAGCCCGGGATTGATCAGCGAGCCCACGCTCGTCGCATTGATCACGAGGTCGGCCGACGCGAGGTCGCGCACCTGCCCGACCCCGACGGAGATCGCCGGAGCGAGGGCGGTCAGTCGCCGGACGAGCTCCTGCGCCCGCCCGGGTGATCTGTTGATCACGCTGATCGCGGCCGGCAGCTCGTCGGCCAGAGCGAAGGCGATGGAGCTGGCGACCCCGCCCGCGCCCAGCAGCGCGATCCGCGATCCCCGCACCGGCACCTCCGCCCGCTGCAGACACCGGACCATCGCGGCACCGTCCAGCTGATCCCCGGCCAGGTGGCCGTCAGGCATCCTGCGCACGACGTTCACGTTCCCCGCCACGGCCGCACGCGGTGTCACGCTGTCCACCAGCGGCAAGACGCGCGACTTGTACGGCATGGTGACCACGAGGCCCGCGAGGTTCTCCCACGCGCGCACCGCGATGAACAGGCCGTCCAGCCCGTCGTCGGCGATCTCGATCGGGATGACGGCGAGGTCGATCCCGCGGCGGCTCGCCAACGCGTTCATCGAGGCCGGGGCCTGAGCAGCGCGCAACGGAGTGCCGACGATGCCGCAGACGCGCGTCGCTCCGGTCACCCGCAGGCCGGGCACGCTCATCTGACCGCCGCCGGCTCGGCCGTGGACCCGCGCAGTCGCAGCTCCGCCTTCAAGATCCTGTCGGGGACCTCGCCACCCTCGCCATCGATGCGCAGCAGAAGCAGGCGTCCCGCCTCCATCCCGATGTCGTACGCCGGCTGCGCGAGCACGCTCAGCGGCGGATCCATCACGCTGAACACATCCATGTCGTCGAACCCGATGAGAGACACGTCGTCGGGGATGCGGACGTCCATGCCCTTCGCGGTCTGCACGGCACCGATCGTGAAGAGGTTGTTGTAGGTGAACACCGCGGTCGGCCGGGGCGAGCGGGACAGCGCTTCTGCCATCGCCCGCGCGCCGCCGCTGACGCCCAGCGACTCCTCGCTCGTGATGCTCTCCACCTGCACACCCGCCTCGCGGCAGGCCGCGAGAAACCCGTCCCGCCGCTCGGACGCGGTCGTCCCGCCCTGGCTGCCGCTGAGCACCGCCAGCCGGGTGTGACCGAGGGAGATGAGGTGCGCGGCGGCGCGGAACCCGGCGTCGTGGTTGTCGATGATCACCGCCGACAGGTGTGATCCGAGTCCACGCGGCACAGTGCGGTCGAACAGCGTGACCGGGACTCCGTTTTTCACCACCCGTTCCAGCAGGGACTCGTCCTGCACGCCGACGGCCAGCGCGACGCCGTCGACGAGCCGCGTCATCATCCGCGAGATCAGCCGCCGCTCCTTGCCCTCGTCGAAGTCCGAGCTGCACACCAGCACGAGATAGCCGCGAGGCCCGACGGCATCCTCGATGCCACGGACCACCTGTGAGTAGAAGGGGTTGGTGATATCGCGCACCAGCACGCCGATCAGTCCGGTGCGCCCGGTGGCGAGGCTCTTCGCCACCGCGTTGCGCACATAGCCCAGCTGTGCGACCGCGGCGGTCACGCTGTCGGTGAGCTCCGGGCTCACCCGCGCGGTCTTGTCCAGCACCCTGGCCACTGTCGCCGTCGAGACGCCGGCCACCTTCGCGACATCACGGAGGCTAGCCAACGACAGCCTCCTCGCCTGCCCTAGACACGCTCACCCGACTGCGCGTCGAACCAGTGCGCATCCGCGCGCTCGAATCCGATCCCCACCTCGTCGCCACGAAACACCGCGAGCTCCGAGTCCGACGCCACGAGCACATCGTCGCCCATCACCTGCGACCGGTACACCCACGAGCCTCCCTGGTTCTCGGCCGAGACGAGCTCACCATGCAGCTGCACCTCACCGACTGCCGCTCCTCGTCGAATGGTCAGTCGCTCCGGCCGCACCCCCATCACCAGCCCTTCGGGTGAGACGCCCAGCTCCCTCGCCTTCGCCTTGAACATACCATCGAGCTCTCCACCGGCTGGAAGGCCGGTGGAGCTCAGGATGTTCATCGGAGGACTGCCCACGAACTTCGCGACGAACAAGTTCCGAGGCATGTCGTACACCTCGCGGGGAGAGCCCACCTGCTGGATCTCGCCCTTGTTCATGACGACGATCGTGGTGGCCATGGTCATCGCCTCGACCTGGTCGTGCGTGACATAGACGAACGTGCGTCCCACGCGCCGGTGCAGCGCGCTGATCTCCACCCGCATCTGCTGGCGCAGCTTCGCATCGAGATTCGACAGCGGCTCGTCCAGGAGGAACAGCGACGGGTTGCGGATGAGCGACCGGGCCAGCGCGACGCGCTGACGCTGACCTCCGGAGAGCTCCTTGGGCTTGCGGGCCAGCAGGCTCGACAGCTCGAGCAGATCGGCGACCTCCCGCACCCTCTCCCGGATGGGACTGCGCCGCACCGCGCTGCGGAGCACGCGGCGGTTGACGATCGGAATCCACATGAGATTGCGCCACCTCTCCATCGCGAGCGGCACGCCGATGTTCTCCTCCACCGTCAGATGCGGGTACAACGCATAGGACTGGAACACGAAGGCCATGTTGCGGTGTCGCGGGTCGACGTTCGTGATGTCACGCCCGCCCAGGACGACCGCGCCCGACGACGGCGCGGCCAGGCCCGCCAGGATGCGCAGGAGCGTCGACTTCCCGCATCCGGAAGGGCCCAGCAGCACCAGGAACTCACCGTCGTCCACCTCGAGGGAGACGTGCTCCAGCACACGGTTGCCGCTGAAGGTCTTTCCTACGTCACGAAGCTCAAGCACCATGAATCACCAATCCGCTAGCCCTTGACCGCGCCCGCGGCCATCCCCGACACGATGCTGCGCTGCGCAAGAAGGAAGAAGACGATCGCCGGTAGGGCGAACACCAGTGCCGCCGCCATCACGAGCTCCATCGGAGTGATGAACTGCCCTTGGAACGACGCGAGCCCGATCGAGGCGGGCCACAGGCTCCCGTTGGAGATGAACGTGTTCGCGAACAGGAACTCGTTCCAGCCCGCGAAGAAGCTGATGACCGCCGCCGCGGCGATGCTGGGCTTGACCAGGGGCAGCACGACGAGGCTGACGATCCCCATCCGGGGAACGCCGTCGATGCGTGCGGATTCCTCGATGTCGATCGGGACGTCGTCTATGGCGGCCTTGAGGATGAACGCGGCGACCGGCATGACGAAGGCGGTGTTCGCGAGCACCAGGCCGCCGAGATTGTTCAGAAGTCCCAGCGTCGTGAAGATCGCATACAGCGGCACCACCAGCAGGGCCTCCGGCAGCATCTGAGTCGAGAACAGCAGGAATCCCACGATCCCCTTGCCGTAGAACCTGAACCGGCTCAGCGCGTATCCCGCCAGGATGCCCAGCGCGAGGCTGAGCACGGTCGTGCCCGCCGCGATCCAGAACGAGTTGCTCAGCCACAGGCCCACGGGAACCTTCGCGAAGGCCGCGGGGATGTCCGCGATCCGCTCGAGGTGCGGCCACAGCGACTGGCCGCTCTTGTAGAGCTCATCCGTCGAGCTCAGCGCGGTGTTCAGCATCCAGTAGATGGGAAATCCCGCGAACCCGACCAGCAACACCAACAGCAGTATGCGTACTGCCCGTCCGAGAATGCTCATCCGACTACCGGTCCTTCCTTGCCTGCCACCACTGAACGGAGAAATACACACCCGTGACCGCGAGCGACAGCAGCAGCCCGAGTCCGCCGATGGCGGCCGCCCTGCCGAGCTGCTGGTTCTGGAACGCCGTGCGATAGATGTTCACGACCAGGGTGTTGGTGCTGTCCAGCGGCCCTCCGCCGGTCAGCAGGAAGATGATCTCGAACCGGCGGATCGACCAGATCGTCATGAGCAGGGCCATGATCTCGACGACCGGCATGATGTGCGGGAGGGTCACGGCCTTGAAGGACTGGAACCGGTTCGCGCCGTCGAGCCAGGTGGCCTCGCGCAGCTCCAGCGGCACGCTCTGCAGCGCGGCCAGCACGACGAGCATGACGATGGGGAAGACGACCCACACCGTGGCGATGAGCACGGACCACAGCGCGATGCCGGGGTCGATCAACCAGCCGTGGCGGCCCATCCCCAGCGCTCCGGTGATGCGGTTGAGGATGCCGCCCTCGTTGTAGTAGATCCAGGAGAAGATCAGCGCG
>ERZ778017.1089-NODE-1089-length-29497-cov-31.062700_pt1 | contig 29497 bp, 43 predicted proteins | sample MGYA00375747_ERZ778017 | MGnify/ENA primary metagenome ERZ778017 (study PRJEB29350, sample SAMN05509838) | bioreactor metagenome | biome: bioreactor; material: wastewater | place: South Africa: University of Cape Town | collected 2014-03-17 ...
CGTTAGGAGCGCAGAGTGTACGAAGTCTCACTATGCGTCACGGCATCTCTGCCGCGAGCCTCCTGAGTGCTTCGAGGATGGTGAGTCCGAGCCCTCCGCCGAGGAGGCTGACAGCCAATCCGACGGTGATGATGGCGGTCTTCGCGCCGCGCAACTGGTTCTTCGTGCCTTCCCACTCTCTGAGCATGCGTTGCACCTCCTGGTCTCTGAGCTCGAGCTGCCGCAATCGTGCTGCTAGCCCGGGCCTGCCGTTGCCGTCTCCCCTGACGGTCGTGTCTAGCTCGTCGACGTCCCTCCTGAGGGTCGTGAGCATCACCTGGTCCATCTCCCCTCCTGGTGGGGGCGCCCAATAGACGGGCTGAGTGCGTCAGATAGTGTCGCTGGCGCCTGGTTTGCCGCAGGCGCCAGCAGGTTGGTGTTGGCTTGGCGGTGTCACATCGTGGGCCTCTTTGCCGCCTCCATCCGCTGGCATCCGGCCAGCCCTAGAACAATGGTGACTGCGGTCAGGGACGCGCCTAGAAGCGGCCGATTGCTGCCGCGATGCCGCCGAGGAGCATGCCGGCCACCAGGCCGACGATGACGCCCTGGACGGTGACGGACTTCCAAAACTCACGCATGGGGAACTCCCTTGCACGGCCATAGTCGGTAACTCCCGACGGCCAAGTCGGGGTTCGTGAATCCGAACGCGGAGCAGTACACGGTGCCGGGGTCGCCCGTGACGATCACCGTGGTGGTCGCGCCAGCCGCGAGGTCGCCGAGTACGCAACCGATGTCCACCTGGTTAATCACCACGCACCGCTCGTCGGCAGTCGTGGCATTGAGGACGCTCAGGGTGACGCTGTACAGGTCCTGCGCGGGCGCCAGCGTGATGATCACGCTCTGCCCGTCACGCTCCGGCACGGGCGTCACGACCGGCGCGCACGCCGCCACCGCCAGGACTACCAGCAAGCCAGTCAGTAGGCGCTTCATACGCCACCTCCGGGAGTCAGCTCGATGATGCTGCGCAGTGCTCGGTTCTCAATGACCAGCCGGGCTCTCTCCTGCGCGGTCGCATCCAGCTTCATGGCCGCGCCCACGTCCTTGAGGAGCTCCGCGACGATGCTCGCCACCTTCTCGGTGCGCGGGTCGCTGGGTGGGAAGTCGAACAGGCTGAGGAGCCCCTGAATCATGCGTATCAACCCCGCCCACTTGTCTGGCAGCAGGCCAGCGACGACGCCCAGCGCGGCCTTGAGGGCCTCCAGCACGGCGTTCGTCATGCGGGTCTCTTTGCTAGGGTCTTGCCGACCGTCTTACCCGCCACGTCAACGAGGGTGGCGTAGAACGTGGCCTGAATACCGAACACGATCCAGTCCACGACCTCGCCGGTGACGACACCCGCGATGCCCAGCAGGACACCGAGCAGGACGCCGACGCTGCCCGCTAGAAGATGCACGCCGCCGCCCTGCAAGCCCTTGAAGACGTACATGCGGGCGTACTCGGTGGCGCCCCACACGACTAGCGTGGCGATGGCTAGGTTGCTCCAGAGTGTGGGGTCGGCTTGGTCGGCGGGCAGCCCGAGCGCTTGGGCGGCTAGGCCGAGCAGGATTAGGATGATTCTCGGAAACATGCGTTCCTCCAATGAGTGCGCCTCGGCCTGGTGACCTGAGGCGGTGGGCCTGTCCGGATTGGTGCGCTTGTGACCCGAGCGCCGGGAGACTGGATCACGTCCTCTCACGAGTTGCGAGTGTCGAGAGCAAACTGTGTCCTCCAATCGGTGTTCGGGCGCGGCTCGCGCGTTCGGCTTGGGCGCCGTGCGCGAGCCGTTCCCCTCAAAAGCTGTGATGCTGGAGCCAGTTGTTGTCTGGCGTGCGCCCGCTCGCGACCGGGCCACCAATCACCCCCTCTCCTACTTGCGCGTGATGCGTCTCATGTGACGACGACGCAGGTACGCCGTCCAGCGGGCGCTCACGAACGAACGAGCGCCACGCGCTGCGCCTGCTCGATGGCCTCCTGCGCGAACAGGAACTCAACGTGCACCCACTCGCGCGGCCCGATGTGCGTCAGGCCAAACGGCTCAAGCGGGCACACGCGGTACAGCCACTGCCAGGACGAAACCTCCCAGATGGCTTGGCCGGTCTCCCGCCGAATCATCGCCAGGTCAACAGCCAACCCCCACCGGTGCAGGCTGTCCATCGTCCACGTGACTTGCGGGGCATTCAGGTGGGGTTCCTCGCGGCCCTGCGCGTACAACCAGCGTTGCCGCTCAATCGACCGGCGGGTTTCGGTGATGCGGAACTCGACGTGCGGCACGCGCGTCTCAGCCGCCGCCAACCACGACAAGAACGCGATGCGGAAGACAGGCGCGAGATCGCCGATCTCGCGATTCACGGGCGGACTCTTCATGATGCCTCCTAACGAGAAAAACCCGTCCAGGACAAGACGGGCGACTAGTTGAGCTGTGGTAGAATGGGCACCAGAAACGCCCTCCGCGGTGCGTCAACACCCGAGGGCACTAGACCTGTGTAGGAGGTCCAGCGTGACGACTCTATCAATATCCCGATGCACTGAATGCGGCTCCGTGCCGAGGCGCATAAGCGCGTGCCCAACCTGCCGGAGGATCTGGGATGCCGCCTACCGTCGCCGACTAGCGGCTAGCCGGAGAGTATGTAAGCAGTGCGGCTCAACGGACAGGGGCGCCGACGGTAAGTGCCGTCCGTGCAAGCGATCGGCGAACGAAGCGTGGAGGCGTAGAAACGGCATACCCGAACGCCCGAAGTTGGGTAACAACTTCCCCACGTCGTTCTGGTTACGGGTTGAAGTCAGGCGGGAATGCTGGGAGTGGCAAGGGGCTCTCGACGGAGCGGGCTATGGCTCGGTGTGGGACGGGCAACGCCTCCAGGGTGCGCACCGCGTTGCGTGGGAGATCTTCTTCGGCCCCTTGAGGCCCGGTCAACATGTCTGCCATCGCTGCGATAACCCGAAGTGCGTAAACCCAGCGCACCTATTCGCCGGGACGCATGCCGACAACATGCGTGACATGGCGGAGAAGGGTAGGGCCGTGAGTTGGAAGCTCACCCCCAAGCAAGTCCGCCGTATCCGCTCGCTGAAAGCTAGCGGGGTGCCGACCTCTCGCATTGCTGCCGAGATGGACGTAACCCCATCCACGGTTAACTCAGTAGTCCGCCGTGCAACCTGGAGGAGCGTCAAGTAGCCAGAGCCCGTCGGGCTGCGGGGGCAAAGAAGAACCCCGCCGAGAGGCGGGGGCGTTAGGTTGTCAGGTCGTACGTCGCCCGCCTCCGCACCCGCGGCCTCGTGACGCGGACGGGGAGAGACTGGCGGGTCACGCGGTGACCTTCACGCCAGCCGGTTGCCAGGCGGTGCCGTCCCACACCTTGAGGGGCGAGTCCGCCGGAGGAGCCGCGCCGCCACCGCCGCCGTGCGACGCGAACCGCGTCTTCCGCAACCGCGCCGACGCCGCCGTGAACGGCCGAGGTTTGAAGGTGATGGCCATCAGTCCATCGCCACGGCGACGTAACCCGCCGGGTGCATCGAGGAATTGTCGCTGGTGCGGTACGTGTGGTCGGCGCCGTCCACGGTGAGGGTGACGTTCGCGTTGGCGCCGGTGTCGCTGGCGGCCAGGATGAGGAAGTGGCGCGGCGGCGCGCCGAGCAGGGCGGGACCCACCAAGTACGGGCCGACGATCGGACTGGTGCTCAGGCCTTCGGTGTCCGCGAGGGTAGTCACGGCACTCAGGACAGCTCCCCCGTCGGCGAGGCGCGACAGGAACACGAGGTCGCGTTCGTCGCTCTCGCCGCCCGCCGCGGAATAGAACCGGCGGTACCAGATGCTCATGTTTGGTTTGAGGATGGTCCGCGCGTCGTCCGTGACCGTGCCGTCTGCGGCGCGGACGCGCTCGACCAGCAGCAGGGCGCCCGTTGCGGATGAGCCGTTCCAGCAGGCGACGAAGCCGTCCTCGCTAACGGACAGCATGTGCCCGACGTTGCCGGTCGCGCCGGTGCTGAGCGTTGGTGTGATGCCCGTCCCGCCGCCGGTGAGTGTGCCGCTGCCGTCGTGGCCGGTGCCGCACTGCACGAAGCGCGGAACCACTTGCGCAGCGGAGGACGTGCCCCAGCCGAGGCTGAACTTCGCGAACCAGGCCGTCGTGTGCCCGTTCGCGGGCATGCGGTAGACCACCGTGCCAGCCAAGGCGCCGGACGAGTACGCCTTGTCCCAGGCGGGGTTCCCCGCCGAACCGCCGCCGATGGCGTCCGCGTCAGCGTATTCGAGTGTCCATCCGGCGGTGATGAGCATGCCGTGCAGTTTCGGGCCGACGACGCTGATGATGCTCGCGTTCGTCCCCGCCGCCGAAGCCTGGTAAGCCACAGTCGGAAGTGCCATCAGTCGTACGCTCCAGTCTCAAGCCAGAAATCCCCGAGTTGCTTGTTGGTCGGCGCGACCGAGCCGAGCCAGTAGGCGATGCCTGCCGTGGGCCTGGCGGTGCCCGCGGTGGCGCCGTGCTTGACGATCACAACTCCGTCGAGCGGCGCGATGCCGCCGCCACCGCCGGTCACGAACTCCAGCGCCGTCGCTCCGGCGTTGACGGCCACGAGCTTCCCGCCCTGTCCCGCGTACGAGCCGGGGGCGTCGGTGAGGTCCGTGAAGGCGCTAGCGCCGCCGCCGCTGGCGGGGAACACCTGCACCCACACGGCCGCAGCCGCACTGGCGTCAACGCAGACAAAGATCGCCGGGCCGGTCACGTCGAGCCACGCGTGCCCGAAGTCGAAGCCGAGCGTCGAGTCGCTGGACGCCGTCGGCGCAGCGGTCGTCACGAACGGTCTCGCGCTCATCACGAAATCACGCAAGTCCTCCGCCGTGATATCCCCCGTCGCGTTATCCGCGAACTGCGCCAGCAAACCAAGCCACGGTGTTCGTTGCTCCGCCACGACTCACCTCCTCACGGGTTCTGCGGACTACCAAGCCCGCCCTGGAATGCCGCGCCGAACTCGCCCGAGAACTGCCGGTCGGTCGGCACTGGCGCGGGATCAGCGAGCCACCACAATGTCGCCCAGACGCTCAGGATCACGCCGCGCGTCCCACCGGCGGTGGCCTGCCCCCAATGCGCGAACGCTTGCAACGCTGGTGGTGTGATGCGCACCGGCACGTTCTGCGGTCGGTCACGCGGCGGCCGCTCCGTCACCTCCCGCACGGGGAGGGGGTTCACGCGCGACCCCACGACACCGTCGGGACCCCGACCGTCAACGTGTGCTCGTCGTCTTTCGCGAACTCATCGCCCACATCGAGGTCGAACGCGTATGCGGCCTTCCCGCAGGAGTTGATGCCGCTGTTGTAACTTTCGGCGCTGCCTTGCGCGTAGAAGCCGCGGATGGGCGCCAGGTTCCCGTAAGCCGTGTCCCACCGCCAACTCCCGCCGGTGCGCTGGAAGCTGCCTGCCACGTACGCGTCACGCGCAACGGTGTCGCGCGCCACCACCGCCCCGCCGTCGCTCGTCTTGCTCACATCGGTGGCGTAACCCACTCCGCTCAAGTCAGTCGCCGAAACGTACGCCACCCCCGACGTCGGCTGCCGAGAGGTTCCAGTGACGCCCCCCAGCTCGCCGCGCGCCCACGCGCTGAACAGCAGCAGATCCGGGGCGCGGCAACGCTCACTCGGGCCGCTCGGCGCCGAACCGCCGATGAGGCGGTAATCGCCGTTCACGACGCCGACGCCCGTGATTGTGAAGGCCCCCGCCGTCCACGTTGTCGGGCTGAGCGTGACCTCGAGCGTGTACGCGATGCGGAGTTTCTCGCTACTGGTCTTGGTGACGACCTCCGGAGTTCCGAGGCCGTCGAGGAACAGCAGGCGGTTGAAGAGGTTACCGCCCGCCGAGGCGGTGGGTGAGAACCCGACCTCCGTGAGGTTGCCGTTCGCGGCAGCGTAATCGAACTCAATGTGCCGCGTGATGCGGTAGACGCCGTCGCTCGGCCGCGAGAACTCGTCGGGCGCGTGCGTCGCGTCCGTCCGCGAGAGTTCGCTCCCCAACCCCGTGTCGCTGGCGGCTGGGGCGGTGGAGTCCGTGCCAACCGCGCAGTACCGCACGAGTGGGAAGAACGTCGGTGGCGGACTGACGTTGCCTTGTTGAAGGAGCAGGGCGGTGGTGGCGATGAGGTCGAGGCCCTGGTCGAGGATGAGGTTCGGGCCTTCACCACCGCGCACCTCACGACCGGCTCTGTCAATCAACCCCCAGCGCATCCAGCCGCGCATGCCCGCCCCCACCACAGCGGGTGGGGGTCGGCGCTCTCGGACGCTCAGGCGCGGCAGTGGCTTGGAGTGCGCGACGGCCAGCAGTTCGTCAAGGGTCGGCGTGACCAGCCCGCTGCACCCACAGTCGTTACGCTGCGGCATACGCGCCCCCCATCAGGCAGCCAACCACGGCGTCCACGCCCTCGGTTCCGAGCGCGCGGTTGATGACCACGAAAGCGTAACTCCCGTCGTCGAGGCTGCCCACGAGGGCGTCAACGCCCTCCGTGGTCAGGGCGCGGTTGATGATGACGTTCTTCAAGAGGCCGTCCTCCAGGCTGCCCACGAGGGCGTCAAGCGATTCGGTTTCGAGCAGGCGATTGATGATGACGGCCGCCAGCACGCCGTCCGCCAACGCGGCCACGCTAGCCGTAACGCCCTCCGCGCCGAGAGGTCGATTGATGACCACGAAAGTGAGCGTGCCATCGTCGAGGCTGCCCACGGTAAGCACAGCGCCGTCCGTCACGGCGACGGGGTAAACGTCGCTAAGGAGCGCCTCAAATCCCCCGGCGAGAGGACCAGGCACGGTGCCGCGCTCATCCGCGAACCGCAACTGATACCGCCACCCGCCCACGTCCTGCGCATCAAGAATCGTCGGGGCCGCGAACGAATAGTGCGTGTGCTCGACGGCGTAGTTCTCGTTCTGCACCCGGTAACAGAGGTTCTCGCGGTCGGGCGTGAGGTAAAACAACACCACGTCGGACCCCGGCACGGTGTAGTTGACGGTCGCGTCCGTGAGCAGCACGGGGTCGCAGCCTGCGAACGGCCCCACGAACCCGTAGGCGCCAGCCACGGCGTCGTACCGCCTCACCCGCACGCCGCTCGCGTCCTCCCACGCCACTACCGGCCTCGCGGCCTGGTCGAACGCCGCGGTCGCGTGCCGCGCCGACACGCTCACCGTCGGCGGCACCACGTCCCACGGCACCACCATGAGGTTCTCGTCGCCTTGCCGTTGGTAGAGCACCCACGTGCCGTCGTTGCACGTTTGCACCAGCCAGTTGGCGCCGAACAGCGTGCCGTACGATCCGTCGCCGGTCACGCCGAGCGCCTGTGGGCCGGGCGTCCACGCGAGCATCGCCGCCCACAAGGGCCGCCCGTCCGCCTGCCATGCGCGCACGTATGGGCGCGGGTCGCAAACCAACTGGTCAACCCGCGCGCGTCGCGAGAACACGAACGGCGGCAGACGCCGGAAACTGTTACGAAGCGTCACGGCACCCTCCAAGGAAAAGCCCCGCACTGTGGCGGGGCGGAATGACGTTCAGGTTGCGTGGCTACGGCGTTCGGAAGAGCGTGAACCCGCCGCCGCGGTTGCCACCGGAACTCACGTACGTCCAGATGCCCGACCAGGTGCCGCCCCGTACATCACCCTCCCAGACGAGCACCTCTGCGCTGGACCAAGCGCCACAGTACAAGTAGGTCGGGCCTTGGTCGTCCGGGTTCGTGCAGATGGCTGTAACCGTCGTGTTGTTGCTGTTGAATAGTGCCTGCCATCCGCTTGACGTTGCCGTGATGGTCGCCGTTAGATTGGTGTCTGCCAGGCCCGCGCCGCTCCACGTTCCGCTCCAAAGTCCTTCTGGCGCAAAACGCTGGAATGGCGGCGTGCCTTGGCTGCACGCCGCGAGCATCAACATCACCGACAGTGCCGCGATGAGTCTCATGCTGCCCCCTCTCGTGATAGGCGCTCATCATACTCTCACTGCCGCTCACCCATCTTCAGGACATACCCGGCGGCGGCGATCTCCCCGCGGATGGCACCCTGGCGTTCCCTCGCCGCCTCCATCGCCTCGGCTGGCAACCCGACGGGCGCGCCAGCCTGCTCGAAATCAATCATGGTCTTACCCAGGTCGTACTGCACCTGCGCCACACGACCAGTGAAGTCACCATCGGGCCAGCCGACGATTGTGTGCTCGCGATCGGGGGGCACGTGCCCGCGCACCGTCACGCGGCGCGGAGTCTGCGCGGGCAGTTTGACTTGCGCCTTCGCGATGCCAAGCAGTAAGTCCTCGTCCAAGATGAGCGGGTAAAACTCGTGCACTTGCATCGCCGCCGTATTCGAGTCCACCCACAGCTCGATGGTCGGCGAACCATACGGCCGCACGATCGTGCCGCCGCCGTTCCCAGGCGCAGCCCACGCCGCCCGAGGCGCGACGCCGTAAACGTCCCGCGGGAGCGCCACGGGCGACAGTGACGGAGTCACTCCCCAGGCGTGCACGATGCCCGACAGTGGGTCGCCGGGCGTGACGTACCGCACGCCGACCCACACGCGCGCGTGCGTCCCGAACCCCGGCCAGTTCTCACCAGCACCGCTCACCTCAAGCGAGTACGTGAGGCGGAACCCGACCACCTGCGCGTTGGTGAGGCCGTAGCGGATCACGCCGCCGGCCCCCAAGCCGGCCGTCCACTCCGCGTACGTGAGCGGGTCACCGTCGCGGATGGCGCTGGGCGAGCCGGGATTACTGAAGCCGCTCACGTGCACCGGCTCCCCCACCGCGGGCGAGGTCGGCGGTAGGAACGGGTTCACGCCGCTAGGCAACGCGAAGCTCCGCTCAGCCCCGTAGATGGCATGCTCGGGAGCCGTGTACTCGAACGTCACCGGCCACGGCACGTACGCGCGAGTCTCCGCGCCACCAGGCTCCGTCGTCTCCTGATGCACCTGCGCGATATCACCAGCCGTGTTCCCGGCAATCACCAGCCGCACCTTCGTCACGACGTCCTGCGCGTCGATGGGCAGGAACTGCCGGTCAATCACGTCAGCGTAGGGGATGATCGCCACTGTTAGGCTCCTCTCGCAGCGAAATGCACGGCGCCAGCGGCGTCCACCCAGGCGTCCGCGCCACCCGGCACGGTCTCCGCCAACTCGGTGAGGGCCGCCAACAAGTCCTTCTCCGGCGAGTAGTAGACGGACAACACCGCGCCGGTGGCCGGGAAGTTCGCGACGTCAACCGTCAATGCCGGATGCGCATAAAGGCTGCACAACTCGAATGCGATCGCGGCCACATCGCTAACCCCGTCGAACAACCTGGGACCGACCACGGAGTTGCGTAGCAGTTGCTCGCCGCCCGCGACCGTGATGCGCTCCAGACTGTCTCTGTCAGAGTCCGCGGGTCCCGCGCCGGGACTGGCTAGTGGCGGCACGATGATTGCCGGCCCCCAGAACACCGGCGTGCCGTCCAGGACGAACTGAATGATGGCGCGCGGCGGAATCAAGGCGCGATCCTGCCGCGCGAACACGTTCAGCGTCTTGCTGGAGCCGGGCGGCGTGACCACCGGCGGGTCGAAGCCGCGCAGCGCCACCTCGCCATCCGGCACGCGCGCGCCATTCACGAACTCCACCAACAAGGCGGAGTTCACGGCGTTAGAGACCCGCACCTCCCACCTCACAGGAGACCCGTCACCACGGCGTACACCGCGTACGCCTGGGACGTCACCGTCTGGTCGACGTTGGTTGTGGCCGTGGAAGGGGCTGAGACGCCCGTGATGAACGCCTCCGCGCCGCTAGCGAACACCAGCAGCCGCCCAACGTCCCCGGATGCGAACCCAGACCCGGTGATCGTCGTGCCAGCCTGACTGCCTGTGCCCGCCTTCGGGCTCACCAAGTACCGCCAGAAGGGACTCGCCGGAACCAAATTGACGTTGGCCTTGAAACCGCCAAGCACCAACGCCCACTCGTCCAGACCCACATAAGCGGCGATGGGCAGTCTCCAATCATCCACTTGGAGCGCGGCGGTGCGCAGCAGAGCGCGTTCCAGCGCCGCCTTGGCGGCGTACACATCCGCGTAACCGACGATCGAGCACATGGCCGCGAAACGCCTGAATTCTCCCGCCTGATGCAAACCACTCCCGAAGACGCCCTGCACGGAGTGGCCGGGGGGTTGAACGCCCTCGATGTTGCGCAGCGGCGCATTGTCGACTGGGTCGTTGTCGCGGACGCTCACCGTGAAGATGGGCGCCATGCTCGCGTCCAACAGCTGGAGCGCCTTCATAGCGCCCTCTGCGCGTCAAGGCCACGCATTGATGTGGTCGTGACGGGGATGCCCTGGTTGAAGGTCGCCTGCATCATCTGCGCGGCAGTCAACATGGCGTCACCTGCCTCCCTCATTCGCTCGGCGGCAGTGCCGAGCTCCAGCGACCACTGCGGCGCCGCCAAGACGCTCACGGTGGCAGACGGAAGGTCGAATCGTCCCGGCGTGAGTTCATCCGCCTTCTTCACAGCCGTCTCCGCCTGCTGGAAGTACGATTGCCCGCGGCTGACGAAGCCCTCCACGATCTCCATGGCGGAGTTCCAGAAACCCTCGAACTGCTGATCGAAGAAGCTGAAGGCCGCATCCACGCCGCTGCGATTGAGGATCTTAGTGAACTGGTCGATGAACGGCGCGAAAATGGCGTTCATGACCGCGGCTTGAACGAAACTGTCGATAAGGGCTCCAAGGACAGCTTCCTTGACGCTCTCGTGCAGGTTCTCACGCCACCGGTCACCGCCCCGCAGTCCGTCGAGGATGCCGGTGCGGAATGCGCCCGCCACCGTGCTGCTCAGGCTGTCCCGCAACTTTCGGCGCGCGGGAGAATCCCCCGTGAACAAGTCGCCGATGACTTGGAAGAGCCCAACGGCGGCCTGCAGGCCCTGACCGATGGCCTGCACTAGCGCACCGACGGCAGGCCCGCCGATGAGCGTGCCGATGGCGGCGCCGAGTTGCGTGAGGCCCCCCAGAGCGCCCTGGAGGTCGTTGTCGCGGATGCCCTCTAGGGCGCCAGTCAGGCCCTTGGCGATGCCGACACCCAAGTTGATGTCGCCAGCGAGCTCGTTGAGGGCCTTCGCGGCCTTGTCGACGCCCTCTAGCTTCCCGATGGTGTCGAGCAGTTCTTTGAGTTGTTCGTCGGTGATGAGCGCCGCGTTCTTCGCCGCCAGAAACGCCGCTCGGAGGTTGTCCCACTCGCTTGGCGCCGTGCCGTTCAGGGCCGCTAGGCGAGCCTGCGCCGCCCCGAGGTCCTTGAGGACTTGGGCGACGTCGGTGCCGACGCCAGCGGTGCCGCCCAGCGTCGTATTGAGCAACGCCCACGTGGCGGTGAGGTCGTCAACGTTGGCGGTGGGGTCCTTCTGCAGGATGCGCGTGATGGCCTTCTCAACGAGGCTCATGCTGGTGGCGGCGATCTCGTTCTCGCGCCCGAACAGCACCAGGCTGCGCGTGGCAGCCGCCAAGTCTAGGTTCAACTGCACGCGGGCTTCGCGGCCGGCGTCCAAGTCAGGCGTGAAATCAGCGCCCTGGTATAGGTCTTCCAGGCGCTTCACGTCTGCCTGCGCCGCAGCGTACCGGCGTCCTTCCTCAACGATTTGGTCCTCGGTCATGGCGCCCTGTAGGCGCTTGAATGCCGCCGCCTGAGCCGCGTAGGCGCGCTCCAGGAGGCCTTGCTGCTCGCTCACGTCCAGGTCGCCCGGCCCGAGCATGAGGGCGCCGGAGAACCGACTCTTGGCTAGCGCAGCCATGAGGTCCGTGACTGATGCGCCGGACTCTTTCATGGCGATGAGGGTGTCCGAGAAGATGCCGAGGGCGGCGCTCGTGGCGTTGAGGGCGCTGACGGTGCTGCCGCTAGCGAGGTTGACGCCGCGCGAGAAGTCGTCGTAGTTCGTGCGGAAGGTCGTCAACGCTGCGTTGGCGGGTGCGCCGAGCAGGTCAAGGAACTTTTGCATGACCGGCGTCAAGGCCGCGAACGCTTCGGGCGCAGCGATGTCCTGTACCTCCACCACGTTCGCCTTCACGTCGACCGTGATGGTCTTCTTGTCCCTCATCACGCGCGCGAGGAGTTCCTCCAGAATGCGGAGCTTGCCCGTCACCTCGGCGTACTCCTGACTGTCGAAACCGAAGCCCTGCAGCGCCGACGCGGCTTCCTTACGGAGCTCATCGATGCGCGGCGTGATGATGTCAAGCACGTCCGCTGCGCTCTTGATTCCGAATTCGAGTTCAGCGCCCAAGCGAGTGGTCCATGCGCGAGCCGCCGCGAACGGGTCGGCGGCCGCCAGCATCGCCTGTATGGCGGCGATCTCCTGCTCCTTGATGCGGATGCGTTCAATCGCGCCGGCTCGTGCCTCGTCGTTGACGGCGTTCTCGAACTCTTTCTGCGCCGCAGCGAGCTGTTCGCGCAGTTTGGCGAGACTGCCTTCGGGCGCAGCCTGCCCCAAGCGCCCCAGCGCGTCATTGGCGTTGTCAGCCGAATCACCCAAGCCACGCAATGCAGTCGCGCCGGCGTTCGCGGCGCCAGCCAAGGTGCTGCTGAGGTTCTCAACGATCGCCGAGTAATCCCCGGAGAGTGCGCGGATGAGGCGCTCCTGCGCACCCTGCGCAGTGCTGAATGACGCGTCGAGGTACTTCCCGGCTGCGTCCTCGAAGCTCCGACCAATCTCTTTCGGGTCGAAGGATTCCGTCGCGGCTCGCCCGACGCGCTTCCAAATCTCGATGGCGCCAAGTGCGTTGCCTTGCTGCCACCACGCTAGGCCCTGCCCGACTTCGGCCATGCGGGTCGCGAACGTCTCAGCTTGCACGCTGAGGGTGCCGAGCGCCGCGCCCGTTCCGGCGGCTACGCCGACAATGAGCTGCCCGAAGCTGACGAAGCCCTGCCCGACGCCGATGATGATGTCCCCGAACCGCAGTAGTGGCTCGAAGTCCTTGACGATTTCCCTTCGGAACTCCACGCCGGCGGGGCCGTGGTCGAGGAACTTCTGCGTGAACTCCCCTACGCGTTGCGCGGCATTCTGCAGCGCAGGCACCACGCCGTTCTGGAGGAGTGGGATGAACACTTCGCGCAGGACCGGCAGGAAGGCGGCGGCAATCTCGATCTTCGCCGTCTCCACCTGCCGCTTGACGGTGTTCATTTCGTCCTTGAACGCCACTAGCGACTGCACGGTGCCGCCTGAGAGGATGAGGCCCAAGTCGCGGGCTTCCTTGCGCAGCGCATTGAACCCGTCAACGCCAGTGTTGAGCGCGGGGATGATGCGCCGACTGAATTCCTCGCCGAACACCTGGCCCCCAATAGCCGCCTTTTCGGCCGCGGTCTCAACGGCCGAGAGGCTGCTGATGAGGTCAGTGAAGACCGCCTCGCCGTCCCTCACGGCGCCATGCGTGTCCCGCAGTTCAACGCCGAGACGCTTGTAGGCATCGGCAATGCTTCGACTACCTGCCGCAGCTTGGCCGAGGCGGGCGTTGAAGTCATTGAGGCCTTGCCGAGTCTGATCGAGCGCTACTCCGCTTTGTTCAAGCGCGTATGCGACCTCTTGGAATGCCTCGGCGGTGAAGCCGGCGGATTGGGACGCCTTGTCGATCTTGTCGGCGGTTTCGGCGGCGCCTTGCGCGGCTTTGAACAGCGCTACGCCAAGCCCGAGCGTGACGGCGGTTGACGCCAACCCGATGAGGCTCGGGAGGCGCATGAGGATCACGCCGAGCTTCCCGAGAGAGAAGTCCGCGGCGGAGAGCGGTGCCTGCAAGCTCGAGAGGCCCTTGGAGAGGAACCCGAGGGATGCCGACGCTGCCGCGCCGGCCGGTCCGAACGAGCGTAGTTGCGTTCCGAACGTCTGCATCAGTGAGAGGTTCACTTGATGCGCGAGGCCCAAGCGTGACGCCTCGCCGCGCAAGGTTGCGAGGCCGCGCTCCGCCGTGGCGGACGCGATGTTCAACTTGAGTTGCTGCTTGGTGGTGAGTTCCAGGCCGTCCTGCAGCTCGCCGATTGTGGTCTTCAGGTGCTTGCTGGATTCGATGTACTCGCCTTGAGATATGCGGCCGTTGATGTACGCGCTGCGAACGTTCCGCACTTGGTCGGACAGGTCGGCGATGAAGATGTTCAGCGCTTTCTGCTGAGCCGCGGCGACTTCGGATTCCTTGCCGAGGCCGCGCATGTTCGCCATGAGGGTCTTCACGAGGTCGGCAGCGTTAGCCGTGCCGTTGCCGAGCTTCTCGATGTCCCGCTGGAGTTCCGCCGCCCACGTAGCGAAGTCCTTGCCGCCTTGCGTGGTCGCGTCGGCGGCTTCAACCACCTGCCGGCCGACGATTTGCGCGGCGCGGCCGACATCACCGAGTTTGCCGGTCGCTTCGGCGGCGGTGCTGGCGGCCTGCGCAGTACCTTGGGCTGCTTCGGAGACGGCCTTACCGACGTCAGCCGCCGCGGCCTTCGCCGCGTTGACTTGCTCGGCGTTGGCGTCGGACACGGTCTTGACGGCCGCGGCGGCGTTCTCCGCTGCGGCCGTGACTGCCGAGAACGCCTTGTTCAGCTCGTCGGTGCTGAACAGGTCGGCGGTGAACGACCCGGCGATCGCGTCACGAATTTCCTTGGCGACCTCCCCAGCGCGAGCGACGACGCGCTTGAAGGTCGCCTCGAGCTTCTCGTCATTCCCGATGAAGGTGACGAACAGGGTTTCGAGTTCGCTTTGCTTGGCCATGGCTCGTCTCCTCTCAGGCGGTGATGCTCACGTCGGTGCTGCGGTCAGGTCGGAAGGCTCCAGCGGCCCGCAGGCGCTTGGAACCCAGGGCGATCAGGGCGTCCTGGCTGAGGAAACCCAAGTCAAAGGCCAGATCCACGTCAGCGGCGACGGCCGCCGAGAACACCGGCGCGGTGGGCGCGTCACCTTCCTGGTCGGGTCGCATCCACGCGGGCAGGAACTCCAAGAAGTTGTTGTGATCCGCTCCCGCGAAGGACTCGAACGCGAATGCCAAGCGTGCGCCCATCGCTTGGCGGCGGTAGTAGGCGTTAGGCAACCAGGCGTGCATGGCTAGCACCAGCGGGTAATCGAGTTCGTCCCACACGTAGTTGAACGACCACCCGAATACTTCGCAGATGGTGAGGGCAATGGCTAGGGGGTCGAGGCTGGCTTCGGTGTCACCTTCGCCGTCTTCCCCTTGACGGCGTTTTTTCCCGCCTCCACCTCGCCCTCGTCGTTACGGCGGATGGCGTCCAGGAGTCGCAGGGTGCCGGTCGTGAGTTCAGCGACCTCGTCGGCCTCAAGTTGTTGCTGCGCGAGCCACTCGAAGCGCACCTGCTGCGCTTTTGGGAGGCTGCGAGTGAAGACGCAGAAGAGTCGCATGAGGTACTCGAACTCGCCGATATCACCCACTTGGTACTTGTTCTGTAGGTCGATGACTTCGACTTGCGCGCCGAACGCCAAGCGGTCACGCAGCGGTACTTCCAGGCCTAGGACGGTGATGGTCTCGGCGCCCGCCAACGGCAGGACGCTCGTGTTCCTTAACTTGATGCTCATGCTTCCTCCAGGACGGTGATGGTGGCTTGCTTCCATAGGCGCGGCTCGAGCGGCGTCCATTCCAACGCCACGCGCTGCGGGGGCTTGCCGCGCTCATGCAACTCAGCGGCAAGGGTTTGCGCGGGGATATTCGCGCCGACATACAAGACTTCGCAAGATATGGTGCCGCCCCGGAGGCGGCACCCGTAACCTTGCAGCAGCGGCTTGCCGCTGGGTTGGTTGGGGACCTCCGGGGCGACGAGGAGCATCAGCTCGCGTTGCGCTCTGAGGCGCGGAACGCGACCGTCACGTCGGATGGGCCGGTGCCGTTGAAGTTGTGCCCCAGCGTCGTGAAGTACCCGCCGATCGTCCACGTCTTGGTGGTGACGCCAGCCGAGTCGGACGCGACGATCTGGAACCACGAGTAGGCGTTGGTTGACTCCGCCGTCATGATGGCGGCGTACGCGGCATCGCTCAGGATGAGCTCCATGGTGCCGCTGAGTGTGATTTGCTTCCCGCCAGGCGATGCGCCTTCAATGGCGGCGTTTACTGCCGTGCACCAGTTCCTTTGTGTTGCGACCGGACGCGCTAGGTCCGGCCTTCTCATGCTTTCGCGTGAGAGCAGGCTATATCACCAACTCGCGATTACAGCAGGCGACCGTTGAACTCCCAGGGCATCTTCGCGTTCTTACGCAAGTTGCACTGGGGGCAAGCGATGACGATGTTCTCCGGGCCGTTAGAGCCGTCCCTGAAGAGCGGAATGAGATGGTCGACGTGGTAGTCGTTACCGGGCAACGGCTTGTGGCACCACCAGCACTTGCGCTTCTGCGCGGCTAGCTGAGCCCTGATGTCCGCTGCGGTGTGGCTACCTTCGGCGCTCGCTAACCGCGCCCTGTACCGTTGCGTCTCCGCCCGCTTCTTATCGGGGTGGAGGCGGCGGCGTTGCCGGCTGTACTCATTCATGCGCTCTGCGTTGGCTCTAGCCCACTTCAAGCTGATGGCGCGCAGACGTTCCGGCCTGCGGCGCTTGAAGTTCGCCATTGCTCGTTTCTCGATCTGCCTGACGTGCTCCACGTTCTCCGCCCGGTAGCTGTTCTGGGTGGCGCGGCAGCAAGCCCTACAGTGGGACTTCCTGCCGTCCGCCCGTCGCTTGTCGGGGCCGAACTCAGTGAGGAGCTTATGCTCCTGGCACTTGGTGCACGCCTTGCCGTCCATGCACGATTATACCGTGCTGGACGGTGTTATTGCGAGTTGCCCGGCGCTTCGGGTCGCTTGACCCTACTCCCTCTCGGGATAGCCGTCGAACGTTCCCCCGGCCTGGGGGCTTCGCTGCTGATTACCCAATCCGAACGCTTCTCAGACCGTCACGCTCGCCGTTCCCGGCCACGTTGTGGTGCGTCGGCTCTAAGGGCTTCCCAGCAATTCACCGGGTTTGCGACCGCCCCTCACGGGACGGTGGGACTACTCAGTAATCCAGGCCGTCGTCCACGCTGGCGGTGGTGCTGTCGAGCGTCCATGTGCCTTTGGGGCACCCAAGCGCCTTCCATGTGCCGGTCGGTACTGTGCCGGCGCTGCCGGGGGAGTGGCTAATCACGACGTCGCCCTCGCGGGCGAAGCTGAAGTCTGCGCGGACTGCCATGCTTATTGCTCCTGTTCTGCCGGGCGCTTAGCTCGGCGTTTCGGGGTGGTGGGTTCTTGCGGTTCAGTGGGCGCCTCAGACGTGCCGGCGCTCCATGAGGGCTTGGTGTGCTTCGCGGTTATGGCCGCGTCCTCGGGGGCGCCGTCGGGTTCGAGGGCGCCGCGTTGGTGCAGGAACCGCCCGAGGAACACGTCTCCCGCGAAGCGATCGCCTGCTTCGTATGTGACGCCGTTGAGAGTGTGTCGTTTGGTGAACTTCATTCGGTCCTTTCCCAGGTCTGCGCGGCGCCCGTCCAAGCCTGCGCGGCACCGCCGGATGTTGTGCGGCCGAGGGCCGCGATTAGGTTGGGGGTGAACCGCGCCGCGATCAGGTGCGGAGCGGAAGCGGCCAGCATGGCTTGCGCCTCGCCCTCGATGACGGCCCAGGCGGAGACTTGAATTCTGGCGACTCCGTAGGTTGTTGCGCCCCACTCGAAATTCGGTGAACCGGTCACGAGGTGCAGGACGAAGAAGGCCGGGTCTTGTGGGAGCCGCACGTACCCGCTGCTGTCCTTGTCGAGGGAATCCCCGTAGTGGACGGGTTTCCCTAGCGTCAGGAGCGCCGCGCGGGCGTCCTGAAGCGGCTTGAGGGTGTTCACTCGGCCTCCATCTGCCGCTTGAGTTCGGCGATGGACTGCTGCCCGAGTGGGCGAGGGTCGATGACGCCGCGGTTCCGCAGCGCCGCTCCGAACTCCAGAGCTGCATAATTGACGGCCACGCGGACCGTCGCGCCGTCTTGCTCGAGGCCCTGGTCGATGATGGCGAACAACGCGCCGGTTTCCATCGCGGGTGGCCCGCCTGGCGCGCTGCGATGCTCACCGAACATGTTGATACCTGGCCCGTCGCGGGCTGCGTTGCGGTGCTTGTCCTTCGCGATGCCCTGGAGTTGCTTCGCGCGGCGCTTCGTACGGCTGACCAGGTCGCTACGTAACCGCGCTTGGATGGCGGCTGCGTTGCTCTTGATGGTGATGCTCACACCTGCACCTCCTCCACGACGAGTTCGTTGTGGGTGGCGTACGAGGCGATCTCGAGCACCGCGTACTGTTGCCCGTCGATGCGCACGCGACTGAAGGGGTGTAGCGGCACGAGGCTGGTGAAGAGTTGCCAGATGCCGACGCGGCCGATGCGGCCGACGCGTTCAATGGCCTTGGCGGATGCAGGTTGCAATGTGCCATTAGTGGTGAGCGCCACCGTGGCGTTTCCCCAGTCGAGGTAGGTCTGGTTGGGGAAGTTCGGGTTCGCTGTGAGTTTCGGTTGCAGGGCTTGCACGGTGAGAGGCGCGTCGCCCGCGAGGTTTCGGATGAGTGACAGGGACCCGAAGACGCCAGTCACGAGATCACCTCCTCGGCGTGGTTTACCGCTTCTTGTCTTTGGTGTGTTTGCGTGTTGGGGTGGCGGGCGCGGGTTCCGTGACGCGTTCGATCGTTGGTTCGGTGGTGGTCGCCCACTCTCCTGTTGCCAAGAGTTGCGCCACAAGGTCGTCGGGAACGGTGTGGATGACGCCATGGCGGACGTGCCCGACGTCTTCCACTTGGCCGCTGGGGCCGGAGCGGATTAGTTGCGCCACAATGGGTCTCCTTCCCACTGGACGATGGCGGGGCCGGTGCCGCTCGTGAGGGCGTCGGCTTTGCCGCGCCAGTAGGCGGCTTGCCGCTGCCAGTACCGCAGTTGTTCGTCGGAGCGTGCGGCGCTGATGCTGCCGACGCGTTCGCTGGCGGCGGTGATCATGATTGCGTCTACGAGCGTCTCGAACGCCCGCGCGTACACGAGTGCCTCTACCGCCTGGTCAGAGCCACTAGAGGCTGCGAGCCAGGCGGTTAGGAGGTTGTTGAGGTCGTGCGGCTCGAACCACACGGGATCGAGCCGCCCGCCATTCTGAATGAGGAAATCAGCTGCGGTCACGCCGCTCACGGCTCCCTATCAGGCGTTCTTGACTTCGATGACGCTGTCGGCGTCCGTGACTTTCGCGGCGATAGCGTCCACGATCTTGAACGCTTCCGTCATGTTCTCGAAGCTACCGAGGTCGCGGGCGTCCGTGTCGGGCAGCTTGAACACGATGCGCGCGCCAGCTTCGAAGCCGGTCAGGGTCGCGAACTCGAGCCACGTGGCGATGACGGCTTCGTGAGCGAGCCAGTTGCCTGCGGTGGTTAATGGGGTGCCGACGCCGAGGCCGCGCTCCAGGTTGATGCTGGTGCCCTGCGCGGGGTTGGGGGTGTCACTGCCGGGCACCACTTGGCTGGCGGCGGTCATGCGCGCGAGCGGGTTCCACTTGGGTGGGACCGTCACGGCGCCGAGCACGCGGTTATCCGCGGCGAGAGTGGCGGCCGCCCACTCGATGTTCGCGATGGTCGGCCCGCCAGCCGCGGCGGTGCCGCCGGACGGCTGCGAGCCGGACGGGGTGCTCTCGGACAGGGCGGCGTCGATGGCGTCGTAGATGACGAGGCGACGGTTGCGGGTGCCGCGCTCACCGAAGAGCCTGACTTCCTCGAGGAACGAGCCGAGGTCGTCGTTGACGCGCGCTTCCCACGTCCAGCCGGACGCCACGCTGTACGGCATGACCGAGTAGCCCTCGGTGGTGCGCTCGATCTTGTCGTACGTGACGCTCGCGCCCTCGGGGGTCGGGAAGAGGCCCTTGCCGTCCTCGGTGGTCTTGATGCCGTAGATGGTCCGGAAGTCCGTGGCGGTGCGCTTGGCGCTGCCGTCGAACAGCGGGCTGATGAGCATCTCCGCGGCGCGGCCGTCGTTGCGGTTGATGATGTCCCGCGCGCGGCCGACGATGGCCGGCAGGTCGAGGGTGGTGGTGATGCTCTCGCGGGCGAGGGCGCTAGTGAGGCCGCCGAGGTCGGGCGCGTGACGCTCGAACGCGCGGCGGGTGACCTGGTCGGCTCCGCGGACGTCGTCCTTCGCTTGCGCGACGACCTTCTCGCCGAACTGCCCCCCGAGGAACGCCAGGGTGGCGTGCTCGAAGATGGTGACCAGGCTCGCGTGCGCGGCTTGGCGTTCCGTGAGCTTGCCTTGCGCTACGAGTCGATCGTAGACGCGCTCGATGCTAGAGAACCTCATGGTTAGATGCCTCCTACCGCGCCGGTGGCGCTGCCGAGATAAACGAACGCCTTGCCGCTGGCGGCGGTGCGGCCGGGGATGGTGACGACGTGCCCGACGTGGTACTTGGCGGCGGCGCCGACGGTGGTGTACTCCACGGCGGAGCTACCGACGCTGCTGTAGACTTTCGCGCCGAGCGTGGGGCTGCCCGCGACGGTGAGTTCCACCACGGCTTCCGTGGGGATGAGCCGGACGGATGCTTGTCCGTCGGCGATGCCGACGGCGTTGGGGCCGTCCGCGGTGCCGCGTTCGGTGACGAGGTAGCCGTAGAGGCCACCAGCGGCGGTGCCGACGTGGGTGACGTCACCCGCTACTGCTTTGGCGTCGACGGCAGCGGCGATGGTCACGCCCGCGCCTACGTCGCCCATAACCCAGTTCTTGCTCATGCGTTCACTCCGATCTTCTCGCGGGCTTCAGCCAGCGCGTCCGTGGTGGGCTTGCCGTTCTCCGGGATGTGGTTATTACCGTTCCCGCTCGACCCTGCGTAGGCGTCCGCGAGGGCCTTGACGGCCTCCTGCGCGGCTTCCACCGATTCGGCGGTATTAGCGGCGGTGAGCATGGCGGTCTTCACCGCTTCGGGCACGCTGCGGCCCGCCAGGGCGGCCTCCACGACGTGGCGACGCTCGGCGGTCACCAGGGCGACTTCAGCTTTCGCTTGCGCCTCCTGGGCGGTCTTGGCGGCTGCCTCGGCTGCCTCCCGCGCGGTCTTCTCTTCCGCTAGTTGGGTTTCGAGCTGCTTGGCTCGCTCTTCTGCGGTCATGTCGTGCTCCTTCCTTTCCCGCATTGCGCGGGCTTCGCGGTTGATTGCCGCTCCCACTGACGCCGGGTCGTTCACGACGTCGACGGTGAGCAGCTCGAAACTCTCGATGACCTGGATGAGGTCACTCGATTCGGAGTCAGGGTCCAGCTCGCTCGCTTTCACGAAGCGGCTGGCGGCCATGCCGTTGGTACTCAGGCCGAGGCGGACTTTCGCCTTGCGCTGGGAGTTCAGGTCACGCCCGGCGGTGGTGTCGAGCAGGAGGCCCTCGCCCATCAGGGCGGACCCCTCCATCCAGACGCGCTCCCACTTGACGACGGTCTTGGCGGGGCTGCCTTTGTTGCCCTCGAACCAGTCGGGGTGGTCGAGTAGGCCGATGAGTTCGCCCCTATCGGCGGCCTCGTTGGCTGCGGTGGCGGCGTCAGCCAACACGCTGGCGGGGTAGTACCTGCCGTTCCGGTTGATTTCATCGCCGGTGGTGAGGGTGGCGGTGATGCGCGCTAGGTACCCGCTGTCAGCGGGGGCGTCTTCGAACACCACGCGCTCGGTGAGGTCACGCGCGCGTTCACGCGTCAGGGCCGTCTTCATCGGGGCTCCTTTCGTTGCTCATGAGTTCGGCTTCCAGGGCGGGGTCGTAGCCGAGTTCGCGGGTAGCGGTCTGTTGACTGATGAGGCCCTTGTCGAGCGCGGTCACCACGCGGGTGGTGTCCACGTCTGTGCTGCGGACGGGCGGCGCATCAAACGGGATGGTCAGTTGCGAGGCGGGCACTTGGATGGTTCGGGGGGTGCGCGTCAGGCCGTCAACCTCAATCACCGTCATCGAGTAAAGCCGGTCGGGTCCGAACCTGCGGACGAGTTCCTTCCGGAATAGTTCCGTCAGCACGCCGACGATCAACTGCTGCAGCGACTCCATGCGCCTGACCATCGGCTCGCTCATGCTCTCGGCAGTCGCCCTATTGCCGGTGTCGCCGACAGCCAGGTAGTGCTCGGGGATGCCCGCCACACTCGCGACGGCGCGGACGTAGGCGCGAATGTCTTTCTCGGCGTCGGCACCTTCTGCCTTGGCGGTGAGGAGTTCCAACTGCTCGCTTTGGCCGGTGGTGCGGTCGCGCCAGAGGGTGGCCATGCTGCCGTCACGCGGCATGTTTTTGAATCGCGCGGCGGCGGCTTGGAGTTGCTCAGGTGAGTCCGCGAAGGCGTAGTACACGGCGTTAAGGCGGCCCCTGATTTCGTGCAGCCTGAGTCGGAGTTCGAGGAGTCGCGCGTGCGCCACGCTCGGGTTGATGGCGGTCGCTAGCGGACTCACGCCAAGCGCCAAGTCGGTGAGGGTGCGCGTCGCGGGCCGGTTGCGCCTCAGCGCGAACGACTCAACGCCGATGACGGGCCGCTGCTCGCGCGGCAACCTGACGCCGAGCACGTTGCGGGGATTACCCGCCTCGGTGCGCAACTCGACGGGGTGATTGATGGTGTCCCACAGGTTCACCCACGCGGGTTGCGTGGGTGGCGCGTCGTCCGCGATGACGGGCAGGAGCACGCCGTCCAGCAGCCAGTCACGCAGCATCTCCTTGGACAACTCTTCGACTTGGTTGAGTTCGTACCACTGCTCTAGCGCCGCTTGGGCGGTGGCGTCGTCCAACTGCCCGTACGTCACGCCGTCAGCGAGCGTGAGGCTCGTGACCGTCTCAACGGCGGCGTTCAGGAGACTCGTCGTGTCGTACGCCGCCCGCGCCCTGGATTGGTCGTCTACGGGCGCGTGGATGGTGTCGAAGTCCCTGGCGGACTGCCAGGCTTCGAACACGCTCGTGGCTTCGCTGAGGGCGTCACGCCTGACCTGCTCTAGCGCGGCTTGCAACTCGCGTTCACGGCGGCCACGATCAAAGAGTCGCAGCAAGCGGCTCACCTCCCTTCTGGTTGTTCCGGGGGCCTTAGAGGCCGATGGGGTCAATGCGGGTCGGGCCGGACGGTACGAGTTCGCTCCACAGCCACACGTACGCGTCCATGCGGTTCGGGCTGTTCATGCCTGGTACCCAGGTGGTCAGCTCGTCTTCTAGGGCGGACAATGTGCCGACCATGTGAAGTTTGCCGCTCTCGTCTAGAGCCGCTATGGGGTCAGCCCTGGTGGCCTTGCCTCTGCTGGCCCACACGAGCACGACGCGGGGCATGGCCTCGCCTGGGCGGAGGACTGACCGGATGGTCTGCTCGATCATCTCGCCGCCTTGGTTCTTCTCCGCGATGATGAAGTCAGCCTCTAGGCGGTGGTACGTGTCTAGCGCAACCCTGGCCCAGGTGGCGGGGCTGCCCTTGGTGGTGTTGTCCTCCAGCGTGAAACCGTGCCCGCGCTCGTCGATGCCGCCAGCGATAATCCCGGCCTCATCACCACCACTCGTGGCGCTCGGGTCGATAGCGACGGCGATGCGCTTGAGGGGCGGGGCTTGCGTGACGCGGTTCCTATCGAGCCACGCGGCCTTCCAGAGCGTCACGCTGTCGTCGATGGGGTCGTTCAGGAATTCCGTGCTGAACGCCCTGGACCCGATTCTGACGCGAGTGGCTTCGAGCTTCTCAAGCGTCCAATGGCCAGGCCAGAGCGGTTGCCCGTTGGTGAGGGCGCGGTAACGGCGTTGCGTCCACACGCCCGCCTGCTCGTCACTCAGGAGCCGCGCCAACAGGCTGCGCTCGTGGAGGATGGTGCCGATGATCGTGATGCGTGCACCCTCAGCGCCAGGCAGGTTGAGCAGGCTCTTGGTGAACCAGTCCCAGAGTTTCTCGCGCTGCTCGGGTGTCCTAACGTTCTCGTCGTTCTCAAGGTCGTCAACGATGATGCGGCTGGGGCGTTGATGCCGGTCCTTGATGCCGCGCAGGCTTTGCCCGGCGCCCGCGCTGGTGAAGCGGATGCCGCCCAAGGTGATGAAGTCCCGCGTTGACCGCTTGACGCGCTTGATTTCGTAATCCTTGCGTTCGGGCAACGCCAGGTGCGGGTAGGCGCGGACTAGGTCATCGTTCTCTAGCAGCTCCGCGTACAGGTCACTCGTGCGCTGCTCGGCTTGCGTGGCGGTGTCGCTCACGATCAGCGTGAACGGCTCACGCCTAGTGGCGGCACTGAAGAGCGGCTCGGCAAGCGCCAGGACCGTCGTCTTGGCGTGACCACGCGGCGCGGCCACCGCCAGGAAGTCATGCTCTGCCGCCAACTCTGCAAGCTCCCAGTGGAACTCCGCCGGGTCGCTGCCGAAGTGGTCAGGGAGGTACGTGAGCGCCCAAGGGATGAGGCCGAGGTGACCGCCGTCTATCGCGTCCCTGACGGCCCTAAGGTCAGTTGACGATGCCGGAGCGCCGGAGGGCGGTTGCGGCCGCGTCAATGGCGCGGTCGGGGGTCGCTCGCTCACTGTGCTCATGCCGGTTGATTTCTGTGGGTTGACCACGGAGAAGTTGCAGCTTGTCGGTGGCTATGGCCGCGATGGTGATGGCGGCTTGGCCGGGGCTGTCATTGATGACGATTCCGTCTAGCGCGCGGCCGATGTAGGCGCGGGCAACTTCTTCCCAGAGGTCGCCTAGCGCGGCCTTTTTTTGGTCGCGGAGTTCCGCTGTGCCGGGGTGCGGGTCGTCGCGCCAGCCTCTGAGGGTGCTTTGGCTGATGCCGGTTTCTCTCGCGGTGCGGGCGAGGTTGCCGCCGTTGCTTTGGAGGACGGCCAGGGCGGTGGCGCGGTCGTCGTCGGTGTAGCGGCGTCGTTTGCGGGCCACGCGCGGCCTCCTGTCTGGGTTGTTTTGGGTGCGGGCGCCGGAGTTGCACCGGCCCGTCCCGGGTGATGAGCCTGGGCGCACCGCTCGGTGCGGACCCGCAAGCAAAGGGAAACCCCGCCAGGGGGGTGGCGGGGTCTTGAGTCAGAACGACTGACTAGCACCTTAGCACCGTGCGTTTTCACGGTCAAGCGGCTGGTTCTTCGTTGCCTGCGAGTTGCAGGGCGGCGCGTATGGCGTCGAGGTTGATGTCGCTGTCCGTGATGAGGGCGTCCTCGACGTGCGGTGGGATGCGGTGCAGGTCGGCGACTCGCGCGATGGCTTCGAGGGCTGCGGCGGTGAGGTGCGTGATGGTGCCGTCGTGCCTGTTGCGGGTGAGGTAGGCGTCGCCGTTCTCGTCGCGTTCGACGGTGAACGGTTTGCGGCAGGTGGCATGCTCCAAGGCGAGTTCGTACTCGGCGATGGCGGCGGCGGGCATGCGCGACAGGGCGCGGTCGGCGTCGGGGCGCGCGAGGAGAATGCGCCAGGCGGTGCGGCCGGGCCAATCGTCGCTCCAGAGGTTGGCGCGGATGAGCGGCGTGCGCGTGATGACCTCGACTGTCGGCGTGAGGGCCTCGCCGTCAAGGGTGGGGCCGGGCATGCGGCTGGCGCTGCTGTAGGACGCGCTGCGGGGCGCTCCCGTGGGGCTGATCGCCCGAGTCTCAAGCGCAGCCGGCCACACGTTGCCTCGAAGGTGCCACCACAGGACGTTCGCGACGGCCCTGGTTAGTTGCTGGTCGGGTGGTGGTTCGTCTGGCACTGCGCCTCCTCAGGCTTGGTTCAGGATGCGTTGCTTTTCGCGTGCGTAGACCTCGAGCGTGAGGCCTGGCGTCTCGGCGAGGGCGTGCAAGGCGTCAGTGACCCTCGTGTGGCGAGCAGGCCAGTAGATGACCGCCGACCCAGTGGCGCTGGTTGTCAGCGCGGGTCTCCTGGGCTCGTGCAGCCCGAGGCGCGCGGCGCGGTTGTAGAGGCTGGAGCTTGCCCGGTCGAGCAGGTTGTTGAGTGCGCGGACGTTCGGCCAATGCGCGCGGATTACGGCGTCCTCGGTCTCCGTGAAGGCGCGCTTCATGGGGTTGCGGCTCCCGATTGTCTTCCATGGGGTGTGCGTTTGAGGGTCTGCTCGATGAGGTGCCAGCCGTCTGGGGTCCAGTGGTGCCAGTTGGCTCCCGCGTGCGTGAGGGCGTCGCGCCAGGCCACCTGGTCGGGGGCGAGCTTGTTGCCGTTGACCTTGAGCTCGACGAACAACACGCGCTCCCGAACCAACACGAGGTCCGGGAAGCCCTTACCGTCACCCGCCACCGCGGTTTGCCAGTTGCCGCGCCTGTCGAGGCCAGAGCGGAAGTGCGCCGTCCTCCAACCGCACAACTTCGCGAGCTGCAAGACTTGGCGTTGGAACTGCGCCTCGCTGACCTTCAGCGCCATCGGGCTTGCTGACGTCACGATGGCTGCACCTCCACCGTGGTCTCCTCCAGCTCCGCATCGCGGCCGTTGCCTGGCAGGTAGATCTGCACCAGTCCCTGCGCGAGTGGCGCGCCGCCGGGACCGGAGAGCTCCGTGCTCGAGCGCTCCCGGTACTTCTCGGGGTTCGCGCCCTTCATCAGGAAGATCAGCAGCGTGTCACTGAACCGGCGGACGTACCCAACCTCATCGCCCTGGTAGAACACCGGCTCGTGCCAACCCTCAACGGCGCGGCGCCTCGCCTCCGCTTCGAGGTGGTCCGCAGCTTCGGCCATGGCGGAGTCCCAAGCGGCCGCGAACTCGGGTTGTTCGTCGCGGAGGCGGTAGAGCTTGCGGCGGTCGAGGTTGAGTTCTTGGGCGGAGATTGTGACGTTGCCGTTGGTGGCGAGGAGGTCGAGGAACTCGCCGAGCTTTTTAGGTGTGGCTTTCGAGCGTCTGGCCATGGTCGGCCTCCTTCCTGGGCGTCATTCGTTGCTCCTGTTCGCGGCGTCCCACACGCGTTGCTCCATCTCGGCTTGGCGTCGGCTGGTGGGGTCGAGGTGTCGATCGCCGTCCCTCGCGGCGACCAGCAGCGCCATGAGGGACACGCCGACGTTCGCGCCGATGACGAGGCCAATCAGGAGACCCCACGCGAAGGGCGTCATGCGTACCGCCGTTCGCTTGCGTAATCTTCGAACGTCGCGTACGCGCCAATCCACGTCAACGGCACCGTGCCAGTCGGGCCGCTCTTGTTCTTCAACACGTGCACGACGGCCTTCGCGGGCGCGCCGCTGCCTAAGCTCGTGTCGCGCTGCAGGCCCCAAACCTGATCGGCGTCCTGCTCGATCTGCCCTGACGCCTTGAGGTGATTCAGGCTCGGGGCTTCGTTAGGGGTCGCTTCGCGGTTGAGTTGCGCGAGCGCGACCACGGCGACGTTCATCTCCAACGCCAGCGCCTTGAGGGCCTTGCTGACGCGCGTGACGCTTTCGTACTCGCGTTCGTCCTTCACGCCGGTGTCGACGAGCTGCAGGTAGTCGATGACGACGAGGTCGGCGCGGCTGGCGCGAGCCAGGCTCGTGAGTTGCGGGAGGGTGAGCGGGTCGTCGATGAGCACGACGCGGTCACGCCAGACCTTGCTTTTGATGTGCTCGACGGCGGCGACGCGGCGGTCGAGTTCCCATTCTTCGATGCGCAGGTTCCCGCTGCGTTTCTCGGCGGCGATTTCGAGTTGGTAGATCTGCGGGAGGCTCTGGTCGCCGCTGTACCAAAAGACTCGTTGGCCGCGTGCTGCGGCGTGCCGGATGATGCCGCGCGCCAGTGCGCTCTTCCCGACGCTGGGGCGGGCAGCGATGATGTTCAGGCCGGGACGCGTGAAGCCGCCGCGGGTGACGGCGTCCACTTCGCGGTACCCGGTTGGTTGTCGGCTTGCGCCGCCGATGAGTTCGGCGACGTCGCGCGCGTCGATGCTTGGTGGGTCCATGGCGTCGAGGGCGTCGAGGAGGCTGTCGAGGATGACGCGCGCCTCGTGCTCGTCCATCCCCGCGAGGGTGGAGGCTTGGTACTCGCGGGTGGCTCGGCCTTTCTCGCGCTCCACGTAGGTTTTCCGGACGCGCTTGGCGTACTGCGCGAGGTAGGCGCTGCAGAACGTCATGCTGTCGAGGATCGCGCCTTCCGTGAGGAGCCCGGCGACGGCTAGTGGCGCTTCGCGCCAACCGTTGTCGCGGGCGTGCATCGCGATGAGGTGCGCGTCAGCGCAGCCCGTCGCGCGGTGGACGGCGCGAGCGGCGGCGTAAATCTTGCGGTGCGCTTCGCTGTAGAACGCTTCGTCGGGGAGCAGCGCCTCGTGTTGCTCGAAGCCGCTCGGGTCGAGGATTAGGCTCGTGAGGAACATGCGTTCGGCGTCGAGGTCGCTGCGTTCGAGGAGCTTGTTGGTTAGTTCGTCCATGGCTCGAACTCCTCCGTTGGTCGGTAGTCGCGTCCGTTGATGGTGATGGTGCCGTCGTTGAAGCGCCCGAGGACTTCTCCGATCTCGCCGGTGGGTTTGTGTTTGACGCGGTCGCCTTCGTGAATGCCGCGTCTGGCGGTGGTTTCGTGGAGGTCGGCGGCTTCTTCGGCTTTGGTTTCGACGTGCCGGAGGTAGTTCTGGATTCCGTAGGCTGCGCCTTGGCGAGTGGGTTTAGTGGCTTTGCCGCCGAGCCAGTGAGGGTCGGCGCGGACGGCGGCGATGCCGGCCGTGAAGATTTCGAGGGCGCGCGCGGCGTGCCGTCGATGCAGTGCGGTCGCTAACCGCGTGAGGTTGGGGTCTTTGAGGGCCGCGGGGGTGTCTCGCACGCGGCGGAGATCACCGCATTGGTCGTTCCAGGTGCTGATGAGGGTTTCCAGGAAGGTGGGTGGGTTGTCCGCGCGAGCGGACATGTCTTTATCTTCTACTTCACCTTCTACTTCTACTTCTACTTCATGCCGGATTGCACTGGGATTGCTCTGTCTTTGGCCGCCATTGTCCGGAGCAGGTCTAGACAATGGCAACACGGGGGCGCTATCCGCCTGAGCTGCGGCGCTCGGTGCCGCCTCCGGGTGGACGTTGGCGGCCACGTACTCGCCGCTCCACACGCGCGGGTCAGCGTCTGCTCTCTTCGTCCCGCGCGGTGGTTTCTCCGGCGGAAGGACTCCACGAGCGTCAGGGATCTCCCCTTGCGCTTCGCGCGAGAGGTCGATGTCGTTGTGCTCGTGGAAGTTGGTGATCTCCGCGTAGTGGTCTTCGCCGACGTCGTACAGGTGGATGAGGCCGACGTTGTGCATGTCGGCTAGGGCAGCGCTGACTACGTCCGGGCTGATGCTGAGGCGCGTTAGGACGCGTCCGGACAGGGTGACTGGGTCGACGTCGACGCGTCCGTAGGCGTCCGCGCTGGGGATGAGCAGCACGTAGATCATGCGGTGCGTGTCGTTCGCGAGTCGGGCGAACTTGCGGCTGCCGCCGAGGGTGGCGCTGATGAAGCGACCGCGGGCCATCGTTACTCCTCTCTCCAGTAGCTGGTGTCGATGTCGAGCGTCTGGTCGGCGCGCGCGAGCTGCGCGTCGAGGCCGTGGCGTGGGCAGGTTGGGTCCCAGGTGGTGGGCCAGTCGCCGACGTCAACGTGGTGGCCGCGTCGCTGGCAGGTGCACTGTGCGTCCAGCACGCATGCACTACGGTCGGTATGGTTTTCGTTCATGCTGCGTTTCTTTGCTGCGCGATGCCTTTGAGGGTTGGCCGGTAGAGTCCT